>Ga0172375_10000715_pt1 | contig 53470 bp, 48 predicted proteins | sample LakKiv1m_FD_114537 | JGI IMG/M metagenome (GOLD analysis project Ga0172375, IMG submission 114537) | Freshwater microbial communities from Kabuno Bay, South-Kivu, Congo - kab_092012_11.1m | ecosystem: Environmental > Aquatic > Freshwater > Lake | place: Democratic Republic of the Congo...
ACACGGCATCGGACGCATGAAGACCATTTATTACGACCGCATCAAGGCCGGCCAGCAGGATCCTAAAACCGTTTTTGAGATCATCAAAGAGACGCCCACCACAGCGGTCATCGACGCTCACGACGGTATGGGTATGGTGGCCTCTAAGCGCGCCATGCAGATGGCCATCGACAAAGCAAAACAGTTCGGTCTGGGCATGACCGTCATCCGCAATTCCACCCATTACGGTTTCTGCGGTTACTATCCCATGATGGCTACCCATCAGAACATGATTGGTATCACCGGCACCAACGCGCGTCCGTCCATTGCGCCGACCTTCGGTATCGAAAACATGCTGGGCACCAACCCGCTGGTTTTTGGCTTCCCGACCGACGAAGACTTCCCCTTCGTCATTGACTGCGCCACTTCGGTCAGCCAGCGCGGCAAAATAGAAGTATATGACCGCGCCAACAAAGATCTGCCGGAAGGTTGGGTCATCGGACGCGACGGAAAGTATCGTACCGACACCAAGCAGATTCTGGTCGATCTGGTCAAAGGCACAGCGGCTCTTACTCCGCTGGGCGGTCTGGGCGAAACTACGGGCGGACACAAAGGCTATGGCTACGCCACCGTAGTTGAGGTTCTCGCCTCCGCTCTGCAGGATGGTCAGTATTTGAAGGGTCTTCTGGGCTTCAACGAAGACGGCAGCCGCAGACCCTATCATCTGGGACATTTCTTCATGGCCATCAACATCGACTTCTTCCTGGGTATTGATGTCTTCAAGCGTATTGCAGGTGACATAATGCGCAAGCTGCGCGCCTCCGACAAGGCGCCGGGCTGTGACCGCATTTACACCGCCGGCGAAAAAGAGCATCTGACCTGGCTGGAACGCAAGGATAAAGGCGTACCGGTCAATGACGAGCTCATGCGTCAGATGATAGCCATGCGCGATGAAATGGGACTCAAGCAGTATAAGTTCCCGTTCGAAAAATAGGCTCAAACCGGCGGCGGATGTTTACAAACATCCGCCGCTTTCTTTTTCGGGTTCGGAATTATTTCCGAACTGCAACTTTGATCCGAAAGGTCAGGCTAATGGAATACATCGGGGACATATTCCGTCCGCCTTCGGAGGCGAATTCACTGCTGGTGCAGGTCACGGTGGGTTGCAGTCACAACCGTTGTACCTACTGTGCCATGTATGCCCGCAAAAAATTTCAGGTAAAAAACTGGGAAAAGGTTCAGTCTGATCTGGATGAAGGTCTGGCGCAGCCTTACTACGACAGGATTTTCCTGTGCGACGGCGACGCTCTGATTCTCTCGACCGGCAAGCTGCTGCGCATTCTGCGTTATATTCATGACAACGGTCCGCACATCAAGCGCGTTGGCGTATACGGAGACGCCAGAAGCGTTGCATCCAAGTCGCAGGCCGAGCTTGAAGAACTGCGCGAAGCAGGTCTGGGTATCGTTTATCACGGTGTAGAATCCGGTGACGACCAGGTCTTGCTGCATATCGATAAAGGCGCCAGCAGCGCTGAACAACTGGAGGCTGCTTTAAAAATAAAGGCTGCCGGTATTGCATACTCTGCCATAGTGCTTCTTGGCGTCGGCGGGATTGAGCTGTCGGAGCAGCACGCACGCAATACCGCTGCATTTCTGACGCAGGCCGATCCGGACTATCTGGGATTGCTGATGCTGACTCTGGTACCGGGCACACCTTTATATGACGAAGCTCACTCGGGTCGCTTTATTCTGCCGGACAAATGGGGACTGCTGTGCGAGCTGCGCACCATAACTGCAGAAACAAAACTTACCAATTGTCGTTACTCGGCTAACCATGCCAGCAATTACCTGCCGCTGACCGGAAAAATGCCGCAGGATCGTGAAAAAATTATCGGTCTGCTGGACAGGGTGTTAGAATCGAAAAACGAAACGCTGCTCAAACCCGAATGGCTGCGAGGTCTTTAAGCATATAGGCGGGGAGACTCATGCTGGAGAGAGTAATTCGGAAATTCCTGTACTGGCCCGAACCTGTAGCGCGAGAAAAACCGCTTCCCGGTTATGTCGGAAACGCCGAAGAGATCTGGTTTCGCACCAGTCTTGGCAACGAGATTCATTCTCTGCACTGGCCTGCGCCACCCAAACGTCCAACCATACTTTTCTTTCACGGAAACGCCCAGACTGTTTTCGAATGGGCGCTAATTCGCGGTGAGCTAGAACCCATGCGTTGCGGTCTGCTGCTGGTAGATTATCCCGGATACGGTAAAAGCGAAGGCAGTCCCAGCGAGGAATCGCTTTATTCATGCGGGCAGGCTGCATTCGATTGGCTGACTGTCACAATGGGCATTGCCGGAAATCAGATCGTCATTTTCGGGAAGTCGCTGGGAGGCGGCGTAGCCTGCGAAGTGGCGCAGAATAAAAACATTCTCGGACTGGTGCTGGAATCTACTTTCCGTTCCATACCTTCGGTAGCTAAAAAGCTTTTACCCATGCTGCCTACGGCTTACATGTTCAAAGTTGAGCGCTACGAATCCATAAATAAACTTAAAAATATTCATGCGCCGCTGCTGGTGCTGCACGGCGACCGCGACGATCTTATTCCCTACGAAGAGGGTCTGGCTTTGTATGAGGCTGCTAATGAACCGAAAGCCATGTACGTCATTAAAGGGGCGGGTCATAGCGATGTTGCGCTGACGGCTGGAGAAGATTACGGCATTCGCCTGCATAAGTGGCTGAACAGCATCTACTGAGGCTTAGTGCCTTCATCATCACAGTGGTTCTTCTCCAGTTCTTCCTGTAATTGTTTATACGTACAGCACGGGTAAGTTATGAGCCTTGCGGTTCTGGAGAATGACCAGTAGTTCCAGGTCCATTGCGCCATTACCAGAACTCTGTTCGAGTACTGCACCAGCCCGACAAGGTGTATGAACAACCAGGCTATCCAGGCCAGATACCCCCACAGTTTGATGAATCCTATCTGCGCCACTGCACGTGAACGCCCGATAGTAGCCATGCTGCCAAGGTCACGATAAGTAAATGGCGGCATACTGCCGTTTTTCAGTCTGCGCTGTATCAGTTTTGAAACATAACGGCCCTGCTGTATGGCTACCTGCGCCACGCCCGGTAGCGGTTTGCCGTCGCGACCTTTGAAATGTCCCAGATCGCCGATGACAAAGACATTAGGGTGCTGTGGCATACTGCAATCGCTGTTAGTACATACTCTGCCCATGCGGTCTGTTTCAGTTCCGATCTGATCAGAGAGTTTTTTACCCAGAGAACAGGATGCTATTCCCGCTGCCCATAGAGTAGTACGGCAGGGAATGCTTTCATCTGTGCCTTCGGGCGTCTTTATTTTTACTCTTTTATCGTTGATTTCGGTAACAAAGGTCTTTTTGATTATTTTTACACCCAGCCCCGCTAATTGTTCTTCTGCTTTCTGTGAAAGTATCGGAACATATGAGCCCAGAATGCGGTCTGAGCCTTCGATAAGCATGATGTTTGCATCTTCGGGGCGGATGCTGCGAAAATCTCTTTTGAGCGTGCTTCTTGAAATTTCGGCGATGGCCCCGGCCAGTTCAACGCCGGTGGGTCCACCACCGACTACTACAAAAGTCAGCCATTGCTTTATTCTGGCTGGGTCTTTTTCGATCTCGGCCATTTCGAAAGCCAGCAGAATACGACGGCGTATTTCAATAGCGTCTTCTATGGTTTTAAGCGATGGTGCGAAGCGTTCCCATTCGTCGTGACCAAAGTAACTGGTTTTGGTGCCGGTGGCCACTATCAGAGAATCAAATTCAATATCTTCGAAATCCAGACGTACACGTTTTCCTGCCAGATCGATGTCTTTTACATGCTCCATCAGCACCCGTACATTTTTCTGGTGTTTGACCACTGAGCGGATGGGAGAAGCAATGTTGGCCGACGACAATCCGCCGGTGGCCACCTGATAGAGCAGCGGCTGGAACAGGTGAAAATTGCGCTTGTCGATCAGTGTCACTTCAACGTTGCGGTTTCCGGCAAACTGCTGCACTGCGTGCAGGCCGCCAAAACCTCCGCCAATTATGACTACTTTATGTTCTTTCTTTTCTTTTCCGACCATCACCGACTCTTTCAGAAAATCAGCAGTAAACCCCAGTTCATATTCTTAAGATAATGCCGTAATGCTCTCAGTCAAATACTATCCTTAAAAACCGGCATATCCAAAAAGACGGATATTTTTAATGTTGAAAGACCCAAGGCTTGATTTTCTATTCTGCGTGTTTATCTTATTTCTTGGAAAATATGTATTTAGAAGGAGGTTTTGATGAACTTTTTTAAAACCGCACTGTTAATGGCCGCCATGACCATGCTGCTGGTTTTTGCCGGTGCTGCGCTGGCCGGGCAGGGCGGCGTTGTGGTCGCTCTGGTTATTTCGGTAGTCATGAATTTCTTCTCATACTGGTTTTCAGACAAAATTGTGCTGGCCATGTATCGTGCACAGGAAATCACACGCTCCGACAATGCGCGTCTTTACGGAATAGTCGAAAAGCTGGTACAGAAGACTGGCTTGCCTATGCCGAAAGTTTATATAATTCCCTCTGCTACACCTAATGCCTTTGCTACCGGTCGTAATCCTTCCCATGCCGCAGTTGCCGCCACCGAAGGTTTGCTGCGCATCTTAAATGAACGTGAAATTGAAGGTGTTCTGGCGCACGAGCTGGCGCATGTAAAACATCGCGACATTCTTATCGGCAGTATCGTAGGAACTATGGCAGGCGCTATCAGCTCTGTTGCATGGATGGCCAAATGGGGAGCCGTGTTCGGCGGATTCGGTCGCGACGATGACCGCAATGGTGGTGCGCTGGCCATGCTGGCAATGGCCATTGTGGCACCCATTGCAGCATTGCTTATTCAGATGGCAGTCTCGCGCAGCCGCGAATATCACGCTGATGCCCGCGCCGGAGAAATCACTGGCGACCCGCTGGCTCTGGCTTCGGCCCTGCAGAAAATTCACGCCGGTGTCGAGCGTATTCCCATGTACGAAGCTGGCCCCGCTACGGCGCACCTGTTTATAGCTTCCCCGCTGACCGGACGGCAGTTTGCCACGCTGTTCTCCACGCACCCGGCTATGGAAGATCGCGTTAACCGCCTGGTTGAGCAGGCTAAGACTATAAGCAGAAGTTTTTAACACTGCGATTGTATGCATAAAAGAATGCGCGCCCGTAGGGTGCGCATTCTTTTATGAGCTTTAAGTCCAACTGATTTATTACAGCGCAGCTATAGCCTGTTTGGGCCAGTGTGGATGCTTCATAACTGTGCGGGCCACGCCTACTAGATCGGCTTTACTTTCACTTACAATAGCGTCAGCCGCCTGCGGTGTTTTGATCCCGCCGGTAGTCATTACCGGGATGGACACAACTTTTTTAATGGCTTCTGCGAAATGGGCGAAAAAGCCTTCGCGGTCTATCAGCGGACGCGATCCCTGCAGGCCGCCGGAGATATCCAGCATGTCGATACCAGCCGCCGCCAGTGCCGGTGCGATAGCTGTCGATTCTTCAAGTCTCAGTCCGCCCTCCATATCGTCACAGGCTCCCAGTCGCATGAAAACCGGATAGTCAGGACCGACTTTGGCCCGCACCGCTTTTATGACTTCGAAGTGAATGCGCGAACGTCCGGCCAGATCAGCGCCGAATTCATCCTCGCGCAGATTTGTCAGCGGTGAAAGAAATTGGCTGAGAAGGAATCCATGAGCTGCGTGCAGTTCGACCGCGTCGAACCCTGCCTGTTTAACACGCAGAGCTGCATCAGCGTAAGCGGCGACAGCTTGCCTGATCTGCTCCAGTGTCATGGCTTGCGGCATTTCGGCTCCGGGCATCTGATTGTTTATGACGGCAGAAGGAGCAAATGGGGCATGACTGAGCGTGCCGGGTTTGACACGGCTGCCGGCATTGGAAACCTGCAGACAGGAAACAACTCCGGCCTTCTTTATGATTTTCGCAATATAGGAAATACCTTCTATACAACTGTCATCATGAACGCCCATCTGACCTTCGCTGAACCGACCGGACGGCAGCGAGAAGCAGTGCTCGACTATTATCATTGCTGCGCCGGAATCAGCATAGCGACGATAGTTCTCGAATGTTTTTTCAGTAACGTGCCCTTCAGTCGTGGCTGTGTCGCTGGCTATGGGGGGAATCACTACGCGGTTGGCAAACTTGAGTCCTTTGAATGAAAGCGGCGCGGTCAGTCCTGGCATTTTAGATCCTCCGTTAAATGCATTTCTTTTCTACCCCAATATAGCATTAAAAACTGATCTCTGCCACCATCGGATAATGGTCGGAAGGCGGCAGACTATTGTCGCCGTAAACACTTACATCTACAATCCAGTACCGGCTTGTATAATTGTGATCTCCGGCTGCCCAGATGTGATCGATGCGGTGCGATGGATCGTAGGCAGGCTCCTCCTCAACATTTGAATATGCACTCCATTCGGTGGTGAAATCGAAGGTGTTGACGAAATGGAAATCCGATTCATCCGTTCCGTTGGCAAGTATGTTATAGGCGATTGAATCCGGCTTGGAGTTAAAGTCGCCGACGAAGATAAGCGGCATGGCTTCAGCCCAGGGTTGACTCTTCGCCAGAGCCAGTGGCGCACTGTTTTCCTGATTGGGAATATTGTTGTCGAAATGCGTGCTGGCGAAATAAAACTCGCGTCCGCTGTCGATGTGGCGGAAATGAGCCCAGGCCACAATGCGCCACAGGTTTGATTCCGCCCAACCGCCCGACCATGGCACGTCCGGCGTTTCGCTCAACCAGTAATAGCCGTTTTCGACAACTTCAAACATGCTGTTGCGATAGAATATGGCTGCGTCCGGGTATTCGGACAACAAAGCTTCATCGCTGTCGTCTTTGAAATACAGCACATCATATCCTGGCAGTGTGGCATGAAAGTCGTTTGTGTCGCTTTCTGCAAACAGTTCCTGAATGCCCAGAATATCCGGATCGTGACGCTGGAAGATGTCCTTGAAATATTCGAGCCGATCAGTCCAGCCGTCGTAACCCTCCCCGCAGAAGATGCACATGACGTTGTAAGTCATTATCTTAAGGCTTATGGGCACTAGCGTTGTCTCGCCGTCATCTTCAGACGCTTCGGCATCACCGTCGATTTCGGATTCCGAATCGCTTTCCGCTACGTCCGTATCACCATCGGTTTCATCGGCGGTGTCATCTTCTGCACCGCAGGCCGTGAAAACAACAAATACAAGCAACAGCAATGTAATTGCATTAATAAGTTTAGTGGACATCACAGCTCCTTGCTTTCTGAGCAATTGCATAGTGTTGCTGTATGGAAAAACACACAGCAATACCAATATCAATTGCGATTCTTACTCTGTCGATAATGTTAGCGCAGAATTACGAATTGATAAGAAAAAAACTGATGCAGAATGTCAATAATTGCCGGTGCGCCTTATTTCTTCAGTTCCGCCAGTTTTTCGGCGCAATATTTTTTCTGCAATATGGCGTCGGGATAATCGTTGTTTTCGGGTTTACCGCTGGCGCAGATGGTGTATTGTTCAAGCGCTTTATCATTCTGTTCGTCCATCAGATAAGTGTCGGCCAGATAAGCGTGGTTGCGCAGGTTCAGCGGTGAGAGCTTAACGGCTTCTTCAAGATATTTCTTCGACTTGTCGAGATCGCGCTTAACAGCGGGCAACGAATACCAGTAGCGTCCGTAAGCTCTAAGCGGTCCGGCCCAGTCGTGTGCGCGGTTTATTTTAAGCGCTTTTTCGCATAATTCTTCATATTTGCTTCCAAGTCCCTTGAACAGCGCCTTGAGGATGCCGGCTCCGGTGGCATACTGTCCCAGCGCCGCAGATGCCCAGTAGTAGCCATCGATGCCCTGCGGTCTCAGTTCTATGGCTTTCAGACCGGCTTCGTAGCCCTCTTTACCGAGGGTTTCCATGTTCTTTTTATCTGTGCTGTGTTCTGCCACCCAGAAAGCAGCACGGGCAGTGCGCCAGGCGACATCGTAATTAGCAGGGTTTTCTTTGAAAAGCAGGCGGGCGTAATCGAGACCCTGTTGAGAAATGCCGTTCTTGTGTCTGGTTGCCCAGAGCGAATCCATCTGTGTTATTTTTTCCTGCAGATTCTGCACTGTACCATTTCCGTTCGATGGTGCGGCAGTTTGAGCCGATAACTGAAAGGACAGCAGAAGAAGCGATAATGTAAACAGACATGCAAGAGCGATTCTCATGGCAGTTCCTTCTTGTTAAGAATGATTCACAGATTGAAAGCATAATTATTAGCAGACTTCATGTCAAATCCGGTGTATGAAAAACGGTTGCTGTTTAAGCTGCTTTCTTATTCGCGGCTGTCTTTTTAAGAACAGCCAGAGCTACGGCACAGAGTGTGAGTGTGCAACCTGCGCCGACCACAGCCGGAATACTCTGATCCAGCCAGATCCATCCGATAACAGCGGCTCCTACCGGTTCGCCAAGTATTGCCAGGCCAGTGACCGCCGGTGAGGTATAACGCAAGGCCCAGGTTATGGTGTTATGGCCAATCAGTTGAGGCACCAGCGCCGCCAGCAGCAGGTAGAAGAAGGCTTCATCAGATGCGGCTTCGATTGGAATTCCGCTTATAAGAGCAACGAATAAAAGAACAAAAGCGCCAACGGCTGTCGCTATGGCCGAGAAAGCCAGGACGTCAAGCTCTTCACCCAGATGTCGGGCTGTCAGCATATAAGATGCCATGGCGCAGGCTCCCAGAAGCGCCAGCCCATTGCCTTTAAGTGCGCCCGGCTCCAGTAGTCCGCCTCCGCTTATGAGAACCAGACCACCTGTCGCCAGCCCGAGTGAGCCCCACCACCAGCGGTCTGGTTTGTCCCGCCCGCTTACTATGCCGACAATACCGAGCAGCAGTGGTGTAGTCGTTACAAGCGTGACAGAGGCTGCTATGCTGGTTAAAGTCAGCGATGTGACCCATGCTCCGAAATGAGCGGCATACATCAGTCCGGCAAAAATAGCATGTCTTACAAATCTTGCCGATATTATGCCTTGCCTGATTGATCTCAGCAGAAAAGGCATCAGCAATATTGCTGCCGCGCTCAGACGTATGCAGGAGGAAACCAGAGGATTTGTAGGCTCGGCCTTCTTGAAGAATATTGCGGCAAATGAAATGGATACTACGCCCAGTCCCAGAACAAGTGGAACCATGCTGGATTTACTTTTTGTGTCCGGTTCCATTCACTTCACGCCCCAATATCGCTGTATCCGGAAAAAAAGCGGCTGCTCTTTCGAGCAGCCGCAGAGTCATTTAAATGCTATAGCAGCTTGAACTCAGTCGTTGTTGTTCTCGATGTTCTTACAGGCAGGATCTTCCGGCCAGCAGGAAAGACATTCGTCTTCGTCGTTTCTGGCGTCAGCTACGGCGTCTTCATAATCTTCGAGGCAATCGGTTATGGCTGTGTTGCCGTCGTTATCGGCTTCTTCGGCCATTTCATCGCAATCGAGTTCTTCTATACACTTGAGAGCGTCCTTGTATTCCTGAAGCAGGTCTTCGCATGAATTGTCATTGCCTTTTACCACTTCCCAGCGGTCGAGTGTGGCGTTGCGTCCGATGGAGCAGTCATTCATGGCTTCATCATCATCCAGCAGTCCGCACTCGAACTGTTTCTGGCAGGAGGCTTCCTTGGGGCCGCCATCATCTTCGCCCAGGCCGAAGCAGGCGCTCAGACCGCAGAGCAGGAAAAGAGCAAGACCGAAAAGCACCAGTTGATTCTTACGCATTTTATTCTCCTTTCAGTTCCTGCCGTATCAGAACGGTCTGTTTATGACGCAAACGTCCGGCGCGTTGTCGTCGTCGGTGTTGGTCAGGTTCAGAAGGCTGCCGCAGTTGGCTACATTGTAATCTTCAGCATAATCGATTACGTCTTCGCACTGGCTGTCGCAGATATCTCCGTAGTTGCCGAAGTCGCCGGCGTCGACGTGCATGTCTTCGCCGATCCACTCGTCGCAATCCATGTCTTCATCGCCGATACAGCGGAAGTACTTGGCCTGCAGTTCGAACCACTCATTGCAAATTTCAGGTTCGTTGTTTTCCATGGCATCGATGGCTGCGTTGGCGTTGATTTCGCAGATTTCCTTCATCTGATCCTTGTCGTCGATCTCGACGCAGAAATCTTCGCCTACGTCATCGCAGCACATTACATACTGCTTGCAGAATGCGCCAACAGACCAATCGTGTCCGCCGTTACCATTGTCTTCGGCGGCACAGCCGTAGCACAGGCTCACGACAAGGGCCAGCAAGAGCCCGGCATTGACAAACTTTTCGCTACGTTTGCAGCAGAACATATTCTCCTCCGTTAATTTGTTTTTCAAGTCTGCTTTCCCCTGAGTTCTTAGGAATTATTTAAGAGTTTATACCTCAAATCCGAATTTTCCACAATATATTTGATATCCATTCAATTAAACAGACCCGCCACCTGAGGCAACGGGTCTGTAAAATCCGGCGCTGGATATGCCGGTTAATCTTTTACGCTTTCAGCCAGTACTGAAGCGATATCCATGACTTTCATGTTTTCGTCCAGATTGAGAATCTTCAGCGAATCGTCAATCATCTGCGTGCAGAAAGGACAGGCAGTCAGAATTACATCTGCTCCGGCATCCTGGGCCTGACGAACGCGGATATTATTGATGCGCTCTTCCGACTTGATGTCGATCCAGAAGTGTCCGCCGCCGCCGCCGCAACACAGACTCTTGTTACGACATGAAGCCATTTCGGCCAGGTCAAGGCCCGGTACGGACTTCAGCATTTCACGAGGTTGATCGAATACGCCCTGATAGCGACCGAGGTAGCATGGATCGTGATAGACGAATTTGCCTTTGACACTCTTTTTAGGACTGAGCTTGCCCTCGTGCAGTAGATTGCGCAGGAATACGCTGTGATGCATCACATTGTATTTGCCGTTGAACTGCGGATACTCATGTGACAGCGTGTTGAAGCAGTGCGGGCATGATACCAGCAGAGTTTTGAACTTGCGTGCGTTCAAGGCTTCGATCTGTGTTTTGGCGACTGTCTGGAATGTGTATTCCTGACCCATTACTCGGGCCGGGTCGCCGCAACAGACTTCGTCTTCACCCAGCACACCCCATTTGATACCGGCTTTATTCAGCAGCGAGGAGATGTCCTTGATGATCTTGTGCTTGGTCGGGTCATAAGTTGAGAGGCAGCCTATCCAGTACAGCACATCCACCTCTTCGCCTGCGGCGACGACTTTTGCTCCCAGTTCTTCGATGAAGGCGACGCGATCATCCGGGGCTCCAAAGGGGTTGCCCAGCGAGTCCATCGATTTGAGGGCGCGTGCGCCTTCGCTGTTGAGGCGGCCCTGAATGACGACTTCGTTCTGACGCAGGGCCATAATGGTATCGACATGTTGAATCATGGCCGGGCAGGCTTCTACGCAGGCCATGCAGGTACGGCAATGCTGCACAAATTCGGGATCGAAGGCGTTCTCGATAATAGTGCTGTATTCGACTGCGGCTTCAGCACCGGCGCTTTTGGCTTTGTCCAGACCGGCGGCCTTGATTTTTGCCTCGTCGGATTCGAGCAACTCCTTGATTTTGGCGATCAGCAGGCGCGGGTTAAGGCTGGTCTTCGACATGACTGCCGGGCAGTTCTGCTCACAGCGACCGCACTTGATGCATGCGTCGTTGTCGAGGCGCTGTTTCCAGCTCAAATCAGAAGTTTTACCTATACCTACGTTGAAATTTTCTTCGTCGAAATTGGGATCTTCCATCATGGCTTCGAGATCAGCGCGTTTGAGGTGTCCACGGGCTTCCAGTTTAGAGAAGAATATGTTGGTCGGCAGCGCCAGAATATGGAAGAACTTGGTGTAAGGAATAGTGGCCATCCAGAGCAGGGCGAAAAGAGTGTGAACCCACCAGAGAATGCGATGAGCCAGCATGCCGCCTTCTGGGCTTAAGCCTGCGAAGAATGTGCTGAAGATCCGGCCTACCGGGCTGACCCATACCCAGGGGTCTCCGGCGGGATGGAACGCAATGCGCAGACCCTCGGCGAAAAAGCCGGTCAGGATAATTATGGCGATGAGAACAAGCGCCCATGTATCGCCCAGCACCTGCGGAACGAAGGTCGGCTTGATTACATAGCGCCTCCAAAGGGCGATGAGTATTCCCAGCAGCACGAAAGCTCCAGCCAGATCCGCACCTAACGAGAGAAAAAGGTAAATCCAGCCGTTGAAGAAGGATGTTCCAAGGTCATAGTCCAGCGCGACAACACCGGTAGTGACCGCCAGAACTATAAAGGAGTAGAAGATAAAGCTGTGAAAGATGCCGGGGAATTTTTCACTTAATACTTTACGCTGTAGAAGGATTTCCTTTACCAGCAGCACAAAACGCACACCCCAGTCGCCCAGACGCTCATCGGCGGGTTTGCCCTTGCGCCATGATTGAATGCGCAGCCACAGGCCATAGCCGAAAACGGCGAACATGACCAGTACCAGCAGGTACATGATTACCGGCTGAATTCCTCCGCCGACCTTACCGTCGGCATTCTTCGCGATGTTCCACATTATCTCGCGATGGGCTTCGGACATTGGCATCGACATTTGCTTGCTCCTTCTCCTGGGCCGCCGGCCCTGACAGGCAGCGGTCACGAAAGTTAAGCGGACGATTACGATGTCGGTTTATATAAACCGTGAGCAGTACGAAAGAAAGACTTTAATGCCTGCTTCGCTAACCGCCCTGATTTTGCTGCTGTTTCGTCCATACGAATGAACACTCATTCAGTATTATACAAAAAGCTTATTCTTTCGCCAGAAGATTTTTAATTATGTTTGAATCAGCAAATACTTCTCTGGAATATAAAAAAAACCGGAAAGCCCGCAAGCTTTCCGGTTTTTATCGTCTGTATGTCGTTGAGCGCTATTTAGCCTTTACATGACAATCGGTGCATTTCACTGCCGGGCCTTTACCCATCTTCTTGTGGCAGTCTTTGCATTGCTTGTGAGCAGCGTCCTTCATGGTAAGCTTTTTACCATCGGCCTGAGCAGTGTGACAGTCTTTGCATTTCTTATCGGGTGTGGCACCGGTCATGGTGTGGTGACAGGTTTTGCAGGTTATATTCGGAGTGGTTGAGTGCTTCTTATGATTGAAAGTAATATTGCCGTTTGTGGCGGGCAGAACAATACTGTCCGGCGCTGCGGCGTAAGCCACTGCGGCAATAAAGCACAGGATAACTGCGACTGTGAAAGTTTTTTTCAACATCTTCGACATGATCTTCTCCTCTTTATAGTTTCAATACAAAAAGCTTATGCGCATATTTTTTCAATAACAGCCGGTAGTCACTAACCGCAACGCTTGCGGCTTATCTTAATAACAGATGCAAGTATCACGCCACGCTTATAAAGAGTATTCTGAACTACAGCCCCCGATTCAGAAAATGCTCTGAATATGAATATCTTATTGATATCACACAAGAAGCATCGGATCAAATATTGTTTACGGCAATGTGCCGGTATTAGAAAACAAGAGAAAAGCAGGTCTCATTCTGACTCAGGAGTTACCTGGCCGTGTCAATCTGACAAGGTGTCTGCGTTGTTGTCGTCCTCGCTCAGCGATTCTTCTTCGTTCAGGCGGCGATAAAGAGTTTTCAGGCCGATACCCAGAATCACGGCGGCTCTGGATTTGTTTCCGCCTGAGTATTCGAGAGTTTTCTGTATGGCGGCCCGCTCTATTTCTGTCAGACTGTGTGTTCCGTCCAGCAGTGATTTGCAGTCGTTTGAATTGCTGCAGCCCGAAATGTTGTCCGGCAGATCGGCAACGCGGATTTTGCCGTTGTTGTTCATAATGACAATGCTTTCGGCCAGGTTGCGTAACTGGCGCACGTTTCCCGGCCAGTCGTAGCGTTCGATGATGCGCAGCACTTCGCGCTCGATTTCGAGATGCTGTTTATTGTATCTGGCCTTGAATTCGTTGACGAATTCCTGAAACAGCAGGCCGATGTCCTCGGTGCGCTCCTTCAATGGCGGAAGATAAATCTGCAGAACATTGATGCGATAATACAGGTCTTCTCTGAAAAGGCCGTTTTGTATAAGTTGCTCCAGATTGCGATGTGTCGCGCCGATCACGCGCACATCCACGCTGTGCGAAGTGTTTCCGCCGACGCGTTCAAAAGTACGCTCCTGCATCAGGCGCAGCATTTTTGATTGCGCCGACAGAGATAAGTCGCCTATTTCGTCCAGAAACAGCGTGCCGCCATCGGCCATTTCGACACGACCCTTGTTCAATTTATAAGCACCCGTGAAAGCACCTTTCTCGTGTCCGAAAAGTTCGCTTTCAAGCAGAGTATCGGTGAATGCGGCGCAGTTGACCGTAACCAGCGGGCCTTCGGCTCGATTGCTCAGTCGGTGAATAGCGCGTGCAGCCAGCTCTTTGCCGGTACCTGATTCACCGCGTACAAGAACCGTGGCATCAGTGGGCGCCACCGCAGCGATACGCGCCATAACTTCTTCCATTACCCTCGAACGCCCGATGATTTCGCGTGAACCTTCTTTCAGACGCAGTTCCTCTCTTAACAGCAGATTCTCTTTTTTAAGTATTGAGGTCTGCAGGGAACGTTTGACTACCAGCATAAGCTGGTCGAGATTGACTGGTTTTGTCAGATAATCCATCGCCCCGCGATTGATGGCTTCTACTGCCGAAGGTATGCTGCCATACCCGGTGCAGATAATAACCGGTACTTCGATTTTGTTGCGCTTCATTTCTTCAAGAAGCGCCATGCCATCCATGCCAGGCATAAAGAGATCTGTCAGAACCAGATCGCAGTGGCAATGCTTGAGCATGTTGATGGCCTGCTCGCCGGAAGTTACTCCTCTGGCTCCGTATGATTCCAGTTCAAGCGCACGGCAGAGCGCATCTACGGTGTTCTGATCGTCGTCAACCACCAGGATGTTGCATTCAGGTTTGACGGCCATTGCAAATCTCCTTATATTCACAAATAGAGATCCGAAAAATCATAATAATCAGTCAACGTGAGGAATGTACACGCTGAACCTGCTTCCTTTACCGATCTCAGATTCGACTGATACACTTCCGCCGATTTCATCCAGCATTCTTTTTATAATAGCCAAACCAAGGCCGGTTCCATTCTCTCTGGTTGTAAAAAAAGGCGTAAAAATACGCGGCAGATCCTTTTCGGCGATGCCGATTCCATTGTCTGCGACGTGTATTACATATTTGCCGTTTTCCCGCGCTGCACTTATCTTTATTTCACCACCTGAAGGCATGGCGTGAATGGCGTTTGAGATAAGATTAATCAGTATCTGTCTTATTTCATTAGCATATATCATTACCGGTTCGGAGCTCGGCGCGACATCCACTTTTATTTCGACTTTCGATTTCGAAGCTTCCACCTGCATCAGCGCCACAACACCAATTACCAGCTCAAGGATGGACTCGCGCGTCGGTTGAGAACGTCTATGACGGGCATGATCCAGAAAACGCTCCAGCACTTGTGAGATACGTTCGACTTCCTGCCCGATTTTAGCGGAGAGTTGCAGCGGTTCGGCTTCGATGTCTCCATGTTGCCTGAGTTCGCGGTTGAGCAGTTGCAGGTTGAGGTTAAGCGCATTCAGCGGTGTGCGTACTTCGTGAACCACTTGAGCACTTAGTGTACCGATGGCCGAAAGATGCTCCATTTTTATAAGGTTGGAGTATATGCGGCGCAGTTCGCTGTTCAGGTCGTCAACGCGAGCGCTTTTTTCTTCGAGCATGCGACTGAGTTCCCGCCGACTTTCCTCTATTGTGCGCGTCATGGAAGTGAAGGAGTTGTAGACTTCGCGGATTTCATCCCGGCTGTCTGGACCGGAACTTATTGCAAAATTACCATTCTCAACCTTGCTCATATCATGCTGAAGGTGGCTGAGCGGTTTTTTTACCATGCGGCGGAAAAAAAACAGCGTACCGCTTAAAGCAATGATTAGTGAAACCGCTGCAGAGACCCCCATCACCGTTTTATGGCTTGCAAGCTTCTTCTCTATCGGCTCTACGCCCATTTCAACCAGCAGTGTGCCTAAACGGTCATATTCGGGTTTGTGGCAGCGAAGGCACTGTGGATTATTGGAAATGGGGAATGACATGTGATAAGTACCCATTCCCATTGGAGAAAGATAAAGACGGCTGTCTCCTTTTACGCCGGATGGAGTATGGCAGTCGCGGCATGGATCGCGCTGAGTGATATTGAGAGGATGCCCTATGTCATCAATATTTCTGGAAAACTGGATGGTATCGTCTATTGCTACAACAATGATGTTGTTGAGCTGAGGCAACTCCAGCAATTTTTTTGCAAGATCGGTAGTATGAGCAAATTTAGCCGGAGGGAAGGCGTTTATCTTGCTTTTATCCACATCAAAAGATTGAATAATAATGTTGGCAACTTTTGATGTATATTCCTGTGCCTGCGAGAATTCCAGCCTGGCTTCAACGTTCATTGAGACCCAGAAAGCCCCGAACCATGCCACAATAATAACCAGCGCTGTCGCCACTGTCATTTTGAATGAAAGCGAGCGGAATAAAGCAAATTTATGGTTTTCCATACTGAGTTTTTTCATCATGGTCCCAATGAATCTTTTTTTTAATCGAACTGCTTTACCAGAAAAATGTCAGCGAAATAATTAAAAGATTGGAATATGGATACGCTAACTATACTACATCTATATATATAAATCCTGTTTCTGCTTTTGCAAGCTAAAATGTGTCAAAATGACAAAATTGTTTTCTGGTGCAAACGCAAATGGTCCTTTCTGTGAAAAAAAAGCCGGGTGCCGTAAAAGCGCCCGGCTCTATCAGAATTGAAATCTCTGACTTATGGACGAGTGTAGCCGTCTACATCGCCACCAAGGTCTTCGATTGAGTCGATCAGGAGCTGTACAACATATTTGGTGTTGTGAGCCCAGCCGCCGGCTTCCTTTTTAGCAAACTGGAAGTTGAAGGCAGCTTTCATAAGCGAGGCATTCCATGCCGTGTACTTATTGGCATTAGTGGCTTCACCCGCGTCAACCAGTCCATTGCCATTGGTATCCTTGAAGAAGTACGGATAAGCATTGGCGTCATAGACGATTGAGGAACTGAGCGTGTTAGTGCAGTATGACTGCATCTGCAGGTAAAGCGCCTGAATCAGACCGTTGACTTCGTCGGCCAGCGGTTCGGTGGTGTTGTTGTTGCCGTTATAATCGCCGCTGCGGTTCTTTCTGATGCTCTCGATGTTTCCGGCTGTAGCTTCATCATGGCAGTCAAGGCAGTCGTCTTTAAGTTCAGGCTCGAAATGATGTGCTTCACCCTCGATGGAATGGCAGTAAGCGCAGTCGGCGGAAGCCGAGCCGCTGCCGTGCGTGAACTTGGTCTGATAGGTCTTGCCTGTGTATTCGTAACCGACATGAGCATCAGCGCCGTAAAGAGTAGAACCGGCGGGAGCGTAATGCACGTTCTTGAATCCGTAACTTCCGGCGGTAATGGCAGCATCAACCGAAGTCTTCGATTCGCGTCCGACATGGCAGGTCAGACAGAGGAACGAATTATCCGGATCTTCTGCATTGTTGTTAATAGTGGTTCCGCTCGGGAAAACAGCCGTAGCCATATATTTGACTGGCGCTTCTATTTCACGGTCATCGCCGCCGATACTGCTGTGGCAGTTTTCGCAGGTAAGTCCCCACGAAGCCGGAACGGCTTCGGTCGGGTTTGTTCCGTTGGTGGCGTAATAATCCAGTCCGGCGCCCGAATGGCAGCGGGCGCAACTGGCCTGAACGGCTCCGTCCTCATCCCAGTGACGCCAGGCTTCGGAAGTCGGGTCGAAATGACCGCTGTCGTTACGGCTTACACCGAATTCAATGGGAGTGGAGAGAACCGAATTCAGGTTTGTAATCGAATCGAAGAGTAATTCGATGACGTACTTGGCGTTGTGGGCGAATGCGCCGGGGTCTTTAAGTGAATACTGATAGTTGTAAGTAGCTTTGACAAGACGCGGCGTCCATTCGGCGTACTTGTTTGCATTGGTGGTTTCGCCGGAATCGACCAGTCCATTTTCGTTGGTGTCGATGAACCAGTAAGGATAGCTGGCTGCGCTGTAGATTATGTAAGGTCCGATAGCTTCAGCGGCGTAAGCCTGAATAGCTTCATACAGCTTTTCCTGCAGACCTTCGATTTCGTAATAGATACCCTCCGCGGTGTCTTCGTTCCCATTGTAATCGATGGTTGAAGATGCCATGCGGATATCCTTGAGGTCTTCATCTGATTCGAGTCCTTCGTGGCAGCTTACGCAGGCATCCAGCTTGATTGTCTGGTTGTGAGTGTTGTGGCAGTCGGTGCACTGTGAAGCTGAAGAGACATGCTCGAAGAATCCATCGTATACCTGACCTTCGTATTCATAACCGCCCTTGGCTTCCGATCCATAGCGGGTGGCTCCGGCAGCCAGATAATGCACGTTTCTGAAGCCCAGACCGGTGTATACGATGTCTTCCTCCATTGTATCGCCTTCAGGTACTTTAGAGGCGATGTAGCTGTCTACACTGACGGAAGACTCGCGACCCTGATGGCACTGCATGCAGATGTTGCTGCTGTTACTGCCGCTGTCGATGACGCTGCCACTGGGGAAGAGTACGCTCTCTGCAAGGTACTGTGAAGAGAAGTCACCGCCGGTCACGTCGTCATGGCAGGTGGCGCAAGCCATCGCGGCGGCCTGCGGCTGATCGAAATTGACGCCGTGTTCGAGATAGAAGGGAAGTCCTTCTGCGGAATGGCACTTGGCACAGCTTGAACTGACTGATGGATCTTCATCCCAGTGACGCCAGGCTTCAGCGGTGCTGTCAAAGTGTCCGCTGTCGTTGCGCTCGCCTTCGAGAGCGACAGGCGTATCAATAGCAGTGTTAAGGTCTTCAATGGAATCGAAGAGAACTTCGATGACATATTTGGCATTGTGCGCAAAGGCTCCAGTATCCTTGAGAGAATACTGATAGTTATAAGTGGCCTTCACGAGGCGGGCCGTCCAGGTGTTGTAAGCGCCTTCACCTTCATCAACAGTTCCATTTGCGTTGGCATCTGCGAAGAAGTACGGATAAGAGGCTGCGTCGTAAATGAGAGCTGTTCCGGCTACTTCATCTGCATAGGCCTGGATGGCGTCATATAGCAACTCGCGCAGACCTTCGATTTCGTAATAGATGCCTTCGCTGATGTTGCCGTCACCATCATAGTCCATCATTGAGCCGGCCATGCGGATATCCTTGTAATCGGATCTGTCTGCGTGGCAGGTGGCGCAGCTTTCGGATTTAACTTCGAGAGTATGCGAATCATGGCAGCTTACGCAGGAATCCACGTTTTCGACGTGTGCAAACATGCCGTCATAGCTCTTGCCGTCATACTGATAAGCGCCCATGGCCTCGTTGCCTGAAATTGTGGCTCCGGCGGCTGCGTAATGAACATTTTTGAAACGCAGATCTTCATCAACGGTATCATCGTCTGCGACTTCAGAAGCAGTGATGGAGTCGTTGACGCTGACGGTGGATTCGCGGCCCTGATGGCATTCCATACAACGGGCGGAAGCATCAAGATCTTCAACCATCATTCCGGATGGGAAAACCACGCTGGTTTTTTCAGCAGTAGACTGATTATGACAGGCGATGCAGGAAACTACCGAATCGGTGGCGGCTTCGTTTTCGACCGTACCGGCGGCAGTGCCGTCTTCGCCCAGGAAATCAAGATAACCATAAGTGCTGTGGCACTTGGCGCAGTTGGTCGGAACTGTACCATCCTCATCCCAGTGGCGGAATGCTTCGCTGGTGCTGTCAGCATGACCAGAAGTTTTCCACAGGTCTTCGTAAGGGATTTCCTGTTCGGGATTGATTACTACGATGCCGACTTCGCCGGACACATTGGTGTCAACGCCGGTAGCGGTGATGGTGACTTCGCCGGCGGAAACGCCAGTAACTACACCGGAAGCAGCATCCACTGTGGCAACAGCGTCACTGGAGGATACCCAAGTGTAAGCGCTGTCGGTGCCGCCAGTGGTGGCTGCCGTCAGAGCCAGAGTCATTCCTACTATTACAGAGTAACCGCCGCTGACACTTACGGTCGGGATTTCAACCGCGGGAGCATAAATGTACATACCCCACTGGCCTGATTCGCCGCTGTCCGCGCCGGTAGCAGTGATGATGACTTCACCTGCCGCAACGCCGGTGACGAGACCATTCTCATCGATGGTGGCCTTGGCTTCATCTGAGCTTTCCCACGTGTAACCGGAATCTTCTTCGCCTTCGGTTTCGGCAGTAAGAGTAGTTGTGTCGCCAATTTTGAGAGCGACTTCACCACTGATGGTAACTTTGGAGGAGCCTTCTTCCGGCAGGACGTATACATAAACGCCCCACGATCCAGTCTTATCACTGTCCTTACCGGTAGCGGTAATCGAGGCTTCACCGGCTGCGACACCTGTCACCACGCCGTTTTCATCGACGGTAGCGATGACTTCGTCAGTCGACCCCCAGGTATAGCCCGAATCTTCGCCATTGATGGTCTGGGCTTCAAGGGTGATGGTATCTCCGACTTCGATTGCTACTGAGCCTGAAACAACTACGTAAGGAATGGTGATGCTGGCATCCTGGTCGCCGTCTACATCGCCATCTGTACCATTGTCTCCGTCAGGGAGCAACCCATTGTCATCGGAGCTGCTGCATGAGGCTGCAAAGAAAGCCATCATCAGCATCAACAATATTGCTGCGGTAAAATTCTTTTTCATAATCAGTCCTTTTCTCTTTTATTCAGTTATGGTAATACGTTAATGATTTCAAAGTATTAATAAGGTGATTTGCGTAAAGACCGTTCATTCGATTTTAAAGAATTGCCCGTCTATAAAGCACAAACGCTAAATATATTTGCAACAATCGGGCCAGAAGAAACCTGAGAGGATTAACAGAAAAAATCTGCTGGATTCATATCCTTTGAGACTGTGTCATGCTTATGTCAGCTAAAACAGTAAGATCTATATTATTGATAACATTGAATAAATGTTATCTTAAAATTCGCAGTATCTAAAAAATGCTTGCATCAATTTCATTAAACAGAATATTGGCCAATCTACCTGTTGTATAAGGGGTTTCTGTCTGTTTTCATCTTGTGATGTGGCGTGTGTCATAATGACAGGAGTAAGCCTCTTAATGGCCTGCTCATGGTTGTCATATTGACATGGTGCCATTTGAGATTATCCCGATTTGTTTAACAGCTTTACGAGAATAAAATCGCTGTCAGGCGGAAATTCTGTCTGAAATCTTTCAGTGCAGGCGTCCAACAAAAGCCGGAAGCCTGGGCGTGCCCCATTCCTTGGCGCGTTCGAGCAGTGTTTTGTGTGTTTGGGGTTTTATCAGGTCGGTCAGCATGCTGTTGATATCACCTTCTATTTCCGGGCCGTGGCCGGGGCAGAGCCTTCTGACAGGAGGAAGGACAGGAATAAGCCTTTTTACGCTCTGGTGTGCGCTCTCGACATCCGGTGTGAATTCGGGCATTGCCAGCCGCAGCTTATGATAAAACCAGGTAGCCGGCAGGCCGCTTAGTATTGCGTCACCTGAGAATAACGTCTGCGATGGCTTATGATAGAGCATAACCGAACCTTCGGTATGACCGAAAGCTTCGTATACTGCAAAATCCCATTTCCAGTCAACGGAAGTATAAGTTTCATCGATCTTGCATTGCGGCGGCATCATGTCCTGAATTTTGCAGACAATTTTGAAAGGAAGGGATATGGGGCGATCGGCCAGCAACGGCGGTTTTTCGCTGCCGTCGAGAAATGGCTTTTCGTTGGCGTGGCAGATTACCGGACATTTGAATTTATCACGCAGCCAGGCGGCGTTGGCTGCATGGTCGCGATGGCGATGAGTAAGAAGAATAGCAGTTACGTCACCGGGCTTTTTAAGTCCGGCTTTGCTCAGGCTCCACCGCAGTGCCAGGCGTTCTGTCGAATCACCAGTATCAATGATGAAAACTCTGCCTTCAGAATCCTTCAGGAACCAGACGTTGGTGACGATCACTTTCCTTGCTACCGAAAGGTCGGCATCCAGCTTTAACATATGTACTCCTCTAATAATCTTTACACGCGCCGCAGTATGCAGAATAATCATAAAAGTATATGAAAGGACGCGTCATAGTATCGACAGTTAATATATTGACACGATGCGTTAGATTTGTAAAGCGAAAATTAAGCGGTGCGTCAATGATTTTGTGTGAAAGATTGATAAAGCTTAATGATTACGAGCAGCAGACAGTGAATCTGTCTGAGTATGATCCGCGCTGGCCGGGCTTATTTGAACAGGAAAAAGTGTCGATCTCCAGCATTTTCGGGGCTGAAGATATCCATATCGAGCATATCGGTTCAACCGCTGTACCAGGTCTGGCGGCTAAATCTGTAATTGACATCATGCTGGGTGTGACCGAGCTGAATTCTGTCGATTTCCGGCTGGATGCGCTTAAGGCTCAGGGCTGGTTTTACGTGCCGGAATACGAAGACGTAATGCCTTTCAGGCGGTTTTTCCTTAAATGCGATGCGAACGGCGCAAGATCGCATCATCTGCATGTGGTCGAATATAGCGGAGAATTCTGGCACCGGCATCTGATATTCAGAGATTATCTGCGTAAACATCCCGAAGAGGCTCGGGCTTATGGCGATTTCAAGTATTCACTGCTTGCTAAAAATATAGACACGCATAAGGTATACTCTGAGGCCAAGGGCGTTTTTATCGGCGCATTGGCCCAAAGAGCTCAACTGTGGTGGACTGCAGCGAAAGGATGAAAGCCTGAATGCGAGCTGTTTTCATGGATGTTGATAAAACCCTGGTAAAGGGTTCGACCGGCGTAATGGCGGTAAAATACTTCATAAAAAAGCGCGCCATCGGTCTTGATATGCTCTTTTGGAGTATCGTTTATTCAATACTGCACTATTTCAACATTGTGGACCACCGCAAAGTGGTTGAACGCGGATTGAAAGCGTTCGTCGGCAAGCTGCGCAGTGAAATCAGGCCGGAAATACAGGAAGTTTTTGAACAATACATTAAAAAGTCTTTCTATATGGAAGCTCTGGCGCTGATTGAAGAACACCGTCAGATGGGGGATAAAGTAGTTCTGTTGACAACAACATCCTTCGATATTGCTGAAGTCATTGCAAATCACCTCGGAATCGAATACATAGCGACAGTAGCCATTATCGAAAACGGCAGGTATACCGACCGCTTTGTAGAACCCATCCCTTACGAGGAAGGCAAGCTCGAATGCGCCCGCATTTACTGCCACGAAAACGGCTTTGAACTTAAGGATGCTTTTTTCTACACCGACTCACACGCCGACCTGCCGCTGCTGGAGAAAGCAGGTCATCCGCGAGTTGTTAACCCGGATATTAGACTGGCCCGAGTTGCGAAAAAACGTGGCTGGGAAATTCTGCGTTTCGAGCGGGTTAAAGGCTGATTATTCCGAAATAATGCGCCGGTAGAGTTCTATCACCTTCGGCGCCCATACCTGCAGTGAATATTCTTCAGCGGTCTTACGTCCTTCAACGCCGATCCTGCTGCGCAGAACTGCGTCGGTAATAAGAAGCTTCAGCTTTTCTTTCCATTGATCCTCATCTGCGGCCAGAAAACCGTTTTCGCCGTCGCGGATTATGTCAGCATTGACACCCACCGGACTTGCGGCGGAAGCGATGCCCAGCGCCATGTAGTGCAGAAGTTTTCCGGCGCACTTATGGCGCGACCAGATATCGTCGAAGAGCGGCATGATGCCAACATCCAGCGCCCGCAATTCTGTCTTTTCGCTTTCAAGAGTCCAGGGCACATGGCGAACGTTCACGCCGGGCATGTCGAGGCTTTTTTTCGATAGAATGCGGAATTCAAAATCGACTTCGCGCGCCAGATGCGCCAGCGCACCTTCGACTACCTTAAGGTATTGCAAACCTACTGCCTGTCCCAGCCAGCCGATAGCTGGAACTGCGTTTTCTTTACGAGGCGGCAGGTTGTCGTACTGGCGTATGTCAAAAACAGTGGGAACTATGCTGACATTGCTGTTGTATTTCCGTGCAAAGGCAGCCAGATTCGGATTGCCGACAATAACATGTCTGACCATTTTAAGTGTGCGGGCAAGCTTGCCTTCGTGCAACAGTGTAAGGAAAATGGCGTCGTCGAACTCAACAATGATGCGCGGATTGACTTTTGTCGCCAGCCACTCAAGCAGACCTTGCTCGTAAGGGAAAAACTGGTTTTCCACCACTATGAGATCGTATGAACCCAGAGACGGAATATCGGCGCTGCGTTTGATAAAACGTTCGACGGAATAAAGCGATTTTCGCAGTACACGCTTAAGCTGGTTGTTTTCGACTGCAATGCTGTTGTAGTAAACGTCTTCAAAAAGCGGGTGAATATCAACATCGAAACCCGCCTGGCGCAGATATGGGATCATATTGAAATGCCGGTAACGGCTAGCCGGATTTTCGATGGAGCCTTTCGAAAGTATAAGGACTTTAGGCGTGCTTCTCATATTTCGTAGGATTCCTCTTCTTCGAATCTTTCCCGACCGGGAAATGCTCCCAGATAGGTATTTATCAGCCGGCGCGCCATACGGGAGGGACGGAATTCTCTCTGAAGGCGGCGCGTTTCCTGACGGGCGGTTTCAGTCTCCATCTCAAGAGCCTTGACCAGAGCCTCTTTCAGCGCACGAGCTCCGCTGTATTCATAAAGCACTCCGGCGCGCTTATTTAAAATGTCCTCAAAGACTCCGGCGCGCGGGGCAATAATTGGCAGACCGAAAGAAAGCGCCAGCATCAGCGATCCGGGGTTGCGAATCTGCTTGGGCGGGATGACGTAATAATCGCTGATCTTGAAGAAGCTCTGCACTTCATTGCGAGCCACGTAGCGAATGAAGGTATGCACATTCGAATATGGTTCGGCCAGGCTTTTTATGGTGCGTGCATACTGTGGGTTGGAGGGTGAACCTACCACCAGCAGCGTATGCTCATCCAGCGGCGGCCTGCCGAAAAGCGGAATCAGATCAGTCAGCCCTTTGTAAGGATGCACCGCCCCGAATGCCAGAAAAACGCGTCCTTTTGGCATTTCGCCCAGCAGTCTGACCTGGTCGTCGTGGCACTTGAGACTGTCGTCACATGGATAATATCCTTCAAGGCTGTGGTGTGGAATAATCTGAAACTTATCCGGTGGAGTTTCATGGTAACGGTCACGCAGGTTTTTCTGACCATCGCGCGTAAGACAGATGATTTTATGCGCCATGCTGAAAACCAGTTTGCGTCCCAAGCGCTCTATTGGTTCTTCCTTTTCGTCCAGCATGTCATTGTATACGGTCCAGAAAAGACGATACCCAATGCGACGGGCTGCGAAGAGAACTCCGGTATGACGCAGCAGTTGTTTCAATTGTCCGGTGATTTCCATCTGCCCGAAGGGGTTGTCGTATTCCTTGATGTTCATAATGTGCAGCACGTCGTAAAACGGTCTCAGACGGATCAGTTCTTTCAGGTCTAGCTTATCCAGGTAATCCACTCTGGCACCCAGTTCTTCGAGTTCCTGCTTCAATGTGAACATGTACGGATTTTCGTCTCCGCGCGGATAAAACAGAATTCTGACCGCTGGTTTTGAGCCGAACTGGAAACCCAGTCGTTTCTCGATCCATGATCCTATTTTTTTCGAAGATGCAGCAGTATCGCTCATTTAACTGATTCCAGAATTCTGTTAATCCGTTAGGACGTATCTCTGAACTTTAAAGCATTCTATCATAAATTGTTGGCTTCGCCACAAGCTTCAAGGCTCCTGATGAAAAAATGAATGGTTATGTAAAATTCTTCGAGCATTTTTCGTTTGGTTATATTTAGGCTGGTATGGAGGAGGCTTTTCATGTTAGATTACTGGGAACTGATAATTACTGATTGAGCACCATGAGCAGATATTTTATCCTTATGCTTATTTTTATGATCCTGTATTCATGCGAAAGTACGCCTGAGCCGCGCTATAAGCTCAGGCCGACTTCCACCGAGCTGGCTGCCCGGCTGGGTATCAGCGATGACATCGAGGACGAATACCGCGCCCGCATGGAAATCAAAGAATACAAGCCAGGCGAAATTCAGGTGGCTGATCTTAAGGGTTACCCGGCTTCGCTGGAAGGTTATCGCGGCAGAGTTCTTCTGCTTAACTTTTTTGCAACCTGGGCTATGCCGTGCCAGCTCGAAATGCAGCGTTTGAACGAAATCTACAATAAATACCACGACAAAGGTCTTGAAGTGGTCGGTGTGGCTATGGATGTTCAGGGCGAATTGATGGTTCATCCATTTGTTGATAGCGTGAATATAGACTATCGCGTATACTTGGCTTCCGGGGAAACCGCAGAAGGTCAGACCCCTTACGGAAAAGTTGAAACCATACCTGTGACTCTTCTCCTTGACCCGCGCGGTCATGAGATCAAGGGTTATATCGGTCCGATATCCCTTAAGAAGATTGACGACGACGTGCGCAGGGCGCTGGCAGTACATGGCGGAGGAAAAGGCAAATGATAGATCTGTTCGTAAAAGGCGGCATTGTAATGTACCCGATTGCTCTGGGTGCCATACTGGCTCTGGGCATATTCCTGGAAAGAGTCTATTCGCTTCGGCGCGTCAAAGTCGTGCCTGATCGTTTACTTATTGCCCTTAAGGAATTGCTGGCGACTAAAAAGTTATCGGAAGCCGAAGTCATGTGCCGACAGGACAAATCGGCGCTGGCCACAATATTTTTGTCCGGCATAAAAGTTGAAAAACGTAATAGAGAAAGGCTTAAGGAGTCTTTTTCCGAAGCCGGGAAATCTGTGGCCGCCGATCTTGAGCGCTATCTTAGTGCAATGGGAACCATCGCCGGAATATCGCCTCTTATGGGTCTTTTAGGAACCGTCACAGGCATGATAAGCGTTTTCCAGCAGGTCACCTCACAGGGCGTGGGTGATCCCCGGATGCTGGCTGCCGGCATCTGGGAAGCGCTTATAACCACCGCCGCCGGTCTTGCTGTTGCTATTCCGACATATGTAGGATACCGGCATCTGCTTTCAAAAGTTGACAGCCTGGTGCTTGAACTTGAAGAAGCTGCAACCATGGCTATGGATTATCTGGAGGAGGATTAGTCTTGGAGTTCCGCAATCCAAAATCCAGCAAGCGACTTGAAGCGATGATCGATGTCACTCCGCTGATAGACGTAGTTTTTCTGCTGCTGATATTCTTTATGATTACAACTACCTTCGTGAACAATCCGGGTATGGTGGTCGATCTGCCCAAGGCCAATAGTTCAGACAGTCCATCTCAAATGGTGGATCTGACTATCGCCGTGACCCTGGAAGGCGAGATAATTTTTCAGAATCGCAAGGTCAGTCTGAGTGAACTTGAAGCTGAACTTGAATCGCTGGCAAAAGACAAATCGAGTACCACCGTAATCGTGCAGGCCGACTCAGCTACTCAGCACGGAACTGTAGTAAAGGTAATGGATCTGGCCAAAACAGCCGGTTTCGAGAAACTGGCCATAGCCACGCAACCGGAATAAGGTGGATAAATGCCGAGACGCGAGGCTGTATACAGCAAACAGGGTTGGTATCCTGACACGCGCGAAGCCGCACTGAAAATTCTCGAAGAGAAGGTACCGCGCGCGTCTGACGGACTTAAGGCGCTGGCCGCAATAGTTCCTCATGCCGGCTGGATGTATTCGGCGGGAGTGGCTGGAAAAGTATATGGACGCATCGAAATCCCTGGTCGGGTGATAGTTCTCTGTCCCATGCACCGGGCCATGGGTGCGCCCGTAAGCCTTTGGGATCGCGGCATATGGGAAACACCTCTGGGCGATGCCGTTGTGGACGAAGAATTTGCTGCTTGTCTGATGAAAAATGACAGATCGGTGAAGATAGATTACAGTGCCCACGCGCTTGAGCACGCCATAGAAATCCAGTTGCCTTTTATCGTCTATCGTAACCCGCTGGCTAAAATAGTACCCCTGCGTCTGGGTCATCTGTCTTTCGATGAGTGCATGACTCTGGCTCAGTCACTGGCTGCGACCATGAAGGAATTCGATGGTCCGACACTGATTGTAGCCTCTACCGACATGAGCCATGAAGACAATATCGAAACCCTGCGCCATAACGATCCACTGGCGATGGCCAGAATCGAAGCTCTGGACCCTGCCGGTCTTTATAATACAGTGCAGGATAACGATATCAGCATGTGCGGATTTATTCCCGTGACTGTGGCGCTTGAGGCGGCTCGTCTTTCAGGAGCCGGGCGCGTGGAAAAAATCGACTACGCCAACAGTGCGGATATCAGCGGCAACTACAATTACATAGTCGGATATTTCGGGGCGGTTGTATATTGATGAAAAACAAAGTCAACAGGCGTGTTGTAAAGAAGAACCCGGTCAAGGTCGATCTGCGCGGCGGCGTCAGGAGATTTCTTCCTTTTATTTACTGGCTGCTGATTCTGGTGCTGATGCTTTACGGTATGTTTGCCGATCCATGGAAAAGCATCCCATCCGGGGCAATGTTCAGTGTAATAATTCTATTGTCGGGTTTCCGTCTGGCCTATCTGGCCAACAAAATCGCTCGCCGCAAGGGCGAAGAAAAGATGTTTGTCGAAGCGCTGGAGTTCGGGCTTTTAAGTATCAGCGTAATGTACATGCTGATTTACGCCGGTCACGGAATTGAATCTCCGCTTTACCCGATCCTTTATCTGCTGATGGCGCTGCTGGCAGCCTTCAATGCTCCGATTATGCTGGCGATATTGCTGGTTTATGCGTTTGCACTTGAATTCTCTATGCCATATTTCAACGGCCAGGCCGTTACCGACTACAAACCGCTGTTCATTCATTCCGGCATGCTGCTGCTTTTCGCCGCCATTCACAACCTTCTGTTGCGCGCCTATCTTCAGGTACAGCGCAGTCATACGCGTGTGGAACTGGTGCGCACGCTCGATAAAATAGAGCAGGAAGCGCGTAACTTCAGGCTGTTTAAAGGCAATAAGCCGGTGACAGTGGAAGAGCATCGCCGTACACAGGATGTCGCCACCTATTTTGAAATGCACGGGCTTCTGCAGGATCAGTTAAAGGTTTTGTGGGCTACCATGCACGCCAACACCTGTGCGGTGTTCTGGTACGATGAAGAGAGCAATGTGTTGAGTCTGACGGAAGCTTATCCGGCTGACAGACATTTGCGCGAAGGCGATCTTCTGGAAGGTAACAGCGTTTTTCAGGGTGTAATGAAGCAGAAGGTTCCGGTGCGCGTACTGTGCGACGACCCAAAGAAAAACATTACCAATTATTATCGCGCGCCTGAGCGTATGTATACGATGTGTGTAGTCCCGGTACTCGATGGAGAGAAAGTACGAGGTCTGCTGTGCGCCGACCGTCGGCAGGAACTGGAGTTTTCGGACGCCGAATTGAAGGTTATGGAAGTTACCGCCGATATCATTCACAAAACGATGGTAAATGAAAGTCTGCTGCGTGATCTGGACCAGAGCCAGAACGAATATCTGAACCTGGCAGAGTCTTCGAAAGCCATCGCCAAAACACTTGACCGTGACGAAATACTGAAGGTTTCCCTTACCACTACGCAGAAAATCGCCGCCTACGATTTCGGTGCAATAGTTCTGGCGCATGCGGCGGAAGGCGAATTCGAAGTAATGGCCTCCTGGCCCAAGGAAATGGGACTGAACGGCGGGCGTTTTCTGATGGGCAACAGCCTTGTTGACTGGGTAGTGCGCAAAAACCAGTTGCTGGTCAACCACGATTTCGACCGTCTGCCTAAAAGGCCCATAATTTTCACTTCGGGCGAGAAGCTGCGCGATGTCGGTTCTTTGCTTATTCTGCCGCTCAATTCCAGCGGTCAGACCATCGGCGCCTTCGTGCTGATAAGCCAGAAGTCGCGTTTCTTCGACGATGAGCTGCAGCGCATCTTCCAGATTTTAGCCAACCAGATTGCCGTCAGCCTGGAGAACGCCGAGATCTACAAGCAGAAAGAACAGATGGCCATTACCGACAGTCTGACCGGACTGTATAACCGGCGCTTCTTTAAAGAGCGCATGGAAGAGATGGTCAGCCGTTCCGGACGTTATCAGAAACAACTGGCTGTGATGATGTTCGACATCGATCATTTCAAGAACATAAACGACACTTACGGTCATCCGGTCGGAGATGTAGTGCTTAAGAAAGTTGCGCAGATACTTCAGGATTCCATGCGCAAGATCGACCTGGTGGCGCGTTATGGCGGCGAGGAGTTTGTGCTTATTCTCGATTCGGTGGATGAAGAGTCTTCTAAGCGCAAGTCCGAAGAGATCCGCGAACTGATTGCCGGCGTGAATATGGAAAGCGCTCTTGGCAATTTCAAAATCACGGCTTCGGTTGGAATATCGATGTATCCTGGCGATGCTTCCACTGATGTTGAGCTTATTGAGAAAGCCGATGAAGCCCTCTATGCCTCCAAACGCAACGGACGCGACCGCTCGACGGTTTACAGTGAAATAAAATAATCAGAAAACATCGAAGCTTTTATATTTATATATATTAGCGAAGAAAGCCGCCGGGAGCGCCAGCAGTCCGGTGTTGTATTCCCGCACGCATTTGTTGTAATGCGCGGCGGCGCGTCCGATTTTTTCTCCAGCTTCGGCCAGTGATGCTCTGTGTGGGTCGGTGATCTGCGATACAATCGTCTCGAGTAATCTCTCGAACTGTGCTTCGTCTGCCGCCAGTACAGGAGCTTCTGCTGTATCGGACGAGACAGGTGCATTCTGAAGGGCTTTGGCTACGCCTGATTTCTGCAAGTCCATGTATAAAAGCGCAATGTCAAATGCGAACATTCTGCGCATGACAATATGTTTGCGCAGGGAAACCAGCGCCGCCAGAACCGCGTTGCGCCGTTGTTGCAGTTTGTTCAGGCTGTTAAGAATGATTGCACAGAGTACAGCCAGAATCGCTATGGTAATAAAAACTGTAGCCATGCCTTACTCCTCGAAGTTTTCTACGATTCGAATAATTTCTTCGATATTGCAAAGATCATCAATCACAACGCAGCGGCCAGCCGCGCTCAGTTCTTCACGCGAAGTGTAGCCGCTGGCAACCGCAATGCAGTGCGCTCCGGCGATATTCGCAGCGCGTACATCGTTTTCCGAATCACCTATTATCACCGACTGGCGCAGCGTAAAGTTCTTCGCATAATGCCTGTTTGCCCGCTCAATGGCCAGCGGCACAAGATCGGCGCGCACACTTGAATCAGAACCGAAGCCGCCTGCCGGAAAATAATGATACAGGTTGAAGGCTCCCAGTTTGATGCGTGCTCCGCGATAATCGTTGCCGGTTACGAGACCCAGATACATGTCTTCGCGCTGCTGCAGCGTTTTCAGCAGTTCCGGCACACCCTGCATTACGCAGGCTGTGGGCGGTCGATATATTTCAGTCAGTTCTTTAAGGTAGCCCTGCATGAAATCCTCATACATGGTGCTGTCGTAGACAAGGCCGTTCATAATGAAAAGCTGCTCGACTATCCAGGTGTCACATCTGCCGTCAGGTCGCGGATGGCGTATTTCACCATTGTGACCCGTGTAGCTGCGGAAATGCCGCTCCAGTGCGCGTATGCCGCTGCCGTCGCTTTTTGTCAGCGTCAGATCTATGTCGAATAAAAGCAGCCAGTCTTTCAATTCGTGCTCCTGAAACAAATACAATGCCGTTGAATTTATCAGAGGCCGGGCATAAGCGCAAAGACCGATGCTTTCAAATCTTGACGCTTTGTCCGAAAACGGGTATGAAGCATTTGAGCGTCAAATCCGATTCCATATGTGCGACGGCTACCGGCGGGGCGGAGTCGAACGCGCGGAAGCGGGTGCTTTCTTGTAAAAACCTCCCCGTAATCGGAGAAAAATCATGGAAAGAACAAAGATTGATATCGCTGCGCTGAAAGACAAAAAACGCAGAGGCGAAAAGATATCCATGCTTACCGCCTACGATTATCCCAGCGCAAAACTTCTCGATGAAGCAGGTGTCGACAGCCTGCTGGTGGGTGACAGTGCCGCCAATGTGGTGTTGGGCTATCGCGATACCCTGCCGGTTTCCATGGATGAAATGATTATGCTCACTAAGGCGGTAGTGCGCGGCGCGAAATACGCCTTTATCATCGGTGACATGCCGTATATGTCTTACAACATCACCATTCCCGACGCCATCGCCAACGCCGGACGCTTTATTAAGGAAGCCGGAGCCGACGCCGTAAAGCTTGAAGGCGGCGCGCATGTGGCCAGCACTCTGGGCGCCATGGTCAAGGCGGGTATTCCCTGCGTGGGGCATCTGGGGCTTACGCCGCAGACCGCCAACATGCTGGGCGGCTATAAAGTGCAGGGCCGCGATGTAATGGCGGCAAAAAAAATGGTAGACGACGCCATTCAACTTGAAGACTCCGGAGCCATGATGATCGTGCTCGAATGTGTCCCCGACCGCGTGGCCGGACTGATTGCATCGAAGGTCGGTATACCCATAATCGGTATCGGAGCCGGAGCTGACTGTGACGGACAGGTGCTGGTGCTGCATGACATGCTGGGCTACAAATCCGGCTTTTCGCCCAAGTTTGTCAAAACCTACGCCAACTGCGCCGAAACTATCCTTAACGCAGCGCGGGCCTACCATAAGGACGTAACCGAAAAGAGCTTCCCGACGCCTGAGCAGTCCTTCGCCATGGACGACGCGGAATTTGAAAAACTGAAGAGGATTGTGGGGTAAAAAAAGTAGGCCGGGCCCTGCAGGCCCGACGATTCAAATTATTTCTTTATGCTTGTCGGGCCTGCATGGCTCGACTTACGGACATGAAGCAAAGTCAAGTGACAGTGAGCAAAGAAACAGTTTGAAAACAGACAGGGAGATTGTAATGGCTCTGGTGAAATGTCCCGAATGCGATAAAGAAATATCTTCAATTGCGGAAGCATGTCCGCATTGTGGACGCCCGATGAAGACAGGCCACAGAACCGTAGAGCAAACATCAAAAAGATTAAAACTTCAAAAACCGCTGTCTGTCCTTATTGCGATAATAGGATTGTTGCTTGTGCTAACGGATCTAGATGGCAGCCAGATGGGCGGTGTAGGCATCTTGTTAATGTTTATCGGTCTGATATGGTTTTTTGTGGTAGCTATCATGGTATGGTGGAAGCATGGTTGAATGACTCTCAAAACATGAAGCAACAGCAGACCCATAACTTTAATGGTTTAGCAAGTTCCTTGCCCGACAATAAAAATTGCTCGGCAAGTTTAATAACACTTCAAAAAAACGCTTGCACATTGAACAGAGAATGATCTATTATTAAACCAATCCGGTTTGCCGGAGGTGGATGGCGGAAGCCATCGGGCCCGTAAGGGCCTTTTTTATTTATAAAAACTTCTTTCCATACACTTTTCCGTTCCTCTGGTAGTACTTGTCAGCAAGAATTGTTCTTACAGCCTCTATGAATGGAGTGACTTTTCCTATGGATAGTCCCTGTTATTCCAGGATTTCATTACGGATTGGATGAGCCAGCAGATCGGCCAATTGCAAGCCTGCGATGTTGTTGGCTTTTGGTTTTACTTTCAATTGACAGCTTGTCAACGCTTGCTTGAATTGGCTTGGCTCGACGTGTTGGGTGCCTTGTTCCCATAAGCGATGAAAAGATTCTTTTAATCGTTTATCTTCTTTACCTCCTCGTGATTCTGCCAGCACATCACCTTGAGTCCTGTTGTTATTCAAAAAGAAAACATAGCGTTCGAGAAGAACGGCCATGCAGTAATGGTAAGGGTCATATCGCCAGGTTGTATACGTTTCTTTGTGGGCTTTTTTGTCCAAACATACCGAGATAACTGTATACTCCCACTTTCTGAACAGATTTAAAAGTTCGGCATCAAAGTCGTGACGAACCATTGAGTTTTTCAATATCTCAAATGGAGGTTTAGCGTTTAAAATTTCCTTGCGATGAAGAATTGTCGGATCATCGGGATGTTGATGAAAATATTTAGCCTTGAGGTTTTCCATATCGGGGTGGATCACATCCCGAGTGTGGTTCATCTTGATGATTATACCAGTCAGACTTAGAAAACGATGGTTGGGATCGTCCGAGCTTTCCAAGTCAGGATTCCCAACTTCGTCGATATAAATCCGATAATTCATATCTCACCTATAAATTACAAAGTTCAAGCATACTCGCTGCCTGAGATTATTATCAAAATCTACATCTCCGGCTTTCCCAATTCTTCCCATTTACGCAGCACGCGGGCGGGGACGAATGCGCTGGCGTTCTTTCCGGAGCGTAGCAGTTCGCGAATCTGTGTGCTTGAGACATCGGGCAGCAGAATAGTATCATCGGGATGCGGGGATTCGCCGCTGCGGCAAATCCAGATTATGCGGGCCAGTTTCTGCAGACGCTCGGATTCCTTCCAGCGCGGCAGCTCGGCGCGCAGATCCGAGCCCATGAGCAGTATGAATTCATACTGCGGGTGGCGGGCCTGCAAGGCTTCCAGCGTATCGATAGTGCGCGAGACGCCGCCCAGTTCCTTTTCGATGTCGCAAATGGAAGCGCGCCCGCCGAATGGTTCGAGCAGAGCTTCGCACAGGCTGCGGCGCACTTCGTAGGGCGCGGATTGCTTGTCGAAAGCGTGATGGAAAACCGGAATCAGCCAGACTTCGTCGCACAGACCGCTTTCAAGCACGTACATTACAGCAAGCTGGTGGCAGATGTGCGGCGGGTTGAAACTGCCGCCGTATAGCGCGATGCGTTTTTTCGCGGCGTCCGCGTTCATCTGGCGAAGACTTCCTTAAGCATCGCCAGACCCACCGCAGTGGCGGCTTCTTCCGAGCGGCGGATGATGTCGCGCACGACGGCTTCGGATTTGGTGCGGTTGGCCACAGCGGCGCAGATGCAGGCGGCGCGCAGGCCCATAGTGCGGCAGATGGTAAAGAGCGAGGCTGCCTCCATTTCGAAATTAAGCACGTTAAGGCTGCGCCATTCTTCCAGCGAGCCCTGAATATCGCGCCGCACATAGCCGCCCGCCGAATCGTAGCGCTCCTGTCCGGGGAAGAAGGTGGCAGATGAGGCCGTCAGACCGGAGAAACAGGGCTGGCCGAGTTTATCGGCGGCTTTCTTCAACGCCAGCGACATTTCGAGGTCGCCCGCCGCCGGATAACAGGGCGGGGCGTAGTGGTCGGAGGTGCCGTCCAGGCGCACCGCCGCTTCGGTGACAATAAGCGAGCCGACCGGGATGTAATCCTGGATAGCTCCGGTGGTGCCGATGCGCAGGAAATTGCGGACGCCGAGCTGTATGAGTTCCTGCACCACTATCTCCAGCGTGGGGCCGCCCATGCCGGTGTTGGTGACTAGAATATCCAAACCGCCGAGCTTGCCTATCCACGAATCCAGACCGCGATGCGAGCCTATTTTTACGGGGTTTTCCAGATGCGAGGCTATCAGCGCGGCGCGTTCTGGCGCACCGGGGATTATGGCGATAGCGGCGTCGCGGGTTTTCTCGCGTGAGATTTCCAGATGATACTGAACGTAGCTTCTGTCTTCAATAACTCTTATGGCGCTCATGCTTTTACCTTCCCGAAAATTTAAGAAAGATTATATATCAGGCTCCAATAGATTTGCATTCATTTATGTTTTTTAATACATATGTATTGATTCATTGTAATGGAGAAAACTTATGAAGAAAAAACTTCTGCTGATAGCCCTTTTAGTTCTGACTCTTTCTTATCCGCTGGATTCCTTCGCCAAGTTCAAAGGTGAAGTAAGAGCAGAGAAGGATTTTCTGTGGAGCACCCTTATCCGCTATGTGCGGGTCGATCTGAATTTCGAGATAATCGAAAAAGATTCTGACGGCGGTTATCTTATCTTCAAATATAAGGATCTGAACGCCAAGGTTGCCTGTCGCTCGACCGTCGAAATTATTCCGGATTCAAGCCCTCAGAAGAAAAAGGCCGGTCTTACCCTGCAGGTTTCCATTCCATGTGCGGGTATGGTGCAGGAAAAACTGCTCATCGACGGTCTGATAAAAAAGATCGAAGAGGAAAAATAGCAGCACTGCGTTCCCGCCCGCTTTTTCTCAACAGTGTTTATTGACGCGATCTGTAAACGGTCGATTACGACTCAGTGCGTCTTGACATATCCACATATGGATATAGCATCTCTTTTCAAACTGCACCGTCGAACGTCAAAAAGGAGGACAGCCTCGGTGAAGGAAAAAAACGAAAGCAGACACGAGTGGACGCTCGTGAAGGAATATTCGCAGTTGCCGCTTCTGACGCGCTTTTTCATCTGGGCGCTGGGCGGCATGCTGTCTCAGATAAAGAACTACAAGAAAAACGCCGACGCCATTAAGCAGTGTTTAAAAAAAGGCGCGGTAGTGCATGTCATTCAATACCGCAGCTATATCGATTATCTGGTGCTGAATTATTTTCTGCGTGAGAACGAACTGCCGCCGGTAGCCTTCAGCCAGCCTAATATTTTATCCCGTTTTCTGACATGGGCTAAACGCATCATCTTAAGAAAACCGGCGGAGCTTCCAACCCAGAGCGAAGTCTGTCCGGGTCAGAATCAGCTTCTGCTCTTTTTACAGCAGAAGGGCAAATTCCTTTCGGTACGCGCCGAATCGCAGGTAGAGCTTTTAGAAGACCTGCTGAACCGGCAGTGCCATCAGGACATGCCGATTTACCTGCTGCCGCAGATTTGCATCTGGTCGAAGCGTCCCATCTCGGTTCAGCGTTCGTGGTTTGATATTTTTCTGGGCAACCCGTTGCAACCGGGCCGTTTGCGCAAGCTGATAATATTTCTGCGCAACTATCCGCATGCTTTTGTGCGTTATGGCGAGCCCATTGATTTAAGCGAATGGATGGAAGGCGAAGGCAAACGCCGCAAGCCCAAAAATAATGCCGTCAGTCGCCTGCGCTGGGACATGTTCCAGTTCTTTACAGAAGAGCGTGTCGCCGTCACCGGGCCTGCTACCAGGCCGCGTACCTGGATTCTGGAAACTGTCCTCAAATCCGACCGCGTTCAGGAAGTTATCCGCGATGTGGCCGCCGAAGAACAGGTATCGGTCGAATATGTCGAACTGCGGGCGGCGAAGATACTCGAATTCATGTCGGCGGACTATCGTTATTCATTCATAGCCTTTGCCGATTGGGCGCTCGCACGCATTTTCAGACGCATTTACAACCCGATTGTGGTCGATAAGAAAGGCTTCGAGCGCGTCAGGGAGCTGCTTAAAAAACATCCGGTGGTTTTCACTCCCAGCCACAAATCGCACATCGACTATCTGGTTTTCAGCTTCATCATGTTCAACGAGCAGATGGCTCCGCCGCATATTATAGCCGGTGAAAATCTCTCGTTTTTTCCCATGGGCTTTATTTTCAGGCGCATGGGAGCCATATTCATAAAGCGCAGTTTTGCCGGAGACCGGCTCTATACGATTCTGCTTAAAACTTATCTCAACCGCATGCTTGAAGCCCGTTACAGTCAGGAATTTTTCATCGAAGGCGGGCGCTCACGCACCGGCAAGCTCTTGCTGCCGCGTCTGGGAATTCTTTCCATGATTGTTGACGGTTATCTCGAAAGCCCTGAGCGCGATATAATGGTGCAGCCCATTTCCATGAGTTACAGCAAGCTTATAGAGCAGGGTTCGTATTCTAAAGAACTTGAAGGCGAAAGCAAAAAGAAAGAAGGTGCCAGTCAGCTAATCACGGCTGTAAGCGTCCTTAAAGTGCGCTATGGCGCCATATATATCAACGCCGGCGAGCCCATAAGCCTGAAAGAGTATCTGGCCCGCGAAGGGCTTGATCCGCAGAAGATAGACGAGAATGAGCGTCGCCGCTATGTAAAACGACTGGGAAATGAGATCATCGCCCGCATCAATGAAGCTTCGACAGTCACTGCCACTTCGCTGGTATCGCTGGCGCTTTTAGCTTCCGGTAAAAAGGGCATAAGCCAGAAGAATCTTGTTAAGAACGTTGAGTTTCTGCTCGAATATGTGCGCAGCGGAGTTGCCCAGCACGTATCCGATACGCTGGATAATCCGCTCTGGGCCGTAACCGAAACTCTTGAAGTGCTTAAGCGTGAAGGACAGATAAACATATACGAAATCGGCGATGAGACCATATACACCATCAACGAGAACAAGCGTCTGTCCCTCGATTTCTACAAGAACAACATCATTCACTTCTTCATGCCCACGGCCATCCTGGCCCTGGCGACGCTTTCCTTCGAGAAAAAACAGGTGGAAATCGTTGCCATGCGCGAACGTTCGCGCTTTCTGGCAAAACTGTTTTCGTTCGAAATCGTTCTGTCGCAGGAGGCTGGGTTCTCGCAGCGCTTCGAAAGCCTGCTGTCAAGTCTGATTAATTCCGGCCTGCTGCTGCGCACCTCCGAAGATGTCGTTGAATTGGGTGCCAACTCGTTAGAATCATTGCAGCTATTCGCTTCGATGATACGCAATTTCGTCGAAAGCTACTGGGTGGCGGCGCGCGTCCTGCCCGAATTGAACGGGCGTCGCATGAACGAAAACCGCTTTATCGAACGCGTTATGATGGAAGGCAAGAAGCTGTCTTTAACCGGCGAACTGCGACAGGGTGAAGCCTATTCGAAAAACAACTTCATCAACGCTCTTCAGTATTTCACCGAAAGAGGCGCGCTGGTGCGCTATGAGGCTTCCGAAGACACCACGGTTGTAATGTTGCCGCGTGAGGAATCGGGTGTTAAACGCTCGAAAAAAGACGGAAAATCCGGCAGAAAGAGCAAGGGCTTCCGTATCGGGCTTTCGCAGGCCTATTCAAGCGAAGAAGCCCTGAAGCAACTGCTCGATGAACTGAGCATATTCATAGGCGACTTCTCACGCCCGGTTTAGTTAAGTCTTTTATAGATTATTTGATTAATGAGATTATCACGGCGGTAAGCGCCAGATTGGCCAGTGCCACCGGCAGCAGAACCTTCCAGCCCAGCAGCATTCCATCCTGACCGCGCAGGCGTGGAATCAGTGTGCGCATATACAGCATTAACAGGCACAGCAGATAGGTCTTGATTACAAAAACCGAAATCTGCATCAGCATGAGAATTATACCGCCGGAAGTTCCCGTTCCCAGCAGGCTTGATAACTTCGACCATTCGAGCCATGGAATATGACAGGATCCGAAATAAAGAGTCACTGCCAGCATGGATACAATTACGTTCAGGAGCGAACCGGGCGCGGAAATCATAGCCAGACGCAAACCTGTGTATTCGACACGCCAGTCGGCAATGCGATTCCAGCCCCCGGCGCTGCCGTTGGGCATGTCGTGACCCAGTAGTAATGCCGATAATGTGAAAAGAATAAATCCGAGCGGCTGGTAAATAATGCCCCAGGCAGTAATCGGTCCGCTCTGCATGGCGGCGATTTCGTGCAGCGCCGCCGATCCGAAAACCGCCAGTATTCCCAGAACAGCCACACACAGTGTAACAAAATGACTGACAAGATTACCCAGTGAAGCTATGGAGCCTATCAGGCCCGGCTTGCTGTCGCTGGAATAGCCCGCCAGTATGGGGCCGTAAAAAGCAGGCACCAGCAGAATAAGCATGGCCGGCACACTTGAGTCGAATGCCGCGACACGAAGTTTTACAATTGTGCCGCCCAGATCAGCTTCATCTCCGAAGGGGATTACACCCAGTATCATCAGAACAGCCGCCACGCTCAGGTATGGTGCGGCCTTATAGATATCGGATATGGCGTAGCTGGGTGATGAGTTTTCTTTGAAGAGTAACTTAATAAAGTTGGCGGTCGGCTGCGTCAGGTAAAGGCGTAACATTCTGCCCAGACTGAACTGACCCAGCGTTATGGACTGGCCATTGATTCTTCTTCCAGCCACTGTAGCTGCAGAGGCTATAAGCATGGCCATAATGATGAAAATCGTCAGCGCTTTGACTGTGATCCAGAAGATTATCATTCTAGCGCTCCAGTTCCGCTCCTGACAGGTTGAATGAGCCCATCAGCGGGACTATTTGTTCCATCTGTTCGCCGGTAAGTACATCGGCCAGTGCACCGGCTTCAGCCAATCCCGGCGGGCGGATGTGCAGTCGATAAGGTTTATCTTCACCCCGGCCTACTATAAAATATCCCAGTTCGCCTTCAGCCGATTCGACTGCAAAATAGATTTCACCCTGCGGTTTAACTGCTACCGGTAGAGCTGCACATGCAACCTGCTCGTCGTCCAGGCGTGCCATACGATCAAGACACTGCTCTATGATCAGCATGGACTGCTCGATTTCATAAAGTCTTGTAACGTAGCGGTCATAACAGTCGCCGTTGGTTCCAGTAGGAATCTGGAAGCCAACTTTGGGATAAAGCCAGTAAGGGCAGTGCCGGCGCAAATCGTATTCAATGCCCGAGGCGCGCAGATTAGGGCCGCTGAAACCGGCCTCAAGCGCTCTCTGTGAAGTAACTGTTCCATATCCAGCCAGGCGCTTATGGAAAATTCCGCCCTGGCTCATATAGCGGCGGCCTTCCATGCTGCGGCTGGATACAAATGCGAAAAGCTGTCGTATGAATCCGGAAAAATTATCGTCCAAACTGCAACTGATACCTCCGAATGACGGCCTGAACATATGAGTTTCGATAGTATCCAGAAGCACGTTGAGCGATTCGGACATTAAAAGCTTTAACTTGGTCAGCTCAAGTTCTATTGCCGCCGTAGCGATGCAGTCGAAGTGGCTGGCCATACGAGCCAGTTCTGCAAACACCATGCGCAGGTATGCTATACGCTCTGGAATTTCCACTCCCATGAGCTTTTCGACTGCCGTCACAAATGTCAATGCGTTGCTTGGTGAATTAACCGGGTTAAGACGATCCACCAGGTCTATGAGTTCATTGTATGGAGTGTATTCCGCCATCTTTTCGAAGCCGCGATGCATGAAGCCCAATTCAACCTGCATACTGGTAATGTGGTCACCTGCAACGGCGGCGTTAAGTTTTATGGGGCAGCGCATGGCCGGATGCGACGGACCGATGCTCATGGCGATAATGTCGTCTGAGAGTGAATGAGGATCTCTGGGTCTGTTGGTCGTGCTCATCGTATTCTCACTCAAATTTTGTCTGCTCAAGCAGTATCTGACGCTTCATCAGCGGATACTCACGCAACAGTGGATGTCCCTCAAAATCGTTATGCATGAAGAGTCTCGGCAGATTGCCGTGCCCCCTGAACTTCAGCCCGAACATGTCGAATATTTCGCGCTCCGGCATCAATGCCGCCGGCATAATATCAGCGATGCTGTCGATTTTGTCGCCTTCAACTCGGCATTTCAGTGTAAGACGCAGATGCAGATCTATAAGAAAAACGTGATAATACAGCTCGAAGCGACAATCGTTTTCTTCGATATTTACCGCACTTATATCCGTAAGAAGCATGCGGCCATCGCTAGTGCCGCGACCTGCCAGTGTTTCGAAAACCTGTCTGATTTTATCGGCTTTTATGGTCATGACAATGCCGTCAGGGCTGTTTTGTTCGGCCAGTATGGCTTCGGAGCATGCTTTTTTCAGTGTTGCAGAAAAGTCGTTCATTTTTTATCTGCGCTCTCCGGCTTTGGTGGATAATCGTCCGACAGATTGCGCTCGCGGATGATTTTCCGTAAACGTTCCAGTCCTGCAATAATATCCTCCATCGAAGGCGGACAACCGCGTACCTCGACATCAACCGGGATAATCTGAGCAACGCCTTCGACAACGGCATAATTCTTATATATGCCTCCATCGCAGGCGTTGTCGCCCAACGCCATTACCCATCTGGGTTCCGGCATCTGATCGTATACAAAACGCAAAGCCGAGGCCATGCGAGTATTGAGCGGTCCTGCCACTATAAGCAGATCGGCCTGACGCGGCGAAAAACAGGGTTCATTCAATCCAAGTTCCGCCAGACGGGATTCAGCCTCCAGACGGCTGATAATGCGGCTGTTACTTCCGCCGGTATGGAAAATATAAGGGGTCAGCGAGTTGCTGCGAGCCAGATTTATGATTTTTCCAGCCAGCTTGCCCAGAGGGTTGTTTTTTCCAGCCAGAATGCGTTCTATTCCCATTTTGTCGCTCCTTTACGCCAGATGTAATAGAGCGCCAATCCGAGAGTGCCCAGGTAAATCAGCATGGCGATTATGGCATAAGCGTTAAGGCTTCGTACCAGAACCGCCCAGGGGTAAATGAAAATGAGAGCAGACGAAAAAAGCATGAATACCACTGCCAGCAGAAAATAACCGGCCACATAGCGTTTACCGCCAGTTCCGAATGACTGGTTGCCGTGTTCGAATGGCATGCTTTTACGGTCACTGAAATGGCGCGGCCCGAAAATTCCGGCAGCCATCCAGACCAGTCCGCTGGTCAGAAAGACCAGAATCGGAAAAAACAGCAACCCGATTTGTTCTTCGTTAATGCCGTGCATGAAGCCTGTCCGTAGAATCCATATAAAATCACTGCTAAAAAATAGCAGTTTTCAAATCGACAGTCCACCCCTTTTTAATGTTGCACAACGTTGCGTGTTTACAGTAGAATCCGTCCGGCTGAAAGTCAACTCGGATTTGATGTGGACAAACATGGGCTGGTTTATCCATTACAACTGCGGTATATGACAGCGCTGTAAAGCATTGAAGCTGAAAAGTTAATACTTTCACAGTGCTTTTATTTCCGAAAAAGCTTGACAGATCGGCCTGTTTAGACTATCAAACGAAGCTCAGTTTGGTGTTTTCTATGCTATTTAAGGAGATGAATGACAGATGGCGCACCACAAATCTACAGTCAAGAGAATCCTCACCAGCGAAAAGGCTCGTCTGACCAACCGCCACAACCGCAGCACTATGCGCACGGCGCTTAAGAATTTCGAAACCACACTGGAAGAGAATGCAACCGAAGCCGCCAAGGCGCTTCCCGGAATGATGAAGGTTGTCAACAAATCTGCCAAAAAGGGCGCCATTAAAAAGGCTACCGCTTCACGCAAGATTTCAAGACTTTCAAAGGCTGTTCATAAAGCTCTGCAGAACGCCTGATCGCTCTTTTTCGACTCCAAAACAATTTTGTATTCTGTTTTGGAGTCTTTTTATGTTGACTTGGTTCCCGTCTGCGTAAAACAGGCGGAAATGGTTAATAACTTTTGTTCGATTATGCGCCGCCCGGAGGCGGTGTTAAGGCATGGATGACCTGCCGGATTCCAGCCTAGTTGACCTGGGGAGTAGAACCGAAAGGTTCCCCATCTCAACCGCGATCCCTTCGCGGATCTCCCTCAAGTCTTTTTCAGCCAAACAAATTGGTAACGTCACCCGTCCTGCCTGCAGGAGGGGTTCCTATATGTTCTTTTCGGAATATCAGTGTGTCTATAGGATTAACCACTATTGGAGGGCGAAATGGGTCTAACCATCGCGCAAAAAATCCTGGCGTCCCACAAAGGAGACGGATCATTAACCCCCGGCGAGGAAATAGGTCTCGTTATAGACCAGTGCCTTACGCAGGATTCCACAGGAACAATGGCCTGGCTGGAGTTCGAGGCTCTGGGTGTGGATCGTGTACGGTGCAAACGCGCCGTAAGCTACAACGATCACACATCGCTCTGTTTCAAGGGCGAGTCCAGCGACGATCATTTTTTCCTCATGACGATTGCAAAGAAGTACGGTGCAATCTACTCGAAACCTGGAAATGGTGTTTGTCACCAGATTCAGTATGAGCGTTTCGGTATTCCAGGGCAGACGCTGCTCGGTTCCGACTCTCATACACCGACCGGCGGCGGCCTGGGCATGATGGCCATCGGCGCGGGCGGAATGGACGTTGCCGTCTGTATGGGCGGCGGTCTGTTCTATCTTACAGTGCCGAAGATCATTAAAATCAACCTTACCGGCAAGCTCGGCTGGGCCTGCACGGCCAAGGACGCCATTCTGAACATTCTGCGTCAGGTTTCGGTCAAGGGCGGCGTGGGCTACGTCATCGAATACGGCGGTCCCGGCGTCAAAACTTTAAGCGTGCCCGAGCGTGCCACAATTACCAATATGGGAGCCGAAAGCGGTGCAACCACGTCCATTTTCCCGTCGGACGAAATCACCCGCGAGTTCCTGCACCGTCAGGGCCGTGAAAAAGACTGGGTGGCGCTGGACGCCGATGCGGACGCAGTGTATGACAAAGTCATCAATCTCGACCTTTCGACGGTAAAGCCCGTGGTGGCAATGACCGGCATGCCCGACAACGTAAAGGACATCGAAGAAGTCGAAGGCACGCATCTGGATCAGGTCTATATAGGTTCCTGCACCAACGGCAGCTATCTCGACCTGTGCCGCGGAGCGCTGATGATCGAAGGCAAGACCGTCAATTCCGGCCTTGACCTCATCGTTTCACCCGGTTCACGTCAGGTTCAGATGATGCTGATCGAAGACGGCTCATACGACATATACACCCGTGCCGGTGCGCGTGTCATCGATCCGGGCTGCAACGCGTGCATCGGTATCGGTTTTGTGCCCGGCGAAGGACACCGTTCGCTGCGCACCACCAACCGCAACTGGCCCGGTCGCGGCGGTTCGTCAAAAGCGTTGATTTGCCTGTCCTCGGTTGAAACCGCCATTGCTTCGGCAGTGGCTGGACATATCGCTGATCCGCGCAAGTTCGCGCCTGTCGAAGTGTCGGAGCCTGCAACTTACAAGGTCGATAACACTCTCTTCCTCATCCCCGACGGCCCGGACCCCAAACAGGAGGTCAGGCGCTCGTCAAACATCGCGCCCATGCGCAAGCAGGAGTCTCCTGCTGATGTTCTTAAAGGCAAGGTGCTTATCAAGGTAGGCGATGGCGTTTCGACTGACGACATCCTGCCTGCCGGTCCGCTGACTCAGCACCTGCGCTCGAACCTGCCCGAAATAGCCAAGTTCACTTTCTTCTATGCCGATAAAACACTGGCCGAACGCGCATTGCAGGCCGGTGGCGGTTTCCTGGTGGGCGGCGACAATTACGGTCAGGGTTCAAGCCGTGAACATGCGGCTCTGGCTCCGCACCAGATCGGCATAAAAGCTGTTCTGGCGAAGAGCTTCGCGCGTATTCACAAGGCCAATCTCATCAATGTCGGCATCGTACCGATTGAATGCAACACCGATCTTATCAGCCCCGACGACGAACTCGCCATCGACATTACCGACCTCAGCGGCAAGCTGACGGTTAAAAACGTGTCGAAGGGTTCCGATATCCCGGCGAAAGTAGTGTTAAGCGGTCGCGATGTAGACATGATACGCGCCGGTGGCCTTCTGGCTTATACGAAAAACAAATAGATACAAGACGCAACTGAAGCCTTGAAACCAGTAGAAGATGCTCGGTAGCCGCCTCCAGTAAAAGAGGCGGCTGAGCGTGTCACCCTGGGCGCACTTCAAAGGCGCTTAGTCGAAACGCCCGGCTGTCTGAACTGGCTATCGACATCGGACTCGGTTATCATGTTGAGGCTTCTTTTGGGCTCAATAATACTTTTTGACGTGTTTAACGTTTTAACCTTTTTAAGAAATTTTTTTCAGGAGGAGTCATGAGCAAAATAGTGCTTAAAAATGTACTTGTTGAGATCGACGGCGACGAAATGACGCGCGTAATCTGGCAAATGATAAAGGAAAAACTGCTTTTCCCTTACATTGACCTGAACCTCGAATATTACGATCTGCACGTCAAATCACGCGATAACACGGACGATCAGATTACCGTGGATGCCGCCAACGCCATCATTAAACATGGTGTCGGTGTAAAGTGCGCTACTATTACTCCGGATGCCGGTCGCGTTACGGAATACAACCTTAAAAAAGCCTGGCGTTCACCAAACGGCACCATTCGCGCCATCCTTGATGGTACGGTTTTCCGTAAGCCGGTGCTGGTGAATAATATTCCGCCCGCAGTACTGTCCTGGAAGAAGCCCATCACCATCGCCCGTCATGCATTCGGTGATATTTACAAGGCTACCGAAGCCCGCGTCAAAGGACCGGCCAAAGTTGAATTGACTATTACCGATGCCGATGGTGTGCATGCTCAGGTTATTAACGAATTCAAAGGCGACGGTATAGTTCTTGGCATGTTTAACACCGACAAATCCATTCGCAGTTATGCCAAGTCCTGTATTAAATTCGCCATCTCCGAGAAGACAGAACTGTGGTTCAGCGCAAAGGATACTATTGCCAAGATTTACGACGGTCGTTTCCGTGATATATTCATGGAAGAAGTCGAAGAGTCCAAAGCTGAACTTGATGCCGCAGGCGTGAATTTCCGCTATCTGCTTATCGACGACGCAGTAGCGCAGATCATGAAACATCCCGGCGGAGTGCTGTGGGCTTGCAAAAATTACGATGGCGACGTATTCTCCGACATGGTCGCAGCAGGTTTCGGTTCGCTGGGCATGATGACTTCGGTTCTGGTTTCGCCCGACGGCAAGTTCGAATACGAAGCGGCTCACGGCACCGTGAGACGTCATTATATGGAGCACCTCAAGGGAAACGCCACCAGCACCAACTCGGTAGCCAGCATTTTTGCCTGGACGGGCGCCATCCGCAAACGCGGAGAGCTCGACGGAGTGAAAGAGGCTATGGATTTCGCCGACAAGCTCGAAGCCAGTGTCCTGGAAAACATCGAATCCGGAGTTATGACGAAGGATCTGGTTTTCCTGGCACAGCCCAAGCCTGAAAAATATGTCAATACGGCAGAGTTCCTCGACGCAGTAGCCGCGAAACTGGCCGAAAAACTGAATAATTAATAAACGGACCTAATCAGTAAGGAGGATCTAAGATGGCGCATCGAGCAATACGTGAAGCCGATGCCAAACGGCTGTTTGGCCGTTCGCTGAAAGCACAGGGATTTCTCAAGGAGAACCTGCGTGTGGTCGGCGTTGATGCAAGTACGGATCTGGAAGCTCTTCCGCGTACTTGCTCCTGGCTGGAGGAAGGCCACCTGGTGCTCAAACCCGACATGCTTTTCGGCAAACGTGGCAAGAAAAACATGGTTCAGCTCGATATAAGCTGGGCCGAGGCCAAGAAGTTCCTGAAGGCCAATATCGGCAGAAAAGAAAAGATCGATACCAAGGAAGGCACACTGGATTTCTGGATTGTGGAGCCTTTCCTTGTTCATAAAGACGAGTTCTATTTCTCGCTGCGCGCCAGCGATGGTGAAGACATTTTCATGTTTTCCGACAAAGGTGGCATAAACATCGAATCCAACAAGGAGTCGGTGGCTGTCATGAAGTCTACAGTCGGTGAAGCGCTGGACGTAGCAAAAATCAAAGACAAACTCCTGGTGGCCGTCAAAGATAAAAACAACAAGGAAAAACTGGCCGATTTCATTCTGCGCACTCACACCTTTTTTGTAGATTACGATGCATTCTCTCTGGAAATGAATCCCTTCACCATAACTCCGGAAAAGACCGTACGTCCGCTGGACCTGCGCGTTGTTCTGGATGACACCGCCTCCTTCCAGCAGCAGAATAACTGGGGCAAAGATTTCGTTTTCCCCGAGGCATTTGGAACCGTCAAAGGTAAAGAGGAGCAGTATATTTCCGATCTTGACGCCAAAACCGGTGCCAGCCTGAAACTGAAGATCCTTAACCCCGAAGGCCGCATCTGGACAATGGTGGCAGGCGGCGGAGCCTCCGTTATTTACGCCGATACTATCGCCGACCTTGGTCATGTTTCCGAAATGGCCAACTACGGCGAATATTCCGGCAATCCCAACCGTGAAATGACACGCGAATATGCTCGCACCATGATTGAAGCCATGACGCGCAAGCCGGACAAGAAAGGTCGTCCAAAGATTCTGCTCATCGGCGGCGGTGTGGCGAACTTTACCGACGTAGCCAAAACTTTCGACGGCATTATCGACGCCATTCGTGAATTCAAGGCTGCTCTGGTGAAATCCAAGGTCAAGATATTCGTGCGTCGCGGAGGGCCCAACTACAAGGAAGGTCTGCGCATGATGCGCAGTCTGGGCGAAGAGTTGAAGATTCCCATCGAAGTGTACGGCCCTGAAACGCACATGACTTATATCGTGCGCAAAGCCCTGGAACAATAAGGGGGTATGAAAATGGCGCCTAAAAAAACAAACACTAAGCTTTTCAGTCAGAAAACCAAGGCCATAATTTACGGAGTCCAGGCGGCTGCTGTTCAGCGCATGCTTGACTTCGATTATACCGTGCGTAGAAGCACTCCTTCCGTAGCGGCGATTGTTGACAAAACCAGCACCGGCTACCACAAGGTTTTCTTCGGAGAGAAGGAAATCATGCTGCCGATTTACCGCAGCATTAAAGACGCTGCTGCAAAGCATCCCGATGCTGATGTCTTGATTAACTTTGCTTCTTTCCGTCAGGCTTACGGAACCACTATGGAAGCATTGGAACAGCCGACAATCAAGACCGTAGCCGTTATCGCCGAAGGTGTTCCTGAACGTAATGCTCGTATCCTGCGCAAACGCGCTCTGGAACTGGGCAAATGGATCATCGGACCGGCCACGGTCGGTGGTCTGCGCGCCGGAGCCTTTAAAATCGGCAACTCAGGCGGTACCATCGAAAACATCATCGAATCCAAACTGCATCGCGCCGGTTCGGTAGGCTTTGTCTCCAAATCGGGCGGCATGTCGAACGAGATGTTCAACGTCATCGCACAGAACACCGACGGCATAGTCGAAGGCATCGCAGTCGGCGGCGACCGTTTTGCCGGTTCAACGCTGATCGAGCATCTGCTGCGTTTCGAGAAGGACGACGAAATCAAGATGATGGTCGTTCTGGGAGAAGTAGGCGGTACTGAAGAATACCGCATCGCAGATGCCATAAAAAATGGAAGCATCAAGAAGCCGCTGGTGGCATGGGTTACCGGCACCTGTTCGGAATACATGCCCGGCGATCTGCAGTTTGGTCATGCCGGAGCTCTAGCCGAAGGCCAGAACGAAACAGCCAAGGCTAAGAACAAAGCCCTGCGCGAAGCCGGAGCGATTGTCCCCGACAGCTTCGACGATTACGATCAGAAGATTCGCAAGACATATGAATCTCTGGTTAAGAAGGGTGTAATCAAGCCAGCCGAAGAGCCGAAGATTCCGCTTCTGCCTACCACTTATGCCGATGCCCGCAAGGCCCATCAGGTGCGTAAGCCGGCCAACATGGTTTGTACTATTACGAACGATTCCGGCGAAGAGCTTACTTATCTGGGTACCCAGATTTCGAAAATCATCCGTGAGAACTACACACTGGGCGACATCATCGGCATGCTGTGGCTGCGTAAACGTCTGCCGGAGTGGGCCACACAGTTCATCGAGAAGGTTCTTATCATCACAGCGGATCACGGCCCCTGCGTATCCGGTGCTCACAACGCCATCGTGGCGGCCCGTGCCGGACGCGACCTGGTAAGCTCGCTGGCCTCCGGCATTCTGACTGTAGGACCGCGTTTCGGCGGAGCCATAGACGGCGCAGCCAAGAACTTCAAGGCTGGTTGGGAAAACAACATGAAGCCGGAAGTTTTTGTCGAAGACCTCAACGCCAAAGGCGTCAAGATTCCCGGCATCGGCCATCTGGTGAAATCAGCTCAGAATCCTGACATGCGCGTCGAGTTACTGAAGAAGCTGGCCAAGAAAACCTTCCCGGCTACCGAGTGCCTGAATTTTGCCCTCAAGGTCGAAAAGGTTACGCTCCAGAAACGCAACAATCTCATCCTCAACGTAGACGGTTGCATCGGCATTCTCATGGTCGATATGTTGCACGGCTGCGGTTTCAACAACAATGAGATCAACACCATTATCGACAACGGCACTCTGAATGGTTTATTCCTGCTGGGCCGTTCAATCGGTATGATCGGACACGTACTCGACCAGAAGCGCCAGAAGTCGGGATTGTATCGTCATCCATACGACGATGTTCTCTTCCTGGATGATGTCAGCGAGTATTGATAGAAAAATTTTTTAGCCTTATAAAAGAAATCCGCGCCTGAATGGCGCGGATTTCTTTTATGCTTCCGTAAATAGAATACTAAAATTTTACTGCACATGGATGAATCAGACATTCTCCATCAACACCAAAGCAGCGGAGACGCGGTTTTTCGATAACCATGGCTGTAAAAATTGCAACTCTGGGAGGATAAATCCATTTCTCCAATATTAACGTGAATAATGCACAACCAATCGCAAGTTGCTGCAAATCAGAAAGATAAAAACATTTTACAATATGTATGTGCATTGTTCATAAAATTCCAATTCTGTTTCAAGATCAGAGGCATATCTTGACTGACTGTGCGCACCGCTGTATTCTTTTTTTATCTGAAGATTAACCTGATAGAGAAAAAACTGATGAGCATATTTCAGTATGAAGACAGATCTCCCCGTATTTCCGACAATTGTTACATCGCCGACTCGGCTGAGGTTATCGGAGATGTGCGCCTGGGACCGGGTTGCTATGTCGGGCCGGGCGCCATAATGCGCGGCGATTACGGCAGCATAGTCATTGGCGAAAATACGGCAGTGGAAGAGGGCGTAATAATACATGCCCGCAAAGGCGAAGTATGCACAATAGGCAACTGGGTTACGCTGGGGCATGGAGCCGTTATTCACAATGTGCTTAAAATCGAGGATTACGCCGTAATCGGCATGGGTTCAGTCATCAGTGATTACGCCCTCGTAGGTGAATGGGCGGCGATTGGCGAAGGTGCGGTTGTTCGCAACCGTCAGGAAATTACGCCTGGCGCGGTGGCGGTCGGTGTCCCGGCAAAGATCATTGGCGAAACGGATGAAGAATATCGCGCCCAGTGGATGATTTTCAAAAATATCTATGTGGATCTGGCTCATAACTACCGCAAGAATCTTAAGCGCATTGGATAAGGGCATATTATTTAAAACACAGGAAGTATTAAGGAAGGAGCTGTACATGGAAATGCTCGACAGATACTTCAGATTAAAAGAGATGTCCAGCAGCCTTAAGACCGAGTTCAGCGCTGGAACTACCATATTCCTGACGATGGCCTATATCATTTTCGTGCAGCCGGCAGTGCTTTCAATCGCCGGGATGCCCTATGAAGGCGTTTTTCTGGCCACATGCATCTCTTCGGCTCTGGCATGTATTCTGATGGGCCTTGTGTCTCGCTACCCCATCGCTCTGGCGCCGGGCATGGGCGAAAACTTCTTCTTTGTATTTTCCGTCGCGCTGGCGAACATTGGCGGTTCGCAAGTCGGCTGGAAGGCTGCGTTGGCAGTTGTCTTTATTTCGGGTATTCTCTTCCTACTGTTAACACTGTTCCGTGTGCGCAACATGATACTCGAAGCTGTGCCGCCCGGATTGCGCTACTCCTTCGGAGTGGGTATCGGTCTCTTTATCGCATACATTGGCATGATGCATGCCGGTATAGTCGTCGTCGATCCTGTCAGCCGCATGCCTCATATCGGAGCTTTCGATTCGACCCCTACCGCATTGGCGGCAATAGGTCTTATTTTTACCGCTGCTCTGACCGCCCGTCGGATTCGCGGTGCGATTCTGTGGGGCATACTTTTTACGGCTTTTGTTGGTTTTCTGATGGGCGTAGTCGAATTGAAAGGCTTTGTATCGCTGCCGCCTAATGACTTTTCCACCTTCCTGGCCTTCGATTTTGCGCGCATCTTTACGCATTTTGATTTCATTACATTGATACTGATTTTCCTGTTCATGGATATCTTCGATACTCTTGGAACGATGGTCGGAGTGGTGCATCACGCCGGACTGGCCGACGCCAACGGCAATATTCCACGAGCCAACAGTATATTTTTTGCCGATGCAGCCGCTACTGTTTTCGGTTCGATGATGGGAACCTCCACCGTAACAAGCTATATCGAAAGCGCTGCCGGTGTTGAAGCTGGCGGGCGTACCGGCCTGACTGCCATAGTTACCGGTTTATGGTTTTTCGCCGCGCTGTTCTTTGCGCCGCTGGTGGCGACAGTGGGTGCCGGCTGGCTTATTCCGGGCTCCGATCCGGCTTCGTTCCTGTATCCTGTTACGGCTCCGGCGCTTATAATGGTTGGCTCGATGATGATGCGCGGCGTGGAACGCATAAACTGGAACGATATCGGTGAAGCTCTGCCGGCTTTTCTGACCATTATTGGAATTCCGCTGACATACAGCATTAACGACGGTCTGGCGCTGGGCTTCATCTCCTATCCACTAGTCCGCCTTATGGAAGGCCGCGGGCGCGAAGTTTCGCCGCTGCTGTACATTGTCGCTCTGCTTTTTATCGCCAGATACATTTTCCTGTAATCGCATGGAGTAATAATGTCCGATACGCTGTCGATTGTAATTGCACTCTTTCTGTTCCTGCTGCTGTGTTCCAGCGCGGCGTTAATATTCATATTGCTGGCGCGCACTAAGAACGGAAACGACGATAAAAACGCCCGCGATCTGGTCGAACGGCTGGATTACCTCAAAAGCGATCTGGCTGATCGCCTGGCGCGCACCCAGACTTATTCCGCCGAGCAGACCACGCAGGTTCTGGCGCTGGTTGATGAAAAACTGGCGCGCAGCACCGAGGCGCTGAATGGCCAGATAGAGCAGATGAGCCGTCGTATGGATGTGCGCCTGAACGAAGGCAGCCAGAACTCGCTGGAGTCTACGCGCCAGATTACCGAGCGGCTCGACAACGCCGCGCGCGCCGTAGGCGACGTAAATAAAAAGCTGGCCGAGCTGTCCGAAGCCAATCGGCGCATCATGGATGTCAGCAAAGGTCTGGGCGATCTGCAGAATATCCTCAGCGCACCCAAACTGCGCGGTCTTTTAGGCGAGCAGTTCCTGGGTGAACTTCTGGCTCAGGTTCTACCGGAAGACCGTTACCGTTTGCAGCACAAGTTCAAAAGCGGCGACATCGTCGATGCGGCCATACTGCTGGAGCAGGGCATGCTGTGCATAGACTCGAAATTCCCGCTCGAAAATTTCAGGCGTTTGATTGAGACCAGGTCCGAAGAAGAAAAACATGCCTTCAATAAGCAGTTCATCAGCGATGTCAAAAAGCATGTTGGCGATATTTCGAAGAAATATATACTGCCCAGCGAAGGCACCTTCGATTTCGCCATGATGTACGTTCCAGCGGAAAGCATCTATTACGAGTTAGTGATGAAGGATGAAAACACCAGCCGTGACGTTCTGGAGTTCGCCCGCGAAAAGCGCATAGTGCTGGTTTCACCCAACACATTTTATGCATACCTACAGGTTATCGTTATGGGGTTGCGCGGTCTTAAAGTCGAAGAACACGCTCACGAAATTCTGAAGACACTGGGCCAGATGAACGGCGAGTTCGCGCGCATCAGCGAGACTTTCGCTAAAATCGGTACGCATCTGCGCAATCTTAACAGCGCCTATAACGAAACCGAAAAACGCATCGACAAATTTTCCGTGCGTCTCGAATCCCAGTCTGATCGTCAGAAGCTGGAGGAAGAGACGGAATAATTACCTAACCGGTTTTTGCCTGCTTATCCTTTATGGTAGTAACCCAA
>Ga0172375_10000717_pt1 | contig 53314 bp, 48 predicted proteins | sample LakKiv1m_FD_114537 | JGI IMG/M metagenome (GOLD analysis project Ga0172375, IMG submission 114537) | Freshwater microbial communities from Kabuno Bay, South-Kivu, Congo - kab_092012_11.1m | ecosystem: Environmental > Aquatic > Freshwater > Lake | place: Democratic Republic of the Congo...
GCTAACATCTGACTCAAAATGCCTGCGTAAATCTCCGTCAGTAAATATACCCGATAACCTGCCGCTTTTATTGACTACCGTAGCCGAACCTGCCCTTGCCTGAGTAATCTTCAGAAGGACTCCGGAAACCTTTTCATCTTCTTTGACAATAGGGTTCGCTCTGCCTGTGCGCATAATATCTGTAACCTTTAAAAGCAAACGCCGGCCCAATGCCCCTCCGGGATGGAAAAAAGCGAAATCCTTCTCTTTAAAACCCTTTAATTCAAGCAGGCATACGGCTAAAGCATCTCCCATTGCCAATGCGGCAGTAGTCGATGCCGTAGGGGCTAACCCTAAAGGGCAGGCTTCCTTTTTTACCGATATATCCAAGACTAAATCGCTATACTTAGCCAGCACAGATTTGATATTTCCCGTTAAAGCTATAACTTTACAACCTATCTTTTTTAATATCGGCAAAAACTTCTTCATCTCGTCAGTAGAGCCGCTGTTTGATAAAATAATTACGGTATCTTCTGAAGTAACTTTGCCCAGATCTCCGTGTACCGCTTCTGCAGTATGGAGAAATAAACTCGGCGTTCCGGTCGAAGCCAATGTCGCGGATAATTTCTGCGCGATTATCCCGGTCTTCCCCATGCCGCTGACAATTACCCTGCCTCTAGTCTTTAAAATAATGTTTATAACCTGCTTAAAATTGTTATCAACGCGACTCTTAAGCCCTCTGATTGCGGAGGCCTCAATATCTAAAACCTCTCTGCCTCTTTTTAAAACATCTATTTTCACTTGCTAAATCCTTTCGTTTAAGGCTTTCCTTATCTTTACCACCTGCGCAAGAAGCTTCTCTAGGGCTTTTAAATCAATCATATTCGGTCCGTCGCAAAGTGCCTTATCCGGATCCGTATGCACCTCTAGGAATAAACCGTCGCAGCCAAAGGCGGCTGCCGCGCGGGACAAACCCTCCACAAACTGCCGCTCTCCGCCTGAAGAATTACCTTTACCTCCCGGTATCTGTATGCTATGAGTAGCGTCATAAACTACCGGATATCCAAACTGGCGCATAATTTCTAAAGCCCTAAAATCCGTAACCAGATTATTGTACCCGAAAGAAGCTCCGCGTTCGGTAATAATAATATTCTTGTTGCCGGTTGACTCTACTTTTTTTATCACCGCAAGAATATCCCAAGGCGCTAAAAACTGACCCTTTTTTATATTTACAACTTTACCTGTCTTAGCGGCAGCAATCAGAATATCCGTCTGCCTGCTCAAGAAAGCAGGTATCTGAATTATATCCAGGACCTTTGCCGCTTCAGCAACATCCTTTACGCAATGTACATCACTTAATACGGCAACCCCGACTTTGCTTTTTACTTTGTTTAAAACATCCAGCCCTTTTTTTATGCCGGGGCCGCGGAAAGATTCCAGCGACATACGGTTAGCTTTGTCAAAACTCGACTTAAAAATAAAAGGCACGCCGAAACTGGCAGCAATCTCTTTTATCCTCTTGGCAATACTCAAAGATGCCGATTCTGATTCGATTACGCAGGGTCCCGCGATAAGGACTAGCCTGTTTTTATCTCCTATTGTTATGTTTTTAACCTTAACCTGCCGCATTATCTGCCTCTCTCTTAAGATACTCTTCCACTTTAACCAGATCATCCGGGGTATCTATACCTATAGTATCAAACTTAGTCTCTATAACTTTGATCTTAAAGCCCTCTTCTAATACCCTTAGCTGCTCTAACTTTTCTATAGTCTCCAGGTTGGATTCCGGTAAATTCTTGTAGGTGAAAAGAAAATCCTTAGTATAGCCGTAAAGCCCGATATGTTTAAAATAAGCCGGTCCTTTCACGTCGGAGTTATTTGCTAAATAAGGAATAGTGCTGCGCGAAAAATATAGGGCGAAACCATTCTTATCGGTTACCACCTTTACCACGTTAGGATCGCAAATCAACTCCCGGCCTTCTATCCTTTTTTTAACCGTAGCCATAGAAACCGATTCGTCATCAAGCAGGGCACGGGCAACATTATCAATCATCGTCGGATGAATCAAGGGCTCATCTGCCTGGATATTTACCACTATCTTAACATCCAATGGGTTAACTACCTCGGCAATCCTGTCTGTGCCGCAACTATGGGCCCGGGAAGTCATAGCTACCTTTGCTCCAAAGGCTGCCGCGGCCTGGGCAACTTCCTCTTGATCGCAGGCAATTATAATATCATCAAGCATCCTTGCCTGCTTTGCCCGCTCCCATACATGCTGTATCATCGGCTTACCTATTATCTGCGCTAATACTTTACCATGAAAACGAGTAGAGGAATATCTCGCAGGTATAACCCCGATTACATCCATATTTAAACTAACCTTTCTATTAATTCTTCTCTGTTAATGGTAGCCGTGCCTACTTTACCGACAACTACCCCGGCAGCATAATTGGCAATATGCGCTGCATCTTCTTTGCTAGCGCCTACAGCCAAACTTAAAGCAAATGTGGCAATTACCGTATCCCCTGCCCCGGAAACATCAAAAACCTCCTGCGCTACAGTAGGTATGTGCGTTACCTTCCCTTTTTTCTCAAATAATTTAATCCCCTGCTCTCCCAGAGTAACCAGCAAGGAATCAAGCTCTAAGTACTCCAATATCTGCCTGCCGGCAGCTTCAATATCGCGATCCGTAAAAAGTTTGTCGCTATCCAGCTTTAACTTATTTTTGTTATCTTTTATCTTAAGGTTCCTCACTGCATTTTCCAATTCCTTACGATTAGGAGTAATAGAAGTAACTCCGCGGTAATATTGAAAATGGTCTTCCTTAGGGTCAACCAGGACAGTCTTTTTATGAGACTGGACAAGTAAAATTAATCCCTCGAGCAGCTGGGCGTTAATTACCCCCTTGCCATAATCCTCTATAATAATCGCATCAAGGCTTTTTATATTCTTTTTAACGTAATCAAAGACCTTGCGTATTATATCTTTTGACAAGGGCTCTGTATGCTCCCAATCAACCCTTACTACCTGCTGATGCCCGGCGATAATACGTGTTTTGACCGTAGTGCATCTATCGGACAACTCAAATATACCTTTAGTATCTATATTCTCTTTTCTTAAAACTTTCATAAGAGAGTGGGCATTTTTGTCCTGGCCAGTAACACCGCAGAGGCATGCCTTGGCTCCGTAAGAACTGATATTATTGGCTACGTTAGCCGCTCCTCCGGGCACATGGGTCAATTTGTTCGCCCAGACTACCGGAACCGGGGCTTCGGGGGAAATTCTTTCTACCTTACCCCAGATATATTCATCAAGGATTAAATCTCCGATAACCAGAATGCGCGCCTGGCCAAATCTTTTTACTATATCTTTAAGCCTTCTCATATGTTATGGGAATTGTTTCAATTTCTTAGAATACCCGACTTTGAACTAGTAATTTTAACATAATTTACAATTAAATCAAAGATATATTTTAACGGTTCTTATGCATCCTTAAACTCAAAGTGATAACGGAATTATTTTAATATCGAATCTGCGCAAGAGAGGACATCCTCAACAGTAACCGCCTTAAGGCAGGCGAATCCTTTCTTGCAGTTATGCGCCAGACATTCAAAACAGCCGATATCCTTATGCAACAACTTATCTTTCAGGCCCACAGGACCCCAACGCTTCGGGCTTAAGCCGGCCTGTTTCCTGCCGAAGATTGCGATTACCGGTGTGCCTACTGCTGATGCGATATGCACCGGGCCGGAATCATTCGAAATAAAGAGCGCGGATTTCTTTAAAATACTGGCTAACTGAGATAAAGAGATCCTGCCTGCCAAAGAAATAACCGGGATGTGCACATTATCGGTTACCTTCGCGGCTAATGCTAAATCTTTTGGCCCGGAGACAATTAAAACCTTAAGGCCATACTTGGCTGATAAGCGATCGGCTACTTCCGCAAACCTTTCAGGAGGCCAAATCTTAGAAGGGCAACTTGCCGCAGGATTAATCAGTAGGAGCCTGTCATTATCTTTTAATCCCTGCGCATAAATAAAACTTTCGGCCCACTTATCGGATTCAGCTTTTATAGGCATAAAAAGTGATTTATCGCAAGAGCCCGTATTTAAACCCCTTAGCAATTCCAACGTATATTCAAGCTCATGTTTTTCCCCTAATTGCTTATAATGGGGGATTCTATCGGTAAGTAAAAAACCAAATTTTCTATCATACCCGACCCTTTTAGGTATGCCGGATAGCCAGGTAATTAAATGCATCCGGTTTGTCGGATGCAGAATAAACGCCGCATCAAACTTATACTTTTTTAAACTATGGGCAAACTTTAAAGAAGATGCCCATCCTTTATGTCTGCAGCTTTTATCATAGACTATAACCTCATCTAACCAAGGGTTTCCGTCCACGATATCTTTTGAATGCGGAGAAACTACCATCGCAATAAATGCGTGCGGATAATGCTTACGCAGAGCTTTAATAAAAGGGGTAGATAATACTACATCCCCAATCCTGTCGGTACGGGTAATTAAAATACGCTTATGCGGATTTTCCGTATTTACGGCATTAAGCTCTTTCTCGGAAGACAATAATCCTCTTGCCGCCTGCAATGCATCCTCTACTTTTATAAGATTGAAACAATCCCTGGTTTTAAAGGAACATTGGGCCTTCTGACACGGCCGGCAGTAAACCTCTTTTCTTACCGCTATGCTTTTTCTAGACCACGGCCCGTACATCTGTTCATCGGTAATACCGAATATGGCGACTACCGGGATATCAAAATAACTAGCCATATGCATAACCGCGCTATCATTGCTGATTAATAAGCTCGATTTCTTTAACACGCAGGCCAACTCCCTTAAATTAGTCTTTCCGGTTAAATCCAGGCAGGCGCAATTTAAAGATTCGTTTATATAATGGCTTATATTAATATCGTCTTTATCTCCCACCAGTATAATCCTGGCGTTAAATTCTTCTATTAATTCGGAGGCAAGCCGGGCGAATTTTTCTTTAGGCCATATTTTTGCCTGGCTGCGCGCCCCTGCAGATATGGCAATAATTTTATCTTTTTCGGTAATACCCTCCCTGCCTAATAGAGAGCTGATGCGCTTTTGATCTTCTGGCCCTATATAAAAATACCTTTCGCCGCTATCCGGCATAGAACTTAAGCCTGCGCGGTAAAAGTGACGGTCTTTCATATGTTTTACAGAACGAGGTATCTTTATAAAAGGGAAAATCCCGTTCTTAAGCTTTAGGACGAAGCCTAAAAAAGTATCCCGTAAATCTACCACCAGCTCAAAATTTTCTTTAAATAGAAGATAGAACAACCTGAATTTTTCCTTCAGACTGCTCTTTTTATTATAAGAAATGAATTCGTTGGCCAAAACATCCCCAGAAAAAATCTCCTCTACCCTCTTGCTGCCTAAAACCGTAATACTGTATCCGGGAAAGGAGGTTTTAAGGCGGTCCAAAACAGGAAGCGTAAGCATTACGTCGCCTATATTGCTTAAGGTAATAAAAAGAATTTTACTTTTCATAACGGCTTAACAATTTAACGCTTTGATAATATCATCGGGGATAACCGCCTTCATGCAACGGCTGTCTTTACACTTTAAGTCATAACAGGGAATCTTGCAGCCGACATTCTTCTGCAGAATGGTTGCATTCTTTGCCGGATACGGTCCGGTGATTAAAGGAGAGGTCGGCCCAAAAATTGCAATTATCTTTTTAGCGCCTACGCTATTGGCAATATGCAAAGGCCCTGTATCAGCGGTAATAAAAGCATTTGCTTCTTTCGCTAGCGCACCCAGCTGCTTCACATTAAAAACCCCGCAGGAGATTATCGGCTCAAATTTCATCATCTCCTTAATCTGCCTGGCCAGAGATATATCGTTATGCCCTCCGGTGATAACTACCTTTGCGTTTAGTCTTTCGATTAATCTATCGCAAAGCTGGGCCCAGTATTCTTTCGGCCAGCGTTTAGGGAGCCAATTCCCTCCGGGATTTATCGCAACCAGAAAGTCTTTTTCTCCAACTGAATTTTTATTCAGGAATTCCCTTACAAATAATGTATCGTTATCGCTAAAATAAAACTCCAGGTACCGATCTTCAACTTTAAACCCCCCCTTTTCAACAATATCCAAGTAATAGTCTATGCGGTGTAATGAATCACGCGCTGGAGGAATAATCTTTTTAGTAAGCAAGAACCCTCTCTTTCTAGTATAATGTCCAATCATTTCAGGGATACCGGCAAGACGGCAGATAAGCGCGCGGCTAAAAGATCGGTGCAAAAGAAAAACGAGATCGAAACCCCTCATCCTTAAACTACGCACAAACTCAAATCTCTGGAATAGACTCTTATGCCTATCCTTCTCATCAAAAATAATAATTTCATCCAGATGGGGATTACCTTTTAATATGGGGTAACACCGGCTGGGTATAATACAGGCAATAAAGCTGCGCGGAAAATTACGGCGTATATTCCTTATCGCGGCGGTTGAGAACAAAACATCTCCCAGCCAATTAACATTGAAAATAAGAACCCTTTTATTCTCTGATTCCTTCATCTTAAAAAATATCCCTGATCCCCACTATCTAAGTACCTTAAGATAAACCTCCTCAGTACCTAAAACCATACTGTCGCGGGAAAATTCAGTTATGATACGCCTGCGCGCCTGCGCGCCTAAACTTAAGACCTTGGCGGGTTTGGAGATTAAATCCTCTATCGCCCTTGCAATACCCCGTAAGTCTTTAGGCTTAACTAGTAAACCGTTTATACCATCTTCTATCAACGTTTTGATACCTCCGACTTCAGAGCCTATAACTGCCAACCCCATACTCATCGCTTCCATCAATGATAAACCTAACCCTTCTTTAAGAGAAGGCAAAACGAATATATCCATTGCCGAAAGTATATCTTTTGTGTCCAAAGAGTTAGGAACAAAGAATACGTTATTTTTAATCCCGAGAATGTCCGTCATGGCCTTAAGCTCCTTTTCCATCTTCCCTTCTCCGGCAATGAGTAATTGAAGATCGGGATAAACCGGTAATACTAATTTCATTGCTTCGATAAGATACCTGTGCCCTTTAACATCTGAGAGCCGGGCCAGAATACCTACTACTGTATGCGGGCTTAAACCCAGCCTCTGCTTGGCCTCCTGCCTAAAAGAGGGAGAAACAGGACTAAATCTATCCGGGTCAATGCCATTACAAACTAAAGCTATCTTTTCCGGGACTACCTTAAAATCTTCCAGCAAATGTTCTTTAACCTGGCTGCTTATCGCGATAACCTTATCCCCCCAGCACGGAAAAATCTTGCGTGAAAAACGCCTTTTAAAAAATCCATGGCAGGTAAAAACATGTTTTGCTCCGGTAAACCTACTCAATAGACATCCCAATACTTGCGTTGTACGGCTGTGCGAATGCAGTATATCGATCTTATTCTCTTTAACTATCCCTGACAGAACCAGAGCACTCAGTAGTATTCTCGGGCTTAATTCATTCTTTGTGCCCATCGGCACAGAAAAATATTTTATCCCTGCTTCATTAAATTTATCCAGCATCTCTCCGGGCCCTGAGGCAACAAACACGCTATGCCCCTTAGACTTTAGCCCTGCGGATAAACTCAAAACATAGCTGGTAATACCCCCAGCGTTAACATGATTCATAAGATAGAGTATATTCATTTTAACAGTTTATCTATCGCCTGTATGACTTCTTCTACGGTTATAGCATTCATACATTTCTTATGGGCACATTTTGTTTTATAGCATGGACTACAAAGCAAGCCCTTGTTGATAACCAGACATTCCTTAGCCGCTGGCATATGCCTTAAAGGGTCAGTTGGACCAAAGAGCGCAACCGCCGGGGTATTGACTGCCGCAGCAATATGTAACGGGGAAGAATCAGCGGATATATAGACTGCGCAGCGCTTAATTAACGCTGCCAGCTGGTTAACCGTAGTCTTGCCGCAGGCGTTAATTATCTTGGTATTCCTTACAGAACCTACAAGCATATTCGCCTCCGGCGAATCTTCTTCTGTCCCGGTTATAACCACCCGCATATTCCTTAAGCCCAATTCATCGCAGAGCCGGGCTATATGTTCTTTCGGCCAACACTTAGTCACCCATCTCTTGCTTGCTCCAATATTTATCCCGATAATTTTCTGCTCATCGCTCAGCCATTGCGAATCCAATAAATTATTCGCATAATCCTCTTCCGCTTTAGAAGGCCACAACTCCAGATGCTTATCCATAAGATCTATGCCCAACAACTTCAACACCCTGAATTGATGGTCCACCGGACCTATTCTGATTTTATCGTCTTTAATCCGGTGGTTAAGAAGGAACCCTAGTTTCTTATTGTCATACCCGTAACGGTTAAGGCTTAAAGAGAGGCATGAAAGAATATGGCTTAAGCGATTATTCTGAAGGTCAATAACCAAATCAAAATTTTTCTTCCTTAAAATTCTTGCAATTCCCAATAACCCCCTTAAGCCTTTATCTCTGTTCTTCACATCCGCTACCAGCAGCTCATCAATATAAGGGCACTTGATCAATACGTCTTTTGACTCTTCTCCCACCAGAAAGCTTATTTTATGGCACGGGAACTTCCTTCTTATTTCTCTTATCGCAGGCGTTGACAAAATAACATCCCCCAGAGAACTTAACTTAATAATTAAAAGGTTAAAATTACTGCATGATTCATTATAAACTTTTAAAGTCTCATCCACCATAAGCCCGACGTTATACTTTTCCTTAACCTTGGATATAGCGGCTTGGGCAAAAGATGCAGACAGTTTTTGATCCTTATATATTCTCAATGCCGCCTCGGCCATTCCCTCGGGATCAGCAGGAGGCACAAGGAGTCCGTTTATATTATCTTCGATAATATCTACAACCCCGCCGACTTTTGTGGCTACTACCGGTACGCCTGCTGCCTGGGCTTCTATAACCACTCTCCCGAACGCCTCATGGGTAGTAGTAGCAAGAACCAGAAGGTCTAAGTGCGAAAGAATCTCGGGGATATTTTTTTGCACTCCCAAAAACTCAGTACAATGGCTAAGGCCCAACCTTCTTACTAAAACCTGTACCTGCTCTTTATATGCCTGGCGCGATTGCGAGGCATCCCCTACTATCCAGATTTTTAAATAAGGCACTGCCCTGGCAACTTTAGCCATCGCCTTTATAAAAAACAGGTGACCCTTAATAGGAGTTATCCTGCCGATTATGCCTACATTAAAATCCTTCCCTCTTTTCTTATCAGGGCTTATGTAATTGAATTTCTCCAAATCAACGCTTCGCGGAATCAGACGGATCCTCTCATGAGGCACTGCAAAATCTTCAATCATATGCCTGGCGATAATATTGCTTAATACAATAACCCTCTTTCCCCAACCCATAACATAGCTAAAAGGATGTTTTTTATAATAACCGTGGCAGGTAGTTATAAATATAACCTGCGCCTTGCGGGAAGCAAAATATGCAATCCACGCCGGGACACGCGAGCGGGCATGGACAATATCAATTTCTTCTTTTTTTATTATATCTACTAAAGGCGCGACCGACCTAAACATGCTAAATAAAGATTTCTTATGCACGCAGAGCTGATAATGCTTAGCCCCTGCATCTTCCAAATCCTTTACTAGCGTGCCTCCGGCAGAGACAACAACCGCTTTATGGCCTAAAGCAACTAAACGCTTCGCCAAATCAAGCGTCCCTGTTTCAACCCCTCCCACATTTAATTCCGGTAATATCTGAAGGATATTCAACTAAACCCCTCTTTCAACCCTACAGTATTCTGTTTAAATACTCTTTGACTAAATCATTATCTTTCAAAGCAGGCAGTAAAGGCTTTTCCTGCCATATATCCTTAATTCTTCCGGCTAAACCGGCGCTTTCTGATATGTGGATATACCCTTTCTTAGAAAGATAGTTTAAGAAACTCTTGTGTTTAAGGCTTAACCCGGGGGCATTAAAAATAAATACATACTTTTTACTGTTAACTGCCTCCGAAATCATTGAGATACTCTCCGGGGTAGAAACAATAATGCTGCTTAGCCCTAATATCCCCGCCATTGCATCGGGAATATTATCCTCATTCGCAATAACCATAAGTTTTAACCGGCTATAGCCGCTTAACCCGTTTTTAATAGCTAGCCCTATTCTTTCCGATGTCCTGCGAGAAGTAGTAATAAGCAACTGTGCATCTAATTCCTCTGACAATTTTTTTAACTCTTCTATAACTATAGATACCTGGCTTAAGGAAAGCCTGAAACCCTTGCTATCTCCGCCAATTAATAGGCCGATATAAAATCCGTCTTCCTTTAAAGATTTCTTCAGCGCAAGGGTTTTTGAAGCCCTGGCTAAAGACCCCTCATCAATAAGGTTAAGAGAAGCATCTGTAATAACCAGATTCTTTCGTTTCTTAAGCCTGTCATGCCTTGGCGCGATTACAAGGTTAAACCGCTTTATCCCAAAATAAGATGGCCGCATAACCGTTATTGATTTGCTTAAATTCTCACGGGAAAGAAGTAGGTTAAGCCCTGCTAAAGAAGAACCCGCTGTTATTATAATATCCGGAGATGCCGAGGATATCTTGCCGTATGAATTAGGGGTTAAAGAATTCTTGAGGCAGGAAAGACAACCCTGGCAGCTGTATTTACCAAAGAACAAAATACAGAACCCTAAGATAAACCTGGAGGCTTTATTCTTAAAAACCGCCTCAACCTCTTTTATCTCCGCCTTTATCTTTTTTTCAGCCAGCACTCTTTGCGCCAGCATACCCGCTGCCTCTGATTGATGCAGGTGCCCTGCTTTGCCATCGCTGATAATAAGTATACTGCTCATTTGCGAACGCTTCCAGATCTTATAGGTCCACAAATATTCCTTAGGGTTATCCGATATGAATCTCTCAAATATAGCGACGACCCTCTGCAAGTTAGCTTTTATATCTTCATCTTCATTTTGGCTTCTAGATAACGCAATTTCTTCACCTGCCCATACTTTTATCTTTGGGCCGCCTATACGCTTAAAGAATATAGGGATTAAGGCGGCGTTATATCTTAATGCTAGTTTTACCGCACCCTTAGGCATGGAGGCCGAACGGCCAAAGAAATCAACCATTATTCCTGAACTGCCTCCCTGATCAACGGTCATCCCAACTGCTTCGTTATTATTCAAAGCTGTAATAACCTCCCTTAACCCTTCTTCGCGGCTTATGATCCGGCAACCCTTTGCCTTACGGTAATTATTGAGCAGCTGATTTAACCGCGCAGGGCCCTGCTCTCTTATGAACATAGAAAACGGAAAACCTAAATTAGCAGTAATAATATTGGAAAGCTCCCAGCTCCCTGCATGCACAGCCATAAGAATTGCCCCTTTACCCTTTTTAAGGGCATTTAAAACCCTCTCTTCCCCTTCAATAGTAATATACTGTTCGATATAATTGCGATCGATAATCGGAATTAAAAAAACTTCTATTATGCTCTGTCCGAAAGTGCGGTAAAAATCACGCGTCAAACAGGATAAATATCCCGAAGTCAGACCGGTCCCGAACGCCCGCTTAATATTAGCATAGGCCATTGCCTTATGTTTAGGATCAAAATAATATAGGGCATCTCCTAACCTCCTGCCTAAAGCAAAACTAAAGCTTAAAGGCAAAGACCTTATAAGCGGGCCTAAGGCCTTAAAAAGAATATAGGCTAAGTAATCTGTTAAAAAATTCTTCATCGTGTTTTATTATTTTTAGTTCTACGCGTAAAACCATTATCTCTATATCAGAAAGAAGAGAAACAATTTCTTCGGAGATCCTGGATGCGTCTTTCTCCGTAGTCACAATTACCTTCGAACCGCTTCCCTTAACCCTGGAAGAGACCATCTCCATTTCTCCTAAGGTATAATAATGGTGGTCGGGAAACCTTAGCTCTAGCCCGACTGCCATTTTCAATCTAAGGATAAGCTGAAAGAAAGACTCCGGATCTCCGATACCAGACAAGAGGGCAATCTTATCTTTTTTATTAATATAATTTAAATCAAGTAGCTTCCCCGGATTCTTAATATTATAAAACCCGACCGGATTATGCACTGATTCAGCGACCAGCGCCTTGGGATTATATTTGAATAGGGTTTGCTTTAAGTGCGCTAAGGCCTGTTTAGGCGCAAGATCTGTCTTTGTTAAAACAAATATATCCGCTCTTTTCAAAGAACTTAAGGGTTCCCGTAATATCCCCCTTGGAAGCATATGCCGGTTTCCAAAAGGATTGCGCGCATCAATAGCAACTATCTCCAGGTCCTTTCTTACATGCCACTGCTGAAAACCGTCGTCTAATATTACCGTATCAACCCCATATTCCCTTACAGCCCTCAAGGCTCCGCGAGATCTATCCTTATCCACAATAACAGCAACTCCGTCTAAATTCTTGGCAAGCATCCTAGGCTCATCGCTTAAGGAATCATTCTTTTTAAGTTTATACCCTCTGGTAAGCACCGCCAGGGTAATGCCTCTTTCTTTAAGATAGCGGGAGATCAACTCTACCAGAGATGTCTTGCCTGTCCCCCCTACAGTTATATTTCCTACGCTAATAACCCTGGGAGTAAAACGCTTTTGATCCATCAAAGATACAAAAATAAGTATTCGGATAAATAAGCCATAAATAAAAGAAAGGGATAAAAGAAAAAGCTTAGGCACCCAGAATAATACGCCTCTATATTTATCCGTAACCAGATTGTAAAGATGTTCTCTCATATTATAAAATCTTTAAAAACATAAGGAGGCCGATAAGAATAAAAATGAACGCACCTAAATAGCGTATTGCCTGCGGATTTATAAATTTAGCAAGAAGCGCTCCGAGGAAAACAGAAATTACGGTTACAATAATATATGCAGCGACAGAGCCTGCCCAGACCGAAATAGGCTTACCGGTCTTAGCCGCCATGCCAATACCTACCAATTGCGTTTTATCAGCTAACTCCGCAAAGAAAACAGCAGCGAAAGTGGAGAAAAATACCCTCCAATCCATAATCCCTCCTTTTTAATCTTGTCTGTTTATGATAACACAGACAGGAATAATAAACAATAATTTTCCAGGGAGAAAACTCCATAAAACACAATGGGATATATAATTATCTTGCTAACGGAGAAAGCCTGCAGTAATCTTCGATAATCCCGGAGATGTTGCTTAGGCTATCGGCTATTATATCTGCCTTAGCAAGATATTCTTTAGGAAGGCTGGTGGTCAAAGCAATGCAAAACATTCCTGCTTTCTTAGCCGACTCTATGCCAAAGGGAGCGTTTTCAACCACAACACACTGATTAGGCTTTAAACCCATTGTCTTGGCGCACTTAAGATACGGCTCAGGGTGAGGTTTGCCTTTTTTAACCTGGTTTCCGGCTATTAAAGTATCAAATAAAGATCTTAACCTGCGGGAGAGTATTCTGTTAACTTCCTGAAAAGGGCTTCCGGTAACCAAACCAAGTATATACCCTTGCCTCCTTAAACAAACCAGAAAATCCTCAGCGCCCGGAAAGATAAAACGCTTGAAATACCTTTTAAATATATTTTTGCGCTTAAGGAATATTTCTTTTAACAAAGAGGGGCTCGACTCTATCTTCGCTTTACTCAATAAATCTTTCAGCGTTTTCTCCCAATTTTCTCCCTCTTTAGAATATACCTCAAAACAACCAACCCTTATTCCATAAGGCCGTAATGCCTCATACCAGGCTAAAAAATGATAGGGCATAGAATCAATAATAACTCCATCCATATCGAAGATTATTGCGCGGGGTTTAAACTTCAATTTACGCATTTCTTAATTTTAATCCGAAGACATAAAAGAAAGGTTTCTCTCAATAAATTCTACTAATCTTTGCTGAGTTGGGCCCGGGATATTAGTAAACTCCAGCCCCATCCCGGGATAAGAGTGAGGCTGCACCTGCTTATCGGGTATCCAGACTACTTTGGCACCCAGCTCTATCTCCTCCTGCTTAGGGGGTAATTTCATCTTTAAAACAACTTCATCACCTAACTTAAATTGGTCGCACCCGAATATAAAAGCACCTACGGCGCTTAAATTGATAAGATCTAAACGCAGGCACTCCGGGCTTTTCTGGTGTTTTGCCTTTAGCTCAATTTTTATGTCAATAGGCAACCTTTTGAATCTACGGCGAAGCTGCATCTTCTTTATATCCTCGATAATCCTGTCTTCCTTAAAACTCTCCAGGGCAATATCTTCGTCCGGATATATCTGCACAACCCTGTCTAAGCCCGCGATAGCAAAGATGTTTCTAATATGCGCCGGAACGCTGACAAACTTAAGCCTGCCACGGGAATTAGTTACTTCTTTATAGGCAATAACGATAACCGATACACCCATATAGTCGATAAAATCAACCTCCTCAAGATTACAGATAATATCACAATAACCGTCACGCAGGCACTGGCCTATAGCCTCAACCAGGTTTGCGGAATCAACGTCAATCTTACCGGATAATTCCAGGATTACTACACCATTCTTCTGTCTTGCCCTTATCTCCATAATTTAAAAGATACTACCATAATTAAGAAACCTAAACAATAAGTTTCCTGATTAAAGCGACGTTTTTATTAGTGGCCCCGCGGTTGTTTAAAATCACAACCTGAGCGTTTTTAACCAAGCTATTTGTCTTAAAGGCATTACAAAGTAATTCTTTTATGGCGGAGATTAAGCCTTCCCGGCTGAAAACCTGCAATGCCGCGTGGTTACTTAAAAATTCATGCGCAATATCGCGGAAATTAAACATATGCGGGCCGAAGACCACCGGCTTATTTAAAAAAGCCGGCTCTAATATGTTATGGCCTCCTTTTCTTACCAGACTCCCCCCTACAAAAACAATATCTGCCGCAGAATAAAATTTAGTTAAATTGCCTACTGTATCCAGAATAAAAACCGCATTGCTGCAGGGCCTTTTAAAATTAAGCTCGCTTACTTTCTGCGGCGCAAACCCTGAATGATTAACCAGATTGTTAACTTCGTCTGACCTTTCAGGATGCCTGGGGGCAAGCAAAAGACGCAGATGCGGAAATGAAATTAATAACTCATGGTAAGCCCCTAGCAATGTTTCTTCTTCAGCCGGATGGGTTGATCCCGCAACCAGCAAGGCCTCTCCTTCTTTTAAACCAAGCAAACCCCTATAGCCCTTTGCGTCCTGCGGCAATTTAATATTTTGATCAAACTTCATATTTCCCGTAACTTCCACTCTATCGGGCATAACTCCTAAAGCGGTTAGTTTAAAACTATCGCCCTTAGACTGGGCGCAAAAGATATTAATTTTATTTAAAGTCGGCTTGATCAGGTATTTTATTGCTGAATAACCTTTAAAAGAGGCATCGGAGATCCTGGCGTTAAGCACCGCGATAGAAATTTTGTGCCTGTTAAGAGACTCTATAAGATTGGGCCAGAGTTCTGTCTCGGCAATAATAAAAATAGAGGGTTTAATCTTTTTGATGACGCGGCTAGTGATAAAACTTATGTCGAAAGGAAGGTACGTAACAAAGTCACTCTCCCCGGCAATAGAGCGGGCGATTTTATTCCCGGTAGGAGTGACCGTAGAAATTACAAAATTCTTTGAAGGATAAATCTTCCGGAGCTCTTCAATCAACCCGCGTACTGATATCGCTTCTCCTACGCTAACGGCGTGGACCCATATCGGACTGTTAAATCTTACCTCTTTAGGGATAACCCCAAATCTCCTTAAGAAACCGCGATGAAATTTTCTCTTGAATAAATAAACCGGGAGGCTGACCAGCATAAACAAAATAAACACCAGGTCATAAATTAGAAACATGGCTATCTTCTCCTAATAAATACTGTGCGCCGTATGCTGCTTTTTAGGCGTGCGGATGCGCTTTATCATAAACACTCTTTAACTTTTCTGTGGTCAAATGCGTGTAAATCTGAGTAGTTGATAAATTGGCGTGCCCCAACAATTCCTGAACCGTGCGTAAATCTGCGCCCCGGTTTAACAGGTGCGTAGCAAAAGAGTGCCTTAAGGTGTGAGGAGAAACGCCGCGGGCAATCCCAGCGCTTTTTAAATACTTTTCTACAATATCACGGACTCCGCGTGTTGTAATGCGCCTGCCGTTTTTATTTAAAAAAATTGCTTCGTTCTTCTTCTTCCTCGCATCGAGATACCTTCTTATTGCCTTCATCGCCATATCTCCTACCGGAACAACCCTCTCCTTTTTTCCCTTACCCATAACCTTAATTATACCGCTTATAAAATCTACAGTACCCAAATCCATAGCCACCAATTCAGATATGCGTAGACCGCTTGAATAAAAAGTTTCTAAAATCGCCCGGTCGCGTAAAATACGTTCGTCTTTATCGTCTTTTGGGAAAGCCGCTTCTATGACTTTAGCAACTTCCTCTTCAGTCATAAAAGAAGGCAAGTGTTTCTCTAATTTCGGGCTTGAAAGCATGAGGATAGGGTTAGACTTAAGATAACTCTCACGGGTTAGAAACCTAAAAAAACTGCGTAAGGCAGAAAGTTTGCGTCCGATACTTCTGTTGCCTAAGCTTTTTTCTTTTAAAACTGCGAGGTACTTTCTTAAATAAAGGTAATCAATCTTCTCCAGCTCGGTCTCTTGGCAGAATTTCTTAAAGTCTTCCAGGTCCATTCTGTAATTCAATATCGTATGCGGTGAGTAATTCTTTTCGATCTCCAAATAGCGAATAAATTTTTCGATATATCTATTCATATTCTAACCGAACCTAATAGCCTACTTAGCCTCCGGTAATGTGCGTGACGTAAATCTGCACTTTGGAAAATTGGAACAACCGTAGAAAAATCCGCGCTTTGACCGGCGCTCAATAAACTCTCCGCCGCACCCTTCCTCCGGGCACTTAACCCCAGAGGTTATGGACTTTGAATTCTTGCATGTTGGAAAATCCGAACAGCTCAAGAATTTTCCGCGCCGGCCCCATTTAACAACCAAAGGTTTCCCGCATTTATCACAAATCTCATCAGTCGTAATAACCTCTTTTTTTACATTAGCCTGCGCAAAATCAAGGCTTACTTTGAAAGGTTCATAAAAATCTTTTAAGACTTTAAGTTTATCGAGCCTTCCTTCCTCGACCTCATCCAATTCTTCTTCCATAAGCGCAGTAAAACCTACATCTACAATTTTCGGGAAATACTCCACTAAAAGATCGCAAACTTTAAAACCTAATTCAGTAGGATTAAGGTAGCCTTTTATTCTTCGTACGTAATCGCGCATTATCAGTGTATAAATTATTGGAGCATAGGTGGAAGGCCTACCGATTCCGTCTTCTTCCAGGGCCTTGATTAAAGAGCTATCCGAATATCTTCCCGGAGGCTTGGTAAAATGCTGCGAAGGAATAAGTTTTAGAGGCTTCAAAAGATCCCCTTTGGATAAAGAAGGAATTATATTCCTTTTTTCTTTCTCCTGGCCATCTTCCTCCTCTTCGGCATTCCCGCTATAAGCAGCCGTAAAACCTGCAAATGAAAGCGTGCTTCCTGAAGAATTAAATTGATATTTACCTGCTTCCATAATTACGGTAATAACCGCATAAATGGCCGGCTTCATCTGGCTGGCGACAAAACGGTTATAAATAAGCGCGTATAATTTAAGCTGGTCAGAAGTTAAAAATTTCGTTAGGCTATCAGGATGACGCGATACAAAAGTCGGCCTAACCGCCTCGTGTGCCTCCTGGGCAAGTTTCTTAACTTTATAGTAATTCGGTTTTTCAGGAAGGTGATCTTTACCGAAGTTCCGGGTAATATATTCGCGAACCTCAGAGATCGCTTCGGGAGCGACACGAGGAGAATCCGTACGCATATAAGTAATTAAGCCTACCGGATTATCCTGGCCTATATCAATACCTTCGTAAAGTTGTTGCGCTACAGACATGGTTTTATTAGCATTGAATCTTAGCTTATTAAAAGCCTCCTGCTGCATAGTGCTGGTTATAAACGGAGGCTGCGGGTAACGTTTTTTATCTGATTGTTTAATATCAGAAACCTTAAACTCGCTATTTTCCAGATCGCGACACGTAACCTCTGCTTCTGTTTTATTATTTAACTCGGCTTTTTGACCATCAATTTTCTCAAGCTTCCCCAGAAATTTTAAGCCTTCCTTTTGAAGCTCAGCTTCCACCTCCCAATACTCTTTCGCAATAAATTCCTGTATCTTCCTTTCTCTTTCAATAATTAACCTCAAGGCTACTGACTGCACCCTTCCCGCGCTTAAACCCCGGGCGATCTTCTTCCAGAGTAAAGGGCTTAGAAAATACCCCACGATTCTGTCTAAGACCCTGCGTCCTATTTGCGCCTCAACCATATTATTATCGAAATCGCGTGCGTGCTTAAAAGCTTCTTTTACCGCAGCCAGAGTAATTTCATGGAAAGTCACCCTGAGCACATTATCGCTTTTCTTAAAGACCCTTTTTCTTAACTGCCACCCGATAGCCTCGCCTTCGCGGTCAGGGTCTGTGGCAACATAAATAGTTTCTTTACCTTTTGCTTCTTTTTTAATCGCGGATAAAGCCTTCTGCCTTCCCGGGATAGTGACATATTCCGCCTCAAAACTATTTTCTATATCAACCCCTAATTTCTTCTGAGGCAAGTCAATAATGTGCCCCATGGAAGAAACTATGCTAAAATTGTCTCCCAATATCTTGCTAATGGTTTTTGCCTTAGTCGGAGATTCCACTATTACCAAGCTCTTCTTCATCAAGAATACCTCACATAATATTTACCCGGAAGCTCTTTTATTAACTTACGGGTAGCAAGATTAAAAAGCGCACCTGAAATATGCGGGATATCTAACCCGGAGAGGCCCACAAGAGCATCCATTTGAACGGCTTGGTTAGATATTAAACTATACAGATTTTCTTCTTCTTTATTATTCAAACAACTCTTTTCTTCCTCTTTTTGCGTAGTTGCAGGCAAAGAGGGAATATCGAATTCTTCCGTTATATCATTAAGCTCGGTAACTAACTTAGCCCCCTGTTTTATTAACTCGTTCGTACCGAAAGAATTTACAGAATCTATTTTACCCGGTATCGAGAAAACCTCTCTATTCTGCTCAAGGGCAAAATCAGCAGTAATAAGCGCTCCGCTGTTTTTAGCGGCCTCTACCACCAATATCCCCAGGCTCATCCCGCTTATCAAGCGGTTGCGACGGGGAAAATTATGCGGCAAAGGCCTGGTATTTAAAGAAAACTCCGATATTACGGCTCCGCTTTGAGAAATCTCCTCGGCAAGGTTTTTATTCTCCTGAGGATATAAATAATTAAACCCGCTTCCTAAGACCGCGATAGTACGCTTCTTTGCTTTTAGGGCTCCGCGATGGCTATAAGTATCTATCCCGCGGGCCATGCCGGAAACAATAGTAAAGCCCTGATTAGCCAAACCAAAGGCAAACTCCTGCGCTTGGATTAACCCGTAAAAAGAAGCCCTTCGCGAACCGACAATGCCGACAGCAAACTTATCTTCTGGGATTAATTTTCCTTTTATATAAAGCACAACCGGAGCGCCCGGAATATTTTTAAGATTATCAGGATACTCTTTATCTTCTATAGTAATTATTTTTAAGCCCAGCTTATCGGCTAAAACCAATTCCCTGTTTATATCCTCTTTGTTCACGGAAATGATCTTATCGGCGATACTTTCACCTATCCCCGGGATAATAGCTAGCTCTTTCCTGGAGGCGGCCATGGCGTTTTCAGGTAAACCAAAAAAGTCAATCAACCGCTTCAATCTGACTCCGCCGATATCACCAGCTATATTTAACGCAACTAAAGACTCAAACCTGTTCATTTCTTAATTAATTTTCCAACCTCTTTTACAACCTGAGGGATAGAAAGCCTTGATGTATTTATTGTTTTATGCGCTTTTGCATAATAAGGTGCCCGCAGCTTAAGCAAAAGCTCTATTCTTTCCTTCGGATTATTCACATCAAGAAGCGGCCTGCAACCTACGCCTCTGGTCCTTCTTAAAATCACAGACGGTGTTGCCTTAAGGCAGACAATGAGCCCTGTTTCCCGCATCGTTCTTATATTCTCCTCATCAATAACAATTCCTCCGCCGCAAGAGACTACAAACTTATTTTCCCGGGAGACTTCCTTCAGGACTCTTTTTTCAAGGCGCCTGAAATAAGACTCGCCTTTCTTGCTAAAGATATCCGGAATATTTCTCCCTTCTTTAAGCTCAATTAATTCATCCAGATCAACAAACCTCAATTTATTTTTTCTAGACAGCTCTCTTCCAACCACAGTCTTACCAGTGCCCATAAACCCAACGAGATAAATATTGCCCATTATACAATTACCCTCTTATTTTAATTCAGGGACGGTTCTTAATTCAAAGGTAAACTGTCCCCATCCCGAGGACAAGTTTATAGCTAACTTAAGAACCGTCCCTATTTTTACTCCTCGTAAGCTGCCAAAACTACATCGGTTAATGCCTGGCGCGCCTCTTTTGTAACAGGGTAAAAGCCGTTATACCACTTACCGTCTTTCGCCTTATCCTGCGGCATGCTTAAGAACAAGCCCTTTTGGCCCTGGATAACCTTAAGGCCCTTTACAACAAAATCTCCGATGGCTATATCCAAGAATGCCTTGGTCTTTGAATCCCCTTCCAGCCTATGCAGCCTTACTACCTTTAAATCTAAATTATCTGGCATTACTATCACCCCCTTCTACATTTAATAGACGAAAGAGGGATATAAATCTAACTGACTCTTTTTAAATAATTCTTGTAATTTTTCTTTATGTCACTTAAAGAATCTGAGCCGAATTTATCAAGCATCAAATCTGCCAGAACATAAGCACAGGCGCTTTCAGCCACAACTCCGGCAGCACCTACTACACAAGTATCTGTTCTTTCTACCGCTGCCTTTGACGCTTTTTTGGTTTTGATATTTATTGAATCTAAAGGCTTCATCAAAGTGCATATCGGTTTCATGCACGCGCGTAAGACTATATCCTCTCCGTTAGAGATGCCGCCTTCGATTCCTCCTGAATTATTGGTCTTACGCAGAAAGTTTCTTTTCTTACCTCTATATATGGCATCATGCACTTCTGACCCGAAACTGACAGCATAACCAAAACCAAGGCCTATCTCTACTGCCTTTATCCCGGGTATAGACATTACTGCCTGAGCTAACCTGCCATCAAGCCTTTTATCAGGTTGAACATAGCTCCCTAATCCCACAGGCAAACCGGTAGCCCTGGCTTCAAATATACCGCCCACAGTATCCTTTGCTTTTATAGCTTCGCCAATAGCAACTTTCATTCCTAAAGCAGAATCATCTCCAGCAACTGATAAAACTTTACTGGACACAGTTATCCTGAATTCATTTAGAAATATTTTACATAAGGCGCCTATGCCTACGGTGGCAACCGTACCCCTGGCTGAGGCACGCTCTAAAACCTCACGTATATCGGTAAAACCATATTTTAATAGGCCTGCTAGATCTGCATGTCCTGGCCTAGGGCAAAGCACCTTATGCAGCTTCTCAATGCTAAAATCCTTATTCTTCACCAACAGCGTAAGCGGGCTTCCTAAGGTTATATTATTTTTTAACCCGGAGAGTATTTCAGCGCGGTCTCGCTCAATCTGCATACGCTTACCCCGGCCGAAACCCTGCTGCCTACGCTTTAATTCATAATTAACCTTAGCTAAATCTATTTTTAACCCCGCCGGCATACCCTCCAATATGGCGACGATTGCCTTGCCATGCGATTCACCAGCCGTCAAATATCTTAACATGATTACCTCCCTAGTCTTTCCAAAGCCCGCGTTTATTCTCGCGCGCCTGGCGGTATAATTTTAGAAACAAATCCGAGTATTTTACATTCGGAGGGTATGTCATAAGCGAAGCATACCCTTCCTTAACTATTTCCGCATTTATAAATGTACCGTCTTTTAAATATACATAAGCGAGCAACCTTTTATATCTATCGTATCTTTCAACATCGAACTCCAGGCTCACCGTTTTTCCCTCAACCAGCTTTCTTGTAAATTCATAAGATTTTCTCCCCATTTCCTTAATCTCTGAAGTGCTCTGCTGGCTGCGTTTGGAATCACGGGACAATTTATCGGAGTCATGCATCTCAGGCGTATCAATGCCGATTAACCGCACCCTCTCTCCGCTCTCTAAAACAAGCGTATCCCCGTCAACAACCCTTTTTACTAAAATGTTAGTATAATTAAAACTTCGCCCAAGGGGAATTTTAAAGCTAACCTCTTCTTTAGAATGATACTTAGGATCCAGGTCTCCTGCATAAAGCAGGCCGAATGAGGCTAAAGCGCCAATAGCAAGAATAAAAAAAGGGCGTAGTTTTGCCATATTTTCTCCTTTTGGAAGTTGGAAAATACTCTTTTATTTATTTTACTATTTTTATTAGATAAATCAATGATTTTGCATTATAATAACTTTGAGCTGAAATTATCATTTATCTTGCCGCGGGACAGTCCCCTTCGGGAACATTTCCTGCAGGCTATACTTTAGCAAAATAATATGATTTACGATCATTTTCAAGAAGAAGCGATTAATTATATTAACCAGGGCTATTCGGTTATTGTCTCTGCTCCAACTGGCGCTGGAAAAACTGCAATTGCCGAACACGTAATCAGCACATCCCTGGAGAAGAAAATAGGGGTAATTTATACCGCTCCGATTAAAGCCCTTTCCAACCAGAAATTCCGCGATTTCCAGGTTCAATTTCAAGAAAACATAGGCATACTAACAGGAGATGTATCGTTAAATCCTTTTGCCCCGGTATTAATTATGACTACAGAAATATTACGCAATAAGATACTTGACGAGCCTGAATCTTTGCAAAAATACTCATGGGTTATCTTTGATGAAATACATTACATTGATAATCCTGAGCGCGGGACAGTCTGGGAAGAATCGCTCATATTCCTTCCTAAGCATATGAATATACTCGGGCTTTCTGCTACTATACCGAACATCAAGCAATTTGCATCATGGATTGAATCAATACATAATAAGCCTGTAAAATCTGTTATTGAAGAAAAGCGTCCGGTACCATTGCATTTCTTTTTTTCGGCTGGGAATGAAGTAGTAGATAAGATTGACCACTTAAAAAGATTCAGGTTTGCAAAGTCCGGGAGGATTTCTTCGCTCGTTAATTATATACGTAACCAGGATGGCCTACCTTGTATATACTTTGTTTTCGGCAGGAGAAGAGCGGAAGAACTGGCATCAGAATTAGCAAGTACTTGCTTTTTGAACAAAGATGAAAAAATTAAAATTACTGAATTATATACTTCTCTCTGCGAGCGCTTCGGCCTAAAATCTGACCGGACGGCGCAGGATTTATGCCAGCTTATTCAACAGGGCATTGCCTACCACCATGCAGGAATGCTGCCTACATTAAAAGAGGTAATTGAAAGACTCTTCACCAGCCGCCTCTTAAAAGCTATCTTTACCACAGAAACATTTGCATTAGGTATAAATATGCCTTCGCGCTCAGTTATATTTGACGGGCTACGTAAATTCTACGGAAAATACGTACGCAATTTAAAAACCCGCGACTTCTACCAGATGGCAGGCCGCGCAGGAAGACGCGGAATAGATACGGAGGGTTTTGTATATTCGCGGATCAACCTGCAAAGGATGAGAATCGACGAAGCAAAGAGGATAATTTATGGGCCTTCCGAAGAAGTAAGAAGCCAGTTAAACACCTCATACGCAACCATTCTTAATCTTTATAAAAAATATAGGGATGAATTGTTTAAAATTTACCCGCTATCTTTACATTATTTCCAATCGCGTAAGAGCGATCAGAAAGAGGCTTTAAGGTTAATCGAAGCAAAACTAAAACTCCTTAAGGACTGGGGGCATATACATGAAAATGTTTTGACGCAAAAAGGTGAATTTGCCAAGACTGCCTATGGCTATGAACTGATATTAAGCGAATTATACGACCAGCAGATATTAGAACAACTTAACGAGACTGAGTTGGGGATAGTTGCCGCGGCTTTAGTCTTTGAGCCAAGAAAAAACCAGCGCATTCCTTCAAGCCTTTCAAAATCTACCCGTAAGATTAAAAACATCTGTGAAGAAGTTTATGATAAGATAAAAAATAAGGAACAGAGATTCAGAATTTATCCTTTTAGCAAACTCCCCTATTTTCACCTTAGCACAACTATGGAAGCCTGGCTACGAGGAACAAGCTTTGATAAGATTCTGCGATTTAGCGATACGGACGAGGGTGAAATCGTGCGCTATTTTAGAATGAGCGTGCAGGTCTTACGTGAAATCTCCGAGGCAAAAGTCGCATCCTACATTTTAAAAGATAAAATCAAGGAGACTATCCGCGTCATCAACCGCGATGTGGTCGATGCAGAAAAACAGCTCCGCGAAGGCTAAATTCAATAACGGTTCTCAACTCAAAGCAAAAATCTCCCTTTTTTGGGGACACTTTTAGAACGAATTAAGAACCGTCCCTATTTTGTTTTTAGATAATCTCTTAAAATTTCTTTATGGTCAAAGGCAAAATCATATTTCTCTATTTCTTTTAGGCTTATAACCTTTAAACCTGCGGCATCATCTCCGGCTTTTGGGATTCCTTTTGCCTTAGCAGTAAAGACTGTACCGATTGTGTGAAAACGCGGGTCGCGCTTAGGGTTGGAATAAGTGTGAAACTGTTTTATATCGTTTATATCCAGGCTTGTCTCTTCTTTTGCCTCTCTGACTACTGCTTCTTCAAGGCTTTCTCCGTAATCAACAAAACCACCGGGTAATGCCCAACCGAAAGGAGGATTACTTCGTTGAATAATAACTACCCCGCCATCTATTTCGATAATAGCATCAACTGTTGTAAATGGCCCGTTTTGGAGCTTATATAAAATATGCTCAAGATACCTTAATACCCCCTTCTCAAAAACCTCGTAGGCTTTTTTATCGTAAAGGCAAAAATTTATTTCTTTTAAACCGCTCTTTTCTTCCCTTAAATAACGCCACACCTCCTGCGCCATAATCTTGGCAGAGGCCAACAAAGAAAAACCGCCTACTCCGCAGCCTAATGCCGGGAAAACTATTGAATTAACTTTCAATTCATCGGCTATCTTTAAAGAATTCCTGCAGGAATTACGTATCTTAACTTCATCAGTCTTAAAATCCATACCCATAGTTGAGGCGTGGATAATATATTCGGCTTTTAAAGAACCGGCTGAAGTAAATATAGCTTCGCCTATATTTACAGGGCATTTCTTTACAGCCTCATCTTCAATAACTTTTCCACCTTTTTTCTTTATCGCTCCGGCAACCCCGCCCCCCATTAAACCTTTATTGTTTGCGGCATTCACAATTGCATCCGCCTTAAACTCGGTAATATCACCCATTACAACTTTTATCTCGGTATCTTTAATTTTCATAATAAATTACTCCCCTATTATTTTAACTAGAACCCGCTTTTTACGCTGACCGTCGAATTCTCCGTAGAAAATCTGCTCCCATGGGCCAAAATCCAGCTTTCCGTTGGTAATTGCGCAGACTACATCGCGACCCATAATCGTTCTTTTTAAATGCGCATCGCCATTATCTTCGCCGGTTAAATTATGCTGGTATTTTTCCTTTCCGTAAGGAGCCAGCTTTTCAACCCAAGCTGCAAAATCCTTATGCAGGCCTGATTCGTCATCATTTATGAAAACGCTGGCGGTTATATGGCATGCGTTGACGAGGCACAACCCTTCCTTTACGCCGCTCTTCGCCACCGCCTCTTCTACCTGAGGGGTTATGTTGATAAATTCCTGCCTGTTTTTAGTGTTGAACCAGAGATATTGGGTGTGGGATTTCATTGCTTAAACTACCCCTTTGATATTATTTGTATTCTTTAGAATAAATTCTCGGAATCTAATAAATTTAGTCCTTTCTAAGTTTGCAGATACGCTATTCTTTTGGATTGTTACATAATCTCCCAAACAAAATTTCTTTGCAATGCTCATAGATTGCTTGTAGTCTTTTATTGTTTTGAGCTTTTTATAAAATAGCTTTTCTAATAGCTTTTGCTCCTTTATACACCATTCTATATGATAACTATCTATTTTATTTTTACCAATATCAAACCCTCTAAAAATATTTTTCCTGTGGGATTTACTTTGCTTCAAAAAGGCAACTAGATTCTCCCATTGCCTGCAATTTAATTCAAAAGTATAACTTGCACTGTTTTGTAAAAAACTTAAGAATAACCTTGATTCCTTAGCCCCTTTATATATATAAAATTCTTTATTCTGAATTATTTTTCTAGCCATAGCACTCCTTGATCTAACTAGGGGGAGTAATCAGCATTTTTCTATTGCGACTAATCCTGACTTTCCTTCGGTAAACTTTCTTGTTTCGCACTTTACTATATCCCCGGGAAGAAACTGCCATTCTTCGTCATCTGGATTGTAATTATCAATCCCGATTATTTCATATTTATTTTCTTCTAGCTTTTTCGCTTTAACGGGCCGCCAAACAGTAGTTCCTTCTTTCAGAAGAGATATATAAATTTCGCAAATCTGCATATCTACTCCTTCCCAAACCTAAATCTCGCCACTCTTTTGCATTGAATTCTCATCTCATGCATTAATCAACCCCGCCAGAAATAACGGCCGCCGGATACCGCTCATATCATATCCATCGGCAAATATGATCTTTCTTTTGGTATTAACGCCCTTAAACTGGCTTCTCCCCTTGCCTTTGCCGCCGACTTCAAAGATAATGTCCTCAAAATCGCGGATAAGATAATCCGGGGTCTTTGTCCCGCGTGTAGATTTAAGATAATACAGTTCCTTGCCCAATGCCTTAAATGCCTCCACAAAAAAATCCTCCCGCAAACCTCCTATGGCCTCATCAAGCGGCTTATACAAAAGGCGATACGGCAGGGCCATGACAACCTTCGGCTCCTTCATCACATTGCTTCCTATCGGCATAACCCGGTGTAAAATAAAAGCCCGCTCTAAAAGCGCGATATACTGTTCGGCTTTGTACTTGGTAATATGTACATTCTGCGCAGCTGAGGAATAATTTATTCCGTCAATGCCTGAGCGCCCGATGAAGCGGAGGAGTTGTTCGATCTTGTCCAGCTCATCAGTCAACAGCTTTGCTATGCGCGGAATGTCTTTTCTGATGATGGTCTTAAGGATATTTTCCAAAAGCGCCAGGGGCTGCGGTTCCTGCAAGGCAAACGGCATAAGGCCGCCCTGAATATACGGCAGAAAATGCTCGCCTGCTTTCAGAACTTCCGCCGGTACTTTCCCGGTCGCTATATCCTGTAAATTCATGGCGCCAAACTCCTGGCCGTATTTGAACAGCGCATATTCCCGTAATGAAAAAGGATAGAGTTTCTTAAGCAGGACGCGCCGCGACAAGTCGTAACCCGATTCGTACATCCCGAGCGCCGTAGAGCTGGTAAAGACCGCTCTGATATTAAGGATATCGTAGAGTTTTTTCAGGTCGGATTCAAAACGGGGATAAATATGCACTTCATCCAACAGAAACAATTTGACCTGCATTGTTTCATGCAGAGTTTTAACAAGATCAAAAAGTTCGCCTTCCAAAGTGTCCAATGACACGTAAAAGGATCTTTCGTTTGCCAGAGCCAGCTGCTTGAGAATAATCGTCTTGCCCGCACCGCGCGGACCGACAATACCGATGAAATGCGCTCCGGTATCCTGTGAAATGTCATTGTAGAGCGCCCGCCTTTTATTGTAAATCTTGCCGTCTTCCCTGGCCAGGCGATCAAATTCAATTAGTTTATCGATATTCATACTACAAATATATCATAAATAGTCATTTTGTCAAGTCATTTTACATAATGTATATCATTTGTCAGAATTACAAATCATAAAACATATTTCGTTCTAAACGAACGCTTTATCTTAAATCTGAACATAGGTACCCTTTTGCATTGAGTTCTAATCGTGCGTAAAAACCGCGCTCGTAATGTGCATTGCATTCACAAGGCATAAACCTTCTTTAATGCTACTCTTCTTAACCGCATCTTCAACCTGATTGGTAATATTTATAAATTCCTGGCGCTTGGCAGTATTAAATACAAGATACTCCGTATAACTTTTCATCGTTAACCCTTTCTCTTCTGTCTTTTAGGCTTAGGAAACTTCTTGATCACTTCCAAAGAAGCCCTTAAGTCGCTTTCAGGCAGATGATATTCAGATAATTTACCGCTTAAGAATTTCTCATATCCCATTAAATCCATCAACCCATGCCCGCTGTAACAAAAAAGTATAGTCTTTCCCTTCCCCTCTTTTTTAGCTTTTAACGCCTCATCGATTACGCAGGCAATCGCATGGGAAGTCTCAGGCGCGGGTATTGTGCCTTCTGTCTTTGCCCAGATAAAAGCAGAGTTATAACATTTTACCTGATCATAAGCCCGCGGGTTTAGCAATCCATCCATAGCCGCATGGCTTACTAAAGGAGCCATGCCATGATAGCGTAAACCCCCTGCATGTATAGGTTCAGGAATAAAATTATGCCCTAAGGTAAACATAGGCAGAAGCGGGGTCATCCCTGCAGTATCTCCAAAATCATAAGCAAAAGGCCCACGCGTTAAAGTCGGACAGGCAGTAGGCTCAACCGGTATAACCTCAATTTTCTCTCCGTGTATTTTATCATAGATAAAAGGAAAAGCTAATCCTGCGAAATTGCTCCCTCCGCCAACGCAGCCTATGACTATATCCGGCCTTTTCTCTCCAGCCAGCTTTAATTGCTTCTTAGCCTCTAATCCCATTATTGTCTGATGCAATAAAACATGATTTAGCACGCTACCCAATGAATACCGGGTCTTGCCACTCTTATCAGAGACTGCCTCTTCAACAGCCTCGCTTATCGCAATACCCAAGCTACCCGGAGTATCTGGCATCATCTTTAATATTGCCCTGCCCGCATTAGTTGTATTGCTGGGGCTGGCAATGCATTTTGCTCCCCAAACCTGCATCAAAAGCTTACGCAACGGCTTCTGGTCAAAACTTATGCGCACCATATAGACCTTGCACTCTAAACCAATTATATTGCAAGCAAAAGCGAGCGCACTCCCCCATTGCCCTGCCCCTGTCTCAGTAGTCAGTTTCTTTATTCCGAACTGCTTATTATACCAGGCCTGGACTACCGCAGTATTAGGCTTATGCGAACCTGCAGGACTTAAAGATTCATCTTTATAATAAATCCTGGCAGGGGTTTTCAAATATTCTTCTAAATATACTGCGCGGCGAAGAGGGGCTGGGCGCCAACGCAACAATATTTTAAGGACTTCTTCAGGGATATCAATCCAACGTTTGCGGGATATTTCCTGTTCAATCAAATTCATTGGAAACACCCTGGCTAACATATCCGGGCTTAACGGCTCCCCCTCAGGCCCAAGCGGAGGCTCTATCGGCCCCGGAAGATCAGCTGCAAGGTTATACCACTTCCGAGGCATATCTTTTTCTTTTAACAAAATCTTTATCTTTTCCATAAGGCTCCTTCTCCTTAGCGCGTTTTCATTACTCCGTTTTTCCGGCAGAATTTACCCACAGAGCAAATACGGCAAAACGGGGAAACCGGCACACACAAATTCTGGCCAAAAGCAACTAAAGTAGTATTTAAACCTATCCACATCCTTTTCGGAAAAATCCTACCAAGCTCTTTCTCTGTTTCTTCAGGAAAATTTGTCTTAATCCATCCTAAACGGTTAGATATCCTGTGCACATGCGTATCTACGCATATAGCAGGAATCTTAAACCCTAAACCCAATACAAGATTTGCAGTTTTTCTGCCTACGCCTCTTAGACTTAATAAATCATCTATATTACCGGGGACCTGCCCTTTAAAATCATTGATAATCTTTAAGCTTAAAACTGAAATAACCTTTGATTTATTACGGTAAAATCCAACAGGGTATATTATCTTCTCGATATCCCTTACTGATAATCCTACCATATCCCTAGGGGTAACTGCAACCTTAAATAGCCTATTTGAGGCTTCAATTGTAGTCTTATCCTTTGTGCGCAAAGATAAAATGCAGGATATTAATACCTTGTAAGGGTTATTTGATAATGAAAACAGGGTAACCGAGGGGACTTTGAACTTACCCGCCTGCCTTTTGATCAAGGAGAAGGCTTTGAGCACTTTTATATTTTTATCTGAAACTGGCAATTTAAATAAGCTCCATTCTTTATGCTTACCTTGCCTGAATCATCGCGGTATTTTAGGTACCGGTCGAAAACCCCACCGGCAGAGAATAAAAACTGCATATTTTTGTTTATATTATACTGGAGGCCTAAACCTGCTGTTGTCTCATTGTACTGCAATACTACGTTCTTCGCATTATCCCTATCCACTTCATATTCTCCAAAAGACATATCCCATTCAAGAAAAATATCCAGCTTTTCGTTAAAAGAATAGGTTATGTTGGGATTTTTAGGGATAATGTTGAATTTAAGTTTATCGTTCGGCTGCCAGATAAATCCGAGAATAGGCCAGACTTCATCTTCAAAATCAGGAAATACCGCAACCCCCAAAAGCAAAGTGAGGTATTCGTTAGGCTGGGAAATAATAAAATACTGTTGTAAAAAACGAAAACTTGAACTGCGAAAATTCCACTTTGAGCCGAATAAAGAAGGCTCGAGATTTATGCGAAAATAATTGTTATCGAAATTAAAAAATGGCAAAGTAATCTCTGCTCCGAATATGGCAAATGTAAGATTTGAAGGAAGTTTTACCTTTGTTGTATTATCTATTCCCGTATATTTGGTTGCGACCCCTAACTGCACCGGGAGCCTGCCGCCTATTTTCATATCATAACTATATTCAGTTGCTGCTTGAACGATTGAAACACTTCCTGACGATGCCTTATCCCCTCTAGAAGGAATACACTTTACATAACTATCCAATTCGTGGAAGAATTCCTCTTCGGGCTTTTCATAAGTGATAAGTTCCCCCAGCCTTTGACGATAGAGCGGAATATTCTGTTTATCGCCATTTTCTTTAGGCTCAACCGCATAACTAAAATGGGTTACGCACAAAAAAAAGATTAAGACTATAGAATAGGCGCTGTTTATTCTTCCCATCTTTAATTATTCTACGGGTTGTTTTCTGCCAATTGCCTTCTTTAAAGTGTCAGCTATTCCTCTAATAATATTCTCTACGGCCGGTTTAAATTTATATTTTGGCTCTTTAAGTGTCCCGGTTATGTTGATAGTTGCAAACTTACCGGACTTGCCAATAACAGTAGTAGTAATATCTTTAAGCGTTCCGGTTAAAGGAACGAGTTCATCAATAATATCAATAGTAAGCGCCGCGTCTATAGAATTGTCAAAACCAATCTTTGCCCTGCCGGATAAATAAGCCATATTGCTTTTGAGAACTAGGCTGTCTGTAAAAATATACTTATCCTGGAGGGCAAAGTTGCATGAGCCCTCGTAAAAGACTATATTTGCAAAATCCCTGGCAAATAATAACTTGCCCATGCCTTTAAAAAGATCCAATTCCCATAATTTTCCTTTAGCAATTTCCAGATTTCCTGCGCCGAAAAGCTTAGATAAATCATTGGAGAATCCGTTTAATTTAACAGCTCCATTAACAATACCGGCAATATCCTTAGCCTTAGCCGCTGTATCCATTTTAAGCTCTTCGATCTTTACCCCCTGCAGCGACAGATTAACTGAATAAGGCAAATTATCCGATTTTAAGTTTCCCCGGGCAGATATATTAACTTTCCCTCCGTAAAAATCAAAACTCAAAGATGGAATATCTGCTATGCCGTATACCTGCTTGTAGTAACCGGAAATATTTCCGCCGGCAAACCCGTAAAGGCTAATCCTGGGGCTTAAAAACCCAAGGTCAAAAGAGCAGCTCTTTATATCCCTGACGTCTCCATTTAGGGTGAACTTAAAGTCAACCTTGCCCTTAGGACTGGCCCGCTGTAACTCCTCTTTAAATTTAACTAATGGCTTACTTAAATCTTCCAACGCAACAGCAAGAGCACCTGATAAATCAGCATTAAAATTCTCAGCGTCAAAACTTCCGCTGGCTTGAAATTCTGAATTCAGGTATTTACCCGAAAAACTTTTTATAAGGACCCTTGATTTGTTTATATTCAAATCCCCCCTCAACAGAAGCTCATCCGAAGAAACTTCCAGAGAGATTGCCGGTAATTGGAAATTCTTTACTGATATAGAAAGCCGGTAAGGGACATCCTGGTACCTAAAGAATACGGCTTTTGCATTAAGCTGATCTAGTGTAAATTCCAGCCTACCGCTGATTTCCTGCATTAAACTATCGACCTTATCCAGCCTTAATGATGCGTTGATAATGTCCATAAAGCCGGCTAATTTAATCTGCTTACTGCTTAAGTTTTCTAAGAATAGGCTTAAAGAAATGCCTGCGTTGCCATTCGCCTGGCATGGAAGGAAGAAATTAAATCTGCTTTTTAATAAATTTTGCGCATTGGCTAAATCAAAATTAGATAACAAATCCAAGCTCATCTTAAGGTCATTAAAATTGCTTAGCCTCACTTTTGCGCTTACCGGCATATCAAATATTTTGGCCGAAATATCATTTGAGCTTGCCTCTGTATCACTAAAGTCAAATGTAGCCTTATTAATATAGACCTTATCGACATAATCCACTCCGGAAATTTCCGTATCGGTAAAATAAGACTTGCCTCGGTACTTAACTGTGCCCTCTGATAAGGCATACCTTATATTAACACTGACATTAGAATTAAATAAACACGAAAGTGCGTCTTTCTTTAATCCCACTCCGCTGGCCTTTATATTACATTGTAAATCCAGCTGGCTGTCCTTTAAGGCTAATGCAATAACCGTATCTATCGCCCCTTCTTCTACCGATATCCCGAAAGAGGAATAGTATGGCCGTAATAATTCAGGCTTAATGTTCTTGAGTATAAAATTTGCTTTTAGCTCGTTATGGGGTAATTTAAGTTCGCCGTTTATATATATATTCGGCCTCAGGTTTCCTGGGGACTGGGCAGAACCCTTAAACTTTAATGACCCGGGGAGCGATAAGTAGACGCTTAGATCAACATTGCTTAAATCCAGGGAAAAGCTTTCACTTAAAGACTGATCTCTGAATTTAATTAAGGAATCAACTATATTAATTCTGTAAACTTCAATAATAAACCCCGCAGAAGGCTTCTCTCTGTCGCCGGGGGTTTTTAGGCCCGGAGCAGCTTTAGGAGGGAGAATAACGGTTTTTTTAGGAATAAACAATTCCGTTAAATTAAAGCTTTCATCTTTACGCCTCTCAAGGAAAATTAAAGCAGAATTAAAATTTATACTTGGTATTACTATTTTCTTCTGTATGAGACCCCAGAACCAGAATATGCATGAAGCCTCTTTTACATTTATAACTTGCTCTTCGTTATCGTATATAATGAGGTCTTTTAAAACAAAACCTTTAAATATATTTATCCTCACAGAGCTGATAGTGGCTTTCTTCTTGGTTGTCTTTTCTATTGATTTTACAATCAAATCTTTAGCAGTCTTAGGAAGAAATACGTTATTTAAATAGGTTAGTCCTGCAGCAGAAATTAATATAAAACAAATCAGGGCAATAATTATTATCTTCTTCATTTATTCTTAATAAGCTTGGCTGCCGCCTTAAGCGCCTCTTTTTTATCCTTAACCTTTCCGATACCCTGGAGCTCTTCTACCAAAGACAGAATCTTGCCAACCAAAGGAGAAGGAGTCAATTTAAATGCCTTCATCACTTCGTTGCCATTAAGCAGGCGCTTTGGCTTAACCTCTTTATCCTTCTTAAGGTACTCTTTTATAAGGCTGGCGACAACTCTCTCATGCTGTTTACGCGACTTAAGGGTAGTAAGCGGCCCTTTTGTCGAACGCTGGTCAGCCAGAGACAATAAAAGCGTACTCAAGGCTTCACTTCCTGTGTCCCGGAAATAGCGGAATTTAGCCCTTGGCGTAGGATTTTTGCTATCGGCAAGATATCCTGGGCGAAGATGCCACAATACTATCTTGCGTAAAGAATATATTTCATCATTAGAAAGCTTAAGCCTCTTAGCTATATCTTCGGCGATCATTAAACCAACACGCTCATGGCCATGAAATGTAGTTCTCCCTTTTTGCCGGCGCAATGTTCTAGGCTTCCCAAAATCATGCAAGAAAGCCCCAAACTTTAAAATAGCCCTGCGTTTTCTGTCAGAAGAAATAACTTTATCGAGGTATGTAATGATATCTTCATTATTAAGGCTATCAAAAATAATCTCAAGCTGCCTGACTGTTTCCAATGTATGCTGCCAGACGTCAAGATGGTGATAAGGGCCCTGGCCGATCTTTCGCATCTTTTTTATCTCAGGGAAAATAATCTCAAGCGCCTTTAATTTATCCAAGGCGCATAAACAATCGTACGACTTACCGGTAGCAAATACCTTGAATAGCTCTTCGCGGATACGCTCCGATGAAACTAAAGTAAGCTTATTCTTGCTTAGGCCGGCTAATCTTAAAGTATTATTTTCAATATTAAACCCTAGGGCGCAGGAAAAACTAAAAGCACGTAAAACCCTTAAGGGGTCCTCGGAAAATGAATTCTTATTTACCTCACGGATTAACTTTTTTCTGATATCATCTTTCCCGCCGTAAAAGTCAATTAAAGCCTTGCTAAAATCACTGCTATTTAACCCATCCTCCAATCTTAAAGCGATAGCATTAATTGTAAAGTCACGGTGCTTAAGGTCATTTAATAAATCCTTTCCGCGGAAATCCGTAAAATCAAAGGTATAGGTCTTGCTTTTATATTTTTTTACCAGACGGCAGGATCCATGCTTCTTATCCAAGACTACAAATCCGTATTTTAATTCCCTTGCCAGGGCCCTGCCGAATCTAATTGCATTCTTCTTAATAGCAAAATCAAAATCCGGGTTTTCTCTTTGCCTTCCTAGTATCCGGTCACGCAAAACCCCCCCGACCAGATAAAGCTTTAAACCTCTGCTTTCGGAAAAACTATAGATATCCTTCAATAATTTCTTATCTTCTGCCGGAAAACTAAGATTTGATTTCATCGTATATTAATAACGGGTTGGGAATATCTATTTATTAAATATTTCTGACTGCCTTATAATCTCATCCTCTACGAAGATAGGCGCATGGGCCCTTACTGCCAAGGCTATGCTATCAGATGGGCGGGCATCAATAAACTTTTCAGCCCCGGAGGAAGTCCTTAAGACTATTTTTGCATGGAAAGTATTCTCTTCCAGCTTATCGATAATTATTTTCTCGATGTTGGCCTCGAGGTATTTTATGGTTGAGTGCAAAAGGTCATGGGTTAAAGGGCGCTGAGGCTCAAAACCGCTTATTTTAAGTTTTATCGCTGATGCCTCTGCCAGCCCGATTACAATAGGAATTGCCCTCTCTCCGTTCTTCTCTTTTAAAACAATAAGCTGGTCATGCCTTTTTTCATCAATAACAATTTTACTTAACTCCATCTCCACCATACCTGGCTCTCCTAAAATTTAGGTAAGAATAAGAGTACGGCCTTTACGGGTGGCGAGAACTGATTTCCAGCGAGGTCACTCGAGCGAGAAACAGTCATCGGTAGGGCCCGTAAAGAAATCACTTTTTCTTTTTATCCTTACCTAAAATATCCTTCAACTCCACCATAAACTGCCCCACGTCCTTAAACTGGCGGTATACCGAGGCAAAGCGTACATAGGCAACATCATCAAGGTTCTTAAGCTTCTCCATAACCAGCTCTCCGATGCGGCTACCGGATACCTCACGGTCAGATTTCTTCTGAATCGCGCGCTCAACCTGCAGTACTATCTCTTCCATTTTTTCAATACTTATAGGCCGTTTTTCGCAGGCGCGGATTATGCCGGCTAAAACTTTTTTACGGTCAAACGGCTCTCTCCTACCGTCTTTTTTGATTACCATAAGCGAAACTTCTTCTATGTATTCATAGGTAGTAAAACGTTTGCCGCACTTTAAGCACTCACGCCTTCTGCGGACAGCAGATTCCTCTGCCGTACTCCTGGAGTCAACAACCTTATCTTCTTTATAGCTGCAGTAGGGGCATCTCATATCTTTCTTATTTTTATCTTGGCCTCCTTTAGAAACTCCATTGCCATCTTATCCGGATAGCCGCCAGCAATCACAATCTCTTTAATCCCGGCATTAATCAACATCTTAGCGCAAATAACACAGGGCTGGTTTGTAGCATAAAGCGAGCTTCCCTTAACGCTTATCCCGTATAGAGAGGCCTGAATCAAAGCGTTTTGCTCCGCATGAAGCGCCCGGCATAATTCATGACGCTCTCCGGAGGGAATCTTTAGCTTCTGACGCATACAACCTATCTCTGCGCAGTGCTTAAGTCCTCTTGGCGCGCCGTTGTATCCGGTTGCAAGTATTCTCTTGTCTTTCACGAGAACTGCTCCCACGCTGCGCCTTAAACAGGTTGATCTTTTAGCAACAAGTTTTGCTACTTCCAAAAAGTATTCATCCCAACTCGGCCGAGCTGCAATCCTCTTATCTTTTTTTACCATTTTATAACCTTTTTATATAAAGGAAACTTACCGGCTAATGCCAATACTTCTTTTTTTATTCCGGGCAGCTTAACCGCGCTATCTTTAAATGCTATAGCGTCATTGATAAATTGAGCTATTCTTCTCATCTGGGGTTCTTTAAAGCCGCGCGTAGTTACCGCAGGAGTACCTACTCTTATACCGCTGGTCACCCCCGCAGGCTGCTTATCAAAAGGAATAAGATTTTTATTTACCGTAATGTTTACCTCCCCCAGAAGGGCTGATGCCTCTTTACCAGTAATGCCCTTAGCCGTTAAATCCACGAGCATTAAATGCGTATCAGTCCCTCCTGAAACTATACGAAAGTTTTTCTTTGAGAGTTCGCTAGCCAACTCTTTTGCGTTTTTAATAATCTGTTTCTGATAAGAAGCAAACTTGGGGCTCATCGCCTCCTTAAATGCCACAGCCTTAGCTGCGATAATGTGCATCAGAGGCCCACCTTGTATGCCGGGGAATATACGCGAATCGATTTTCTTTGCAAATTCATTTTTGCACAATATAAAACCCCCTCTTGGACCGCGCAAGGTTTTATGCGTGGTAGAGGTTACAAAATCCGCATAAGGCACCGGAGATGGATGCAACCCTGCAGCGACTAACCCTGCAATATGTGCCATATCTACGAATAGATACGCGCCTACTTTATCAGCAATCTCCCTAAAAGCCTTAAAATCGATTACTCTCGGATAAGCAGAGGCGCCTGCCAAAATCATCTTAGGCTTATGCTTAATAGCTAAATCCAAAATAAGATTATAGTCAAGCATTTCAGTCTTAGGGTCTACTCCATAACCTACTATTTTGTAAAACATCCCGGAGAAGTTCAGCGCATGTCCGTGGGTCAGATGCCCTCCGGCAGCTAAATCCATTGCCAGAACAGTATCCCCCGGAGAAAGGAGCGCAAAATAAACAGCCATATTGGCCTGTGAACCTGAATGCGGCTGAACATTGGCATATTCTGCTTTAAATATCTTTTTTACTCTTTCGATTGCCAGGTTTTCAACTACATCAACGTGCTCGCATCCGCCATACCAGCGCCGAGAAGGATAGCCTTCCGCATATTTATTTGTTAAAACTGACCCCTGCGCCTTAAGCACTGCTATAGAAGTAAAATTTTCTGAGGCAATAAGCTCTAAATTATCCTCCTGCCTTTTCAGTTCCCTGCCAATAGCAGAAAAAACTTCGGGGTCAACAACCTTAAGGTCTTTCACTTTTATTTCTCCTTTATTTTTCTTTCAATACTCTTAATTTGATTTAGTCTTTTCTGATGCCTTCCTCCCTGAAACTCCGTTTTTAGCCATACAGAAACCATCTTATCAGCAAGAAGCGGATTAACAAACATAGAGCCAAGCGCAAGTATATTGCTATCATTATGTTCCCTGGAAAGCCTGGCGGTTTTTACGTTATGGCATAAAGCAGCGCGAACCGCAGGAAACCTGTTGGCGACAATCGAATTGCCTATGCCGCTTTTGCATATGAGAATCCCTCTTTTGAATGTACCTCTGGATATTTCTCTTGCCAGAAGAGCGGCATACCTTGGATAATCGCACCTTTTGTCATTGTAAGGCCCTAAATCCTTAACCTTTAATCCTTTATTCTTAAGAGAGGCCTTTATCTTCTCCTTTAATCTAAAACCTCCGTGGTCTGAAGCAATAAGTATCTCTTTCATATTGTATTACTTACCCTTTCTACGGCCTCTTTAATAGAGGCAAGTGTTCTCCTGTAAAAATCCAAAGACTTGCCGATAGGATCAGAAATATCGAGATGCGCATCATTTATTCTAGCAAATTCCTTTAATAAAAACACCCTATTTTTGACCTCGGGCGCAAGGCGTAACACAGCATCCTCATGAACCCTCTCCATAACCAGAATCAGATCGGATTTTCTAACCATCTCCCTGGTAATCTTTTGCGATAGATGTCCGGATACGTCTATCCCCTCTTTTCCAAGAACTTCTTTTGTACCGGAAGATACAAAGATACCTGACAACATCATTATGCCCGCGGAAGAAACCTCCACATCCTCTCGATTTTTGTCTTTCAGCATTTTCTTAAGCAACGCCTCGGCCATAACCGAACGGCAGGAATTCCCGGTGCAGACAAAAAGCACATGCTTTTTAGCAACAACAAGCTCAATCTCTTCTTTTTTTATCACCCCTATCCTTAAAAAATCCATCTTATCTTTACTAAAATCTACGATTGAAGACTCAAGCCCGAATTTAGTCTCTCCGGCATCAATTGCAAAATCTACCAGGCCATCTAGGTCTTTTATCGCCTGCTCAAAATTTGAAGGGGGAGGATTACCGGAAATATTAGCCGATGGCAAAACCACCGGATCATGGGCCTGAGAAATAACTTTTAAAGCAATTTCATTATCAGGCATACGCAAGCCGACAGTAGGGCCTTTTATTGATTTAAGTATTAATGTCAAAGGGCCCGGCCAAAATTTATCTATAAGTTTATACGCGTTAACCGGAACAGCCCTGGCAAAGTCCTCAACCTTATCCTTTTTTGCGATATGTATTGAAAACGGTTTATTCTTAGGCCTTTTTTTAATATCATAAAGCCTTTCCACAGCTTGCTGGTTAAACGCGTTTGCAGCTATGCCATATACAGTTTCGGTAGGAATAACTACCAACCCTCCTGATTTTAATATATGCGCGGCCTCATGGATATATTCCTCTTTAATCTGCCTGGGATCGACTCTGACTACCTTTGTTTCACTCATAACTTAACCCTGCATTTAGTTATTTTACGGCGCATATCAACCCTGTAATGGCTCAGTTTGTTTGCAAGTTGTTTGTCATTAACCGCGGCTATAGTTACCGCAAAGATAGCAGCATTTTTTGCTCCTGCCTTACCTATACTCATACAACCTACAGGAATACCGGGAGGCATTTGCGCAATAGACAAAAGGGCATCCAAGCCCTTAAGATTTCCGCTTTCAATCGGAATCCCGATAACCGGCAACGTAGTATGGGCAGCGACAACTCCCGGTAAAGCTGCGGACATCCCTGCTGCAGCGATAAAAACCTTTACCCCTCTTTTAGCCGCTCCTTCAACATATTCTGCCAACTCCTTAGGCGTCCTGTGCGCGGATAATATTTTTGCTTCAAAAGAAACCTTAAACTTCTTTAAAACATTTATTGTTTCATTTACAGTATCCAAATCTGACTGGCTTCCCATTATAATACTTATCTTACCCATAATTTCTCCCCGTTCAAATTAAGAACCTGCCTTAAGTTGAAATGCTCTGGAACCTATGTCTCTACGGTAGTGCATACCCTCAAAGCTTATTTTTTCTACTGCCAGGTAAGCATTTCCTACGGCATCCTTTATATTGCTACCTAGGCCGCAAACACCTAAAACCCTGCCTCCGCAAGTTAGATATCCAACTTCCTGCTTCTGGCCGACATCATTTATAAGCTCGATCTTCGTGCCTGCGTGAAAAACCACAATATCTTTCATTCTTACCGCTTCATCAAGACCGAATATTTCCTTGCCCTTTTCATAATCCCCGGGATAACCCTTGGATGCCAGGACAACGCATGCACACGCTCGGTTATCCCACTCTAATTTTTTTACTCTTGCAAGGTCACCTTCCGATGCAGCCAGCATTATTTCAGCTAAATCTGATTTTAACCTCGGCAGAATAGCCTGCGTTTCAGGGTCACCGAAACGGACATTAAATTCCAATGCCTTAGGCCCGCCCTTTGTAATCATAATCCCGGCATACAAAACTCCGCGATATTCAACATTCTCTTTATTCAAGCCTGCTATTGTAGGATAAATTACTTCATTCATAATCTTCCTGAGCAGCGCAGGAGTTACAACTAAAGCGGGAGAGTAAACTCCCATTCCCCCTGTATTCGGCCCTAAATCATTATCAAAGGCTCTTTTATGATCCTGGGCAGAAGCTAGCACAACCGCTTCTTTTGAATCTGTAATTACAAGAATCGACGCTTCCTCGCCTTCCAGGCACTCCTCGATAATTACCTTGTTTCCGGCATCACCGAATACTCTATCCTCCATAATTGAAGAAACAGCTTTCTTTGCCTCGTCGATAGTTTTCGCGACAACCACGCCTTTTCCGGCTGCCAGGCCATCGGCCTTAACTACGCAAGGGATACCGATCTTACCGATATATTCTTTTGCTTCTTCAGGATTATCAAATACCCTGAAAGTTGCAGTAGGCACGTTATACTTGGCCATCAGCTCTTTCGAAAAAACCTTGCTTGACTCCATCTTAGCAGCTATTTTAGATGGGCCGAATATTTTCAGCTTATGTTTTAAGAATTCATCAACTATCCCTAAAGAAAGCGGCACTTCGGGGCCAACCACCGTAAGGTCAATATGTTGCCTCCTGGAAAACTCAAGTAGCCCTTCAATATCTTCGGCTTTTATATCTATACACTCGGCGACCTGCGCGATCCCCCCATTGCCTGGAGCACAAAATATCTTATCTACCAAAGGAGACTGCGCAATCTTCCAGCATACCGCGTGCTCCCTGCCACCAGAACCGATAACTAATATTCTCATAACTAAGCTTAGGGTATAATCCCAGTAAGATTATCTCGCTGTTTTATCTTCCTTGCTCTTTATCGGCAAGAATCCGGCCATCTCTCCGATTACATTCACTAATTCCGTATTAGCCGGAATAACGATTTTGGCGTTATTTACCAAAGCCTTCTCGACTGCTTCAAGCTTCCTTAAAACCTGGGCATTACCGATAAAATACTTTTCTGCAGCTTCGTTAACCAGCTTTATCGCTTCAGCCTCTCCTTCAGCCTCTAGGATCCTCGCCTGCTTTATACCTTCGGCCTTTTTAATCTCTGCCCTCTTCTGGCCATCAGCAGCAGTTTCAGTCGCAGTTGCATAATCTATCGCGGAAATCTTTTCGTTCTCAGCCTTTACGACTTTATTCATTGTCTCCTGGACATCCTTAGGCGGATCAATCTCCTTTAGCTCGGTCCTGACGATTTCTAAACCCCAGCTTATAGTCTCATCGCACAAAGTCTTATGTAACTCAGCGTTAATCTTACCCCTTTCGCTGTTTGCCGATTTTAAAGTAAGCGTTCCGATTATATTCCTTAAGGTTGTGCGCGCTAAATTTACAATTTGCCATTGGTAATTATTAACATTGTATTGCGAACTTTTAACGCTTCCCTCATCCGACTTAACCTTAAAATAGACCTGCGCATCAACCCTAGCGTTCAAATTATCGTTAGTAATAATTTCCTGCGGCTCGGCGTCAACCATTTGCTCGGTTACATTTACTTGATACAAATTCTCGATAATCGGGATAATCCAATGGAACCCTGCTTCGGCAAAACGGTTATATTTCCCTAACCTCTCAATCAGGCCTCTGTGCGTAGGCCGCACAATCCTGATGCCCATAAAAAAGATAATAACTGAAACTACGATAAAAAAACCTAAAAAACCCATAATTACCTCCCTGCCTGCCGTAAGCAAGCTATGTTATTTGGACCGATTTCTTTCCCTTTATAACCTCTCCGATAACCCAGGACCTTAATCCGTAACCTGCGAGTTTATTAATAATAATATCTGCCAGCGGCTTACGGGCTATCACCACCATTCCTATCCCCATGTTCAGGGTATGGTACATCTCTTTTTCATCGACATTACCCTTGTTTTGAATCAAACGGAATATTTTTGGCACAATCCAAGCTTGCTTATTAATCCTGGCATCTACGTTATCAGGCAAAATACGGGAAATTTTATCATAAAATGCGCCGCCGGTTATATTGGCTATGCCTGTAATCTGCAGCCTGCGGCTGGTAACACGCAATAAATCCAGAACCGGCTTTACGTAAATCTTTGTCGGAGTAAGCAACTCTTTGCTCATGCGCCTCAATTCATTCCGCGACAATACTTTCCTTACCAGGGAATAACCGTTAGAGTGCAGGCCGCTGGATTCAAGGCCTATAATTACGGCTTTCGGCTCTATATTCGCGCCGTCAATAATATTTCCTTTCTCAATAACCCCTACGCAGAAACCAGCGATATCATAATCGCCCCCCCTATACATTCCCGGCATCTGCGCTGTCTCCCCTCCGATAAGAGAACAGCCGGCTTCAATACATCCCTGGTTTATCCCTTTTACAACATCTATCAGAATATTTTCTTTTAACTTGCTATAAGCAATGTAATCGAGAAAGAACAACGGCTCGGCCCCGGTGCAGAGAATATCGTTGACATTCATCGCCACAGCATCAATTCCTATGGTATCGTGCTTATTAACTAGCTCGGCTACTTTTAACTTTGTCCCAACCCCATCGCTGGAAGAAACTAGAACAGGATTCTTATATTTATTTTTATCCAACTTAAAGAAACTACCGAATCCTCCGATATCCGTCAATACCTCTTCCCGGAAAGACCTCCTCACTATATTCTTTATCTTAGATTTAAATACGCTGGCCTTGGTAATATCAACCCCGGATTTCTTATAAGTTATTTTTCTCACGGGTGCCTCCCCGTCCAACAATAAAGGCAGAGCTTATCCTTCGGTATGCCAATTGCCTTAATCATATCAGATAGCTTCTGGTATATCAATGTGGTCGCCCCCAAGTCTTTACGAATCCAGCTGACCATCTTATTATATTCCTTACTATTTTCATCGATATACTTCTTTACATTCTTGTTATTCTTGCCTTCAAGCGCCTTTATCGCCTTACGCGCCGCAAGCTCATCTATTGAACGGGTGGAATAATTAAATTTACAGGGGAAGAGCAGCGGAGGGCAGGCAATCCTCAGATGAATCTCCTTTGCCCCGTGCCGGCGCAGTTTCTGAATTGTATAATTTTTTAATTGGGTGCCCCGGACAATAGAATCATCACAGAAAACAATTCGCTTGCCTTTTATTATCTCAGGGATGGGAATTAATTTCATCTTGGCAATTAAATCGCGTTTCTCTTGCGAAGGAGGAGTATAGCTGCGGTCAAATCCCGGGGTATACTTGACTAGCGGCCGGCGTAACGGTACCCCCGATTTCATGCTATAACCTATTGCATGGGCAGTCCCCGAATCCGGGATGCCCGCGACCATATCCGCATCAACATTATCCCCGCTAGCCAGACACACCCCACACCTCTCCCTAGCCAACTCAACATTAACATCGTTATAATAAGATGCGGGAAATCCGGTATAAACCCAGAGAAAAGAACATATTCTATTAGCCTTTAATCCTTTACGCTTAATCTTTAATCCGGATTTAGTCAATAAAACTATCTCTCCGGGCTCAAGGTATTTTATAACTCTGTACCCTAAATTTAAAAAAGCTGAGCTTTCAGTGGTTACTGCCCAGCTTCCACTGCGCCTTCCTATAACCAGGGGGGTAATCCCCAATTTATCCCTGGCAGCATAAATCCCTTCCTTATTAAGCAAAAGCAGAGAACATGAACCTTCTATTTTGTCAGACATCTTTTGGATGCCTTCGGAAATATTCCTGCCTCCGATAACCATTTTTGCGACAAGCTCGGTAAGGTTAACTCTGCTATCAGTAACTTCGCTGAATGATTTTCCATTCTTAAATAAATACTTAGCAAGCTTATCCGCGTTATCAATGAAGCCATTGGTCACAATCGCAAAAGGCCCAAGCTTTGAATTAATTACTATCGGCTGCTCATCCCTTGCGCTGATCACCCCAATCCCCATATTTCCCTGCATGCTCTTGTAATCCCCGTAAAATTTTGCCTTAAATTGGCTTCCGCGTATATCATGAATTTTCCTCTGCAGGCCCTTGCCGAACACAGCTAAACCCGCAAATTGCGTACCTAGATGCGAATGGTAGTCTGTGCCATAAAATAAATCTTCGCTGCAGTCTTTCTTCGAAACAACCCCAAAGATACCGCTCATAGCCTGTCTCCCTTACCTAGAAATTATTATTAATATATTCAACGCCGTTACGGAATATCTGAAGCCCATCGCCGCATCTATTTAAGCTCCATCTCGGATGCTGGCCTAACTGTATATGCCTTTCAGGGTGAGGCATCAAGCCTAATACCCTCCCTGTCTTATCGCATATCCCGGCAATATTATAAACCGACCCATTTGGATTATCCGGATACCCCATCAAGCTGCCGGAAGAATCGGAATAGCAAAAAATTATTTGCCCCTTATTTTTCATCCGAGAGATAATTTTCTTGTCTTTTACGACAAATTTTCCTTCCCCATGCGCTACCGGAAGATAAATAACTTTTGAGATGCCCCTTGTCCAGATACACTTGCCTGAAGAACTTAAATAAACCCACCTATCTTCGAATTTACCCGAATCATTAATAATCAGGCTAGCCTCCTGAGCAAACAGATTATTTCCCGGCAACAGCCCGCTTTTAACCAAAATCTGAAAACCATTACAGATACCTATAATAAGCTTGCCTTTAGATATAAACTTCTTTAAATCCGGTGATAATTTATGCTTTAATTCATTCGCAAATATTTTACCCGAAGCAATATCATCTCCGTAGCTAAACCCTCCGGGTAAAGCTAGTATATGGTAATCCGATAAGGAAACTTTATCGCTTACTATTTCATTGATATGCACAAGCTCCACCTGTGCCTTGCACAAAGAAAAAGCAAAGGCAGTCTCTTTATCGCAATTTGTCCCCGCCGTCCTTAGCACACAGACTTTAACCTTCATAGAACCTTTTGATAACGCAAGCCGCTTCTTTAGGATCATCCACTAAAGTAAATATACCCAGATCACTTTTACTAATATAGCCGTTTTTAAGTACGGTTTTCTTAATCCACTCTAGAATCCCACCCCAATACCGGCTGTTAAATAAGACTACCGGGAATTTAGATATCCTCTGCGTCTGAATAAGATTAATCGCCTCAAAGAATTCATCCAGTGTGCCGTACCCCCCGGGAAGGATAACAAAAGCCTTGGCATATTTCACAAACATCACTTTCCTCACAAAGAAATAACGAAAATCTAAAAGCGTATCTACGTATTTATTCGGTTTCTGCTCCGAAGGTATATGTATATTTAAGCCTATGGAATGCCCTCCCGCACGCTTCGCTCCCTTATTTGCAGCCTCCATTAAACCGGGGCCGCTTCCAGTAATTATCGCATACCCGGCTTTGGCTATTTGATAAGCTACATCTTCTCCGAGCTTATAATGCGAATCCCCAGGCTTAGTGCGCGCTGAGCCAAATATAGAAACAGCCTTTCCCATTTTAGAGAGCACCTCAAACCCTTCGACAAACTCCGACATAATCCTGAATACCCTCCAGGGATCCTCTTGGGTAAAATCCTCTTTCTCTAGAAAATTATCTGCGGTAATTATTTTTTTCTTCACCATTGTAATTTAGACCTCCAGGCTTCTTTTAATATATCAATATTGGAATTAACGCATAGCTTTCCGTCTAGGCCGTAAATACTCAGGTTTTTCCTTCCGCTTATACATCCGATTAACCCGAAAGACAGGCCTTTTAGCGCTCTCTCGAATTCCTTCTGCCTATCCCTCTTGACCTCCACAATAAACCTGGAGTTAGACTCGGAAAACAGTATAAAATCATCGCGTTTATTATTAGAGATATAGGGGACCTGTTGTAAAAATACTTCTGCCCCTAGGCCTCCGGCAAAACTCATTTCAGCCAAAGACACACCAAGGCCGCCATCAGAACAATCATGAATAGCCTTAACTAATCGCTTATCTGTAGCCCGGCTTAAAGCCTCAAACAATTTTTTAGCTACCGAGGTTCTTACCCTAGGCACTGAGCTGCCTACTGCATTATTCAAACCGTAATAATGTGACCCGCCTAATTCATTATAGGTATTACCGACTATATAAATCAAGTCTCCTTTATTTTTAAAGTACATCGAGACCGCCTTCCCACTATCATCCATTACAGAAATTGCGGAAATAAGGATTGTCCCCGGGATGCTTAAAGACTTCCCAAAAGATGTGTATTCATTATAAAGGCTATCCTTACCCGAGATAAAAGGGACTCCGAATCCTTTTGCTGCATCATAACAGCCGAATGCTGCGCGTACCAAACTTCCCAGCCTATCCGGCTTGTCAGGATTCCCCCAACAGAAATTATCCAATATTGCAACTTCCTTAAGCGAACCTCCTACGCTTATAATCTGGCGCAACGCCTCATCAATACAAGAGGCTGCCATCCAATAGGGATCAATGAAGCCGTATCGAAAGTTTATCCCGTTTGAGACGATTACCCCTTTTTTAGATTTAAGTACCGGCCTAACAATAGCCGCATCCGAAGGCCCGTCATTTAAAACACCGACCAAAGGCTTTAGCACCGATCCCCCCTGGACCTCATGATCATACCTGCGAATTACCGATTCTTTAGAACATATATCATAACGCGAAAGGAGTTTTAATAAAATTTTATTCAAATCTTTTGGAAGGCTTAACTTAGGCTCCTTGTGATTTGACTTAATATAGACTGCTTTCTTTTCTATCCTGGGTAGGCCTTCATGCAGAAAATCCATATCCAGACTACAGACTAAATTACCATGATAAAAAAGCTCAAGCTTATCGGTATCAGCAAACTCTCCTATTACCGTAGCTTCGACATTCTCGCTGCTAAAAATATCCAAAAGAAAATCTATCTTCTTAGGCGGGACCGAAAGCACCATCCTCTCCTGAGATTCGGATATCCATATCTCCATATAAGATAAACCGCTGTATTTAAGAGGGACTCTATCTAAATTGACTCTTACCCCAAGGCCCACGCCCATCTCACCGACAGCGCTTGACAATCCGCCTGCACCGCAATCGGTAATGGCGCTGTAAAGGTTCTTATCTCTTGCCTTAAGCAGGGTATCCAACATCTTTTTTTCCTGAATGGGGTTCCCGATTTGCACAGCTCCTCCGGAAAGGGCTTCGGATTCATGAGTCAATTCACCCGATGAGAATGTTGCGCCGTGTATTCCGTCCCTGCCTGTCCTACCACCGACAACCACAACCAGATCACCGGTATTTGTTTTCTTAAAAGATTTATCTCTAGGCATAATCCCCACAGTGCCGCAATAGACAAGCGGATTTCCTGTAAATCCCTCATCAAATAATATGGCGCCGTTTACCGTAGGGATCCCCATCTTATTACCATAATCCTGCACGCCGCTTACAACCCCTTTCATAACACGCTTAGGATGCAACGCCCCTTCGGGAACCTTGCTAAAAGGATAATCTGGCAGGCCAAAACAGAATATATCGGTATTTAAAATCGGCTTAGCCCCTAAACCAGTACCCATAGGGTCACGTATTACTCCTCCTATCCCGGTATTTGCGCCTCCAAAAGGCTCAAGCGCTGAAGGATGATTATGGGTCTCAACCTTAAAACAGACATTATATTTGTCGTCAAAACGGATAACCCCTGAATTATCCTTAAATACCGAAACGCACCAAGGCTTATTTAATTCCTTGGTAACCTTCATTATTGTAGATTTAAGAAGATTGTCTATCCTGCCGGGGATGCGCCTATCAATACCTTTCCCCTTCTGCGAATAACTGATTTTCCCGCGGAATGTTTTATGCCAGCAATGCTCAGACCAGGTCTGGGCTATTGTCTCCAATTCGCAATCCGTAGGATTCCTCCCCAGCTTCTTAAAATACGCTTTTATTGAGCGCATCTCTGAAAGATTAAGAAAAAGCTGCCCATCCCTGCTTATCTTAAGCAGCCCGTCATCCGAAACACCAAGGACATCCACATGTATGAGATTAAACGTATATTTTAAATTACTTTTTACCGGATGCTCATCTTCTTTTACAATATGCTGGATTAGTTTATTGTAGAGAAGCTTGCCACAGATAGTCTTTAATTGCCCCTTGGAGACTTGCCCGCGGATTATGTATTTTTTAGCGGTCTTGACTGAGTTTACTCCTCTAATATCCAAGTCTTTTATGCCTTTTAAAGTTGACTCCTCAACCGGATCCATTACCCCTGGGTTATAAGCTACTTCGATTATTGAATCTAAGCTATAAGGCTTTGCCGGCTTGCGGTTTAAATGATAGTTCTGGCAGATAGGATCACAGAGGAGCTCACGGCAAATTCTTAAGGTATCTTGCTGCGAAACACTGCCCTCAATATAATATACTTGGATAAATTTGGCGCTCTGAACAAGATTAATCCCCAAATCAAAAATATCTTTTTTGATGCCTTCTCCGACAGCATCAAAAATACCGGGTTTATCCTGTATCTCTATTTTATAAAGCATGGTTTCTAAATACGGGGTACTAGGTGGGTAAAATTATAATAAACCGACTCTCTTAAAGATCGTTTTTACATTACTCAGGTAATAATTCAAATCAAAAATTTTATCAAGATCATTTTCGCTTAAATATTTCAGGACTTCAAGCTCAAGTAAAAGGCTATTCTTAAAATCAACCCCCTCTTTCCAGGTGCGCATAGCGGCACACTGAACAATATCATAGGCCTTTATCCTCGGCAAGCCTGAATCCATAAGTTTTAATAATACCCTTTGCGAAAATATAAGGCCTTTAGTTTTTATAAGGTTCGCCATCATATTTTCCGGGTAAACGCTCATCCCCTCAATCACCTGAATAAATTTATTAAGCATATAATCCAGCGCTAAGGTGGAATCCGGAATAATAACCCTTTCAACTGAAGAATGCGAAATATCGCGCTCATGCCAAAGGGCGATATTTTCCATTGAAGCTAAAGCATTGCCTCGTAATAAACGTGCGAGTCCGCAGATACGCTCGCAGATTACCGGATTTCGTTTATGCGGCATGGCAGATGAACCTTTCTGGCCTTTGCCAAACGGCTCTTCCGCCTCCAGGACCTCTGTGCGCTGCAGATGCCTTATTTCAGTTGCAAATTTCTCTAAGCTGGAGCCTACAATTGCTATCCTCGCCATAAGCACTGCGTATATATCACGCTGAATTATTTGAGTGGATATTTTTGCCGGTTTTAACCCAAGTTTCTTACATATATAGTTCTCTACAACAGGATCAACATTAGCAAAAGTGCCCACTGCTCCGGATACTTTACCAACAGAAACTTCTTCTCCTGCGAGCTTTAAGCGCTCTAAATTACGCTGCATTTCATCATACCAAAGAGCAAGCTTTAACCCAAAAGTAGTTGGCTCGGCATGCACACCATGCGTACGGCCTATACAGACGGTATCCTTATATGCTCTGGCTTTCTTTGCTAAAACCTTAAGCACTCTGTTTACATCATCTATCAGGATTTTCGAAGCTGCTTTTAGCTGTACACCAAGCGTTGTATCTAAGATATCTGAAGAAGTAAGCCCAAGATGCAGATATTTAGCATCGCTTCCTATATATTGGGCTACATTAGTTACAAATGCCACTACATCATGTTGTGTCTTATCTTCAATCTTTTTTATTTGTGATAAATTAAACCTGGCTTTATTTTTAATTCTTTTAACAGCTGAGAAGGGAACTTTCTTTTGTTTGGCAAGGGCTTCTAAGGCAAGTATCTCGATGGCAAGCATAGTCTTAAATTTAAACTCTTCCTGCCATATTGCGGACATCTTAGGAAGGCTATAGCGCTCAATCATTTCATATACCCTTTCTTATTTTAGGAATTTATTATATCAGAAATCTAGATTTTGGCAAACAAAAAGAAACCAGCTGGCTGATCCGGTAAGGTATGAATACATCCCGCGGCCATCTAAATTAAAATACTCGGGCAGGCAAGGGTAAATCTTACTTTTTTCAGTATTTACGCTTAACTCATAAAGAGATTTTAAAACTTTAAGCGCTTCTTTTCTGTACCCGCGCAATAACAAAGCATAAGCATACATCACAGCCATATGTGAAAATATCGCGCCGTTTTCTTTTTCGCCGTAGGCAAATGAGAAAGCCCGGCCTAAGTCATGCATTTCGAATCCGAAATCAGTGTTTAAATGGTATCCCCCAAGCTTATTATCAAAGAGGTATTTATCAACGCTTTTAATAATCTTTCTAACCTGCCAGTCTTCTGCCACTCCGCTCATAATTGCAAAGGCTTGCGAAGCAAGCATCATCCTTACTCTCCCGCCTGTTTTACCCTCAACCCTTCTTCTTTTATTATCGTAATAACCGTTAAAGAACCCCTGCGCAAGCCATTCTTTTTTGCGGATATAGCGCATCATCCACTCTGCTTTTGATTCTAAATCTTTGGCGAACCAAGAGCAATCTATGGAAAGAGTCTTTCCTTTGATGCCATGTTCAACTTGTTTAAAATACTCCCCGAGCTGTTTTTGTTTAAGCCTGATATTCTTATAATCACAAGATCGCAGTAAAGTTTTAAGCTCCGCAAAGATCCTGATCTCTTTCTTTCCTGAAAGCCGTAAAAGCTGCGCTAATTTCAGAAGGTTGCCCGCATACATACAGCTGAATGCAACGCTCTCTCCTCTCTCGCTTGCCATATCCAATCCGTCATTCCAATCCGCTCCTTCAAGCCGGATATGGTTATGCGAACCAACATTAAAAAACTGCGTTAGGTTTTGCAGGATTAAATGCTCTAAAACCGTTCCCTTATATCTACAAGGCCTTGAGCTTCGGTTTATTTTACGGGAACGCCAAATATGCTGATCAATAAAATACCCGGTTTTTTCAAACAAAATTCCTGTGTCATGCGTTTTATTAATATAGAGTTCAGTAGCAAGTAGGGGCCAAATACCGTGGTCCATCCATACGCGTGAGATATCGTTACGGTCAGCAATAAATTCGCCCGGTTTTTTACCTATAATAGTGGCATTAGACCCGTCAGGCCGTACGCCGGAGAAATTATTTATTAATATACTGCGCACTTCTTTAGAACCGCTTAAGATTAAGCCTAAACAATCCTGCCAAAGATCACGCCATCCGCGGCCACCTTTACCATAATCAAAATCGGGAAGGAAAGAACAGCCAAAAATCTTTCTTAAAACAGGTTGAATGCTCACCCACTTAAACCAATTATTAAAATTCTTATCCTCTTCAGGAGCTTTAACTACATTGGCTTTCTGTAACCAAAATTTCTTAGTATCTTCAAGGGATGTATTTACCTTATCAAGGCTATTAAATTTTTTGATAATACGCGCAATCTCCTGGTAATTGTGAGTTATACCCATTGCTATAATATAGGAGAACGAATCTCCTTGCCTCAAATCCCTGCCTCTAAAACGCAAGGCGCCCATAGGCTCTTTACCCTGGATATTTTCTTGCCCCGGAAGCATGTTTTCTAAAACACTCTCCGGAGACTCCAGATCCCCTGCTTCTCCACAAAAAACCTCCTGCGTCGGATAGAAATACTGTGGAGCATTTCCTTTTTCATCCCAACCTAAGACAAAATAATAGTTTTTGTTTGACTTATGTCCTGACTCATCAAAAGATAATGTCGGTTTAGATATGATTCCGAATTTATTTAAGATTATACGCTGCAATAACGAAGTTACATGCCTGTGGTCACGGATATTATTAGCACCCCTGGCATACATAGGGATAGCTGCTGTAGGTATAAGACTTATTTTTTTACGTGAAATGTTTGTAATTGTAACCTGCATCAACTCAATCGGATCGCCTGATGCAGGGACAAAAGACAAAACCTCGCTTTTTATGCCTATTCTTTTATTTTCTCTGGTAATTTTATGCCAGAGCAAGCCAGCTTCGAGATTAAACTTATCTTCATTTATAGCCTTAAGATCCTTGGATAAGCCGGCTGCTGACCAGATCTTATCTTTATTAATATATATCCAGAAATTACGCGAGTATTTGGAATTGACTAAATCAGTACGGGATGCCGGAGGCATTAGAAATGCATCTTGGCCAGATTTAATATCCCCACAAAGATACGGGGTTATTGAAGAGATTATTTTTTCATTACAAAGAGGGAAATAAAGCGCCCTCATCATATGCGCTTTCTGAAAGGAAAAACTACCATTATCGTCTGTAAATTTATAGGTATTGCTCATAGAAATTAGTTTGCTATAATTAAAAACCTTTATAATACAAAACTGATAGCGACAAAAAAGACGGTTATCTTTCAAAGAACCGTCCCTATCTAACAACAGAACCCAAGCGAATTTCTATGTTATTTTAAGGCGTTTTCTTTCTATTAATCCAATAAGGTTCTCGGGTAATTTTGGATTATTAATAAATTCAGCTCCTACTCTATATTTATCTTCGGAATCTAATCTAACCCAAATAACTTTCGCAGAGCCTCCATAAAAATATTTTTCATAAGCAAACGTTAACTTTAATATGGTACCAACAGGAATAGAATCTTTCGCTATAAAACATACTCCCCCGGGGCTTATATTATAAATCACAGAAGAGTAGGATTTAGAATCTCCGTAAACCGTTTATTTTATTTCAGATGAATTAGGAATTCGGATATATTTCCTTTTTTCTGTCATGATTTAATTATACTACTATTTAAGACCTAAGCAACAAAAAAACTCGCTCTAGTTAATGCCCATAATCCAGCGGAAAAACCAGCCAATATAAGCAATAATTCCATTAACTACAAACCATTAACTAATCGCCAATTCAGAGATAAAGAGTTAGTTTTACGAGATATACTTGGCGGTTTAGTTGGGATAAGATTGCTGCAGGAAAAAATGGGACAGTCCCCTGCGGGGACAGTCCCTATTTTTTCCCTAACCCTTTGCAACGTCGATACATAAAAATAGCCCTGATCAATCTTGCTAATCAGGGCTAAATTTATCTCTCATTCTGTGGTTCGAGAGAATTACGTGGTTGCGGGGGCCCGATTTGAACGGACGACCTCAAGGTTATGAGCCTTGCGAGCTACCAGGCTGCTCCACCCCGCGAA
>Ga0172375_10000719_pt1 | contig 53216 bp, 55 predicted proteins | sample LakKiv1m_FD_114537 | JGI IMG/M metagenome (GOLD analysis project Ga0172375, IMG submission 114537) | Freshwater microbial communities from Kabuno Bay, South-Kivu, Congo - kab_092012_11.1m | ecosystem: Environmental > Aquatic > Freshwater > Lake | place: Democratic Republic of the Congo...
ACGACGAACCAGCTCGATGGCTTCCCGCTTGAACTCGGGACTGTATTTCTTGCGCTTCATGAACACTCCTTCAGCTCGGTGTGAGCTTACTTGAAAGTGTCCGTGCTAACGGGGTAGAACCCCAGGGAATCCCAAACGCATTAAGTAAGAAGAGAATCGTCCCATTCGGGTTTGCCAAGGTGGGCAGCAGGCTTCGATCCAGCCTGCACTGATCGTATAAGAATGCTCACTGCTCATTCAAGCTAAGACTCCATGCTATGCACGGCTCTTGGCTAATCAGTCCTCGATTGCGTCAGCAAGCGATCTCATATTCGATGTCGTCCTCCTCGCGGGATAGGCCCCAAGCTTGATACTCATCGGCGGCCGCGCCCTGAATCAGTTTCCAGCCAGGCGCTCCAATGGCTGGATCGAACATGGGATCCAGCTCATAGTCGATCCCGACTCGACCAACAATGACGATCAGGTAGGATGGAGAGCAGCCCTTGGTGAACGCAACGCTATGGGTGGATTGTCTAGCCACCAACATGGAGGCACTAACCCAGCAGGCCTCTGGCTTGAAGCCTGCCTGAATGGCAGCCTTACAAGTCATCTGCATGGCTCTGCGATGGTCACCATAGTGCTCAAAGAAGTGAGCATATGCCTTGGCCAAACCTGCTAGCGCCATGCGATCTAGAACCCTGTGCGTCTTATCGCCGTCCATCACTTCCCTTGCCCCTTGTGCTGATTTTTCAGAGGAGAATGATGTATCCACGCAGGGCGTTTGCCGTTTGCGGCAGCCCCTGCTTGAAGATGCACTCAATGAACTCTTCGGGTGTGTACGGGGATCGGGTCAGAGCTCGGCGCATCTCTGCTGCCGCGGCCAGCACTGCAGCCTGGTCGAGGTCCCAGAGATCCATGATGAATTCGTCTGGGTGCTGAGCTTCAACATCGAATGCGGCGAGCGCCGCCGGGGGGAAGTCCTTCAGGTTGAAGGTTACGATCACCTCGGCGTTGCTGCGGATAGCGGCGGCGAGTACATGGGCATCGTCAGGATCGGGTAGCACCAGTCCAGCACACAGCGTTTCATGGCCGATGACGATTGAGTCAGGCACGGCTGCCGCCATGAGGCGAGAAACGCGATCGAGCTGCTCGCGTGTCAGATCCTGGCGATTCTCCAGCAGGTTCCGCTTCCACTCTTCATCGATCTGCGCCGTCCACTTCGCCCTGTAGAGCCCCTTCCCAGCCAGCCGTATTAGCAGGTCGCGAAGGGGGGCAGGGTAGAGGACACACGCGTCATAGACTGCAGTGAAAGGCGAATGCCGCATCAGTAGCCCATCCCGAGTTCTTCGGAGAGGTTGGCCAGTTCGTCCATGGCTTTGTGGCTGACTGCATCGCGCTGCTGCTTGTATTTCATCAGGTCGGAGAAAAGCACCCGACGATGGCGGCCAGTCTTGTGATGAGGCAAAGCGCCTTCCTCTAGCAGTTTCACTAGGTGAGGTCGAGAAACGTTCAGCAGGTCGGCCGCTTCCTGGGTGGTCAACTCCGCGTGGACGGGAACCACTTGAACCGAGTTGCCTAGTGCCAATTCACCAAGGATGTCCACCAGCAGACGTAGCGCGCTGGTGGGCAACTCTACTTGGTGAGCCCGGTTCTCGGCATCGTAGATTTCGATCCGCTGAGTATCTGTCTTGGTCGACAGGAAGGCCGCGAGATCGCGTTGCCCCTGTACCGCGGCAGCAACCTCGCGAGCCTCTGGGAAGCCGGCGAGTTCGGACACGTTCATGGTTTCACTCCGTTTGTGCATTGCTTGGGTTTGCAATCCTATCTTAATCGAAATAAACGAAAACGCAATAAACGAAACTGGCGAAACGTGAGCGGTACTGGCTTTTGACCTGCGCGGGCTCCTAGTGTGACTCCCCCGAGTGCTATCTCGGGAAACTAGGCTAGCGCCTGTGAATGCTCGCTCATGCCAGCGATCAGTACGGCCGCGGATTTGCTAGGGGTTATGCCAGGTAACTGAAGTACAGCGCGAAGCCCGAAAACATCATGAGCGGGTGGCGAATCCAGCCCCAGAACCATCCCAGCATTGCGATGGCATGCAGCAGAGCGTTTAAAAGCGTGGGATCAATGAGCATAAGAGGGCACTCAATAGGCGAGGCGATGTTGCCTCACTCTAATAGTGTGTAGGCGGAGCCCCCTTTCGGCCTTTCTCCCCTGTGAGCCAAAAATATATTTTGATCAGCCCTGCCTGGCTCGTGCCAAGTTTCCCGCAAAATTAGCTTGCTGCGGCCCTGCAGCGCTGTGTCAAAAGGCGTGCAAGGGTATGCCCAGGTATTGAAGTGGGGACTATAGCGGGGACTAGAATGGCTAGATACGAAAAAGCCCACCATTGCGGCGGGCTTAAGTCGTTGATTTTTATGGTGGGCCCACACGGACTCGAACCGTGGACCAAAGGATTATGAGTCCTCTGCTCTAACCAACTGAGCTATAGGCCCCCAGAAGGCCGGCGGATTATAACGGCGGATGACAATGGCGCCAATCGAAGCGCCCTGTTTGATAGGCATTGGTGAAAAAAGAAACCCCCGGCATGCCGGGGGTTCTGGTCTCACTCGTCGAGGAAGGAGCGCAGGTGCTCGCTTCTCGTCGGGTGGCGGAGTTTGCGCAGCGCCTTGGCTTCGATCTGGCGAATGCGCTCGCGGGTGACATCGAACTGCTTGCCGACTTCCTCGAGGGTGTGGTCGGTATTCATGTCGATGCCGAAGCGCATGCGCAGTACCTTGGCTTCACGGGCGGTGAGGCCGGACAGTACTTCGCGGGTGGCTTCCTTGAGGCTTTCCACGGTGGCCACGTCGATCGGTGACTGCATGGCCGAATCTTCGATGAAATCGCCCAGGTGCGAGTCTTCGTCGTCACCGATCGGCGTTTCCATGGAGATTGGCTCCTTGGCGATCTTCAGTACCTTGCGGATCTTGTCCTCGGGCATTTCCATGCGCTCGCCAAGCTCTTCGGGCGTGGGCTCGCGGCCCATTTCCTGAAGCATCTGACGGGAGATGCGGTTGAGCTTGTTGATCGTCTCGATCATGTGTACCGGGATGCGGATGGTCCGCGCCTGGTCGGCAATGGAGCGAGTGATCGCCTGGCGAATCCACCAGGTGGCGTAAGTCGAGAACTTGTAGCCGCGGCGGTATTCGAACTTGTCCACCGCCTTCATCAGGCCGATGTTGCCTTCCTGGATCAGATCGAGGAACTGCAGGCCGCGGTTGGTGTACTTCTTGGCGATGGAGATCACCAGGCGCAGGTTGGCCTCGACCATCTCCTTCTTCGCCCGGCGGGCCTTGGCCTCACCAATGGACATGCGGCGATTGATGTCCTTGATGTCGGCGATGGCGAGTTCGCACTGCTGTTCCAGTTCGATGAGCTTCTGCTGGCAGCGCTGAATCTCTTCCTTGCGGTTGCCGATGGCTTCGGCGTACTTGCTCTTGCCTGCAGCCAGTTGCTCGGCCCAGTCGAGATTGGTCTCGTTGCTCGGGAACTGACGCAGGAAGTCGGCGCGCGGCATGCGGGCATCACGCACGCACAACTGCATGATGGCGCGCTCCTGAGCACGGATCTGGTTCAAAGCATCACGCACGCGCTCGACCAGGGCATCGTACTGCTTGGGCACAAGCTTGATCGGCATGAACAGGATGGCGAGGGCTTCGAGCTCCTCGGTGGCCTGCTGGCTGGCGCGGCCGTGCTTCTTCAGGGCCTTGTTGGCTTTCTCAAGCTGTTCGGCGACCGCGCCGAAGCGCACGCGCGCAACTTCCGGATCCGGCCCGCCGTCGCCTTCTTCTTCCTCGGTATCCGACTCTTCTTCTTCGTCGTCGTCCTTGTCGTCGACTACCGGCTTGGCCGTGGTCTGCGGCGTTTCCGGCTCGACTTCCTGCGGTGCGGCAGCACCGTCGTCGTCGGGGTCGATGTAGCCGCTGAGGATGTCGGACAGGCGACCGCCTTCGTTCGTCACGCGCTCGTAGTCGGCGAGGATGCTGTCGACGGTGCCAGGGAAGTGGGCGATCGCGCTCATGACTTCGCGAATGCCTTCCTCGATGCGTTTGGCGATTTCGATCTCGCCTTCGCGGGTCAGCAGTTCGACGGTGCCCATCTCGCGCATGTACATGCGCACTGGGTCGGTGGTGCGGCCGATATCGGTCTCGACCGCGGCGAGTGCGGCTGCGGCCTCTTCGGCTGCGGCTTCATCGGTATCGGCTTCGGCCAACAACAGGGCATCGGCATCCGGAGCGGTCTCGAATACGTTGATGCCCATGTCGTTGATCATGCGAATGATGTCTTCCACCTGTTCCGGATCGGAAATATCCTCCGGCAGGTGGTCGTTGACCTCGGCGTAAGTCAGGTAACCCTGCTCACGGCCACGCTGGATCAACTCTTTGAGGCGGGACTGCTGTTGCGCTTTTCCGGACATATAACCCTATCCACTGAAGGTTCTGGCGGGCTGAAAACAAGCTGAGCATTATAGCCGAGCTAGGACCTCACGCGCCAGTTGAGGTCGGTGTAGCGGGTATTGCGTTGCGGCTCAATAGGTTACGCAGTTGGTCTTTTTCCTCTGCGCTGAGTTCACCCTGGCGAGCCTTGCGCAGCAGGCTTTCGAGGCGCCGTTCCCGCTGTCTGGCGGCAAGGCTATTAATGGTGTCGAAAAACTGCTGTTCAAGGTTATCGGCAGAGATCAGCCATTCTTTCTCTGCCAGTGCGCGTAAAAGTCGCCCCTGATCGGTGCCGTGCCACCGGGCGATCAGCTGCAGGCTGCGCAGCTTGGGGTTTTTCTGCAGGGTGCCGAGCAGCGCTACCAGCAGTTGGGCATAGGTATCGTCTTCTGCGGCGAAATGGCTGACGTCTTCGACCTTCTGCGCCAGCTCCGGGTGGTGCAGCAGGGTGCGCAGGGTGGTCAGTGCCGGAGGCTCGACCGTGGCGGGTGTGCGCGGCCCGCGTGGCATTAAGTCTGGACCCTGGCCGTTTTTTTTCCAGTCCTTTTTCCACTCTTTCTTGCCTGGCTTGCCTGGCTTGCCGTTGCGCGGTTGCGGCTGCACGGGTTCCGGTGGCTCGAAGTGGTCGGGCTCGCCGTAGGCCGGGCTGGCGTCGTAGTAGGTGTAGTCGTCGTAGGTCGGCGTGCTGCTGGGCGCAGATACGGGCGCGGCGGCCATGTGCTGCAGCGCCTCGCCGTTGAGCCCAGTGATCTCGGCCAGGCGCTGACGCATCAGTGCGCGTAGGTTGTTGCCCGGTATCTTTTCGATGAGCGGTGCGGCCAGTGTCGCCAGATGGGCCTTGCCTTCCAGGGAACGTGGATCGGCCTCGTCACTCAGTTGCTGGAAGAAATAGTCGGCCAGTGGTTGCGAGTGCTGCTGTATGCGGGCGCGAAAGGCGTCGGTGCCCTCGGCGCGGACCAGGGTGTCCGGATCTTCGCCGTCCGGCAGGAACAGGAAGCGGGCGCGGCGCCCGTCCTGAAGGTTCGGCAAGGTTGCCTCCAATGCGCGCCAGGCAGCCTTGCGTCCGGCGGCGTCCCCGTCGAAGCAGAACAGCACGCTGGGAACGATGCGGAACAGGCGTTTGAGGTGTTCCTCGCTGGTGGCGGTGCCCAGGGTGGCGACGGCATTGCGCAGACCTTGCTGGGCCAGGGCAATGACGTCCATGTAGCCCTCGACCACCATGATCTCGTCGAGATCGCGGTTGGCCTGGCGCGCTTCGTAGAGGCCGTAGAGTTCCTGGCCCTTGTGGAATACCGGGGTCTCCGGCGAGTTGAGGTACTTGGGCTTGTCGTCGCCCAGCACCCGACCGCCGAAGGCGATCACCCGACCACGGCTGTCGCGGATGGGAAACATCACGCGGTCGCGAAAGCGGTCGTAGCGCTTGCCGTTCTCGGTGTTCTCGATCAGCAGGCCGGCATCGATCAGCGCCTTCTGCTGAAGGGCGTCGCCGCCGAGGTGCTTCATCAGGTTGTCCCAGCCGGGCGGTGCGAAGCCCAGGCCGAAGTCGCGGGCGATGACGCCGGACAGCCCGCGTCCCTTGAGGTATTCCACCGCGGCCTTGCGCGTCGGATGGCTTTTCAGCGCCTGGCGGTAATAGTCGGCGGCGGCGGCGAGCAGTGGGTAGAGCGGCGAACCGACCGGCTGGCGGGGCTTGTGCTTGCGCCCGCTGTCCTCGCGTGGGACTTCCATGCCGGCGCGCTTTGCCAGCTCCTCGACCGCCTGGGGGAAGTCCAGCTGGTCGTGGTCCATGACGAAGCCGAGGGCGTTGCCGCCGGCGCCGCAGCCAAAGCAGTAGTAGAACTGTTTGTCCGGGCTGACGCTGAAGGACGGTGTCTTTTCCTTGTGGAACGGGCAGAGGGCGCTGTAGTTCTTGCCGGTCTTCTTCAGCTGGATGCGCGAACCGACCACCTCGACGATGTCGGAGCGGTTGAGCAGGTCATCGATGAAGGATTGGGGGATCAGTCCGGCCATAGGGGTATCAGATTACGCTCGCATGCGCCGGAAATGAAAAAACTCCGGCCTTTCGCCGGCTGGCGAAGCGGAGTCTGCATGCAATGCAAAACCCGGCCGAAGCCGGGTTTGATGCGACGTCAGCTGTACTGAATCAGTACAGGCGGACGCTACGGCGCTGCTCGCGCTGCACTTTCTTGGCGTGACGCTTGACTGCGGCAGCAGCCTTGCGCTTGCGCTCGGCAGTCGGCTTCTCGTAGAACTCACGCGAACGGACTTCGGCCAGAACGCCGGCTTTTTCGCAGGAGCGCTTGAAGCGACGCAGTGCTACGTCGAAGGGTTCATTCTCTTTAACTTTGACAGCGGGCATCCAGGACTTACCTTCACTTGATTACCGGTGGCAACGCGCTTCGGCAATGACTCGCAAGCACGCTGGTTTTAAGGGTTGCGGATGTTACCCGCTCCAATGGCGGAATGCAAAGCCCCTGATCGAAAAGCGCTGGTCGGTCGGACGGCCCGACGATTAATATGCACGGCTTCATTCGCCTTCCGGAAGGTTGAACCCATGCTGGTGCTGGGGTTGGAAACGTCCTGCGACGAAACGGGTGTCGCGCTCTATGACAGCGAGCGGGGCCTGCTGGCCGACGCGCTATTCAGCCAGATCGACCTGCATCGCGTCTATGGCGGCGTGGTGCCGGAGCTGGCTTCCCGTGATCACGTGAAACGCATGCTGCCGCTGATCCGTCAGGTGCTGGCCGAGGCCGGCCGCGAGCCGGGGCAGGTCGACGCGGTGGCCTATACGGCCGGCCCGGGCCTGGTCGGTGCCCTGCTGGTCGGTGCGTCCTGTGCTCAGGCGCTGGCGCTGGCCTGGGGCGTGCCGGCGGTCGGCGTGCATCATATGGAAGGCCATCTGCTGGCGCCGATGCTCGAAGCGCAGCCTCCGGCGTTTCCGTTCGTCGCCTTGCTGGTGTCTGGCGGGCATACGCAGCTGGTGCGTGTGGATGGCATCGGCCGCTACGAGCTGCTCGGCGAATCGGTGGACGATGCCGCTGGCGAGGCGTTCGACAAGACCGCCAAGCTCATGGGCCTGCGCTACCCGGGCGGACCGGAGATCGCACGGCTGGCCGAGCAGGGCACGCCGGGACGCTTCGTCTTCCCGCGCCCGATGACCGACCGGCCGGGGCTAGACTTCAGCTTCAGTGGGTTGAAGACCTTCACGCTCAATACCTGGCAGCAGTGCCGCGATGCCGGCGACGACAGCGAGCAGACTCGCTGCGACATCGCGCTGGCCTTCCAGCAGGCGGTGGTGGAGACGCTGACCATCAAGTGCCGACGGGCGCTGAAGCAGACCGGGCTAAAATCGCTGGTCATCGCTGGAGGGGTCAGTGCCAACCAGTCGCTGCGTCAGTCGCTGGAAACGATGCTTGCCGAACTCAAGGGGCAGGTGTTCTATGCGCGGCCACGTTTCTGCACCGACAACGGCGCAATGATCGCCTACGCTGGCTGTCAACGCCTGCTGGCGGGCCAGCATGATGGGCCGGCGATCGCCGTGCAGCCACGCTGGTCAATGGAGACGCTGCCGGCGATCTGAACCGAATCGACCTAGAAGTGCCTTTCCCGGCCAGCGAACAGATCGCGCACATTGCTGCGGTGACGCCAGACTATCAGCGTTGCCAGCAGGCTCATCGGCAGCAGCGCACCGGGCTGCTGCCAGGCCAGCAGCGGCAGGCAGAGCGGCAGGGCGATCAGGGCTGCCAGCGAGCTGGTGCGGGTCATGCGGAATACCAGGAGCCAGGCGGCGATGGCCAACAGCGCGGCCGGCGGGTAGAGCGCGAGCAGGGCGCCGGCGGCGGTCGCCACGCCCTTGCCGCCGCGAAAACGGAAGTACAACGGATAGAGATGGCCGCATACCGCCGCCAGACCGATCCAGGCCTGCTGCTGGACGCTCATGTCCAGCGAGGCGGCCAGCAGGACGGGCAGCAAGCCCTTGAGCAGATCGCCGAACAGCGTGCAGATCGCCAGGCGCTTGCCTGCCAGACGAAGCATATTGGTGGCGCCGGGATTACCGGAGCCGCCGGCACGTGGGTCGGGCATTCCGGCCAGGCGGCTGAGCAGTATGGCGAATGACAGCGAGCCGATCAGGTACGCGAGCAAGGTCAGCAGCCAGAACATGGAATCCATCCGGGGCAGGGAGTCCCTGAGTCTAACGGCGCGTTTCGAGCTTGTCGTGCCGCAGGAGAACGTTGCGTGGATACAGTCTTCATCGAAGGCCTGGAAGTGGATACGGTGATCGGCGCTTATGATTGGGAGCGCGGCATCCGGCAGTGCCTGCAGTTGGACCTGACGCTGGGCTGGGACATCCGTCCGGCGGCACGGAACGACGAGCTGGACAAGGCGCTGGACTATGCCAAGGTCGCCGCGGCCATCGATCAGTTCGCTGCCGAGGCGCGCTTCGAGCTGGTCGAGACCTTCGCCGAACGCCTGGCGCAGCGCCTGATGAGCGAGTTCGGCATTCTCTGGCTGCGCCTGCGGGTCACCAAGCCCGGCGTCAATGCGCGCGCCCGTGCGCTGGGCGTGGAGATCGAACGCGGATGTCGCTAACTCCGGTGCTGCTCGGCCTGGGCAGCAATGTCCAGCGTGAGCCCCACCTGCATGCCGGCCTCGATGCGCTGGCCGAGCTGCTGGTGAACATGCGTTGTTCGCCGGTGTTCGAAAGCCTGGCGGTGGGCTACAAGGGCGACAACTTCTACAACCTCGTGGTCGCCGGCGATACCGAGCTGCCGCTGACCGAACTGGACCGGCGGCTCAAGTTCATCGAGGCGGACAACGGTCGTTACGCGCCGGATCGCAAGGGATTGCCACTAGATATCGACGTGCTGCTCTATGGCGAGCTGGTCGGCAATTTCCACGGTTTGCTGCTGCCGCGTGCGGAGATTCTCAAGAACGCCTTCGTGCTCTGGCCGCTGGCGCTGCTGGTCCCGACCGTACGGCACCCGGCCGCGGACGCCAGCTTTGCCGAGCTGTGGGCGCAAACGACCATCGACCAACAGCTCTGGCCGGTGCCCTTCCAGTGGCGCGGCGCGGAGCTCACGCCCCCGGAGCTGGTCCGCGCCCACCCGCCGCGTTGTGCCTGACTAGCCGTTATTCGCATTCTGCTGGCAATGCCGCCGCAGCGCCCCGAGTCGGGCAGCGGCGAGTGCCTTGCCCAGTTCGGCGCCCTGGTGGCCTTGTTCCAGCAGCGGTTTGATCGCGACGTCACGAGCTGTTTTCGCCGCCGCCCGCAGGTAGTCGACCTGGGGTAAGGGTTGCGCGGCGCCGTCTGCCGGGGCGGTCATTTCGCAGGCCGCGATGAAGTGCTCGAAGCGTTCCGGGCGGCGATAGATATCGAAGTGCTGCAGCATGTCGAGCAATGCCTCGGCGGGCAGCGTGCGCGCATCGAGTGCGTCCTGGTGGTAGCGGCCGAACAGCATCGCCAGTTCCTGGCAATCCCGCGGCGCCTTGCAGCGCTGGTTCAGGGCGGCGATGGCCTGCAGGCGTGCCTCCTGGCTGGCGGCTGGTCCGGCGCTGCCGCGTAACAGGCAGGCCCAGCGTACCGGCAGTGGCTGGGCGTGCTTCGCACAGCGCCGCAGTGCGCCAAGCAATGCTTCGCCATGTGCGCTCTGCTCCTCGGAACTGGCAGCCAGTTCGGGGAACAGCTCCGGTAGGGCGTGACAGGCTTGCAGTACCTGAATGAAGACATCCGGGCGCGGCTCCATCAATGCGCGGGAGATCTCCTTCCAGCTGCGTTCGGCGGTGAGTGCCGACAGCTCGCCGGAGCGCGCCAGCTGACGCATCAGCTCAAGGGTTTCGTCGGCGATGCGGAAACCGAGGTCGGCGTAACGCGCGGCGAAGCGCGCCACGCGCAGCACGCGCAGCGGGTCTTCGGCGAAGGCCGGCGACACGTGGCGCAACAGTCGGGCCTGCAGATCTCGCTGGCCACCGTAGGGGTCGATCAATTGCCCCTGCTCGTCTTCGGCAATGGCATTGATGGTGAGGTCGCGTCGCTGCAGATCCTCCTCGAGGGTGACCTCGGGGCTGGCATGGAAGGTGAAGCCGCCATAACCGCGGCCGCTCTTGCGCTCGGTACGCGCCAGGGCGTACTCCTCGCCGCTCTGCGGATGCAGGAACACCGGAAAGTCTGCGCCCACCGGGCGAAAGCCCAGGGCCTGCATTACCTCCGGGGTGGCACCGACCACCACCCAGTCCACTTCACTGACCGCGCGCCCCAACAGACGATCACGCACCGCGCCGCCGACTTTGTAGATCTGCATAACCACCTCCGTAGGCGCGGAGGATAAAGGATATCGGCCGTATGGCCACAGATTGGTGCTGAGGAAGGGGCCGCGGGCGTTGCCCGCGACGTCGGTCAGGCGAAGTTCATGCCGGGGAAGCGGCTGTCGGTCTCCGTCTCGTTGCTGGCGCGCGGGGGCATGTGATGGGTGTTGACCAGCTTGTCGTCCTGCATCGATTGCAGGTGCACGTCGAACCCCCACAGCCGGTGCAGATGCTTGAGTACCTCGTCGGTGGATGCGCCCAGCGGCTTGCGGTCATGCTGCATGTGACGCAGGGTCAGCGAGCGATCACCACGGCGGTCGACGTTCCACACCTGCACGTTGGGCTCGCGATTACCGAGGTTGTACTGCGCCGCGAGCAGTTCGCGAATGGTGTGGTAGCCACTTTCGTCGTGGATCGCCGGCACCAGCAGTTCGTCCTTGCGGTCGTCGTCGAGAATGCTGAACAGCTTCAGGTCGCGGATCACCTTGGGCGAGAGGAATTGTAGGATGAAGCTCTCGTCCTTGAAGTTGTTCATGGCGAATTTCACCGTGGTCAGCCAGTCGCTGCCGGCGATGTCCGGGAACCAGCGCTTGTCCTCTTCGGTCGGGTTCTCGCAGATCCGGCGGATGTCCTGGTACATGGCGAAGCCCAGGGTGTAAGGGTTGATGCCGCTGTAGTAGGGGCTGTCGAAGCCGGGCTGGTAGATGACGCTGGTGTGCGACTGCAGGAACTCCATCATGAAGCCGTCGGTGACCAGTCCTTCGTCGTAGAGGTCATTGAGCAGGGTGTAGTGCCAGAAGGTAGCCCAGCCCTCGTTCATCACCTGGGTCTGGCGCTGCGGGTAGAAGTACTGCGCGATCTTGCGAACGATGCGCACGATCTCCCGCTGCCAGGGTTCCAGCAGCGGCGCATGCTTCTCGATGAAGTAGAGGATGTTCTCCTGCGGCTCGGCCGGGAAGCGCTGGTTCCCGGCCTGCCCGTCGCCCTTGTCGGCGCCCTTGGGAATGGTTCGCCAGAGATCGTTGATCTGCCGCTGCAGATGCTCCTCGCGGTCCTTCTGCCGGCGCCGTTCTTCCTCGGCAGAGATGGGGTAGGGGCGCTTGTAGCGGTCGACGCCGTAGTTCATCAGCGCGTGGCACGAGTCGAGCAGGTCTTCCACCGCATCGATGCCGTGGCGTTCCTCGCACTGCATGATGTACTGCTTGGCGAACACCAGGTAGTCGATGATCGAGCTGGCGTCGGTCCAGGTGCGGAACAGGTAGTTGCCCTTGAAGAAACTGTTGTGGCCGTAGCTCGCATGGGCAATCACCAGTGCCTGCATGCACATGGTGTTCTCTTCCATGAGGTAAGCAATGCAGGGGTCGGAGTTGATCACGATCTCGTAGGCCAGCCCCATCTGGCCACGCTTGTAGTGCTTTTCGGTATGCAGGAACTGCTTGCCGTAGGACCAGTGGTGATAGCCCAGCGGCATGCCCACCGACGCATAGGCGTCCATCATCTGCTCGGCGGTAATCACCTCGATCTGGTTCGGATAGGTATCCAGCGCGTAGCGTTCGGCGATGCGGCCGATCTCGCGGTCGTATTGCCGGATCAGGTCGAAGGTCCATTCCGAGCCGGTGGAAATGGGCTGTCGTTTCATGCTGCACACCTCAGCTGGTCATGCGCCGCTGGAAGAGTTCGCGGAACACCGGATAGATGTCCGCAGCGCTCACCAGTTGCTGTTGGGCGAACGCATCGGAAAAGGCTTCGGCGACCTGGTTGTATTCGTACCAGAGCGCCTGGTGTTCGCGCGGGGTGATTTCGACATAGGTGAAGTACTGCACGAACGGCATGATCTGGTTGATCAGGATATCGCGGCACAGCGGCGAATCGTCGTTCCAGTTGTCGCCGTCGGAAGCTTGCGCGGCGTAGATGTTCCACTCGTTGGCCGGATAACGCTCGGCCATGATCTCCTGCATCATCTTCAGCGCGCTGGAAACGATGGTGCCGCCGGTTTCGCGCGAATAGAAGAACTCCTCCTCGTCCACTTCCTTGGCGCTGGTGTGGTGACGAATGAATACCACGTCGATCTTGTCGTAGTTCCGCTTGAGGAACAGGTACAACAGGATGAAGAAGCGCTTGGCGATGTCCTTGGTGGACTGGGTCATCGAACCGGAAACGTCCATCAGGCAGAACATCACCGCCTTCGAGCTGGGGTTGGGATGCTTGACCAGCAGGTTGTACTTGAGATCGAAGGTGTCCAGAAATGGCACGCGGTTGATGCGCGCCTTGAGCCGTTCGATCTCTTCTTCGGCAGCCTTGATGTCGCCGAAATTGTGCGGCTCCTCCAGGCGCAGCCGTTCCAGCTCGGCCTTCAGCGCCCTGAGCTGGGCACGGCTGCTGCCCGATAGCGCAATGCGGCGTGCATGGGCCGAACGCAGGGTGCGGACGATGTTGATGCGCGACGGGTTGCCTTCGTTGGCGATGCCGGCGCGTACCGTCTTGAAGGTGTCCGTGCCGGTAAGGTGACGCTTGACCAGGTTGGGCAGCTCCAGGTCCTCGAACATGAAGTCGAGAAATTCCTCCTGGGTGATCTGAAAGACGAAGTCATCCATGCCTTCGCCGCTGTTGCTGGCCTGGCCTGCGCCTTGCCCACCGCCGCCACCCTGCGGCCTTGGAATGCGCTCGCCGGCGACAAACTCCTTGTTGCCGGGATGGACGATGGTCTGGCGTCCGCCGCGGCCGTGGTGAAGTACCGGCTCATCGATGTCGCGTCCGGGGATGCTGATCTGTTCGCCATGTTCCATGTCGGTGATGGAACGACGGCCAACGGCTTCCTCCACCGCTTTCTTGATGTGCCCACGGTACCGCTGCAGGAAGCGCTGGCGGTTCACCGTGCTTTTGTTCTTGCCATTCAGGCGACGGTCGATCACGTAGCTCATAGGCCCTCCGGGCTAGGCTGAAAAGCATAGACCCGAAGCCGGAAGCGGAGCGTTCCGTTCCCGGCTTCAGGCTTCCAGCCGCTTACTGCGATTTACGCACCCGCAGATACCACTCGGAGAGCAGGCGAACCTGCTTCTCGGTATAGCCGCGCTCAACCATGCGCACGACGAAATCGTTGTGCTTCTTCTGGTCTTCCTTGCTGGCCTTGGCGTTGAAGCTGATGACCGGCAGCAGGTCCTCGGTGTTGGAGAACATCTTCTTCTCGATCACCACGCGCAGCTTCTCGTAGGACAGCCACGACGGGTTCTTGCCGTTGTTGTTGGCGCGGGCACGCAGCACGAAGTTGACGATCTCGTTGCGGAAATCCTTCGGGTTGCTGATGCCGGCTGGCTTCTCGATCTTTTCCAGCTCCTCGTTGAGCGCCACGCGGTTGAGGATTTCGCCGGTCTCCGGATCGCGGTATTCCTGATCCTGAATCCAGAAGTCGGCGTACAGCACGTAGCGATCGAAGATGTTCTGCCCGTACTCGCTGTACGACTCGAGGTAGGCGGTCTGGATCTCTTTGCCGATGAACTCGATGTAGCGCGGCGCCAGGTACTCCTTGATGAAGCGCAGGTAGCGCTCGCGCACCTCGGCGGGGAACTGTTCCTGCTCGATCTGCTGCTCCAGCACGTAGAGCAGGTGCACCGGGTTGGCGGCGATCTCGTGCGGGTCGAAGTTGAACACCTTGGAAAGAATCTTGAAGGCGAAACGAGTGGAAAGCCCGTTCATGCCCTCGTCGACGCCAGCGGCATCGCGGTATTCCTGGATCGACTTGGCCTTGGGGTCGGTGTCCTTGAGGTTCTCGCCGTCATAGACGCGCATCTTCGAATAGATGTTGGAGTTCTCTGGCTCCTTCAGGCGCGACAGCACCGAGAACTGCGCCAGCATCTTCAGCGTGTCCGGCGCGCAATGAGCTCTGGACAGCGAGCTGTTGGCCAGCAGCTTGTCGTAGATCTTGATCTCATCCGAGACGCGCAGGCAGTACGGCACCTTGACGATGTAGATGCGGTCGATGAAGGCCTCGTTGTTCTTGTTGTTGCGGAAGCTGTGCCACTCCGACTCGTTGGAATGAGCCAGCAGGATGCCGCTGTAGGGAATCGCGCCCAGGCCCTCGGTGCTGTTGTAGTTGCCCTCCTGAGTCGCGGTCAGCAGCGGGTGCAAGACCTTGATCGGCGCCTTGAACATCTCGACGAATTCCATAAGGCCCTGGTTGGCCCGGCACAGCGCGCCCGAGTAGCTGTAGGCGTCGGCATCGTTCTGCGGGAATTCCTCGAGCTTGCGGATATCCACCTTGCCCACCAGCGAAGAGATGTCCTGGTTGTTCTCGTCACCCGGCTCGGTCTTGGCCACGGCGATCTGGTTGAGGATCGACGGGTAGAGCTTGACCACGCGGAACTTGGAAATGTCGCCGCCGAATTCCTGCAGGCGCTTGGTGGCCCAAGGCGACATGATCGAGTTCAGGTAGCGCGGCGGGATGCCGTAGTCCTCCTCGAGGATCTGCGCGTCCTCCACCGGGTTGAACAGCCCCAGCGGCGATTCGAAGACCGGCGAGCCCTTGATGGCGTAGAAGGGCACGCGTTCCATCAGTTGCTTGAGCTTTTCGGCCAGCGACGACTTGCCGCCGCCCACCGGGCCGAGGAGATAGAGGATCTGCTTCTTCTCTTCCAGGCCCTGTGCGGCGTGGCGGAAGTAGGAGACGATCTGGTCGATGCATTCCTCCATGCCATGGAAATCCTCGAAGGCCGGATAACGGCGGATGACCTTGTTGGAGAAGATGCGCGACAGTCGTGGGTCGGTGGAAGTGTCCACCAGTTCGGGCTCGCCGATCGCCATCAGCAGGCGCTCGGCCGCGCTGGCGTAGGTTCGTGGGTCCGCCTTGCACAGATCGAGGTATTCCTGGAGTGAATATTCCTCCTGGCGGGTCGCTTCGAAACGTTGTTGGAAGTGGCTGAAAATGCTCATGACTTCACCTCGATCGATGCACGAATAGGCGCGTCATCAGGCACTCTGGAGCACGGCCGAAGTGGCGGCCAGTGGAGTTCCCCCGAACACCTAATGGTCGAAACCCTGAATTCCGTCAGCCGTTTCCCGGCTTCGTTTATTTGGATGGCCTGAACTCAAGGATAGTTCGGATTCGGCAAGGTCAAGGTGCGCGAGGGATTTTCGGCGCTGCCGTTCGGCTGACAACAGCGTCTGGACCGCGGATGACGCGGCGTTGAGGCGAAATAATTTTTTACTGTTGTTCGTCGTGCTCGACGTCGCTGGGGTAGGTATGGCGCCAGAGCTCGAAGCCACCGTCGAGGCTGTAGACCTCGGAGAAGCCTTGGTTGACCAGATAGGCTGCGGCGCTCTGGCTGGAGTGGCCGTGATAGCAGGTAACGATCAGTGGATGGTCGAGGTCGGCCGCAGCGATGAAGTCCGGCAGCGAATGGTTGTCCAGGTGCCGCGAGCCGCTGATATGGCCGTTGGCAAAGCTGTGCGGGTCGCGGATATCGACGATGACCGCGCCTGCATTGCGCATGGCGTGGGCCTGTTCCGGCGGGATGCGTTTGAAGTCGGTCATGCGGGTTTCCCGTGTTCGCATTCGCAGCGATGCATTTCGCCGCTGTCGAGGTTCATCAGGGTCATGGCGTTGCCCCAGACGCAGCCGGTGTCCAGCGCGAAGACGTTCGGCTCGTCGCACTGGCCTTCCAGTGCGGCCCAGTGGCCGAAGATCAGCTTGACGTTGCGGGTCTTGCGGCTGGCGTGACTGAACCAGGGCGCGTAGCCGGCTGGCGCGCTGTCGGCACCTTCCTTGGCGTCCAGGTCGAGCGTACCGTCGGCCTTGCAGAAGCGCATGCGGGTGAAGTAATTGGTGATCAGGCGCAGGCGCGGGACGCCGTGCAGCTCCTTGTTCCACTTCGCCGGCTGGTTACCGTACATGCCATCGAGAAAGGGCAGCAGCAGGGCATCGTCCTGCAGCGCCTGCTCAACCTCGGCGGCGCGACGCAGGGCCTTTTCCAGCGACCATTGCGGCGGGATGCCGGCGTGCACCATGGCGGTGTGCCGCTCGGCATCATAATGAATGAGCTTCTGCTGGCGCAGCCAGTCGATCAGGTCTGCGCGATCCGGTGCGTCGAGGATCGCCTGCAAGGTATCGGACTTGCGCATGCGCTCGATGTTATGCGCCACCGCCAGCAGATGCAGGTCGTGGTTGCCCAGCACGGTGATCGCCGAAGACTCGAGATCGCGCACGAAGCGCAGTGCTTCCAGCGATTGCGGGCCGCGGTTGACCAGATCACCGGCCAGCCACAGGCAGTCGCGCGAGGGGCTGAAGTCGACGCGCTCCAGCAGGCGCTTCAGGGGCTCCAGGCAACCTTGCAGGTCACCAACGGCATAGGTCGTCAATGCAATGCTCCGGGTACGGCCAGGCGGAACGGTGCAATGACCGCATCGAAGCTGTGCCCGTCCTCGGCCACCATCCGATAACTGCCCTGCATGCTGCCGACACAGGTCGGCAACAGCGTTCCACTGGTGTAGACGTGGTGCTCGCCAGGCGCAATCAGTGGCTGCTCGCCGACGACGCCGGCGCCACGCACTTCCTGCACCTGGCCGTCGCCGTCGGTGATGATCCAGTGTCGCGACAGCAGCTGCGCCGCCACCTCGCCTTTATTCTCGATAGTTACGGTGTAGGCAAAGGCGTAGCGGTTTTGTTCCGGCTCGGATTGCTCGGCCAGATAGCGGGGCGTGACGCTGACGTCGATGCGGTAGCGTTGTTCTTCGGGCATGGACGGCTCGCTGGTCGGCAGAGGGGGCTGACCCCTAGCTGCGCTCGGTCAGTTGATCGGAAAGGCGGACAAAGGCCGCCAGGTCCAGTTGCTCGGGTCGCAGACTGCCGTCCACGCCCGCGGCCTCGATGGACTCGGCATCCAGAAGGCCCTTCAAGGTGTTGCGCAGGGTCTTGCGTCGCTGATTGAACGCCTCGCGCACGACGCGCTCCAGCTGGCGGTGATCGCGCGCCGGATGCGGCAGGGTTTCGTGTGGTACCAGGCGCACGATCGCCGAGTCGACTTTCGGCGCCGGGTTGAACGCTCCCGGGCCGACATTGAACAGATGCTCCACCCGGCAGTGGTACTGCACCATGATCGACAGCCGACCCCAGTCACCGCCGCCGGGCTGCGCGGCCAGCCGCTCGACCACTTCCTTCTGCAGCATGAAATGCATGTCACGGATCAGCTGGGCGTGCTCGAGCAGGTGGAAGATCAGCGGGGTCGAGATGTTGTAGGGCAGGTTGCCGACGATGCGCAGGCTCGCCGGCTCCTGGCTGAGACGGCTGAAGTCGAACTTCAGGGCATCGCCCTGATTCAGGTTGAAGTTCTCGCGCCCGGCGAACTTGGCTTGCAGGATGGGAATCAGGTCGAGGTCGAGCTCGACGACATCCAGCTGGGCGCCGCTGTCGAGCAGTCCTTCGGTGAGCGCTCCCTGCCCGGGGCCGATCTCCACCAACCGTTCACCGGGCTTGGCGTGGATCGCCCGCAGAATGCGGTGGATCACCCCCGCGTCGTGCAGGAAGTTCTGGCCGAAGCGTTTGCGCGCGCGGTGTTGGTAATCGGACATGAAGGCAGCTCCAGGCTTCAAGCCGCAAGCGTCAAGCAAGAGCGTAAAGCGAAAAATGAAAGGTGCGAAGCTTACCAGCTGAGTCGCCGGGCCGGCACCCATTGCGAAACGGATGCCGGGGCGGACCGGCTTCCTAAGCGGTGCCTGACATCTGATAGGCCGTTTCCAGGGCGACCTGCAGGCTGCCGATGTCGACACGGCCGGTTCCGGCCAGGTCCAGCGCGGTGCCGTGGTCCACGGAGGTGCGTACGATCGGCAGACCGAGGGTAACGTTGACCGCTGCCCCGAAACCCTTGTACTTGAGCACCGGCAGGCCCTGATCGTGATACATCGCCAGCACCGCATCGCAGTGTTCGAGGTGCTTGGGGGTGAACAGCGTGTCGGCGGGCAGTGGGCCGATCAGCTCGATGCCTTCCTCGCGCAGCCCCGCCAGCGCCGGCTCGATGATTTCGAGTTCCTCGCGGCCCAGATGGCCGCCTTCGCCGGCGTGGGGGTTCAGGCCGCAGACCAAGATGCGCGGCCGAGCGATGCCGAACTTGCCCACCAGGTCCGCGTGCAAGATGCGCGTGACCCGCTGCAGACGCTCGGCGGTGATCGCATCGGCGACTTCCCTGAGCGGCAGGTGGGTGGTCACCAGCGCCACCCGCAGGCCGCGGGTGGCGAGCATCATCACCACCTGTTCGGTGTGGGTCAGCTCGGCGAGAAATTCGGTGTGTCCGGAGAAGGGGATGCCGGCTTCGTTGATCACGCCCTTGTGCACCGGGGCGGTGATCATGCCGGCGAAATGGCCGTCCAGGCAGCCGCGTCCGGCGCGGGTCAACGTCTCCAGCACATAGTCGGCATTGCGCGGGTCGAGCTGGCCGGCCGTCACTGTGGTGGCGAGCGGTGTGTCCCATACGTACAGACAGTTGGCCGGCGCGGGGTGGTCTGGCCAGTTCTGCGGTCCGGCATCGCGCAGTTCGATGTGCAGTCCAAGCTGTACAGCGCGCTCGGCCAGCAGCGCGCGGCTGGCGATGGCTACCAGTGGCTGCGGTTGCGCCTGGCGTGCCAGCAACAGGCACAGATCCGGGCCGATGCCGGCCGGTTCGCCGGGGGTCAGAACGAAGGGGCGGGACGTGGACATCGAAATTCTCCGCTAGGCATCTGGCGGTGATCCGCCGGAAATGAAAACGGGGTGGCGACCCTTCGGTCATCACCCCGCCTTCCTGTTGCTCTTAGGTGCAGCGTGCAGTTTAGAGCTTGATCTCGACGTAGGCCTCGTCGCGGATCTGGCGCAGCCAGGCCTGCAGTTCTTCATCGTACTTGCGGTTGCGCAGCAGGCTCAGCGCCTGTTGCTCGCGGAACTGCTCGCTGGTGTCGGTCGCGCGGCGGCCGAGCACCTCCAGGATGTGCCAGCCATAGGGCGACTTGAAAGCCTGGGACAACTCGCCACTGGCGGTATCTGCCATGACTTCGCGGAACTCGGGCACCAGAGAAGCCGGGTCGATCCAGTTCAGGTCGCCGCCGTTGAGCGCCGAGCCCGGGTCTTCGGAGAAGCTCTTGGCCAGCTCGGCGAAATCCTCGCCAGCCTCGATGCGGTCACGCAGGCGCTGCACCAGCAGGCGTGCTTCTTCTTCGCTACGGATCGCGCTCGGCTTGATCAGGATGTGGCGGACATGCACTTCGTCGCGTACCTGGGTTTCGCCACCACGCTTGTCCAGCAGCTTGACCATGATGAAGCCTGGTGGCGTGCGCACCGGTTGGGTCACTTCGCCGACCGCCAGCTCCTGAACCGCTGTATCGAACGGCGGTGGCAACTGTGCCGCTTTGCGCCAGCCCATGTCGCCGCCCTCGAGAGCGTTCTCGCTGGCCGAGCGGGATACGGCCAGGCGAGCGAAATCGGCGCCCTGCTGGAGCTGCTGATAGGTATCCATTGCGGTGCGTTCGGCTGCCTGGATGGTGGCGGCATCAGCAGATTCCGGAACCGGAATCAGGATGTTGGCGAGGTGGTACTCCTCCGACAGCTGCAGCTTGCCGAGGTCCGAGGCGAGGAAGTTCTGCACTTCCTGGTTGGACACCTGGATGCGTTCGGCGACGCGGCGCTGGCGCACGCGGCTGATGATCATCTCGCGGCGGATCTGCTCGCGGGCGGTTTCCAGGCTCAGGCCATCACGGGTCAGCGCCTCGCGGAACTGCTCCAGTGACATGTTGTTGCGCTGGGCGATGGTGCCCATGGCCTGGTTGAGTTCTTCGTCGGAGATGCGGATGCCGGAGCGCTCACCGATCTGCAACTGCAGGTTCTCGGTGATCAGGCGCTCAAGCACCTGCTGCTGCAGGACGTCGGTCGGCGGCGAATCGGCGCCGCGCTTTTCGATGGTCTGCTGGACTTCGCGCATGCGCTGATCCAGTTGGCTTTGCATGATGACGTCGTTATCGACGATCGCCACCACGCGATCCAGTGGTTGAACCTGGGCGAGGGCCGCAGGCGCGAGGGTCGCACCGCTCAGCAGCAGTGCGCCGAGCGCGAGCGGGCGCAGTACTTCAGAAAGCTTGGTCTTCACGTTCACGGTAGCCTTGGATGCCTTCGTCGAGGAAAGTTTCGGTCGCATTGCCGACTACGCCGCCGAGTCCCTTGAGGACGATCTGCAGGAAAATGCCGCGATCGGGTTCGTCGTTGCGTTCGGGGTTGAGGCTGGTCTCGTCGTAGTCGATCCAGTAGCGATTGATCAGGCGCAGCTTCCAGCAGCAGCTGTCGTACTCGAAGCCACCGAAGGCTTCCAGTGTGCGGCTGCGGCTGTAGTCATGCTGCCAGCGGGCAATGACGCTCCATTGCGGGACCACCGGCCAGATGACCGAGAAGTCGTGCTGGTTGATCTTGTAGTAATCCTTGATGTAATTCGCGTCTCCAGGTCTGCCGAAGTCGCTCCCATAGGTCCACTCTCCGCTTGCCTGGTCGTAACGCATGGTGTCGTTGCGATAGCGATAGCCGAGGTTGACGATCTTGTTTGGGTTGTCTTCCGGCTGGTAATGCCACATTGCACTGCCGGAGCGGGTGCGACGGCTATCCGGATCCCAGTTAAACGTTGAGGTGAAGCGCCAGTCGCGGTTGTAACGGTACATATACTCTAGCGCGTACGGTGATACGTCCGAAGTGTAGTCGCTGCGCTGGTCGAGCGGGGTCCTGCCAGGCCGTGGATTGTCTGGCATCGTCACCTTACGATCTTCGAAGTAAAAAGCTTGGCCGATACTAAAACGCTGACGTTCGAAGCCGTTAGGCTCGACCCAGCGACTGGTTACCCCAAGCGATACCTGGTTGGCATCGCCGATACGGTCCTTGCCGGAGAAGCGATTTTCGCGCCAAAGCGAAGAGTAGCTAAAGCTGCTCTCGCTAGTGTCGAAGATGGGGATGTCGTCCTGATCCTCCTCCGGGACATAGAGATAGAACAGGCGGGGTTCTAAGGTCTGCCGGTAAGCATCGCCAAACAACTGTGTGTCACGGTCGAAGTAGAGGCCGGAATCAACGCTGAAGATCGGCACGCTGCGGTCGGGAGAGTCCTCAAACTGACCAGCCAAGCTGCTGCGGCCGGTAGAGTCCAGATCCAGATCGTACTGGGTGTATGCATACTTTAACGATGGCTTGATAAAGCCCCAGCTCCAGTTCAGTGGCAGACTGACGCCCGGCTCAACGTGTATACGCTCACCTTCTGCTCGGTTTAAGCCGCTAAGACGGTCGTCATACCAACGATGCTCGGGCAGGCCGGTATTCCCGTCCTCGTCGGTGAAGAAACCATCGCGCAGGCTGCGCTGGAAACTGACGAATTCAGTCTTGTACGCGAAGTTCAGTCCGCCCGGCTGGAAGGGCAGGCGTCCATCCAGGGTCAGCTGCGGCAGGCGCTCGTACGGGGTGATGTCGGTGACGGTGGCGCGTTCATAGGCGTGCACATTGAGACGAGCCGTGTAGGTGTTGCCGCGGTAGGTAAGTGTGCCGCGCTGGTCGAGGAAGTCCGGCTGATCGATATCCAGGTTGGTATCCAGATCCTGGAAGTAGTAAGGATCGCTGATATCGGTGTAGTCGACCTCGGCGAGCCAGCGCGAATCCAGACCAGTACGGTTCTGCCAGCTGTACATCCAGCGCTGGTCCTCGTACTCGGACTGCAGCTTGCGGTCGTCGTTGCTGTCGTCCAGGTAGGCGGCGCCGAACTGGCCCTCGCTGCTGCGCGTCAGGTAGCGGAACTCGCCTTCCATCAGCAGGCCGCGGTCAGTCATCAAGTGCGGATACAGCGTGGCGTCGAAATTCGGCGCCAAGTTGAAGTAATAGGGCGTCTGCAGCGAGAAGCCGTTGTCGCTGGACGAGCCGATGCTCGGTGCGAGGAAGCCGGACTGGCGACGATCATCGATGGGGAAGTGGATATAAGGGGTGTAGAACACCGGAATATCCTTGACCCGCAGCGTCACGTTGGTCGCCGAACCGAAGCCGGTGGCCGGGTTCAGGGTGACGTTGTTGCCCTTCAGGTGCCAGCTGTTCTCGCCCGGCTCGCAGCTGGTGTAGGTGCCGTCCTTCAGGCGGATGATTGCGGTTTCCTCGCGCTTGGCGTACTGCGCGCTGCCACGGACCTTGCCGGAATGCACGACGTACTCAGCGTTCTCCACCTTGGCTTCGCCGCTGTCGAGGAAGATCTCGGCGCGGTCGCCGACCAGCAGTGCGTCGCGGTCGCGAAAGCGCACGTTGCCGGTCAGCTCGCCGCGGTTCTCCAACTGGTGCAGGCTGGCTTCGTCCGCCTCGACCTGAATGCTGCCCTGGCGCAGGACCACATCGCCAGCGAGGGTGGCGATCTCCTGCTCCTGCTCGTAGCGGGTGGCCTTGGCCGACACGTAGGTGGGCGCTTCGCTCATCGGCGTGGTGTCGAATTTGCCAGGGCGGTCCGGCTCGACATAGGTGCCTGCGCAGTACGGGCCGGTTTCGGCGAGCTGAGCAGGCGTCAGCTGATCGCGTGGCACCCAGTCCAGATGGCTATAGTCGGCGCTGCGCGAGGCCAGCGCGCGGCCCTTGCTCTCGGTGACCAGCTTGGTTGTGGCGGTCGGCTCTTGCGTCTTGGCAGTGGCTGACTGGGCTGTCCCCGTCGTGCTCACGGCGCTGCCGCTATGGGTCGGGCGCGGTGGCAGTGCGGGGCTCGCTGCGTTGGAAGCACAGTTCCAGCCACCGGATGCGTCCGGCTGGCAGGCGAACTGTTCGGCGGCGATGACAAAAGGAACAGCTACCGGTTGCAATGCGAGCAGACCGCCAGTAACCAATAGAGGGAATTTTTTACGAAACGCGGGGTATTTGACTGCCATCTTGTTTTTTGGTCCGTGCTTGCGGCGAGCCATCGGCCGGCTGGGCCGCACGCCTCTCGATGGGCTGAGAAAGATGCAGGATAATAAAGCATGACCCGCCTATCGGCTAGCGCCGTGGAGACCCCCTGGATGCCGCATCAAGATCAACGTCTGCTGGACCTCAGCGCCTGGCTGGACCAGCAACTACCGGAACTCTTCGCCCGTTGCGGCTGGGGCGAAGTACCGACCGCGGAGCTCACCGCGGCGAGCAGCGATGCCAGTTTTCGTCGTTACTTCCGCTGGCAAGGCGGCGAGAACAGCCTGATCGTGATGGACGCGCCGCCACCCCAGGAAGACTGCCGTCCCTTCGTCAAGGTGGCGCAGATGCTGGACGAAGCCGGTGTGCATGTACCGCAGGTGCTGGCTGCTGACCTGCAGCGCGGCTTTCTGCTGCTGACCGACCTCGGACGTCAGACCTATCTGGACGTGATCGACGCGGGTAACGCCGATCAGCTGTTCGATGATGCCATCGAGGCGCTGCTCAAGTTCCAGCTGCAGCCGGTCGCGCAGGCAATGCCGGCCTATGATGAGGCCTTGCTGCGGCGCGAACTGCAGCTGTTTCCCGAATGGTACGTGCAGCGCCACCTGGGCCATGCGCTCAGCGAAGCGCAGCAGGGCGCGTGGGAGCGCATCTGCCGGCTGCTGATCGACTCGGCCCTGGCGCAACCTCGGGTTCTGGTGCATCGCGACTACATGCCGCGCAACCTGATGATCAGTGAGCCCAACCCTGGCGTCCTGGACTTTCAGGACGCGGTGCTCGGCCCGGTCAGCTACGACATCACCTCGCTGTTCAAGGACGCCTTCCTCAGCTGGCCCGAGCCGCAGGTACGGGCGTGGCTGGAGGTCTATTGGGGCCGTGCCCGTGCGGCGGGCGTGGCGCTGCCCGAGTCGTTCGAGGAATTCCTGCGCGCCAGCGATCTGATGGGGGTGCAACGTCACCTCAAGGTGATCGGCATCTTCGCGCGAATCTGCCATCGCGACGGCAAGCCCCGTTATCTCGCCGATGTGCCGCGTTTCTTCGCCTATATCGAGGCCGTGCTGGCGCGGCGGCCGGAGTTGGGCGAGTTGCGGCAGCTGATCGCCGAGCTGCCAAAGGCGCAACAGGCATGAAGGCCATGATCCTCGCCGCGGGCAAGGGCGAGCGCCTGCGCCCCTTGACCCTGCACACGCCCAAGCCGCTGGTGCGCGCCGCCGGCGTGCCGCTGATCGAGTATCACGTTCGTGCCCTGGCGACCGCCGGCTTCGACGAGCTGGTGATCAACCATGCCTGGCTCGGGCAGCAGATCGAGGACTATCTCGGCGATGGCAGCCGCTTCGGCGTGGCGATCCGCTATTCGGCCGAAGGCGAGCCGCTGGAGACCGGCGGCGGAATCCACCGGGCCTTGGGCCTGCTTGGCGATGAGCCATTCCTGGTGGTCAACGGCGATATCTGGACCGACTACGATTTCGCCCGGCTACGCAAACCGCTCGATGGGCTGGCCCACCTGGTGCTGGTCGACAATCCGCCGCACAACCCCGGCGGCGATTTCCACCTGACCGCCGAGCGTGTCGTGACAGCCGAAGGAGAGGGCGACGCGCTGACCTACAGCGGCATCTCGGTGCTGCATCCTGCCTTGTTCGAAGGCTGTCAGCCCGGTGCCTTCAAGCTCGCCCACCTGTTGCGGCGTGCCATGGCCGACCAGCAGGTGAGCGGCGAGCGTTTCGCAGGCATCTGGATCGACGTCGGCACCCACGAACGGCTGGCGGAAGTCGAACGGATACTCGAGGCGCGGCGCTGAGATGTTCTGGCCCATTACCCTGCTGGGGCTGTTGATCGGCTGGTTGCTTGCCAGTATTCCCGGTGCCCTGCTCGGCGGTCTGCTGGGCCAGGTGCTGGATCGCCGTCTGGGGCTCGACTCATGGGCCAGCCTGCGCGAGCGGCTGGCCGGCAAACCGGCGCTGAAGGGCAACGAGCTGCTGTTCTTCCTGCTCGGTCGCCTGGCCAAGAGCGGCGGGCGTGTCAGTCCTGCTCATATCCAGGCAGCACGCGAGGAGATGCGCCGCCAGGGCCTCGATGCAGCGGCGCAGCAGCTGGCCATCGCCGCGTTCAATCGCGGTAAGGCCAGCGGCGACGGCTTGCGTGTGACCCTGCAGCGGCTCCGCGGCCTGCGTGAGGAAGGCCGCCGCCTGATACAGGCCTGCTGGCGCATGGCGCGGGCACAGGGAAGCATGGGCGCCCGGGAGCATGAGCTGGTGTTGCTCTGGGGCAAGTGGCTGGGTTGGGATGCTGCGGAGGTGGCGGCGCTCGATCAGGGCGCAGCACGGCGCAACGAGGCGCCGGCCGGGCGAGGAGGAGCCTACGAGCAGGCCCTGCAGCTACTCGGCGTGCGTCAGGACAGCGACCCGCAGCTGATCAAACGGGCGTATCGCCGGCTGCTGAGCAAGCATCACCCGGACAAGCAGGCTGGCGCGGGAGCGAGCCCGGCGCAGGTTCGCGAAGCGACCGAGCGCACCCGCGAGCTGCACAGCGCTTATGCACTGATCCGCGAGCGCCGCGGCTTTCGCTGAGGCGCTCAGCGCAACGGCTTGCGCTCGAGCCAGCCGCGCACCCGGCGCACCAGCTGCTCCTGATCGCCGTAGCGATCACCTTCCAGGTTCGGCAGGGCGACCTGTCGATAATCCGGATGTCCGGCGCGGCGCATGGCGTTGCGTCGCTGCATGGCCTGCCGCTGGGCAACCGGGCGGTCGCCAGTGTGGAAGTCGCCGATGCCGACCGCCAGCTTCGCCAGATCGTCATCCAGGGCTTTCTCGGCGTCTGCCGGCGCGCGCGGATCGATCAGGACCAGCTGGGCGATCTCCTTCGACGGTGTCTGCGCGAGATAGCGGGCAGCCCAGTAAGCTCCCGTACCATGGCCGAGCAGGGTGATCGTCGGTGCCTGCAAGGTCCGGGCATATTCGATGGCGGCCGCCAGTCGCGCCTGCATGCGCTCGGCGTGGCTGGACCGCGGCGCCTGCTCGGGTGCAGTCGCGTCAGGCTCGTCACTGTCCGCCGGGGCTGTCTGTTCGGGTAGATAGCCAGCCGAATCGGGCGGCGCAGCAGGCTGTTCGGTCTCGCTGTCGCTGTCCCCGGTGGGCTTATCGGCCGCAGCCGATGGCTCGGGTGGCGGCAGGCGCGGGCCGGGACTCAGCTCCGGATCGTCGGGCGTCAGGCTGAGGGTATGCCAGCCATGTGCCGCCAGGCCCCGTCTAAGCGGGCCGACCGCCCGCGGCCAGTCGGCCGTCTCGCCTTCGCCCGGCACGATGACCACCACCCCGCGGGGCTTGGCGGTATTGGCTGGCTGCCAGAGGGCAAGAAACCTGTCGTCGCCGCCCAGTTCGATCTGCGCCGCTGTCTCGAGCTGCCGCTGCAGCCCGGCAGCCAATGCCTCGCCGCGGGTCTGCAGGGCCGGACGCGGGCGGGAGGCTGGCTCATCCGTCGGCGTCTGCTCGGCGGCTTCCGGCTCCTCGGCCTGAGCAACAGACGGCAGGCTGCCACCGAGCGCAACGCTGAGCAGGAGCACGATCGCGGGCAGGCGGCACATGGGCTCTCTCCGGATAGCGGCCGGCACCACGGTGGCGCCGGCAGGGGTTATGCATTACAACAGCGTGTCGGCACGCCCATCAATCGCGTGAATATATGTTCGCTCTATCCCTGCGCCTTTTCCTTCTGCTCAGCCTGGCCACGCCGTTGCCGCTGGCGCGGTGTCGCTGGATGCCCCCAGTCGTGCCTGGCTCGAACAGCATGCCGAATGGCGGGTGGGCGTGGTGATGGGCGCGCCGTATGCCGAATATGACCAGCGGCAGCGGCGCCTGTCCGGATTCCATGTGCAGCTGATGGAACAGCTCGCCGCCGAACTCGGCGTGCGGCTGCAATGGCGCCGCTTCAGCGACGAGGCGGCGCTGCAGGAGGCGGCGCTGGAAGGCAGGATCGACGTGGCTCCCGGGCTGCGCCAGACCCCGGCCGGGTTGCGCCTGTGGCGCTACAGCGATCCTTTCCTGCGCATCCCGCGGCTGATCGTCGGTGATCGAGGTGGTCCACGCGCCGTCGATCTGGAATACCTGCATCCCAGCGAGCTGGTTGCCGCGGCGGGGCCGGGGCCGGTCAGCGAGTTCCTTGCCAGCAACTACCCCAATATCACAGTGCTCACCGCGGCGAGCCAGGCCGATGCCTTGCGCCAGGTACTGGAGGGCAAGGCCTGCTACGCGGACCTTTCCATGCCCGGCGTCAACGGCCTCGCGGCGATCCCACGGATCCGGGCGCTGAACCAGCCGCCAGCGGTGCTGGTGCTGTCGATGCACGACGAAGCGCAGATGGCGGCGCGGGCACTGAAGATCGGTGCCGCCGGCTACGCGACCAAGGACAGCGAGCCGGCGCTGCTGCTCACCCCAGCGCAAGGTGGCCGGAGGCGGGCGCTACATCGATCCGGCGCTGGCCGACCGCATGGTCTTCGAGGTTGGCCTGACCGATTCGCGGCCGCCCCATGCGCTGCTCTCCGAACGCGAATACTCGGTGTTCGAACGGCTGGTGCAGGGCGATTCGGTGAACGACATCGCCGGCAAGCTGGCGCTGAGCAGCAAGACCATCAGCACCCACAAGGCCCGCCTGATGCAGAAGCTGGCCGCGCATTCCGTGGCCGACCTGGTGCGCTACGCCATGGAACACAAGCTGGTCTGAACTCCCGCCCGCCGACCCGTCTGTAGGGCGTTCCCTACACGCGACTCTCCTGCACGCCTAGGGCAATCGCTCCGCTGCACCGATTTTTCCGCCGCCGCTGCGCTTCTACGCTGTGGCCACGGTTCAATGGTTAGGCAGGTGCAGCAGCATGGTCGAGTCAACGACGAACGATATCCTGGTGAGCTTTCGCGGCGTCCAGAAGAGTTATGACGGCGAGTCGCAGATCGTCAGGGATCTGAACCTGGATATCCGCCGCGGCGAATTCCTCACCCTGCTCGGGCCGTCCGGCTCGGGCAAGGCCACCAGCCTGATGATGCTGGCCGGTTTCGAGACGCCCATCGCGGGGGAGATTCTCCTCAATGGCCGGGCGATCAACAACGTGCCGCCGCACAAGCGCGACATGGGCATGGTGTTTCAAAACTACGCGCTGTTCCCGCACATGACCGTGTCGGAAAACCTGGCGTTCCCCCTCAGCGTGCGCGGCATGGCCAAGCCGGACATCAAGGAGCGGGTCAAGCGCGCGCTGGCGATGGTCCAGCTGGAGGGCTTTCGCAACCGCTATCCGGCGCAGCTTTCCGGTGGCCAGCAGCAGCGCGTGGCGCTGGCCCGCGCGCTGGTGTTCGAGCCGCAGCTGGTGCTGATGGACGAACCGCTGGACGCACTGGACAAGCAGCTGCGCGAGCAGATGCAGATGGAGATCAAGCACCTGCACGAGCGCCTCGGTGTCACCGTGGTGTACGTCACCCACGACCAGGGTGAGGCGCTGACCATGTCCGATCGGGTGGCGGTGTTCCATCAGGGCCAGATCCAGCAGATCGAAGACCCGCGAACCCTGTACGAAAAGCCGTTGAACACCTTCGTCGCCAACTTTCTCGGCGAAAACAACCGCCTGCCGGCGCACCTGCTGGAGCGGCGTGGCGAGAGCTGCACGGTCAAGCTCGGTCGCGGCGAAACCGTCGAGGCGCTGGCGGTCAATGTCGGTGCGACGGGGTCGCCGGTCAGCCTGTCGATCCGTTCCGAGCGGGTGCTGCTCAATGGTGCCAGTGCCAGCTGCCCGAACCGCTTCACCGGGCGCGTTGCCGAGTTCATCTACCTGGGCGACCACATCCGCATCCGTCTCGAGGTCTGCGGCGTCAGCGATTTCTTCGTCAAGCAGCCGATCGCCGAGTTCGACCAAGCTCTGCGCGTGGGCGACGTGGTGCCGATCGGCTGGCACGTCGAGCACGTCCGGGCGCTCGACCCGCTGCAGGCGGCCTGAGGCATTCCCCGCAGCAACCCCAAACAACTGCATCAAGGAGCGAACTGTCATGAGCAACTACCTGAAACTGTCCGCGCTGGCGCTCGGGCTCGTCTGTGCCGGGCACGCGGCTGCCGAGAACCTCACTGCGGTGAGCTTCGGCGGCGCCAACAAGCAGGCCCAGGTCAAGGCTTTCTACGAGCCGTGGGAAGCCGCCGGTCACGGTCGCATCATTGCTGGCGAGTACAACGGCGAAATGGCCAAGGTCAAGGCAATGGTCGACACGAACAGTGTGTCGTGGACCTGGTGGAAGTGGAATCGCCGGAACTGTCCCGTGGCTGCGACGAACGGCTGTTCGAGGAGCTCGATCCGGGCATCGTCGGCAATCCGGACGATTTCGTCGAAGGCGCGATCCAGCCCTGCGGCGTCGGTTTCTTCGTCTGGTCGACGGTATTGGCTTACAACGCCGACAAGCTGAAAAGCGCGCCGGCCAGCTGGGCGGATTTCTGGGATACCGAGAAATTCCCCGGCAAGCGCGGCCTGCGCAAGGGTGCCAAATACACCCTCGAATTCGCGCTGATGGCCGACGGCGTGCCGGTCAAGGACGTCTACAAGGTGCTGGCCACCAAGGACGGCCAGAACCGCGCCTTCAGAAAGCTCGATCAGCTCAAGCCGCACATCCAGTGGTGGGAGGCCGCGCGCAGCCGCCGCAGTTCCTCGCCTCCGGCGACGTGGCGATGAGCAGCGCCTACAACGGCCGCATCGCTGCAGTGCAGAACGAGAGCAACCTGCAGATCGTCTGGAACGGCGGCATCTACGACTTCGATTCCTGGGCCATCCCCAAGGGTGCCAAGAGTCAGGAGCAGGCACGCAAGTTCATCGCCTTCACCGTCGAGCCGCAGCAGCAGAAGGCCTATGCCGAGAACATCGCCTATGGCCCGGCGAACACCCAGGCCGTGTCGTTGCTGGATGAAAAACGCCTGGCGCAGATGCCCACCGCGCCGGAAAACATCGCCGATCAGGTGGCAATGGACGTGACTTTCTGGGCCGACTACGGCGAACAGCTCGAACAGCGTTTCAACGCCTGGGCAGCACGCTGACCCTGGAGCCCCGCCGCACTGGCGGGGCCGGTCCCAGCCATCGGAACGAATCGCGGAGTCTTCATGGCCACAGCAATATCCCTGCCGGCGAACCAGATCGCCGAGCCCAATCTGAAACAGCGACTGGCACGGGCCGAACGGGTGAACAAGCTCAAGTCGCAGGCGCTGATTCTGCCGCTGCTGCTGTTCGTGTTGCTGACCTTCCTGGTTCCCATCGCCTCGCTGCTCTGGCGCAGTGTCGAGAATCCGGAGGTGGTGAACACGTTGCCGCGCACGCTGGAGGCGCTGGCCGCATGGGATGGCCGTGGGCTGCCGGCGGAGCCGGCCTATCAGGCGCTGGCCGAGGATCTCCGCCAGGCGCGCCGTGGGCGATCTGTCCAAGCGGTTGAACATGGAACTGGCCGGCTATCGCAGCCTGCTGACCAAGACCGCACGGGCAATGCCGTTCCGCGAGACGCCGGCGTCGTATCAGGAGGCGCTGGAGGCGCTCGACGAGCGCTGGGGCGATCCGGCGTTCTGGCAGGTGATCCAGCGTAACGACAGCGCGGTGACCGGCTACTACCTGCTGGCGGCGCTGGATCACCGCATCGACGAGCTGGGTGAACTGGCCAAGGTCTCGCCGGATCAGGCGGTGTATCTGGACATCTTTGCCCGCACGTTCTGGATGGGGCTAGTGATCACGGTGGTCTGCCTGCTGCTGGCCTATCCGCTGGCCTATCTGTTGGCCAACCTGCCGGCGCGGCAGAGCAACCTGCTGATGATCCTGGTGCTGCTGCCGTTCTGGACCTCGATTCTGGTGCGCGTCGCCGCGTGGATCGTGCTGCTGCAGTCGGGCGGGCTGATCAACGGCGCGCTGCTCAAGATGGGCCTGATCGACGAGCCGCTGCAGCTGGTGTTCAACCGCACCGGTGTGTACATCGCCATGGTGCACATCCTGCTGCCGTTCATGATCCTGCCGATCTACAGCGTGATGAAGAACATCTTGCCGAGCTCCATGCGTGCGGCGGTCTCGCTGGGCTGTCATCCGTTCGCCAGCTTCTGACGGGTGTACTTCCCGCAGACGCTGGCCGGGGTCGGTGCCGGCAGCCTGCTGGTGTTCATCATCGCCATCGGCTACTACATCACCCCGGCGCTGCTCGGCAGCCCGAACGACCAGATGGTCAGCTATTTCGTCGCCTTCTATACCAACACCACCATCAACTGGGGCATGGCCACGGCGCTGGGCGGCCTGCTGCTGCTCGCCACCATGCTGCTGTACGTCATCTACAGCTGGCTGGTCGGTGCCAGCCGTCTGCGGCTGGGTTGAGATGAGCCACGTCGCGGCGCGGCCGCCTTTTCAGCGTCTTCAAGCCGGGCGGGAGAACCGTTCATGCTGAGCCCCTACATGTCGCCCGTCGAACGGGCCTGGTACTACGCGCTGCGCATCCTCTGCGCGCTGGTGCTGCTGTTTCTGATCGTGCCGGTGCTGGTCATCGTGCCGCTGTCGTTCAACTCCGGCTCGTTCCTGGTCTATCCGCTGCAGGGGTCCTCGTTGCGCTGGTACGAGGCGCTGTTCACCTCGGCGGACTGCATGCGCTCGCTGAAGAACAGCCTGCTCATCGCCCCGGCCGCGACCTTGCTCGCCGTGGTCCTTGGCACCCTGGCGGCGGTCGGCCTGACCCGCGCGGAGTTCCGCGGCAAGGCGCTGCTGATGACGGTGCTGATCTCGCCGATGGTGGTGCCGGTGGTGATCATCGGTGTCGCCAGCTACCTGTTCTTCGCCCCGCTGGGCATGGGCAACAGCTACCTGTCGCTGATCCTGGTGCACGCGGTGCTCGGCGTGCCCTTCGTGATCATCACGGTGTCGGCGACGCTGCAGGGCTTCAACTACAACCTGGTGCGCGCCGCGGCCAGCCTCGGTGCTCGCCGCTGACGGCGTTCTTTCGCGTGACCCTGCCGCTGATCGCGCCGGGGGTGATTTCCGGCGCGCTGTTCGCATTCGCCACCTCGTTCGATGAAGTGGTGGTGACGCTGTTCCTCGCCGGCCCCGAGCAGATCACCCTGCCACTGCAGATGTTCAGCGGAATCCGCGAGAACCTCAGCCCGACCATCGCCGCCGCGGTGACGTTGCTGATCGGCTTCTCAATCGCTCTGCTGCTGACCCTAGAGTGGCTGCGAGGCCGTGCCGAGAAGCTGCGCACCCAACAACCTGCCTGACGGAATACGCACATGACTCTGCAACTTGGGCAACCCGAGCTGTTGCGCCAAACGGCCTATCTCAACGGTGAATGGTGCGAGGCCGACAGTGGCGCGCGCACCGAGATCTTTAACCCGGCCACCGGCGAGCTGATCGGCGTCGTGCCGAACATGGGCCGTGGTGAAGCCCGCCGCGCCATCGAAGCCGCGCAGGCAGCCCAGCCGGCCTGGCGCGCGCTGACCGCGAAGGAGCGCGCTGCGCGCCTGCGGCGCTGGTACGAACTGATGCTGGAGAATCAGGAAGACCTGGCGCGGATCATGACCGCCGAACAGGGCAAGCCGCTGGCCGAGGCACGCGGCGAAGTGGCCTACGCCGCATCCTTCCTCGAATGGTTCGCCGAGGAAGGCAAGCGCCTGTACCGCGACGTGATCCCGGCTCACGCGGGCGACAAGCGCATCCTGGTGCAGAAGGAGCCGGTCGGTGTCACCGCGGCAATCACGCCGTGGAATTTCCCCAGCGCGATGATCACCCGCAAGGCCGGCCCGGCCCTCGCGGCGGGCTGCGCCATGGTGCTCAAGCCGGCACCGCAGACACCATTCTCGGCGCTGGCACTGGCCGCACTGGCCGAGCGTGCGGGCATCCCGGCGGGGCTGTTCAGCGTGATCACCGCCGATGCCGCCACGTCCCGCGAAGTGGGCGCCGAGCTCTGTGAACACCCGGTGGTGCGCAAGCTCTCGTTCACCGGCTCGACGGCGGTGGGCATCAAGCTGATGCAGCAGTGCGCGCCGACGCTCAAGAAGCTCTCGCTGGAGCTGGGCGGCAACGCACCCTTTATCGTCTTCGACGACGCCGATCTGGACGCGGCGGTCGAGGGCGCGATGATCTCCAAGTACCGCAACGCCGGGCAGACCTGCGTATGTGCCAATCGCATCTACGTGCAGGACGGCATCTACGACGCCTTCGTCAAAAAATTGTCCGCGGCGGTCGCGGGGCTGAAGGTCGGCAACGGAGCGGAGGAGGGCGTGACCACCGGTCCGCTGATCGATGCCGCAGCCGTGGCCAAGGTGCAGCGCCATCTGCAGGACGCCCTCGCCAAGGGTGCCACCCTGCTGGCCGGTGGCAAACCCCATGCATTGGGTGGCAACTTCTTCGAGCCGACGCTGGTGGGCGGCGTCACTGCCGAGATGGCCGTGGCGCGCGAGGAAACCTTCGGCCCGCTGGCGCCGCTGTTCCGCTTCCGCGATGAGGCCGAGGTGATCCGCCAGGCCAACGACACCGAGTTCGGCCTCGCCGCCTACTTCTATGCACGCGACCTGAGTCGGGTGTTCCGTGTCGCTGAGGCGCTGGAGTACGGCATGGTGGGCATCAACACCGGGGTGATCTCCACCGAGGTGGCGCCGTTCGGTGGTATGAAGGCATCGGGCCTCGGTCGTGAAGGCTCGAAGTGCGGCCTGGATGAATACGTGGAAATCAAATACCTGTGTCTGGGCGGCATCTGACCAAGCGGCTCAAATCAGGCGTGCAAAATAATGCACGGAGTTTTACTGTAATCCGAACGCTCCGGAGGGTGCGGCAGTCGATCATCGTATGCTGCCGCGCCCGCTTCCTGGCGTTCTTTCCGACCCGTGCCGACGATGAGCGGCTACCGAGGAGCTTATGAGCAAGACCAACGAATCCCTGATGCAACGCCGTGTCGCCGCCGTTCCCCGTGGCGTCGGCCAGATCCACCCGATCTTTGCCGACCACGCAAAGAACAGCAGCGTGGTGGATGTGGAGGGCCGCGAGTTCATCGATTTCGCCGGCGGCATCGCCGTGCTGAATACCGGCCACCTGCACCCGAAGATCGTCAAGGCGGTGGAAGACCAGCTGCACAAGCTCACCCACACCTGCTTCCAGGTGCTGGCCTACGAGCCGTACGTCGAGCTGTGCGAGAAGATCAACGCGCGGGTGCCGGGTGATTTCGCCAAGAAGACTCTGCTGGTCACCACCGGCTCCGAGGCCGTGGAGAACGCGGTGAAGATCGCCCGCGCCGCCACCGGCCGTGCCGGCGTGATTGCTTTCACCGGCGCCTATCACGGCCGCACCATGATGACCCTCGGCCTGACCGGCAAGGTCGCCCCGTACTCCGCCGGCATGGGCCTGATGCCGGGCGGGATCTTCCGTGCGCAGTATCCGTGCGCGATCCATGGTGTCAGCGTCGATGACTCGATCGCGAGCATCGAGCGCATCTTCAAGAACGATGCCGAGCCGCGCGACATCGCCGCGATCATCGTCGAACCGGTGCAGGGCGAGGGCGGCTTCAATGTCGCGCCGAAGGATTTCATGGCCCGCCTGCGCGCGCTCTGCGACGAGCACGGCATCCTGCTGATCGCCGACGAGGTGCAGACCGGCGCCGGGCGCACCGGCACCTTCTTCGCCATGGAGCAGATGGGCGTGGTCGCCGACCTGACCACCTTCGCCAAGTCGGTCGGCGGCGGCTTCCCGATCGCCGGAGTGTGCGGCAAGGCCGAGATCATGGATGCCATCGCACCCGGCGGGCTGGGCGGCACCTATGCCGGCAACCCGTTGTCCTGCGCGGCGGCGCTGGCGGTCATGGAAATCTTCGAGGAGGAGCATCTGCTCGACCGCTGCAAGGCCGTGGCGGAGAAGCTCACCACCGGCCTCAAGGCGATCCAGGCCAAGCACAAGGAGATCGGCGAGGTGCGCGGCCTCGGCGCGATGATCGCCATCGAGCTGTTCGAGGATGGCGACCTGGCGCGACCGGCCGCGGCGCTGACGTCGCAGATCGTCGCGCGGGCGCGGGAGAAGGGCTTGATCCTGCTGTCCTGCGGTACCTACTACAACGTGCTGCGCGTGCTGGTGCCGCTGACCGTCGAGGACGAGCTGCTCGAGCGCGGCCTGGCCATCCTCGGCGAGTGTTTCGACGAGCTGACCTGATCCGACCTGGCGCGCCGGCATTCGTGAGCGGATGTCAGGCGCGCCGCAACCCTGACCCCTCGGGTACAATGCGCGGCATCTTGCCGTGCAACCCGAGGTCGTCATGCAGCCGTTCGCCATCGCCCCTTCGATTCTTTCCGCCAATTTCGTCCGCCTGGGCGAGGAAGTGGACAACGTGCTGGCCGCCGGCGCCGACATCGTCCATTTCGACGTGATGGACAACCACTACGTGCCCAACCTGACCATCGGCCCGATGGTCTGCTCGGCGCTGCGCAAGCATGGCGTCACCGCGCCCATCGACGTGCACCTGATGGTCAAGCCGGTGGATCGCATGATCGGCGACTTCCTCGAGGCCGGCGCGACTTACATCACCTTCCATCCGGAAGCCTCGGAGCACATCGACCGTTCGCTGCAGCTGATCAAGGACGGCGGCGCCAAGGCCGGCCTGGTGTTCAACCCGGCGACACCGCTGGAGGTGCTCAAGTACGTCATGGACAAGATCGACATGGTCCTGCTGATGAGCGTCAACCCTGGCTTCGGCGGGCAGAAGTTCATTCCCGGCACGCTGGACAAGCTGCGCGAGGCGCGCGCCCTGATCGACGCCAGCGGCCGCGAGATTCGCCTGGAGATCGATGGCGGCGTCAATCCGAAGAACATCCGCGAGATCGCCGCAGCAGGCGCCGACACCTTCGTCGCCGGCTCGGCCATCTTCAACCAGCCGGACTACAAGGCGGTGATCGACCAGATGCGCGCCGAGCTGGCGCTGGCCCGCCCATGACTCGCCTGGAGCAACTGTTCGACGGCACGCTGCCACGGCTGGTGATGTTCGATCTGGACGGTACCCTAATGGACTCGGTACCGGACCTGGCTGCCGCGGTGGACAAGATGCTGATGCTGCTCGGTCGCGAGCCCGCCGGCATCGAGCGGGTACGCGACTGGGTCGGCAACGGCTCGCGCGTGCTGGTGCGTCGCGCCTTGGCCGGGCAGCTGGACCATGACGGTGTGGCCGACGAGCTGGCTGACGAGGCGCTGGCGCTGTTCATGCAGGCCTACGCCGGCGGCCACGAGCTGACCGCTGTCTATCCGGGCGTTCGTGACTGTCTGGACTGGCTACGCGAGCGTAGGGTGAAACTGGCGATCATCACCAACAAGCCGGCGCAGTTCATCGAACCGCTGCTGGAGGAGAAGGGGCTGGCCGGTTACTTCGATTGGCTGGTCGGTGGCGATACCTTGCCGCAGCAGAAACCCGATCCGGCGGCGCTGTTCTGGGTGATGGACAAGGCGGGCGTTGCGCCCAGCGAATCGCTGTTCGTTGGGGACTCACGCAACGACGTACGGGCTGCCAAGGCCGCGACAGTACGCTGTGTCGCGCTTACCTACGGCTACAACCACGGCGAGCCCATCGCGGATGAGCAGCCGGCGCTGGTGCTCGACGACCTGCGCGAGCTGGTTGCTTCGGTTCCGGGCCTGCGCTAGTGTGGCCGGACTCTTTTTGACCCACCGAAGAGATCAGCTCGTGGTGCTCACCCGCAGACAATGGATGAAAGTCATCAAGGCCCTGGCCCGTTGGCGCTGGCGCGCCTGACTTTTTCCTGCCGGCCAGGCCGGCGCGTTTGCCGTTGTTCGTTCGAACCCTCCTCAGACCACGAGGCTGACATGACCCGCGAAGAATTCCTGCGTTTGGCCGCCGAAGGCCATAACCGCATCCCCCTGTCGTTCGAAACCCTTGCCGACTTCGACACGCCGCTGTCGCTGTACCTGAAACTGGCCGATGCGCCGAACTCCTATCTGCTCGAATCCGTTCAGGGCGGCGAGAAGTGGGGGCGCTATTCGATCATCGGCCTGCCATGCCGCACCGTGCTGCGCGTGCAGGACCACCGCATCAGCGTGACTACCGATGGCGTCGAGACCGAGGCCTGCGAGGTCGAGGACCCGCTGGCCTTCGTCGAGTCCTTCCAGCAGCGCTACCGCGTCGCGCCGGTCGAAGGCCTGCCGCGCTTCAATGGCGGGCTGGTCGGCTACTTCGGCTACGACAGCGTGCGCTATGTCGAGCGCAAACTGGGCAATTGCCCCAACCCGGATCCGCTGGGCACACCGGATATCCTGCTGATGGTTTCCGACGCCGTGGTGGTGTTCGACAACCTCGCCGGCAAGCTGCACTGCATCGTGCTGGTCGACCCGTCGCAGCCGGAAGCCTATGAGGCAGGTCAGGCCCGCCTGCAGGCGCTTCGGGCGAAGCTGCGCCAGTCGATCACTCCGCGCCTGGGCCTGGATTTCGAAAGGAGCAACGGTGCCGAACCGACCTTCCGCTCCAGCTTCAGCCGCGAGGATTACGAGCAGGCGGTCAACCGCATCAAGGACTACATCCTCGCCGGCGACTGCATGCAGGTGGTGATTTCCCAGCGCATGTCGATCCCGTTCAAGGCTGCGCCGATCGATCTCTACCGCGCGTTGCGCTGCTTCAACCCGACGCCCTACATGTACTTCTTCAACTTCGGCGACTTCCACGTGGTGGGGTCGTCGCCGGAAGTGCTGGTGCGCGTCGAGGAAGGCCTGGTCACGGTCCGTCCCATCGCCGGCACCCGTCCACGCGGCGCCAACGAAGAAGCTGATCTGGCGCTGGAGCAGGACCTGCTCAGCGATGCCAAGGAGCTCGCCGAACACCTGATGCTGATCGACCTGGGGCGCAACGACGTCGGTCGTGTCGCCCAGACAGGCACGGTGCGGCTGACCGAGAAGATGGTCATCGAGCGCTATTCGAATGTCATGCACATCGTTTCCAACGTCACCGGCCAGCTCAAGGCGCCCCTGACGGCGATGGACGCGCTGCGCGCGATCCTTCCGGCCGGCACGCTCTCGGGTGCACCGAAGATTCGCGCCATGGAAATCATCGACGAGCTCGAGCCGGTCAAGCGTGGTGTGTACGGCGGCGCCGTCGGCTATCTCGCCTGGAACGGCAACATGGATACCGCCATCGCCATCCGTACCGCGGTGATCAAGGACGGCGAGCTGCATGTGCAGGCCGGTGCCGGCATCGTTGCCGACTCGCAGCCGGCCCTTGAATGGGAAGAGACGCTGAACAAGCGCCGCGCCATGTTCCGCGCGGTAGCCCTCGCCGAGCGCGACGAGCAGGAGAACTGATCATGCTGCTGATGTTGGATAACTACGATTCCTTTACCTACAACGTCGTGCAGTACCTCGGCGAGCTGGGCGTTGACGTCAAAGTGGTGCGCAACGACGAACTGAGCGTAGCCGAAATCGAAGCGCTGAATCCGGAGCGTATCGTCGTCTCGCCCGGCCCGTGCACGCCGAACGAGGCCGGTGTGTCGCTGGAGCTGATTCGTCATTTCGCCGGCAAGTTGCCGATTCTCGGCGTCTGCCTCGGCCACCAGAGCATCGGTCAGGCCTTCGGTGGCGATGTGGTGCGCGCCCGTCAGGCCATGCACGGCAAGACCAGTCCGGTGTTTCACCATGATCAGGGTGTGTTCGCCGGGCTCAATAATCCGCTGACCGTCACCCGTTACCACTCGCTGGTGGTCAAGCGCGAAACGCTACCCGATTGCCTGGAGATCACCGCCTGGACTCAGTTCGATGACGGTTCGGTGGACGAGATCATGGGGCTGCGACACAAGACGCTGAACATCGAGGGCGTGCAGTTCCACCCCGAGTCGATCCTCACCGAACAGGGCCATGAGCTGTTCGCGAATTTTCTGAAGCAGACCGGAGGTGTGCGCTGATGGATATCAAGGAAGCCCTCAACCGCATCGTCGGTCAGCTCGACCTGACCACCGAAGAGATGCAGGCGGTGATGCGCCAGATCATGACCGGTCAGTGCACAGACGCGCAGGTCGGTGCGTTCCTCATGGGCATGCGCATGAAGAGCGAAACCATCGACGAGATCGTCGGCGCCGTGCAGGTCATGCGCGAGTTGGCCGCTCCGGTGCGTTTCGACACCGACAAGTTGGTCGACACCTGTGGCACCGGTGGCGACGGGATGAACATCTTCAACGTGTCCACCGCTGCCTCGTTCGTCGTTGCGGCTGCTGGCGGCAAGGTGGCCAAGCACGGCAATCGTGCGGTATCCGGTAAGAGCGGCAGTGCCGATCTGCTCGAGGCGGCCGGGGTCTTCCTCGACCTGACGCCCGAGCAGGTGGCGCGCAGTGTCGATACCGTCGGTGTCGGTTTCATGTTCGCACCGGCCCATCATGGCGCCATGAAGCACGCGGCCGGGCCGCGCCGCGAACTCGGGTTGCGTACCCTGTTCAACATCCTCGGGCCGATGGCGAACCCGGCGGGTGTCCGGCATCAGGTGCTCGGCGTGTTCAGCAAGGCGTTGTGCCGGCCGATGGCCGAAGTGTTGTCTCGGTTGGGCAGCAAGCATGTGCTGGTGGTGCACGCGCAGGATGGGCTGGACGAGATCAGCCTGGCGGCGCCGACGCATGTCGCCGAGCTGAAGGACGGCGAGATCCGTGAGTACAGCATCCAGCCCGAGGATTTCGGTATCAAGAGTCAGAGCCTGATCGGCCTCAATGTCGAGGACGCCCAGGGCTCGCTGGCACTGATCCGGGATGCGCTGGGCCGGCGCAAGAGCGAGAACGGGCAGAAGGCTGCCGACATGATCGTGCTTAACGCCGGGGCCGCGCTTTATGCCGCCGATGTGGCGACCACGCTGAAGCAGGGCGTGGAAATGGCCCATGACGCGCTGTGCTCGGGTATCGCCCGCGACAAGCTGGAAGAGCTGGTGTCCTTCACCGCGGTGTTCAAGCAGGAGAATCAGAAATGAGTGTGCCGACCGTGCTGGAGAAGATCATCGCGCGCAAGCTCGAGGAGGTTGCCGAGCGCAGCCGTCGAATCGGCCTGGCAGAGCTGGAGCAGCAGGCCGCGATCGCCGACCCGGTGCGCGGCTTCGCGGCGGCGCTCGAGCAGCGCGTGAGCGCCAAGGAGCCAGCGGTGATCGCCGAAGTGAAGAAGGCCTCGCCGAGCAAGGGCGTCATTCGCGACGCGTTCCTGCCTGCCGAGATCGCGGCCGGTTACGAGGCCGGCGGAGCTGCCTGTCTGTCGGTGCTGACCGACATCGATTTCTTCCAGGGTGCCGATGCCTATCTGCAGCAAGCCCGTGCGGCCTGTTCGCTGCCGGTGATTCGCAAGGACTTCATGATCGATCCCTATCAGGTGGTCGAGGCGCGCGCACTTGGCGCCGACTGCATCCTGCTGATCGTGGCGGCATTGGATGATGCGCGGATGCATGAGCTGGCGGCGGTGGCCAAGGCTCATGGCCTGGACGTTCTGGTCGAGGTGCACGATGGCGACGAACTGGAGCGGGCGCTGCGCCTGGAGACTCCGCTGGTCGGCATCAACAACCGCAACCTGCACACGTTCGAGGTCAGTCTTGAGACCACGCTGGACCTGCTGCCGCGGGTGCCGAAGGATCGTCTGGTGATTACCGAGAGCGGGATTCTCAATCGGGCTGACGTCGAGCTGATGGAAATCAATCAGGTCTACGCGTTTCTGGTAGGCGAGGCTTTCATGCGCGCCGAGCAGCCAGGCGTCGAGTTGCAGCGACTGTTCTTTCCCGACCGGGCTCGAAGCCGCGGTGTGGTCGCCGATCCGGAATGACCGCCTGCCCGCGTGACGCGGACAGGCGGCGAGTCTGACGGGTCAGCGGGTGCCGAACACCACCATGGTCTTGCCTTTGACGTAGACGAGACCCTGCGACTCCAGGCTCTTCAGCACGCGGCCGACCATTTCACGGGAGCAGCCAACAATGCGACCGATTTCCTGACGGGTGATCTTGATCTGCATGCCGTCCGGATGAGTCATGGCGTCGGGCTGCTTGCACAGATCCAGCAGCGTGCGCGCGACGCGGCCGGTAACGTCGAGAAAGGCCAGGTCTCCGACCTTGCGCGTGGTGTTGCGCAGGCGTTCGGCCATCTGGCTGCCGAGGGCATAGAGAATGTCCGGATCCTGCTGGGTCAGCTCGCGGAATTTCGCGTAGCTCAGCTCGGCCACTTCGCACTCGGTTTTTGCGCGGACCCAAGCGCTACGTTCCTTGTCCGAACCTTCCTTTTCGAAAAGCCCCATCTCTCCGAAAAAGTCGCCCGCGTTCAGGTAAGCGATGATCATCTCGCGGCCGTCATCATCCTCGATAAGGATGGTGACCGAGCCTTTGACGATGAAAAAAAGCGACTCGCAACGGTCGCCAGCGTAAATGATCGTGCTTTTTGCCGTGTACCGCCGTCTATGGCAGTGCGCGAGCAACTTGTCGATATTCTTTATCTTGGGCGTAAGTGAGATAGCTACCATGCTGTGGGTCCCGGATAAGTATTCAATAAAGACGGATTATTGTTATTTGTGGCTGTCATTCAGCTTTCGTCAGCTTAACAGACGAAGGTGGACCGGTAGCAAAGTTGCGACACCGGAAACGTGCGGGTCAACGCACCTTTAGTCGTGTGTGTTGTCGCTGACGACTTGAAGGCCCATGTTAAGCTATTTGTTCTGGTCTTTATGGAGTTGGCGATGAAAGCGCGCATTCAATGGGTCGACGGCGCAATGTTCCTGGGTGAGTCCGGAAGCGGTCATGTCGTTGTCATGGACGGGCCACCCGAGAACGGTGGGCGAAACCTCGGTGTACGTCCCATGGAGATGCTGCTGCTCGGCCTGGGTGGCTGCAGCAATTTCGACGTGGTCAGCATCCTGAAAAAGTCGCGACAGGCGGTCGATAGCTGCGAAGCCTTCGTGGAGGCCGAACGCGCATCGGAAGACCCCAAGGTATTTACCCGTATCCACCTGCGTTTCGTCGTCAAGGGCCGCGGGCTGAAGGAGGCTCAGGTCAAGCGCGCCGTCGAGCTGTCGGCCGAGAAGTACTGCTCCGCTTCCATCATGCTCGGTAGAGCTGGCGTCGAGATCACCCACGCCTACGAAATCGTCGAACTGGACTGATCGTGGCCGTGCAGGTCCGGCCAGGCTCAATAACCTGACCAAGGCATCGAACTCCGATATATATGGCTCTGCATGCCGAGACGTGTGAGATCAACTGGCGTATGTACAACGCATGGACGACGCGTACGACGCCGAATGGCTCATCAGATTCTTAGCGATGTGATCGATCACAAGTGCAAATATCTCGACATTGCCGTGAGCCCGCCGCTGAAGGCACTCTTTGCTGATCGAAGATTCGATCGAACATCGTCACCTTCGGCTTTCGCGCGGGCTCATTCGGATCGAGGGAACGAACACATCGCATCGAGCATGAATTCAATTGTGTCTTCGCGGATACATGCCCGGCGTATCAGATGATCGACATAAACAAGAAAGGGCGCCGCTGCGCCCTTTCTTGTGCCCGCTCGCCTATTCAGATGCGGTAGGTGGCCTTGGTCATGACTTTAGAAACCAGGCTCATGCCGAACTTGACGGGTGCCGGGAAGCGCAGCCCGCCGGCTTCGATCGCCGCCGTGGAATGCTCTGCTTCGTCCTCGCGCATCTGCTCGAGAATGGCTCGGGATTTCTCATCCCCGGCTGGCAACTGGCCGAGGTGATCGTCCAGGTGCTTGCAGACCTGGTCTTCGGTCGCCGCGACAAAGCCGAGACTGATGCGGTCGCTGATCAACCCGGCCGAGGCCCCGATGCCGAAGGACAGGCCATAGAAAATCGGGTTGAGCACACTGGTGTGGCTGCCCAGTTGGCGGATGCGCTGCTCACACCAGGCCAGATGATCGATCTCCTCATCCGCAGCCTGCTCCATCGCCTGGCGCACCTGCGGCAGGCGCGCCGTCAGTGCCTGCCCCTGGTAAAGCGCCTGGGCGCAGACTTCACCGGTGTGGTTGATGCGCATCAACCCGGCAACATGGCGGGTTTCACTCTCGCTGAGCTCCGTCTCGGTCTTCAGCAGTGCCGGCGAAGGGCGCGAGGGTTGACCGCTGAACGGGAGCAGCGTCCGTAATGCCGCATCGGCCTGCATGAGCAGTCGGTCGGCAGGGGAGTAGTGGCGTTGGCTGGGCATATGTCCTCCGGAAAAAGATGAGGTCGCTAGCAAGGCATCATTCGCGGTGCGGGGATTGCGCTGCCGTCAGCCGGGCGGCCAGTGCATCTGGCGTTGTCCGAGTACGTGCATATGAATGTGATAGACCGTCTGCCCGCCAAGGTCGTTGCAGTTCATTACGACTCGAAAGCCATCCTGGCAGCCCTGTTCTTCGGCCAGGCGCTGCGCCGTGAAGAGGATGTGCCCGGCGAGCACCTTGTCGTCCTTCTCGCTCAAATCATGCAGCGTGGCAATGTGCTTTTTCGGAATGACCAGAAAGTGGACGGGAGCCTGAGCGCCAATGTCGTGGAAGGCAATGACCTGATCGTCCTCATAAAGCTTGCGCGCCGGGATTTCCCCGGCCACGATCTTGCAAAACAGGCAATCCATGACGGTTCTCCGATTGCGTCGGCCGTACAGTGTATCAGGGCGGTCCAGCCAGGGTGAGCCTGCACAGGGAGGTGAGGTGAAGAACGATATCCATGATCTGGGCCTTGTGCTCGAATCGCGCGTCAAACTCGTGCTGGTTGAGTCCTGGGACGAGCGGCGGGTGCTCGAAACCCTGACGGGGCTGGCCGTACGGCAAGGCCTGGGTTTTTACGTCTGGTCTGCCACCGAAGGGCTGCGGCACCTGGGTTTCGGGGGCGAGCTGCAGGGCGGCGAGGAGAGCTGTTCGCCGGAGGTGGCGCTCAAGGTGGTGAAGCAGGACGTTCGGGCGAACCTCTATGTGTTCTGCGACCTGCATCCGTACCTGGACGAGCCAAAGCTGGTGCGCTTGCTCAAGGATATTGCACTGAGCGAAGCGCCCATGGCGCCCACCATCGTCCTGGTGTCGCATGCGCTCAAGCTGCCGCCCGAGGTGCAACGCCTCGCTGCACGATTCAGCCTGTCCTTGCCTGCCGAAGAGGAGCTGATCGCGATCGTTCGTGAGGAAGCCACTCGCTGGAGCGAGCGCAATCGAGGGGCGAGGGTTCGCACCGACAATCGGACCCTGCAGCAGGTCGTAAAGAATCTGCGCGGCCTGAGCCACGCCGAGGCGCGAGCCCTCGCGCGCAATGTCATCTGCGATGACGGCGCCATCACGCAAGACGACCTGCCCGAACTCAACCGGGCCAAGTTCCGGCTGCTGGATCTCGACGGCGTGCTGGGCTTCGAGTACGAAACCGCGCGCTTTGCGGAAGTCGGAGGGCTGGCGAATTTCAAGCGCTGGCTGGCTGAGCGTCAGGGCGCATTCCTCGGCGGTCAGGGTGACGACCTGCCACGCGGAGTGATGCTGGTCGGGGTCCAGGGTGGCGGCAAGAGCCTCGCTGCGAAGGCGGTTGCCGGTTTATGGGGGCTGCCCCTGCTGCGCCTTGACTTCGCCTGCCTGTACAACAAGTACTTCGGCGAAACCGAGCGCAATCTGCGGGAGGCTCTGGCGCTGGCCGAACAGATGGCGCCTTGTGTGCTGTGGATGGACGAGATCGAGAAAGGCCTGGCAACCGGCGACATGGACGGCGGTGTCAGCCAGCGGGTATTGGGGACGTTGCTGACCTGGATGGCTGAGCGCACCGCCCCGGTGTTCATGGTGGCCACGGCGAACGCGATCGATCGGCTGCCGCCTGAGCTGCTGCGCAAAGGGCGCTTTGACGAACTGTTCTTCGTCGACCTGCCCGACCTGGCGACGCGCGCGGAGATTTTCCGAATTCACCTTGCTCGCCGTGAAATGGAGCCGGACGGTCTTGGGCTCATGGCGCTAGCCGAGGCCAGTGAAGGATTCTCTGGTGCGGAAATCGAGCAGGTGGTGGTCAGCGCGGTCTATGCCGCCCAAGCCCAGCAAAGACCGGTCGATCAGGCGATGCTGCTCGAAAGCCTGCGAGCGACCGCGCCACTGTCGGTGGTCATGTCCGAGCATCTATCGGCCCTGCGTGCCTGGGCGCAGGGCCGTACGGTGCGTGCTGATTGACTGCTGACCTCAGAAGGCACTCTGGCGCAGATCGACCAGCGTCGGCACGGTCAATGCTGCCGCGACGCCAATCAGGATGACCAGCAGCCAGAGGGTCGCGAGTATCTTTACCGACAGGCTGTTGGGGGGCGGCGGCGAGCCGTATCGATTGACGTCTTTGCTTCCCGGTACGAGCATCATGACGAAGGGGAAGATCGTGCCGACGACTGGCACCAGGTTCAGCAGGAGCAGCCAGCCAGACCAACCGAAGTCGTGCAGGCGCTGCACGCCGATCTGTACGTTGACCACCAGCATGCCGATGAAGATCAGGCCCATGCAGATCACGCCGGCAATGCTGGAGATGGCCATGATGATTCCGGCGATGCCGAACAGCCCCGCTGACGCGAGCACGACGACCAGGGACCAGGCTAGATAGCGAAGACGACCGATCCGTCCGCTGACGGAGAAGGGCTTGAGTTCCCCGTGCATCGGCATGACCTCGCCTACGAGGGACGAGGGAGGTGCGTACGGGGAAGGCCCTGCGCTTGCGCTGCGAGGTTTGGTCTGGTCGCGCAGCTGTGCCTGGCGTGCGAGGTACTTGTCGATGATGATGCCGCAGGCGCTGCATTCGCTGGACTGGCTTTGCACGTGGCCGCATTTGGGGCAGGTCATCGGAGCGGCGCTGGGCTCATGAACGCGTGCAGCAGCCAGTTCTTCCTCGGTCTGGACCAGACTCAACGAGGGCGCTATGCGCTCGGGCTCCTTGTATGCCCTAGCCCCCGCCCGGTGCAGCGCGCCGAGGTACTTGTCGGCCTCATTGCTGCTGAGCTTGCTCTTGATGATGGCAGCCTCGCCACTGAACAGGCGTTCCACCTTGCCGAGGTCGGTCTTGAATAGCGCTGCGAGATTGGTCTTCACTGCCTCGAGAGGCATGTCTGGCATCAATTCGCCGTTGAAGACAATCCTGAATTGAGCTTCTTGCATGTGGCGTCCGTGTCACAGATGGGTGGTGGGGCAAGAGTAGAGAGCTTGCACAGCGGAAACAACACGGTTCAGCCAAGACTTCGAGCTGTATGCCACAAAGCCGGCCGCCGGGCCGGCTTTGATCGGAGCTTTCAGAACGGCTTGATGACCACCAGAATGACGATGGCGATCAGAAAGAGTACGGGAATCTCGTTGAACCAGCGATAGAAAACGTGGCCCCGCATGTTCTCGTCACGTGCAAAGCGCTTCATCTGCGCACCGCACATGTGGTGATAGCCGATCAGCAGAAGCACCAAGGTCAGCTTCGCGTGGAGCCATCCTCCGGTGCTGAACAATCCGGGGTTGAGCATGGCCATCCATACTCCGAAAACCAGGGTGGCGATCATCGACGGCAGCATGATGCCGCGGTACAGCTTCCTTTCCATGATCTTGAAGCGTTCCCGGCTAGGTTGATCGTCACTCATCGCGTGATAGACGAACAGGCGCGGCAGGTAGAACAAGCCGGCAAACCAGCAAACGATGGCGATGATGTGCAGCGCTTTGAGCCAGAGGTAAAGCATCGGATTGAATCCTTCGAAGGCGGACGCGTCGATAGTAGTGGCTGGGGTCGCGCCCGTCATCCCGACGGTTGGCCCGCGATCAAAGCAGCTTTATCATCGCGCCTTTACGTTTTCAGTTCGAGGGCAGGTCATGATCAAGGTCGGTATCGTAGGCGGCACAGGCTATACGGGCGTCGAATTGCTGCGCCTGCTCGCTCAGCATCCGCACGCCGAAGTGGTGGTGATCACCTCCCGCTCTGAGGATGGAGTGAAGGTCACCGACATGTTCCCGAACCTGCGCGGGCATTACGATGGCCTCGCATTCAGCGTGCCCGATGCAGCCACGCTGGGCGCCTGCGATGTCGTGTTCTTCGCTACGCCGCATGGTGTTGCTCACGCACTGGCCGGAGAGCTGCTGGCTGCGGGAACGCGGGTGATCGACCTGTCGGCGGATTTCCGATTGCAGGATGCCGATGAGTGGGCCAAATGGTACGGCCAGGCTCATGGCGCTCCCGAGCTGCTGCCCGAAGCGGTTTACGGCCTGCCGGAGGTCAATCGCGATCAGATCAGGACGGCTCGCCTTATCGCGGTACCTGGCTGCTATCCAACCGCGACCCAGTTGGGCTTTCTGCCTTTGCTGGAGAACGGACTGGCCGATGCGTCGCGCTTGATCGCCGACTGCAAGTCCGGTGTCAGTGGTGCCGGACGCGCCGCAAAGATCGGATCGCTGTTCACCGAGGCTGGCGAAAGCATGATGGCGTACGCCGTCAAAGGGCACCGTCATCTGCCTGAAATCAGCCAAGGGCTGCGCCGGGCGGCTCGGGGTGGCATTGGCCTGACCTTCGTCCCGCATCTGACCCCGATGATTCGCGGCATCCATGCGACACTGTACGCTACGGTTGCGGATACTTCGGTGGATCTGCAGCGCCTGTATGAGCATCGCTATGCCGATGAGCCTTTTGTGGACGTCATGCCCGCGGGCAGCCACCCTGAGACCCGTAGCGTGCGTGGCGCCAACGTCTGCCGTATCGCTGTGCACCGCCCTCAGGGTGGCGATCTGGTCGTGATCCTGTCGGTCATCGACAATCTGGTGAAGGGTGCCTCTGGTCAGGCCGTCCAGAACATGAACATCCTTTTTGATCTGGACGAGCGCATGGGGCTGGGCAATGCGGCGCTGCTGCCGTGATGGAGTCGCATGACGTAGCTCGACCGGGCAATGGTGAATAGTTGACCGGTTTTGTCAGGCAAGCCGATAATGCAACGTCAACGCAGTAGGGCGTTTCACGCCAGGAGAACCCAATGAGTGTCGAATCCTTCACGCCCACCGCCATCCAGTTCAGTCAGGGGGCTGCGAGCAAGGTGAAGAGCCTCGTCGATGAGGAAGGCAATCCGCGCCTGAAGCTGCGCGTCTTCGTCACGGGTGGCGGGTGCTCGGGTTTCCAGTATGGCTTCACGTTCGATGAGGATGTGGCCGATGACGATACGGTTATCGAGCGCGAGGGCGTCAGTCTCGTGGTGGACCCGATGAGCTATCAGTACCTGGCAGGTGCTGAGGTTGACTATCAGGAAGGTCTGGAAGGCTCGCGCTTCGTCATCAAGAATCCGAACGCCACGACCACCTGCGGTTGCGGACAGTCGTTTTCAATCTGACCCATCGTTGAACCGAAAAACGCCGTGCTTATGCGCGGCGTTTTTGTTTACGCGGCTTGCTATGCGGGATAGATGGCGCCGAGGATGCGCTCGCCTCTTGCCCCGGTCACGCTGGGGCGGTTGGCAGGGATGCGCTCCAGGCAGCAATGCGCGAGCCAGGCGAACGCCATCGCTTCCACCCAATCCGGCGGCACGCCTTCGCTTTCCGTGCTTCTGACATCCATGGCGGGGAGTAGCGCTTGTAAACGCCGCATCAGCACCAGGTTATGCGCGCCGCCGCCGCAAACGAGCAGGTCCTGGGTATCGGGTTGGCTCCCAACAAGTGATTCGGCAATGCTTCTGGCGGTTAGCTCGAGCAGTGTTGCCTGGACTGCTTCGGGCTTCAGGTGCTCGCGTCCTGCCAGCAATCTTCCCAGCCATTCGAGATTGAATCGCTCGCGTCCGGTGCTCTTTGGCCCACGGGTCGTGAAGAAGCTGTCGTGCAGCATGTCGCCAAGCAGGCCTTGATCTGTCGTGCCGCTGGCCGCCCAGTCGCCGTTACGGTCGTACGGTTGGCTCAAGTGGCGCTGAATCCACGCATCCATCAGGGCATTGCCCGGGCCGCAGTCGAAACCATGGGTGGGCTTACCGGGACATAGAAGACTGAGATTACTGAACCCGCCGATGTTAAGCACCGCGCGCACTCGATCAGCCCTGCCAAAGACCGACTCATGGAAGGCCGGCACAAGCGGCGCGCCCTGGCCGCCTGCGGCCACATCGCGACGGCGGAAGTCGCTGACGACGGTGATGCCGGTCAGCTCTGCCAGCAGCGCTGGATTGCCGATCTGAATGGTGAAACCGCGCTGGGGTTCGTGACGCACCGTTTGGCCGTGGCTGCCGATGGCGCGTACGGATTCCGACGAGAGGTGCTGCTCGGCGAGTAGCTGGTTGGCCATGCCGGCCACGAGCTTCGCCCAATGCTGCTCCGCTATGGCCGCCCGCGCCAGCTCATCCCCAGAGGATGAGCACAACGCCAACAGCTCCTGGCGGAGCTGGTCAGGCATCGCCTGGTAGCGGGTGGCAAGCAGGCGAGTGTGGTCGGTCTGCTCTACAAGAGCGAGGTCCACACCATCCAGGCTGGTGCCAGACATCACTCCCAGATAGAGGGGCACGATTACTGCCGGTTGAGGGCCAGCATGGTGGCCCTTTCTTCATCCATGCGCGCCATCAGGGGTTGGCTCTGCTGCATGAAACGTGGCATCTCGCTCTTGGCGATCGGGTCGGCCATTGGCAGTTTCAGTCCGAGTGGGTCGACGTGGACACCGTCTACCTGGAACTCGTAATGCAGGTGCGGTCCGGTGGAAAGTCCGGTGGTCCCGATATACCCGATGATCTGGCCCTGCTTCACGGTGGAACCGTTGCGTACGCCTTTGGCGAAGCCCTGCATGTGCGCGTAAAGGGTCCGATAGCGCTGGCCGTGCTGGATGATCACCGTATTGCCGTAGCCCCCCTTGCGGCCTGCCAGCAGGACCTTGCCATCTCCCGCGCTCTTGATCGGCGTGCCGTGTGGAGCGGCGTAATCCACGCCTTTGTGTGCACGAATCTTGTTCAGAATGGGATGCTTGCGGCCATTGGAGAAGCGCGAGCTGATTCTGGCGAAGTCCACCGGCGTACGGATAAACGCTTTGCGCATGCTGGTGCCGTCGGCGTTGTAGTAGCTGGTGGTGCCATCCTTGCTGGTGTAACGAACCGCAGAATAGGTCTTGCCACGGTTGGTAAAGCGGGCGGCCAGGATATTGCCGGTACCTACGCGCTGACCTTCCACAGTCTTCTCTTCATAAATGACCTCGAAGCTGTCGCCCTTGCGGATGTCGAGCGCGAAATCGATGTCATATCCGAAGACATTGGCCAGATCCATCGTCAGGTTGTGGCTGAGGCCGGCGCGCTTGGCTGCGAGGAACAGGCTGCTATCGATCTCGCCGCGGGCGTAGACGGTACTGACCTCCGGCTTCACCTGCTCTTTCTTGAATACGTATCCCTTGGGGGTTTGTTCCAGCGCGAGGGTTTCGAGACTGTTGAGCTTGCTTCGTAGGCTCGCCAGCTCACCTTGCTCGGTCAGCTGGAATTCGAGCGTCTGACCGATCTTCAGGCGGGAAAGCTGCTTGGCATCCGGACTGCTCGCCAGAACTGCATGCATGACGGCTGGCGACAGGCCAACCTTAGCAAATACGGTCGATAGCGTATCTCCATTGGCTACCACTACGCTTTTTGCCAGAGGATCAGTTTCGGCAACCGGCTCGCCAGTCTGGTCTTCTGGTTTGTCCTCGTCACTGCTCGCCTGCTCGGATGTCTGCATGTCGGAAGCATAGGCGAACGGAGAATCTGCGGGGCTTTGCGCGGTAGTATCAGGCTCGGCAATGATCTGTCCGGAGGACTCGAGCTTGAGGTCGAGGAAGGTTTTCTTCGCTTCGACTTCACGGGATGGGAATACGAGCAGCGCCAGGCTCAGCAGCGCGGCTACACCACTAGCAGCCAGAAGATGGCTCTTGGGGTAGTTCGGAGCTTTTGACTTGGAAGGCATCATTGGGCTTCTGGCATTTTTTGTGCGGGAGATAACTGTCTAAAATATAAGCAAAGCCCTGCTGAGGCAACCCTTGCGGCTAGTTAACTGCCGGCCGGTGCAGGCCTCGAGGTTTGTAAACGGCCTGCGATATTGTAAGGTTGTCGCCCTTTATAATGGATGGTGCGGGGCATTGCCATGAAGTCGGTTCAAGAGCAGTTGTCGGTGATCAAGAGGGGCGCTGATGAGGTGCTCGTCGAGTCTGAGCTGGTTGCCAAGCTTGAGCGAGGCGAGCCGCTGCGCGTCAAGGCTGGATTCGATCCGACGGCTCCCGACCTTCATCTCGGTCACACGGTGCTGATCAACAAGATGCGCCAGCTCCAGGAGCTCGGGCATCAGGTAGTCTTCCTTATAGGTGATTTCACCGGGATGATTGGTGACCCAAGTGGCAAAAGTGCCACAAGGCCGCCGCTGACGCGGGATCAGGTGCTGGAGAACGCCGAGACCTACAAGGCTCAGGTGTTCAAGATTCTGGATCCGGCAAGAACCGAAGTGGCATTCAACTCCACCTGGATGGACCAGCTGTCGCCTGCAGACTTCATTCGCCTGGCTTCCCAGTACACAGTTGCGCGAATGCTCGAGCGTGACGACTTCAGTAAGCGTTACTCGACCAATCAACCGATCGCCATTCACGAATTCCTGTATCCGCTGGTTCAAGGCTATGACTCCGTGGCGCTGAAAGCTGATATCGAGCTCGGCGGGACGGACCAGAAATTCAACCTGCTCATGGGGCGTGAGCTGCAGCGGGCGTACGGCCAGCCTTCCCAGTGTGTGGTGACCATGCCGTTGCTTGAAGGGCTGGATGGCATCAAGAAGATGTCCAAGTCCCTTGGAAATTACGTCGGGATCCAGGAAGCGCCTGGAGTGATGTATAGCAAGCTGGTGTCGATTCCTGATTCGCTCATGTGGCGGTATTTCGAGCTGCTTAGCTTCCGCTCTGAGGAGGAGATTGCCGAGTTTCGATCCGACGTGTCGCGCGGTGCCAATCCGCGCGACATCAAGATCAAGTTGGCTGAGGAAATCGTTGCGCGATTCCATGGTGACGAGGCCGCTGCGACGGCTCATCGCTCGGCAGGTAATAGAATGAAGGATGGCGAGCTTCCAGAGGACCTGCCTCAGATTGACTTGGTTTCCGAGCAGGACATGCCTATTGCCTCTGTGCTTAATAAAGCGGGCCTCGTTAAGAACGCTGCCATGGCGCGCGATCTGCTCGGCTCTGGCGGGGTGCGTGTTGACGGGAAGGTCGTGGATCGCGACTTCGTGTTTGAGCTGGGCGCGACGCATGTCTGTCAGGCGGGCAAGAAGTCGTTCGCTCGCGTTTCGCTAAAGTTCGCAACAAAACCGAAATAAACGGTTGACGGCTGTTTTCAGGTGCCTATAATGCGCACCACTTCCGGCGCAGTCCTCAAGCAAAACCTCTTATAAATCAAAAGGTTAGCTAAATAAAAGGGTTGCACTGGTGGCGGATTCGAGTAGAATGCGCTGCGCTGATAGGGTGGTGGTTGAGTCCTGTTGGTGGCTTCGGTCGGATTGATTGAAGGCGGTTGAAAGAGGTGGTTGACGGCGGTTTTGGGCGCTGTATGATTCGCCTCCCGCTGACGAGAGATGCAGATTGATCGAGGCGGCAAGCGGTTGAGTAGAAAAGAGATTTTCGAAAAACAGCTTGACAGTAAGAAAGGCTGCTGTAG
>Ga0172375_10000720_pt1 | contig 53216 bp, 33 predicted proteins | sample LakKiv1m_FD_114537 | JGI IMG/M metagenome (GOLD analysis project Ga0172375, IMG submission 114537) | Freshwater microbial communities from Kabuno Bay, South-Kivu, Congo - kab_092012_11.1m | ecosystem: Environmental > Aquatic > Freshwater > Lake | place: Democratic Republic of the Congo...
CCTTTTGTTACTTTTATTTTGATAATGGCAAGCGGAACGCAGCACGTTATTTATGCGCTTCTTCCGGTAATTGCTGAAGTATCAACAAAAGCTGGTATTCGTCCTGAAAGACCTTTATCAATCAGTGTTACTGCTTCAATGTATGGATTAATTTCTTCACCGATCAGTGCAGCTACAGTTGCTTTGCTCGCGGCTCTTTCTTCTTACAACGTCAACCTGCTTCAGATTATGATGGTAATAATTCCATCTTCAATTCTTGGATTGATAGTTGGGACATTGTCTGTTGCATGGAGAGGTAAAGAACTTAAGGATGATCCTGAATACCAGGAAAGATTGAAGTCAGGAAAAATTCAGGAAGCTTCTGCTGCTGTTGAAATGGCAAAAGAAAAACTTGGCAATGCCCGTAATTCATTATTAATATTTTTAGTTGCGATAGTGGTTGTCGTGTTTATCGGAATATTCCCTGAACTTCGTCCGAGTTATCAGATGTTTACCGGAGAAGTCTCAGTGATGGAACAATTAGAAATGGGCGATGCAATAATGATCATTATGCTCGCTGCCGCTGGTATTATGATGATCTTCTTCAAAGCAAAACCGGGCGAGGCAGTTAAAGGAAGTATTATGACAGGTGGTGTTGTCGCAGTAATTTCAATACTCGGCGTTTCGTGGATGGGTTCTTCATTCTTCGAGGGAAACAGAATTGAAATCGTTGGTGGAATTTCCGGTTTAATTCAGCAGGCTCCCTGGGTGCTTGCTATTGGTTTATTTGTTCTCTCAATGCTCTTGTTTAGTCAGGCAGCTACTGTTGTAACGCTGATGCCGGTCGCTGTTGCACTTGGAATGCCGTTGTGGGTTTTGATTGCAGTTTATCCTGCTGTTAATGGATTTTTCTTTCTTCCAACTTACGGAACTGTATTAGCAACTGTTTCATTTGATCGAACAGGAACAACAAAAATCGGGAAGTATCTGCTAAACCATAGTTTTATGCTTCCTGGTTTGGTAGTACTCATATCGACAACAATCTTTGCGTTCATAATTAGTTCATTTGTTTTATAAATTTTATTGGAGTTAATCATGTTATCAATGAAAAAAATATTTTTATCAGTCATAGTTGGATTGATATTTTTACCAGCAATCCTGTTTGCACAGGATGGCGGATTCAGAATAGAAAAAGATCTGCTCGGTGAAAAGCAAATTCCAAATGATGCTTATTATGGTGTGCAGACTATGCGTGCCTTAGAGAATTTTCAAATCAGTGGACAAACCACAAAAGATTATCCTGAACTTGTGAATGCTTTTGTGCTTGTAAAACTTGCCGCAATAAGAGCAAATTTTGATTCAGGTGCTTTACCTAAATACGTTCTCGATGCAGTAGAAAAAGCATGCAAGGAAGTTCTCGCAGGAAAATATCACGATCAGTTTTTAGTTGATTTGTATCAGGGTGGTGCTGGCACTTCAGCAAATATGAATGTTAATGAAGTGCTTGCAAATATAGCTCTTGAACTCAGCGGAAAACAAAAAGGCGATTATGCTTACATTGAACCTCACGATCACCTGAATATGTCGCAGTCAACAAACGATTCTTATCCGACATCACTCCATGTTGCTATCCTTCTGATGAATGACAAAATGATTCCGGAACTCAACGCCTTGATTGCATCATTTGAGAAAAAGGGAAAAGAATTTGAAAACATTCTGAAGATGGGCAGAACTGAATTACAGGATGCTGTCCCGATGACGTTAGGCCAGGAATTCTATGCTTTTGCTTCACAGCTCAAAGGATCAATCTCTGAGTTGAAAAGAGCAGAAGAAAATCTTTATGTAATTAATATGGGTGGAACAGCGATCGGGACAAAGCTTACTGCCCAAAAGAACTTTACGGAAAATTGTGCAAAGCATCTTGCTGAAATAACAGGGAAGAAGATTGTCTACGCAAAAGATTTAATTGCAGCAACATCTGATCTTTCAGCATTTGCTGAATATTCAAATGCATTGAATACACTCTCGATCAGGTTATCAAAAATTGCAAGTGATCTAATCTTATTAGCTTCCGGTCCACGAACTGGTCTGTTTGAAATAAATCTTCCCCCGCTTCAGCCGGGCTCTTCAATTATGCCGGGAAAAGTAAATCCAGTAATGCCGGAATTATTGAACCTTGTTACATTCAAAGTTATGGGAAATAATGTGGCTGTAACTATTGCTTCAAAGACAGGTCAGCTCCAACTGAATGCTTATGAACCGCTTGCTCTTTCCTGTATACTTGAATCACAAAAGCTTCTAACAAACACTATGAAAGCAGTTCGCACAAGCTGCATTGACGGAATTACAGCAAATGAAGAAGTGCTGACAAAATATATAAATCAAAGTGTAGGAATAGTGACAGCACTTAATCCAGTTCTTGGCTATGAAAAGACTACTGAGCTTGCTAAAGAAGCTCTTGAGACAGGCAAAGGAATTTTGGAGCTAATACGAGAGAAAAAACTTTTAACTGAAGATCAGATAAAAGAATTGCTCGATCCAAAGAAGATGACAGGGCAGTAATAAAATTTATTTTCTAAAGGATCTCCGACATAATTGGAATCATCTCCGGTACCTGCCTACCGACAGGCAGGTTTATGCCGGAGAATATTTTTCATACGGAAGGATGCATCTAAATGTGATTCATTTATTATTTATTTAAAGGAAACTTTTATGGCAGCAATAGATCAAAAATCCACAGATGAAGTGTTCTATACGAAAGCAATAGCCAGCGCTTTGAGAATTGGTTTTGTTGGACTGTTAGTGGTTCTGTCCTACTGGATACTAAAACCTTTCTTATTTATAATTATGTGGGGTATCATAATCGCAGTTGGAATCTATCCATTATTTAAGAAATTTGCTGCTTTGCTTGGTAACAGGACAAAACTTGCTGCTACTATAATAACTCTGTTTGCTTTGGCAATTTTAATTGTGCCATCATATTTTTTAATGGAATCTGCAATAAGGGGTATACAAAATCTTGCTGCTGAATTGGAAGAGGGCACATTTAAAGTTCCGCCGCCTTCAGAAGATGTAGCTGAGTGGCCGTTAATAGGTAAACCTGTTTATGATGCATGGAAACTTGCTTCAGTTAACCTTGAAGGTGCTATCAGAACATTTGAACCTCAAATAAAAGAATTCGCATCAAATATTTTTTCTGGTATCCTGGGATTGGGTTCTTCAGTATTGCTCACACTTGTTTCTATTATAATTGCCGGTGCATTATTGGCTAAAGCAGATTCTGCAGAAATAGTTGCCCGGAAAGCGTTCAGGGTTCTAATCGGTAAAAAAGGTGAGGGATTTACAGAACTTGCAGGTGCTACAATAAGAAGCGTTGTTCAGGGAGTATTAGGTGTGGCATTTATTCAAGCAGTATTATCCGGAATTGTTCTGCTCATATTCAATATACCGTTAGCTGGTCTCTGGGCATTGATAGTGCTATTCCTTGCAATAATTCAGCTGCCGCCGTTATTAATATTACTTCCAATTGCCGTTTATGGTTTTAGCATTCTGGATACAACATCTGCAATAATTTTTCTTGTATTGAGTGTAATTATTAGTTTTTCTGATGCATTGTTAAAACCAATTTTCTTAGGCAGAGGTGTTGATGTTCCTACATTGGTAATTTTGCTCGGTGCAATTGGCGGGATGATGGCTGCTGGTATTATTGGTTTATTTGTCGGTGCAGTTGTCCTTGCAATTGCATATAAAGTCTACCAAGCTTTACTTGAGGACATTTCTCTTCCGGAGAGTGATATAGTAAAGGAGAATTAAATCAGGAATTAATAGCGGTCCTGAATAAATAATCATATAAATATTCTCATATATTTATTATTATATTTTTAGTAGAAATAATTATTATTTATAAAATTAACTGAAAGTACTTTTCAATTAAAGGAGTGATGAAAATGGTGAATCCCAAAATACGTTTTGGCAAATTTGGTTTGCTATTAATGGGTTTAGTACTGATCTTTCTTGTTTTAGCTTGTGGTGAAGAAGAACAACAGGTTGGTCCGCCTCCTGAAGTACAGGTAACCAAAGCTGCTAAAATGAATGTTCCAATTACAGGTGAGTGGGTTGGACAAACTTTAGGTGCTGTTGATATTGAGATTAGAGCAAGAGTTGATGGATGGCTCCAAGGAATGCACTTCAGAGAGGGAAGCGAAGTAAAACAGGGAACTTTACTCTACACAATTGATGCAACTGAGTTGCGTGAAAGAGTAGCTGAAGTTGAAGGTCGGGTGGCTGCTGCAAGAACACTTTTGATACAGGCAGAAGAAGATGTTAAACGTTACACTCCTCTTTCCGAAGTTGGTGCTGTCAGCAAGCGTGATCTTGAAATAGCTATTTCAAGGTATGAGGCTCAAAAAGGTGAACTTGATGCAGCGCTTGCATCATTAAACGTTGCAAAAACCAATCTTGGTTACGCCACTGTCACGGCTCCAATTACAGGATTAATTGGTATATCAGCAGCACGAGTTGGAGATTTTGTCGGTCGTCCGCCAAATGCGATTATACTTAATACAATTTCTCGTATTGATTCTATTCACGTTCGCTTTTCAATTTCTGAAAGTGAGTACTTGAATCTCGTGCGCCAGTTTGAAAAAGAAGGAAAGACCAGAGTAAAGGCAAAGGAAATTCAGATGTTACTTGCTGATGGGTCTACTTATCCGCAACTTGGTGTTATTAGCTTTGCACAAAGAGAGATTGATCCAGCTACAGGTACTTTACAGTTCGAAGCTTCATTCCCAAATAAAGAAAGAATGTTAAGGCCTGGACAATTTGCAAAAGTTCGAATAGTGATTGACGAAAGAAAAGATGCTGTTGTAGTCCCTTCAAGATCAATATTCGAGATTCAGGGACAAAAAACAGTATATGTAGTGGATGATGCAAATAAGGTTGTCTTGAGAGTAGTACGAACAGGTCCAGAATATAATAATCACACAGTTATAGAATCAGGCGTAAATATTGGTGAAAATGTTATTTATGAAGGTGTATTAAAAGTAAAACCGGATGTAGTAGTATCTCCTACAGAAGCCAATATTCCTGCAACGCAGGAAAAAACTTTGAAGGAGAAATAATATATGGCTAACTTTTTTATACGTCGTCCGATAGTAGCAATGGTGATATCAATATTGATGGTGCTTGTTGGAATTATTGTTATGAGGGGTCTTCCAATAGCACAATTTCCTGATATTGTTCCACCTATGATCAACGTTACAACTTCATATATTGGTGCTTCTTCAATTGATGTTGAGCAATCAGTTGCAACACCTTTAGAGCAGCAGGTTAATGGCGTTGAGAATATGATTTACATGAAATCTATCAATGGTAACGATGGAACCATGACACTGCAGGTCTCATTTGATGTTGGTTCAGACCTTGATATGTCTAATGTACTTACTCAGAACCGTGTTAGCCAGGCAACTGCCTTTCTGCCAGGTTCAGTTAAAAATTATGGAGTTACTGTAAAAAAATCTTTAGTGTTTCCGTTATTACTAATCACCTTAAAATCACCGGAAGGACAATATGATAATAACTTCCTGAGCAACTATGCTTCAATAAATATTAATGATAGGATCAGCAGAACACAAGGTGTTGGAGACGTTAAACTTTTTGGCGGAAGTGATTATGCGATGCGGATTTGGGTAAAACCTGATATACTTGGCAAGCTTGGTTTAACAGTTCCTGATCTGGTTAAAGCTGTTCAGGACCAGAATGTGATTAGTCCTGCCGGTCAAATAGGCGGGCCGCCTGCACCAGAAGGAACTGACTTTACTTACACAGTAAAAACTCAAGGTAGAATGTTAAACGAAGAAGAATTCGGACAAATCATTGTTCGAACTAATCCGGATGGTTCCCAGTTAAGAATGAAAGATGTTGCAAGAATTGAATTAGGTACGCTGCTCTATAATCAGATAGGACGAAACAATGGAAAACCAGCAGCCACAATTGCTGTTTTCCAGCTACCAGGTTCAAATGCTATTGATGTTGCTAAAAATTTAAAAGCGACAATGAACGAGTTATCGAATAATTTTCCACCGGGCATGATTCACGAAATTACTCTTGATACAACTCTTCCAATCGAAGAAAGTATTACCGAAATTATGCATACTCTTGTGGAAGCTGTACTTCTGGTTATCCTGGTTGTATTCATCTTTCTGCAAAACTGGCGTGCAACATTAATTCCACTTTTAACTGTTCCTGTTTCGTTAGTATCAACATTTATAGTTTTTCCAATGCTCGGTTTCTCAATCAATACTCTATCTTTACTTGGAATGGTTTTAGCTATCGGAATTGTGGTTGATGATGCAATAGTGGTAGTTGAGGCTGTTATGCATCACATTGAACATGGAATGAATCCAAAAGAAGCAACTATTCAGGCAATGAAAGAAGTATCTGGGCCCGTTATTGCAATTGCTCTTATTTTAGCTGCTGTGTTTGTTCCAGTTGCATTTATGGGAGGTATTACAGGACTTTTGTATCAGCAATTTGCAATCACAATTGCAATCTCAGTTTTATTTTCAGCATTCAATGCTCTTACTCTAAGTCCAGCTTTAGCTGCAATGCTGTTAAAACCAGCCGGTGGAAAAAAATCTCCGCTGGATAAATTTTATAAATGGTTCAATAAAAAATTTGATAGGTTCACTGGAAGTTATCTTTCATTTACTGGTATACTTGTTCGTAAGGTTTCTCGTAGTATGATTTTTATCGGAATCATTTTAGTGCTTACGGTACTCTTATTTAAAGGAGTTCCGGGCGGATTTGTACCTGAGGAAGATAATGGATATTTCTTAATTAACGTACAATTACCTGATGCTAGTTCATTGCAGAGAACTGATGTTGTGTGTAAGAAAATAGAAGATATACTTGCTAAAACAAAAGGCATTGATAACTATACAACAGTGGCTGGCTTCAGCTTAGTTTCAGGTGTGGCAAGCTCAAATAATGCTTTCTTTTTTGTATCTATGAAACCTTGGGAAGAAAGAACTGAAACAGAAGAAAGATCATTTGAAACAATTGAAGCTCTGAACAAAATTATTTCTTCTGAAGTACCTGAAGCATTTGTTGCTGTATTTGGTCCTCCGGCAATTCAAGGATTAGGAACCGGTGCCGGATTTACTTTTATGCTTCAGGATAAGAGCGGAAACACGCCTCAGGATCTTGCGGCGCAGGTTAATAATTTTATTACTGAAGCAAGAAAAAGACCAGAAATCGGTAGGATTTCAACTTTGTTTCGTCCAAGTGTACCACAAATTTATGCAGAGGTAAACAGGGATAAAGTACTAAAACAAGGGGTTACAATTGCTGATGTTAATACAACGCTCGGGTCATTACTTGGTTCAAACTATATTAATGACTTTAACAGGTTTGGTAGAGTTTATAAAGTGTACCTTTCAGCTGAAGGTGATTATAGAAACGAATCGTGGGACCTAGGACAATACTTTGTGCGAAATAATCAAGGTACTATGGTTCCACTTAATACGCTTGTTACAATGAAACCATCTAATGGACCTGATTACACAAACAGATTTAATCTTTTCCGTTCTGCTGAGTTAACAGGAATTCCTGCTCCAGGGTATACATCTTCACAAGCAATTACTGCATTGGAGGAAGTTGCCGCAAAAGTTCTTACAACAGGTTATGGATATGATTGGGCAAACATGTCTTACCAGGAAGTTAAAGCTGCAGGAAGCGGAGCAACAGTTTTTATTTTTGCTTTGCTCTTTGTTTTTTTAATTCTTGCAGCACAATATGAAAGCTGGTCTTTACCGTTGAGTGTTTTGCTTGGAGTTCCGTTTGCGGTTTTTGGAGGTATGCTTGGACTTTTTGCAGCAAGATTTTTTAGCGAAAGTTATGTGAATAATGTTTTTGCACAAATAGGATTTGTAACTCTTATTGGTCTTGCCGCCAAGAACGCAATTCTTATCGTTGAATTTGCTAAGATGAAAAAAGAAGAAGGTATGGATGCAGCAGCTGCTGCTATGGATGCAGCTAAACTTCGTCTTCGTCCTATTCTTATGACTTCATTTGCTTTTATACTTGGTGTACTTCCTTTGGTTAGGGCAGCAGGTGCTGGTGCTGAAGCGAGAAAAGTTATGGGGCTTGCTGTGTTCGCTGGATTACTTGTTGCAACAACTCTTGCAATATTTACTGTTCCTTCACTTTATGTAATGGTAGAAAAATATTTAGTTAGAAGTAAAAAAAATATAACACCTTCTCCCGCAACAGCTTCACATCATTCTGATTCAAAGGAGAAAGGAGAATAACAATGCTTAAAAAAATTATTCCACTGTTTGTATTGATGATTCTTGTAGGTTGTTCTGTTGGTCCTGATTATGTTAGGCCGACTATTGAATTACCAGATACATTGGTTACAGAACCAGACTATACCATTGAAGATAGCCTTGCAATGGCTTTAGCTGATACTACCTGGTGGGAATTATTTGGTGATCAGGTATTGACTGATCTCATCAAGACTGCAATCGCTGAAAATAATGATATTAAAATTGCCGCTGCCAGAGTGGATGAGTTTATGGGATACTATGGCGTCACAAAATCGGATTTTTATCCAAAATTTAATCTTGGTGCTAATGGACAAACAGGTGAGTCAAATTCTCAAGGTGTAAAATACAGAGATAATCGATTCGGATTGAACCTATCAACTTTTTGGGAAATTGATATTTGGGGTAAAGTAAGACGTTCCGATGAAGCATCACTTGCAAATTTACTGGCTGCTGATGAAAACAGGAGGGGAGTAATACTTACCATAACATCTCAGATTGCATCAGCTTATTTCGATTTGCTTTCACTCGATCGTCAACTCGAAATAGCTTATCGGACGGTTGCCTCAAGAGAAAAATCGCTAAATCTTTTCAATCAACGATTGGAGAAAGGTGATATTTCTCTGCTTGAAATAAGTCAGCTTGAATCTGAGTATTGGTATGCAAAATCTCAAATACCGTTTCTGGAACAAAATATAATCCAATTGGAAAATGGAATTAGCATTTTACTTGGCAGAAATCCGGGACCTATTTCCAGAGGTAAAATGATAGATGAAATGGTTCTTCCAGAAATTCCACAAGAGATGCCTTCCGAACTTCTTGAAAGAAGACCGGATGTTCTTGCAGCAGAACAGGAATTAGTTTCTGCTAATGCAAGAATAGGAATAGTTAAATCTCAATATTATCCCTCTTTATCGTTAACAGGGCTTGTTGGTTTTTCCACTAACGATGTATCAAAACTTTTTGATCCAACTTCATTCGTTTGGAACATTGGAGGTAATTTACTTGCACCGCTTTTCAGAGCAGGAGAAATTTCTGGACAAGTAGATGCAACTGAAGCCATTCAAAGACAAAAACTTTTTAACTATATACAAGTTGTTCAAAATGCATTTAGAGATGCTCAAGATGCCTTGATTGAAAGAATCAAAACTGAAGAAAAGTTCTTTGCGGATGGAAAGAGATTAACTTCACTTTCCACGTATAAAAATCTCTCTCAAATGAGGTATGATGAAGGTGCTACAAGTTATTTGGAAGTATTAGATGCCGAAAGAAATCTCTTCGCTTCTGAACTTGATTATGCTCAATCAAGAGCTACAATGCTTAAAAGCGTTGTGAAAATTTTTAGTTCCTTAGCTGGTGGATGGCTTGATAAAACGGCATACGAATCTTTTCAGCCGATGAATCCTGTTGAACAGGAAGAACCTGAAATGCCTGAACAAAATGAAAATTAGTAATTTAATCTAAGAAGAATTTAGAAAGTAAATCCCCGATCTTAGTTAGAGCGGGGATTTTTATTTTATTAAGAAAGAACCCACTATGAAGAAAAAAGAATTTCTAAAGCGAGCCAACAAGTTTGCGAGACCATTTCGCATAAGCAATGGGAAAGACTTTAAACTTAAGCACATCGATCCTGCTGATACACTTGGTTTAAAATCTGAAGACAAACCAAGAGCACAAGAGGCTTTAAAAAATGGAATCGAGGTACTTGCAGAATTACAGGACAAACTTTATGCTCAGGATCGCTGGTCTGTTCTTTTGATTTTTCAAGCAATGGATGCTGCTGGTAAAGATGGTGCTATTAAGCACGTTATGTCAGGTATAAATCCACAGGGTTGCCAGGTATATTCATTTAAAGCACCGACAAGTGAAGAACTTGATCATGATTTTATGTGGAGGTGTTCAAAGAATTTCCCTGAGCGAGGTCGTATCGGGATATTCAACAGAAGCTACTATGAAGAAACTCTTGTCGTAAGAGTTCATGAAGCAATCCTTGCAAATCAAAAGTTGCCAGAGAAACTCGTAACCAAACACATCTGGGATGAACGATTTCAGGATATACGTAATATTGAAAAATATTTGAGCCGGAATGGTACCATTGTCAGAAAATTCTTTCTCCACGTTTCAAAAGATGAACAGAAAAAAAGATTTCTGGAACGTATAGACAATCCTGAGAAGAATTGGAAGTTTTCTTCATCAGATGCTAAAGAACGAGGTCACTGGGATGATTATATGAAAGCTTATGAAGATATGATCCGCAATACAGCTACAAAAGATTCACCATGGTACGTGGTTCCTGCTGATAACAAATGGTTCACAAGACTTGTAGTTGCATCAGCAGTTATTGAGGCACTTTCATCACTTGGCTTAAAATATCCGGAGGTTGGAGAAGAAAAACTAAGAGAACTGGCTGAGGCAAAAAGCCTGCTCGGTAACTAATGGTTCACATAAAATTATTATTCAATAAAGAGAAAGGCAGACTCAAATGAAGAAATTTTTCAAACCAGGACCTAACTGGCTCCTTATCTTTATACCAATTTCATTTGCTCTTGAGGCTGCTCATGCTTCTGAGCCATTAATTTTCTTTTCAGCGGCTCTCTCAATTATTCCTATTGCCAAGCTGATTGTTCATTCAACCGAGCAATTAGCAACTTATACCGGTGATGCTATTGGCGGATTGCTCAACGCAACATTCGGAAACTTTCCTGAATTAATCATAGCAGTTGTAGCTTTAAAGGCTGGTCTTTATACGATGGTATTAGCTTCAATTGTTGGAGCAATACTTGCAAATCTATTGCTCGCCTTAGGTCTATCGTTTTTTATTGGCGGAACGAAATATCACGTCCAGGAGTACAATCCAGCCAGTGCACGTGTGTACGCTTCGATGATGTTTATGGCTGTAATTAGTTTGGCAGTCCCAAGTTCTTTTAACACTCTCTTCGGTGCACAGGATGTGCTCAGACAGGAAAGTATGTTGAATATTGGATTAGCAATCGTACTTCTACTCGGTTATGGTCTCTATCTCTTCTTCATGATAAAAACACATCCTGAATTCTTCAAAAGCAATAAAACTGAAGAAGATGAGCATCACGAAGATCGCTGGTCAAAAGGTCTTTCAATTCTTATGCTGGTAATTGCATCCGTCGGAGCAGCATTTATGAGCGAAGTACTTGTTGGTGCAGCAGAAGGAACTGGCGAAGCACTTGGTATGTCAGCAACATTTATTGGAATAGTATTTCTTGCAGTAGTCGGGGGGGCAGCAGAAAGTTTTTCTGCAATTGCAATGGCACAGAAAAATAAAATGGATTTGAGTGTTGGAATCCTGCTTGGAAGTTGTATACAGATTACTTTGTTTGTTGCTCCTGTTCTCGTGCTGTTAAGTTTAGTAATTGGTCCTTCGCCATTACATCTCTCGTTTCCGCGATCACAAATTGGCGCTTTATTTTTCGCAGTAATTATTGGTTCTTTGATCTCCGGAGACGGCAGATCTAACTGGTTCAAAGGAGTTCAGTTAATTGCAATTTACTTAATTATAGCTTTGATGTTCTTCTTCATACCAGATGCTATTTAAGAAACAGTTTTATGTCGGAAAAAAATATTTGGCAGAAAATTCAAAGTGAAGCAGGAAGTGCTTTAGATCCTATCAGCAGGATATCTGAAATACTATTTGGATTAATTATGGTTTTGTCTTTCACCGGTTCTATTAATGTTGTATCAGATGGTAAAGCTGAAATCAAAGAATTGTTATGGGCTGCACTTGGATGTAATCTTGCTTGGGGAATAATTGACGCTGTATTTTATTTAATGAGCAGGTTGTTCGAAAAAGGACATGGATATTCAGTTTTAAAGAAAATAAAATCTACAACTGATAAAGATGAAGGAAGAAAACTACTTAGAGATGAATTGCCGCCACTTATATCAGTAATATTAAAACTGGAAGAAGTGGATCAGCTTCAGGAAAGATTAGCGAAGCTTGAAGACCTTCCTAAAACATCGTTGATTAACTTGTCCGAGTTAAGAATTGCATTTATGATTTTACTGCTTGTATTTACCTGCACTTTCCCTGTTGCGATTCCATTTATATTTTTTAGTAATACTGCATTAGCACTTCGGCTTTCAAATGGAATCGCATTGCTGATACTTTTCATCGGTGGATTTTCAGTTGGTAAATATGCCGGCTTCCGACAAATTGTATCCGGTATGGCTATTCTTATACTTGGAGTTATTTTAGTTGGTATCACAATGGCACTTGGCGGATGAAAAAATTTATTTTTATTCTGTTTTTAGTTATATGTGGATTCTTATCTCCATTGAATTTTGCACAGGATGAGAAGGTGACCGAAACTAATGATTGGAGTTTTAGTGCAGAAACAGATCTCTACTTTACTGATCCATTTAATTTACTTCCAATTATAACTGCAGATAATGGCAATCTTCACCTGGAAGCTCGCTATAATTATGAGGATTTAAAAACATTTTCTGGCTGGGTGGGATACAACTTTTTTGGCGGAGATGAATTTGAGTATTTTATTACTCCAATGATCGGTAGTGTTTTGGGTAGAACAGATGGAATTGCACCAGGGTTAGAACTGACTCTTAGTTATGCTGGATTTGAATTATACAGCGAGTCAGAATATTTGTTTGACTTTGAATCAAGTGAAAATAATTTCTTTTACAGCTGGACCGATCTGATTTATTCACCTTTAGACTGGCTGTGGTTTGGTGTAAGCGGACAGATTACAAAATTGTATCAGACGGAAATAGAAACAGAACGAGGATTGATTCTTGGCGGTGCTTACAGAAATTTTGAGATAACAGGTTATTTTTATAACCCAATTAGTGATGAGTTCCTTTTTATGCTATCACTATCTACAGAATTTTAATTTATTTCATCCTGATTTTATAGTAATAAATAATTTATGAAAAAAATATTCTTCGTTATAATTCTAATTTTTCTTCAACAGCAATTATTTTCCCAAACAGAAAAATCAGATTCAACATCTACTCAGAAACCAGACACTCTTGCTGTTCGTGGAGTTGACTGGCTTGCCTATCCGTATATTTTTTATTCACCAGAGACAAGTCTTGCATTTGGCGGCGGCGGCTTAGTTTACTTTAAATTGTATGATAATCCAAAAGCAAAATCTTCCAGCATTACTCCATCTTTTTACTACACTATAAATGGTCAGTATGATATAACAATTATCCCTGAATTATTTCTTATGGAAGATAAACTGAAAATATGGTCAAAGTTCAACTACTCATCCTATTTTGATCGTTACTACGGAATTGGAAACCAGACAGAGGATATTGAGAATGCTCAATATCTTCAGGATAATTTACAAGCACAGATAAAGCTTCAACCGAAGCTATTTGATGACCGATTGAATATCGGTATCAACTATGAAATAAGGAATATGTCAGTTGCAGATACTAAAGGAAATCCGCTGATCGAGAATGATACAATGATTGTTGGGAACGACGGGGGATTAACTTCCGGTCTGGGATTTGCGGTTGCCTGGGATACGAGAGATAATAATTTCTTTCCATCGAGAGGCGGTTATTATGAAGCTTATACTTCTAACTTTTTTGAATTTATCGGCAGTGATTTTAATTACAGCAAAACGGTACTAGATCTAAGACATTATTGGAATTTATTATCCGATCACGTTTTCGCTCTGCAAGGCTATTTACTGAGTGAAGGTGGAACTCCTCCGTTTTATGATCTGGGATTACTCGGCGGCAGTAAGCTGATGCGAGGAACAATTATGGGCAGATACAGAGATAAAACTTATTACGTCATTCAGTCAGAGTACAGAATGCCTGAACTTGTCTGGAGGTTTGGATTAATTTTGTTTACAGGAATTGGTGATGTTGCTCCATCGGTTGGAAATATAACCATCTCAACTGTTAAACCAACCTATGGTTTCGGGATACGTTTCCGGTTTGATGAACTTGAAAAAGTAGAAATCAGGATGGATGTTGGATTTGGAAAGGGAAGTAATGGAATTTACTTTGATATCAATCAGGCTTTCTGAAAAGGATAGCATTTGACAAAAAATATTTCTTATTTTTAAAATAAAGTAATAAAATTGAGTTCGATTAGTTCCCAAAAACAAAAATCTCTTTTTAAAAGCATAGCTTTTGTATTTCTCTCCTTTGCACTTCTAATAATTTTATTTTTTTCAGTTCTATTCACACTCTTTCTTATTTATAAAAATGATATAAGCAAAACTATTCTGCTGGGTGTTAACAATAAAATTGAAGGAGAGATTTCATTCTCTGATATATCGTTTACACCGTTTAAACATTTTCCTAACGCAGCATTGATTATAACTGATTTATCTTTGACAGAAAACAAAGATTCAATTCTAAAATTAAATACCTCACCAGTGTTTACTTTTAAAGAGGCTTATGTTTCTGTTAACTTGATCTATCTATTTTCTTCAAAGATAAGTGTTTCAAAAATCTCTTTTGAAGGTGGAAACGTTAATATATTTGTCTATCCTGACAGTCAAACAAACATGCAAAAAGCTGTTAAAAGAAAAACAGATAAAAAGATAATAGCTAAGCAAAAGCAAACTTCTGCTGCAGACACAGTAAAGCAGAATATAGAAACTAAAATTAAAGCACCTTCAGAATTCAGTCTAAACATTGATGATCTTTCAATTGATGACGTGGTATTAAGTTTAGAAAACAAATTGAAAAAAAATAAGGTTCTGCTAAAAATAAATGAACTTCAGTCAGAGTTTTATTACAATAAAAAACAAATTGTCTGTTCGTTGAATCTTGACATTAATATTGATTCGCTTATCAAAAATGAAAATCTCTTGCTGTCTGATCAGCAGATTAATTTTGAATCTAAACTTGATATCGAAACTGATTCAATATTCGTAAAGCTGGAAGACGGAAGATTTGCAATTGGTGAAGCTGAATTTCTTTTCAATGGCTTATTCGATTCCCAAAACCAGGGTTATCTAAATCTATCATTCAAAGGTTTGGATGCAGACTTTAGTTTGTTCACTCTTTTCTTAAGTGAGGAAGGGATGAAAAATCTGAAGTCTGGTGATTTTGTTATTGAAGGCACTGTTGTAGGAAAGACATTAAGCGAATTTCCAGCTATTGATATTTCATTCGGGCTTCAAGATGTTAATCTGATAAATCCAATAACAAAAAGACAAATTAGAAACCTTAATCTCCATGGACAAATTAATTCTGGTAACGCAGATGATTGGTCCGATGCCAGATTAGTTGTGGACACTCTATCCGCTGATTTACCGTACGGCAAAGTAAAGCTTTCAGGTTCGATTAGTAATCTAAAATATCCGGAAGTTGAGGTAAATATATTTCTGTCTGGAAATGTTACAGGATTCGATAAGGTTTTTAAATCCGGATCAATCACAGATTTAAAAGGTAACATCAAACTAACTGACAGAATAAAAGGGAAGTATGATATTAATAATAAAAAGTTTATGAGTTCAGTTAATCGTGGGAATATACTCTTTAAAGATTTTGGAATTAAAATTCCGGGAACAATACGTTTCGATAAAGTTAATGGAACTATTAGAAGAGATAATGATGAACTTTATCTTGATAGTCTGAGCATCATTTCTGAAGACACAGATATTCTGATAAATGGCAAAGTAAATAATGTCAATTATCTTTTCTTTGATGTTGAAAAAGATATGGTTGCTAACCTTGATATTAAATCATCTGTTTTCGATTTACCAAATTTTCTTGCGTTTGATCCTTCCATCAAACGGGATTTTAATCACAGAATTCTCGATGTGGCCGTTTCAGTAACTGCTAAAACTACCACATCAAAAGCAACAAAATTTAAATCATTTCCTGCAATAGATTTTGATATAAAAAAATTAGATGCAACAGTTGAAAACTTTCTTCCGAGATTAGAAATTAATTCTGGTAAATTTAAAATAAGTGAAAGTCTTTTAGGATTTAATCTAAAATGTGATAACTTTAAAACAAAATTTCTTAATGGAAATTTTAACTTTAATGCTGAGTATAATACATCGAAGTATCAGCCATTTTATATAAAAATGAAAATTGATTTCAAAAAAATATATTTGTCTGAATTATTTTATAGTGAAAACGATACTGTGCCCGAATCTCTAAAGGGAAAACTTTCGGGTTCATTCTTCACCGAGTTTCAATTTCCAACCGACTCAACTGTATTGAAATTTATTAAACTTAAAAATGCGGATTTAATTTATGAATATTCGAAGGATACAATACTAGCCAGGAATTTAAAGATCGAGTTAAATAAAATTTACTTTAATGATAAGATCAACCCGAATCCTTTAGCAACTTTATTTACATACGGCAGATTGCAAGCTGAAAAAATCAAATCGAGTTCTTTCAACTTTGATGATCTTGATTTTAATATTAAAGTAATAAACGGGGACTATGAAATCAATTCAAAAACGGTCAGATTATTTGGAGAAAATGCAAAAGGAAACGCTATCATAGCGGCAACTCCTTTTACAGAAATACCTTCGTTTAAAATTATTTATAATGATGTAAGTTTCAGAGCAGAAAAAATGCTAAGCGCTTTCATCGAGGATCCGGTTATTAGTGGACCACTTAAACTATCATTTAACATATCATCATCAGGATCTGAATGGGATTCCATTGTAAGTAATATGTATGGTACCATCAATCTCTCAGGAGAAAACCTTTTACTTAAAGGGTTTGATGCAGATGAAGTAATAGATGACCTCAAGCGAAGTCAAAATTTTAATTTAGTTGACCTTGGTGCGGTGCTACTAGCAGGACCTGTTGGAATTGCTGTAACTAAGGGTAGTGATTTTGCCAGAATTTTAGTGCTTAACTCAAGAAAATCAACAAATATCGAAAATCTGGTCTCTAACTGGACAATAAGTGATGGCGTATTCGCAATACAAGATGCAGCATTCACAACAAATACGAATCGAATAGCATTAACAGGTTTCATTGGATTTGCAAATCAAAATATTGATTTAACAATTGCGCTATTAAATAAAAGTGGCTGTAGTATTTTTAGTCAGCAAGTATTTGGTAACTTAAATTCCCCGACATTGGGTAAAGTAAAAGTAGTCGGTACTGTATTGGCGCCAGTTACAAATTTAGTTGATGATGTTACTGGTAAAGATTGTGATGTGTTCTATAGTGGTTCTGTTAAGCATCCAGTCAATAAATCAAAAAAAAACAAATAAATATTTAATTGCTATTACTTGGTTTACTCAGATACTTTCCGACTATCATAGCTATGATTATGGCGATGTATAATTGGCCAGTAATACTAATTAAGATAGAAAGTGATTTTGCGGTTGGTGTTAATGGAAGATAATCACCATAACCGGTAGATGTAAAACTAACAAATGTGTAATACATAAAATCAATGTTATATAAATGTTCTGAGTTAGCTGAACCACTTATCTCATTAAAATTAAATGAATTAGGGCTAATAGAATCAAGCATTGCAACGATTATTGAAAAACTAATTCCCAGCAATAAATAGACGCTAATTGATTCTATTAATACGCGCATCGTAACATTTTTTGCTTTTGCTATCTGGATGATTAAAATCCCAACCATCATCAAAAAGAATAAAAAATTAATGGGTAAGGATATTTTAAAAAGTAAAGGCATATTTAAAATTACTGCTATCCACTCTACAAGAATCACAACACATGCAAAATAAACAACCCTTTTTTGGATGTACTGAACGGAAAATGCTGATAAAATAAATATTATTGTATAGCTCACACTGAATAATATCCTATGATAGGTAAAGGGGAATAAAGGGACTATAAATATTGTGATAAAAAGAATTGTTAATAGCAGTGAACTGCTAAGAGTCAAGTAATTTTTTGTGTAGATTAAAAATCTGTTTATTGAACTAATCAAATTGACTCACTAAAACTTTTTATAATGATTTCTCTATTCAATTATTTTGGATAGACAGAAGAAGAAATTGATTCTTCTTCTATCTTAATTAATAATTAAAAACCTACTCCACCGCCAACGCTAATAATTGGATGCCAATCTTCATAAGGTGAGTTTTCATCTTGAATTACATCAAATAAAACTTCTACATAAACTGATGCATTAGGTCCGACATGCTGAACAAATCCGCCACCTAGAAGCAGGAATGGAACCCAATCTCTTTCCGATTCTGCATATGGCTGACCAACTAAAGGAGTATATACAGAGTAGTTTTCATAGCTTGCATAATCAAATTCGGCGTGAAGATAAATTTGATAAATTGGTCTGAATCTTGTAAAGATGCCTGCCCCGTAATTATGTGAGGTTAATTCTAGTGGATCGTATCTTGAATCATTTATATATGAATATTGTACTTTACCACCAATAGAAAATTTTGGTGAAACATTATATCCAACAATAGGACTGACGCTCAGATAAAAGTAGTCGCCCCAAAAGTTAAATCCCACCGTTCCACCGTAATACCATTTACTTGGCTGTTTTTGTTGAACCTCTTGTGTTGGTTGATTGGGTTTTGTTGAGTCAGGGTTATTATTTTGAGCGTAAGAAACTAAGCTAAAAACTAATGCGAGAAGTATTGCTCTTTTCATTTTGAGACCTTTCTAGGTTTTATAATTTATTGAAAATTAGTTTATTTATTCAACATATTCAAATAATTATTTATATGGCTCTATACTCAATAAATGTAAAACTAGCTTATAAAAATTTTGCAGTATTTCTTAAAAACTTAATAATTTAAATTATATCCTATAAGCCCAATGTTATAGTTGTTAACTTAACATTCGTCGAAATTAAATTCTAAAATATTTTCAAAAAAGAACACAATTATGATAAGTAAGATATACTCTTTAAAAAAATTAACTATTGAATTACAGGAAATTGCCAATGATGATAGGTGGCAGAGAATAGAAGAAATAAAAATTAAAGACTATCTCTGGATGCAGAACAATTATAAACCAGAAGTTATAGTAAAAGCTTGTTATTCAGACAAATACATTTATTTAAGATTTCTTGTGTTCGAACAAAAAATAGCAGTGCGTTATTTAAATGCTGGTGATCCTGTTTTTAAAGATACTTGCGTTGAGTTTTTTATAAACCTATTCCCGAGAGAGACTGAGCAATATTTTAATATCGAAATGAATGCTATAGGAACTATAAAGATGGGTTATGGAATTAAAAGAAACCGCAGCTACTTAACTGCTTCCGATTTAAATGAAATGAAAATAGTGACTTCTATTAAACATCCCGTTACTGGTCTTCATGGTTCGGATTACTGGAAATTATATTGCGCTATTCCTATTAAACTATTGGAAAAGATTTCTAAAAAGAAATTTAATGCTGATGATGCAATTGGTAATTTTTATAAATGCGGCGATGAAACAGAATTTAAACACTATGGTATGTGGAACTTAATAGAAAACTCCAAACCAGATTTTCACCTACCTGAATATTTTGGTAAAATTATTTTTGAGAAATAATACTCGAATATAAAAATTGTGTTCGAATTTAACCTAATTACTTTCTCCATATTTTACTTCTAACTCATCAACGCGTTCCTGGTGCTTTTCAAAATTTATGAACTTCATCAGAATAAGCATTACGGCAATAAAAATGATATAGCAGAGAATTACATATTCCCAATCTAACAAATCTTTAAGCGGACCAAGCAAAGCGGCACCTGCAGCTAATCCCAAATTTGAAATTGCCATATAAAGAGTAAACTGTGTTACCGATATTCTTTTCCAGCATAACTGCATTGCTGATGCGAAAATTGCTATAGTTGTAAATGTTATAAGAACATAAAATCCTATAATAAATCCTATAACAAATATCTCATTATTCCAGAAACTTTTAAGGAATGACATTGCCGAAACAAGCAGGATAAGTAAACTCAAATAAATGGATATCATTTTTACTTTACCAAAATAATCAATTAAGAATCCTCCTATAATCATACCGAGCAAACCGGAAATAAGATTTGCTGTCGCAAAGATTTGTGAATATTGGGTATCTGCCCAACCAAGTTCCTGAACAGTAAAAACCGGTAATATAGTGTCGACCAAACCTCTGCCAACTGAAAAACTGAAAGCGGCAATACCCATCATCAAACTTACCGGTAGAAAAAATACTTTGTATAAACTTTTAAAGATACCTTTCCAACTATGCAACTGAATTTTTACTGCCGTTTTAGAAGCCACACCTTTTGTCCATGGCAACAGTTTTTCTCCGGGTCTCTCTCTTAGAAATAAAGGAACAAGAATAATTATGGAAATAATTATTGAGAATGATACTATTGCATAAAAATATCCATAATGACTCATTATCCAACTGCCAGCAGCAACTGACGCAGAAATACCTAATGTTTTTGAACCCCACATTAATCCGTTTGCTCTTGCCTGCTGATCTACAGGTAAAATATCTATTGCCATTCCATCAACAGCAATATCTTGTGACACTTCAAAAAAACTTACGATAAAACCTAATATCATTAATAGAGATAAATTGTTTAATGGATCTGTAATTAATGACATTGAAAGAAAACTCAGTATAAGCCCCAACTGACCGAATAGAACCCAGGGTCTTCTACGACCCATTGACAAATATGTAAACCTATCCATAATTGGAGCGTTAATTATTTTTAAACTCCACGGAATTCCAATTACTGCAACGTATGATCCAATTTCTGCAGGACTTTTTCCATTCATTGCTAACCAAGCTGGTATAGCATACCAAAGTAATCCTTCGGGAATTCCCTGTGCAACGTATAATGCTGCAAAACTAAAATACCTTAAAAAAGTATTTTCCGATAAAGAGGGAAGAGGCTTTGATTTTATTATATCCGAGTTTACAAACAGCATTTAACTAACCTTAATGGTTTATTAGTGTAGGAATATTTTATAATAAAAATTTTCATTGAGCTTTGTAAACTTCCAATTCAATTTCAATCATAAATTCAGGTAAAGCCAATTCTTTTACTCCAAGCCATGAACCAGTTGGAAACTGCTTAGTGTAAATTGTATTTCGATAACCGGATTGATTAAGAAACTCAGGCATGTTTGTTGTAAAAATATTTTCAACCACCACATCATCAAAAGTGCAGCCGAAATGCTTAAGCACTTTATCTAGATCTGAGTAACAATTTTTCATTTGTTGTGCTAATTCACCTACAGCTGTTGGATTACCAGCATCATCCATACTAACGGCACCAGAAATTTTTATATCGTCACCAATTTTTACTGCATGTGTGTAACCATATGCTTTTTCAACTTCGGGACGTAGATAAAAATATTCTGGAGTTTCAGTTTTTTCTTCATGCATCTGCTGACAACCGGTTGATAGGAGAAAAAAAATAAGTAAGAATAAAGAACCAATTTTAAAGTTTGATTTGACTATTTTTCTCATAAACTAACTCCCTTCAGATTGTTAAATAATTTTGAGTTTATTTGAATAAATGAAAATCTACTTCATCGCTTCAACTGCTTGATAGGTATCCGCATATTGTTGAAAATTTGTAACCAGTCCATCATTAAGAGTCCAGATATGAACAAACTGAACATTTATTTCTTTGCTGGTTATTTTGTTTTTTGCTTTATAACGACCGGTAACAATTATTTCTCCAGAATTTGCTTCATAGTATGTTTGATCAGTTAAGTTCCAGTATTCCCACTCTGCCCCAATTCGGGCAAACACACCCTCAAGAACGGCTTGTGGACCTATGTATGGATTGCCATCGGCATAAGGGAAATTTTCAGCTTCATTCCATTCAATCTTTGGATGAAATTTTTCAAGCACGGCAGGAACATCACCTTTTGCAAAAGCAGCATACAAATTCTTAATAATCTCAACATCATTTTCTTTTGAAGGTTTATTATTTCTTGCAAATGATGGACTTACTGTGATGAAAGATATTAGCAGGATAAAAAGGATAATTAAGTTTTTCATTGTCTTCCTTTGATTTTTATTATTAGAAATTTTAAAATATTTATTTTTGTACTACACTATTAACCTCAATCCAATAACCATCAGGATCCTGAAAAAAGATCTGTTTTATTCCGTCTGCTCTTATGTTGATTTTCTGTGGATTTCCTGGCCAGTCGGAATATGATATTTTCATTTCATCAAGTACCATGGTAAACGAGTCGAAGTCTGAAGTTGATAAGGCAATATGCAAAGCTTTATTTATTGTAACATTTTCTTTTAGAATTGAAATGAGGTGCAGTTCTTTTCCTTCTCCTAAGGATAACCAACGAATACCTTCAATTTTTGTTTTGTTCGTAATCTCATTAAGATTTAAAACTTTTTTATAAAAATCAGCGGAGCGATCCACATCTTTTACGGATAATGCTATGTGATTAAATGTGAAATTAAATGTGCTTGCATCCTGCGCTCGTAGAAATCCAGATAGTATAAATGAGAGAAGTAAAAAACATATTTTTTTCATTTTGTGTAATTTTTAATTGATTGATAAAATTAAACTGAAAGTGTTTCTAATAAATAAACAGGCAGATATTGCTCTGCCTGTTTAAGTGCCTAAACAATTACTACTCATCATTCTTTACTTCACCACCGTGATCGCCAACAATCATCCAGGTACCATTTTTCTTCATTAAGATATCTGTCCAGCGGCCTTTTTCTGTAATTGGTTTACCATCATTACTTTCAGAGACTTGAGTGTAATAATAATGTACAAATGCAAAGTCCCCGTTAACCCAAATTCTGGCAGGTGTAATAGTATTGAACTGTTGTTTGCTTTTTGAAGAAAAGTATTTGGATGATTTTAGAGCATTCTCTTTTGTTCCAGGAGTTTCATAATCGTAGGACCAGCCAAGATATGAATCATCAAAGTATTTAAAGTAAGCCTGTGGATCACTGTTATTAATTTCCCAGTATTTTTGTACTCCAGCCCAAACATCCTTTTGCTCAGATGACCATTGCTGAGAGTAAATATTTAAAGACTGTAATAACACTAAAGTTAGTGTTATTAGAAAAAATAAATTTTTCATTATAAATCCTTTAGTTAATGGCTTTATTTATTGTAGTGGTTTAAGAGTTACATCACGGAAATATTTTGTGCCAATATACGTTCTCATTTCAAATCGATTTGCGGTCATCTCACGCATTTTATCTTCATCAGTTGTTTTATAATGTTTTGACATAATTTCTTTTCTCTTATCTGCATCGCTTTGGTTGTAATCCAATGCATAGCCAAAATTCTTATGAACAATAACTACAGCAATATCCCAATCATCGGGGCTTGATGGAGTGTTAAGTAGTATTGTGTAATCAAGAATTAGACCTTGTTTCTTAGCTTCTTCTTGTTGTGGAAGGAAATTTGCACGAAGGTATTTCATATATGCATCAAACTGACCAGGATTTGTTCTGTACATGCTTACAACACGAACAGAATTTGTAGTAAAATTTTCTTGTGCAAATAATCCGGTTGTAATTAAAAAAAAGAATATTATTGAAAAAGAGAATTGATTTAACTTTGTATTCATAACGTTTGCTCCTGAAAATAGATTGGAATTATTATTTATTAAACTTTACTTCCTGGTAAATTTCATCAGAATGTTTACCAGTGAAATATTTATTATAAGCTTTGTCAAAACTATCACGTGCTTCTTCAGTTGACCATGCTTCCAAAAACAGTTCATTGTTTTTTTGCATTGCTTTTGGAATATCTTCCCAGGTTTTAATTACTGTAATCTCAATTACATCTCTGTTGTCGTGTCCCCACCAATGGCGCACAGTTTTATGACTTATAACAAGAGGATTTTTGTCCCATACTTTAGTTTGAAATTGATGCGTCAGAGAATCAAACTCTGCCATTGAACCGTCCATTGGAAATGCTCTCTCATAATTTGACATTAAAACAGCATTGCCCTGTGGTGCTTGAGCGAGTATATCATTTGCTCCTGCAAAGAAAAGAATAAATAGAAAAGAAAGAATTATTGAGTACCTCATAACACATGCTCCTTTTTGTTGATTGATAGAACTCTAATTGATTAGTTATTTCTTAATTTTAATAGACCCGGATACTGAAGAAACACTTCCATCATCTTTATATAAAAAGGCGGAAGCTTTTCCACTATCAAAATCTGAGAGCATTGTAACTAAATTATTATCAGCATCAACAAACGAGGCTAAAATTGTTTTTTCATCAATATGGATAGTTGCCATTTTTTCGTTTGCTTCTGTGCCGGTATTTTTATTTTTCATATAAAGGGTAGAATCAGAAGTTATAACAAGATGTAATTTGTAATTGTCATATTCATAAATAATTTCTTTGCCAATAATGTCGTTAGTTGTGAGTCCGAGTTTATTTGAAATTAACTGACCATCCCAATGTGTATCCAAATAAAGATTTTCATAACTATCCCACTTGTTCGGGTCTGTAGGGAAAGATTTTTCAAAGTTTTTTATACCAAGAATATATCCCTGTTCGCTCTGCGAATTTATGGGAATACTTAAAAAAGCACTTAACAAAAAAACATACATAATTGTGTTTATAAATTTCATTTTATCACCTGTCTGGTTTATTGTATAAAATAGTTTTTATATTAATGACCGCTTAACCACTGTTCAAAACTTTTGTTTATTCCATCTTCAGAGTAATTCCAGTCCGGCTTAAGTCTTAATCCGTAGTCACTTTTCCAAATAAAATCAGCAGCGACTCCTGTTTCCATTTGATCTGAAATTACTATTATATAAATTTTTACATCTTCAATGATAATTTGCTTTATTTCAGAATTTATATGCTGCACCAAAAGTGTACTTTGAATAATCTCAGCTTGTCTTAAATCGTAGGTTGCCCAAACAACTCCATCTTTACCAGACAGAAAATTATCTTCATCAAAGGAAATAGAAAGTTCTATAATGCTTCCATTTGGTAAATGAGCAGGGCTTTGATCGCTTAAATCTTTCCAGTGTAAAGTTTTTAATGGATTAAGCACAATTTCTCCTTCAGAGTAATATGTTCCTTTTGTTTTTAAGATTATCAAAATACTTCTGCTGATAATTTTGAATAATTTAGAAATTTTTGTTTCTGTAAAAGTAGATTTTAGTCAAGGAGATATCTTGCACTATTTTCGCAAGTGTTTGGACTTTTTAATCATTATCGATTTATCTGAATTTTTCAACGGTTTTTAGTGTAATATTGAAGGAAATACTGTTTTACTAATTTGAAACTTTGTTGTGAATTTCAATATCAGTTTTCAGAAGATATTAAAAAGATGAAAATGTTAAGAAATGGATATTATTTAATTTTGTATTCGGAAGGAGAAATACCGAAATGTTTTTTGAACGCACGTGAAAAATATGCCTGATCATTGAATCCGACTTTATAGCAAATTTCTGCAACTGTTCCGGCGTTTTGCTTCAAAAGTTCTGCGGCTCGCTGTAAGCGAAATGTTCGTATTAATTGTCCCGGCGGCTGATCGATAAGTGCGTTAAGTTTTCTGCTCAACTGAGATACACTCATATTCATTTGATCTGCAAGTTTATCAACACTGAAAAGTTCATCTTCAAAATTTGAATCAATTATTTTGATTGCCTTCTGTATAAAAGCCTGATCAACAGATATAGAAGAAACCTCTGAGGGTTTAATAATTGCTGTTTTAGCAAATTTTTTTCTTAAAGTTTTTCGCTGATAAATTAAATTCTTAACTCTTACTTTAAGTTCTTTTGCACTGAACGGTTTTGTCAGATAATTATCAATGCCTGTTTCCAATCCTTCAATTTTATCATCAACCCCTGCTTTAGCTGTCAGAATTATTATTGGTATGTGACTTGTTTTTTCATCCATACGAATATTTTTACTGAACTGATAGCCGTTCATCTTAGGCATCATCACATCAGTGATTATAAGATCGGGAATTTCTTTTTGCGCTGCTCTAATTCCTTCTTCACCGTCACAGGCTTCAAATACCTGATAATCTTTTTCAAGTTGTTCACGAACATAGGCTCGTATATCAGCGTTATCTTCAACGATTAAAATTATTTCCGGTTTGGCTGATACTTGATTTTGATTTACGGAAGTTAAATCTGTCTCCTGAATTTTATTATCATCTAGAGTTTTATTCTGCACTATTATCGGGACTGCTGATTTTACCTGCTGTTCACTTGCAGCTGTTGCATCACCAACAGGAAGATGGATTATGAATTCGGTGCCTTCACCTTCTTTACTGTTAACATTTATATCGCCTTTGTGAAGCAATACTAATTCTTTTGTAAGCGCTAAACCGATTCCAGTGCCATCAAATTCACGGGTCATTGAGCTATCAATTTGATAAAAGCGGTTAAAGACGTGTGGTAATTTATCCGGAGCTATTCCAATTCCTGTATCTTTAATGATTATCTCAACCAGTGGGGATATTAAATTTAGAGTAAGTTTTATCTCTCCATTTTCATTTGTAAACTTTAATGCATTTGAAATAAGATTACAAATAATTTTTTCCATTTTATCCGAATCAAAATTCATAAGGATATTTTCAGAATCTGATTCAAACTTTAGTGCAATTTTTTTTGATTCAGCAAGTGATTCAAATGAATAGAAAATATTCTTAAGGAATAAAACAATGTTTTGCCGTTCTGCCCTCAGTTCCATACTTCCGGCTTCCAGTTTTGAGAGATCCAATAATTGATTTATTAGTGTAAGCAATCGGCGTGCATTTCTGTTTGCCACCTGTAGTTTACCTTTTTCTTTTGTATCTATACCTGATGATAAAACACTTTCAATCTGCCCGAGAATTAATGTTAACGGCGTTCTAAACTCGTGGGAGATATTTGCAAAGAAATGTGACTTCAATTGGTCCAGATTACGCAGCGTATCTGTTTCAACTTTTTCAATCTTTAATTGGTTCTTTAGTCTTAGTCTGTTTAACTCATATCTTCTTATTAAATAGAGAAGAGAAAGGATCACAATACCATATAATAAATAAGCAAACCATGTATTCCACCAGGGAGGAGTAATAATTACTTTTATAGACTCACCTGTCTCATTCCAAACTCCGTCGTTATTAGAACCTTTAACACGAAAAATATATTCACCTGGAGGCAAGTGTGTAAATGTAGCAGAACGAACAGAACCAGCGTAGATCCAATCCTTATTAAAATTTTCTAATTTGTAAGCATATTGATTTTTTTCCGGAGCTGAATAATCTAATGCTGAAAATTCAAATGTCAGTAAATCATTATCATAAGACAATTCAATAGAGTTATTATGCGGATAAATTTTTAAGAGATTACTCCTGTTGTCTTTTTTCATGGATGATGAATTAAAAACAGAAATGTTAATAACGGCAATTTCAGGTACAAAAGGATTATCAAGAATTTTTTCCGGATAGAAATAGTTTAAACCTTTGATGCCCCCAAAAAACATTTCACCATTCTTCCCAAGATGGTAAGCACCTGTATTAAACTCGTTGCTTTGTAATCCATCATTAACATCATAATTTCTAAATGCTTTTTTCTTAGGATCAAATTTAGATAATCCTTTATTTGTACTTAGCCATAAATTGCCTTTCTTATCTGGCAGAATACCATATACTACATTATTAGGCAGTCCTTCATTTTCGGTAAAGTGTTCAAAGGTGCCCTTTTCAATATTAAATTTATTTAATCCTCCGCCCGATGTGCCAAGCCAGAGAAACTTATCGGGCAAAAACGGATCCGGACACAGAGTGTTAATAGTATTGTTATTCAGGCTGTTTGGATCAGCAGGTTCATTTTTATAAGAACGAAATGTCTTATTCTGCAAATCAAAAAGCAGAAGACCGTTTCTTGTTCCAAGCCAAAAGGATTCATTTGCATCCTGGTAGATGACAGGGCGTACTCTTTGATTATAGGGCAATGATGGTTGATAACGATAGCATTGGAAAGTCCCTTTATCAGTATCGGTAAGACGGCAAAAGAAATTTTCAGTTGCTGCCCATATGTTTTTTTGTTGATCTTCAAGAACAACATAAACTTCCTTTTGGGGTAAACCTGAAATATCTGCAGGACTGAATTTATATTGTTTTATTTTTTCGTTACCTGGATCGTAACAATAAATTCCTTCTGTGGTAGCAGTCCAAATTTTGCCATCACTTGATTTTATCATTGACCAGGGACCAGTATTTCCAAAGTCGTTGGGTCGATTCGAGTCAGTTTCATAACTCCTTACTTCACCGGTTCTTCGATTCCATCTGAACAGCGCATCTGTACTTATCCAGATGATATCAGAATTTTCCTGCAGAATTGATCGCACACTAAAACCTGTTATACGTGATTTAGGATTACTTGGAATTGTAAAAGTTTGGAATCTGTTTGATTTAGAATCATATAAATTTATTCCCATCCCGGCTGTTCCAACCCAAAGAATACCAGTTCTGTCTATGTACAAACTTGAGATGCTGTTATAGCTAATTGTATTTTGATTAAGAGGATTATTTTTAAAGTAATCATATGAAAAAGTTTTTGGATCAAATCTCATTAATTCACCCGGAGTTGCAAGCCAAAGTTTTCCCGGTTTATCTTCAACTATCTGCATTATGCTTCCCCAGCCATATCTAAAAACTTCATAATGATGCGGATATAGTTTATAGCTGCCCGACTGCCTATCGAATTTTACCAAACCGCTTAAGGTGCCTAACCATAGATTGCCGCTTCTGCTCTCGTAAATAGAATAAACAGTATTATCAAAATAATTAGCCGGTGCTTTAGGATTTCTGGTTTCAATATTATAATGTGTAAAAGTTTCAGTATCGATATTAAATTTGTCAAGACCGGTTTGTGTACTAATCCACAGAAATCCCTTTGAATCAATCAATAAAGTAGAAATAATATTATTGCTTAAACTGCCAGGTTTGTCTGATTGGGCAACAAATTGTTTATATGTTATATCAAATGAATTATTATTCTGAAAGTTCATTTTGAATATACCTTCACCCCGGGTTCCAATCCAGATATTACCTTTAGAATCTTCCACAATAGATTTAACTTCATCAGTATTTACAGTCTTTGAAATCACAGAACTGTAACGAATGCGGTGAAAAGTCTCAGTCTCTCTGTCAAAAATATTTACCCCGCCATTCAATGTCCCTACCCAAAGATGTCCTCGGCTGTCTTCAAATAATGAGGTAATAAAATTATCCGAAATTGCTGTGGTATCGAACGGATCGTGCTGGTAAACTACAAAATTATGTCCATCAAATCTGTTTAATCCATCCTTTGTACCAAACCACATAAATCCTTTTTGATCCTGCAGAATGCAAGAAACAAAATTTTGAGAAAGTCCATCATCACTTGTTAGATGTTTGAATTTTATGTCTTTGCTTTGGGATAATCCAGAAGAAAAAATCAGCAGGAATGACAGAATAGTTAAAAAGATTCTGTTAACATCATTCAAGCCAAGATAAGTTAAATAAATCTTTGACTTTAAAATCATTTAAAGTTTAAGCATTAGTAATTAGGATTGTGAAAATATAACGAGCAATGGTATAAAAAATAAAATATTTAATCATTATGATAAAAAATGTGATTAAAAATTTACTGAATTTTATTCACCGGCAAGATACTCTAAAAAATCATTTATCAAAACAATCATTATAGGACTCTGAAAAATGTATTTCGTCTTGACTGTAATTCTCAGGTAACCGGGAATCTAATTTATGTTCTTTTGATTACTGTTTGGATGGTAAAAGTCTTTAGAAATCTTCAGAAGTTTCGTTTTATTATCAAAGTCTATTTGTAGATATATCTCAAAGTAAACTGCCCTTCTTTTATGTTTGGATTGTTATTCACAAATGCTGCCCGTTGAAAACTATTTTTTGAATTCATTTACTCATTTCCCTTTGCCGATTTTTAATACTGACAATTATCCCATTTAGTAAGTATTAAAATGTAAAAATAAAATTGCGGGATCATTTGAATACTCACAAAAAACTATTTTTTTGAATTGAAGATATATTGCAATAAAAGTCCTAATGTTTGCATTTATTGTCCTAACACCAGCTTTTTCTTTAACGCTATTTTTGCGCCAAAGTTTAACTATTTCATGATTTTTAGGAGACACAACTATGAGATTATTTAAGCTCATATTTTTCTTTGCAGTTTTAATGATATTTTTCCTCAATTCAGAAGTGTATTCACAATCTTTAAAATCTGAGATCAGAAATCTTTCCGAAGGAGCGGATATAATTGTAACCGGAAAAGTTGTTGACCAAAAATCACAATGGAATTCTGATAAATCTAAAATCTATACGAATGTTACGATTCAGGTAGATGAATTCCTAAAAGGTAGTAATAATCAAAATAGAATAGTTATTACTCATTTGGGTGGTGAAGTAGGAAATGTTGGTGAAACTTACAGTCACATACCGACTTTTCAAGATGATGAGGATGTTCTCCTTTTCGTTAAAAAATCTATCAAAGATGAGAGCCTCAGTGTTTTTGAAGGTGAAGAGGGAAAAATGACTTTATATCAAAATAAAAATACGGGTGAAAAAGTAACTTCAAATAATATTAAGGCAAGTGACATAAAGAAGGAAATTAAAAGTTTTGTTGAAAAACAATAATTTATTTCCAGCGTGTTATCGCCATACAAAATAAATATTAAAAAAATTTAATTGAGATAAAAATGAAAATTTCTAGTACAATAAAAATTAACTTTTTTGCTTTAATATTGTTGCTGATCAGCGGCAACATTTCTTATGCAACAAACACAAATAAATCATTTATTTTTAATGGATCGACAAGTTCCCTTAAAATATTAGATGGGGCCCCGGTAACAAGCGATGCAAATCAATCAGCATTTAAATATTTTAACAGCACCACATCATCATCAAGTAAAAAAATAACAATTGATATCTGGGTGTATCTTCTGGGCGATAATCCGGGCGTTGAAATGCCTGTTATCACGAGATCAGTCGCGGGCGGTAGTTCATTTAGAATGTATGTTAAAGATGGTACAGCATTTTTTTCTATTGGAAATTGCACCCCCGTTAGCACTGCGATAACTTTCCCTTCATTCCCAGCATTTAGCTGGATTAGACTAACGGGTACTTACGATGGAACAACATTAAAGATTTATTATAATAGTACTCTAGCAGAGAGCCGCGCTCAAAGTCTTGGCCCGGTATATAGCGCCGGAGAAGGCCTATTCGTGGGAAAATATGGTAACAATTCGTTCAATGGTTTAATTGACGAAGTGAGAATTTTTAACTCTGCATTAACTGCCAGCCAGATCAATAGTTGTAATGGCGGCGGTGATCCATCTTCATCAATACCCTCTTCACTTTCTTCCTATTTGGTCGGTCGCTGGTCCTTTACTGAAAAGACCACATACAATGGAATAATCACTTTAAAAGATTTAACATCGAAGAAAAATCATTTAAGAGTAAGCGAAATTAGCGAAATTGTAAAAAGTAATCCATTGCCATTCTTTGTTATTAATTCAACAGGAGATGGCAGCGATCTTTGTATAGGCGATGAATTGGCAGATGCAGGAAGCGGTTTAGTGACTTTAAGATCTGCAATTCAAGAAGCCAATTATTTACCCAATCTTCAGAAAATATATTTCTATTTACCGGGAACACAATCTTTTATCATTCAACCCCTAACTGATTTGCCAACAATCACAGGACCGGTAATATTGGATGGGACGTATCAAAAAGGTTACAGCGGATCTCCATTGGTAGAAGTTAGTGGTGCTTATGCTGACTTAAACATAGTTGCTGGCGGAAGTACTGTAAAAGGACTAAAGATAAATTCATCTTCTAATTTTGGGATTTCGCTTACCTCAATCGGCAGCAATATTATTAAATCAAACATTCTTTCAGGGATATTAATTAGTTCTGAGGGAAATAAAATAAATGGAAATACCATTTCTAATCTTAGTGGTGATGGTATTGCAATTATTAACGGAGGAAGTAACAACGAAATTGGTGTTACGGAGAGCAACATTATATCCGGCAATACTGGCAGCGGCATTTCACTTTTAAATTGTGTTGGAAATCAAATATCCAACAATACAATTACAAACAATTTGTTAAACGGAATATCTGTTTCGAATTCGGCTGGTACTGTTTTTGGAAATACGATATCTGAAAATTCCGGTTTTGGAATCTTTGTGAATGCCGGGACCGGAAATCAACTTTTGAATAATACTATTCAAACAAATACTAATGGCGGTATATTTTTATCAGACATTTCAGGAACAATAAGCGGAAACTTAATCTCACAAAATTTATCTTTCGGAATATCCTTATCATCTGCAAATTTAAATACTCTCTCAAGTAATCAGATTTTTGAAAACACCAGTTACGGTGTTCTCGTTGAGGGCAGCAATGGTAATGTTATAGAAAATAATACGATCAATTATAACAGCTCTTCCGGTATATCTGTTAAATCAGGAATCAACAATTCTATTTTATCAAATTCAATATATTCAAATGCAGAAATTGGAATTGATTTATGGAGCAGCATCCCACCTGAAAACGGAATAACTGATAATGATCAATCGGATTTAGATGAAGGAGGCAACAAACTTCAGAATTATCCTGTGATAACTAAATTTTATTCAGCAAGCAGCGGAACAAGTATCGCAGGATATCTTGAAAGCTCACCCAATAAAATTTTCAAGCTTCAGTTCTTTTCAAATTCTTCTCCAAATTCTATTAATGAGCGGAATGGAGAAGTATTTCTTGGAGAAAAATCTTTTACAAGTGATGCAGATGGAAGAGTAGATTTTCAAGCAAATTTCCCAAATGTAGAGGTTGATATTGCTAGCAATCATTCTGTAAGTGTTACAGCTACAGATGACAATGGAAACACATCGGAATTTTCATCGGCAATAACTACGGTTGTAGATGATGGCAACCATTATATTTTAAATAAAACTTTGAGCGGCATTCCATTGCATTGGAAAAATGGTGATGCAAGTTATACGATAGCTTCATCCTTTAATTCTGCTTATGCATCCGAAATTGAAACTGCATTTCAAACTTACAGCGATTTAGAAGAATTAGATTATACGAGAAGATACTTAGCACCAGATTCAACAAACGAGAACTGGGGAGGCGATCCTGATGGCATTAACAACCTTGTTTGGATGACATCCGAACAATGGGAAGTAACTGAGGTTCCGGAAAATGTTCTTGCTGCAACCAGAGTACGATATAATGCGATTACCGGTGAGATGATTGATGTTGATATTGCTTTCAATGGTGTTCCTCATTCAATTACTCTTAATTTAGATTTTGAATGGTCCGTAAACGGGCTGTTAGATGAGGGAAAATTAGATGTTCAAAATACCGCCGCTCATGAGATTACTCACTTTACCGGATTAGCTGATTTATATAATCCTGGTGATAATGCATATGTTTTTGATAAAGGAATGGGTGCATATAATGAAGATCAGACTGCTTATGGAAGAATTAATATTAATGAAATAAAAAAGAGATCCCTTTATAATGATGGATCAAATCCAAACTTAAAAGGTGATATCGCAGGCATTAAAGCTATTTATCAGGCTGTGGAAAATTCACTTCTTGATCTTGTTTTAGTCTTTGATGGCTCAAATAGTTTTACATCTGAAAATTCTTACAATGGTTTTACTGCATCAGTAAATAGCGCTCTTGAGCTTGTGACCAAATTGAGAGATGGAGATCGTGTTGCAATTGTAAACTCTGCTTCAACTGATTTTCCATTAACAGGATTTACAAAACAAGCGGCCATAAATTTTCTTTCAACAATGCAGCCCGGAGGAGTTGGTAATTTAGCACAACGAATTTCTCAAGCTCAAAATGAAATAAATACAAACGGAATTATTGAAAGACAAAAATCTATAATACTATTTAGTGCGGGTGAAGATAATTCATCTCCATCCATACTCGATCAGGATTATACTCTTCCTACTGCTCCTGTAAATACTTTTGGATATGAATCCAGTACATCCGGACAAGATTTAATGGGATGGCTTGCTAATGAAACCGGAGGTGATTACTTTGAAATTCCCAACTCATCTGAAATATCAAATGCAGTGAATGTTATCTGGTATAGACTATTAGGAATTCAGGTTACATTTGTTTCCGATCCAATAAGTAGCACAACAATAGCAAACGCCGGAGCAAATGGATTATATTATCAAGGAGGTTTGTACTATCAAGGTGGTCTTTACTATCAAGGCGGATTATATTATCAAGGTGGATTATATTATCAGGGTGGATTGTACTACCAAGGTGGCACTTTGGAATTAGGCGTTAACTGGGAAGGTAGTGAATATGAATTAATTTTAGTTCCACCAGGAAAAGATTCAACTGATGTTGATTCCTGGATTACTGAATCAAACTACAATAATCCTAGTTTTTTGATAGATGGTATTCCTGTAACATCATTTGGTATAGAGCTAGTTGATGGATACAATACACTTGGATCACCATTTAAAATTTTCCGAATAAAATATCCTATCGTTGGAAGCTGGTCTGGATTTGTAAAAGAAGTAACCGGGCCGTTACCTGGTGAATCTGAAAATGTTCATGTTTATATGGCGCAGGAATCAGATAGATTTATGAATGTTAATTCTGATAAAGAGCGTTATTTGCTTGGTGAGCCAGTTGTGCTTTCAGCAAAAGTTTATGAAGGCGGAGAAGGCGGAGCCGGTTCAGATCATCAATTCAGCACTGGTAATCCCATTAATAATGCTTTTGTGGTTGCGTTTTTAACCAAACCAAATGATCCAACACCTTTAACTGATTCAGCATTTGTATTTAGCAGAGTCGGTGATGGCATTTACCAATATGTTTATAATGGATCAACAGAAATTGGAAGTTATGATTTCACAATCTTTGCGATGGATTCAACTAATGGATTTAATGGAAATGAGTTTATAAATTCCAAGTACCAAATCAGAAGCGAGCATTCTGTTTTTGTTGCTGAAACTGAACTTCCCCAAATAATTTCTGGCAGAGGTGATGTACAAGAAGCATTGGTACTTATCCAATCGTTATTAAATTTTAATTTATCAAATCAACAAAGAAATAAAGTCAATAACGCAATTGCATCGCTGGAAGCAGCCTTAAACGACCGAAATTTTATCGATGATAATAATTTATCTGAATACGGATTACGGCTTTATTTAGGTGTTTCAGCTGCAACATTCTTTATTAAAAATTTATCTTCAAATACTCAAATAAATAGTGTCGTTGTAAATTCAATCAATTTGCTTTACAGTGGCTCTAGAATCTTAACTGCAGAAGCTATCGAATTAGCAGAATTAAACTGTGCTGCTCCATGTAACTGTGATCTGCTTTTGCAAATTGCCCATTCTCAAATAAACAATGCAGATGAAAGATTTGCTGATGGTAATTACATAATTGCGTTTACACATTTATCTCTTTCATGGACATCATCACAAACGGCATTAGGAACACAATTAAGAAAAGAGGAAAGTGCCGGTACTTTGCCGACCGATATTCCTGCAGAATATTTGGTTGAACAGAATTATCCCAATCCTTTCAATCCAATTACAGAGATACGATATCAGATCCCTGAAAACGGACATGTAAAATTGGAAATCTTTGATATACTTGGAAATCTTGTAACAACATTGGTTGATCAGGAATTAAATGCCGGTTATCATTCTTACACATGGAATGCAAGCGGATTTTCAAGCGGGATGTACCTTTACAGAATAACCAGCGGCAAATTTGTGGCTACAAAAAAACTTATGTTGATGAAATAGTAATTATAAATCTTTGATCCCATAATTGGGATCAAGGAATATTTTTTATTTTCTAAATATTGCCAGGAGAGAGTGCGTGAACTTAGTCAGTAGAATTTTGCTTTTCATTTTTATTTTTTTGATCCAGCCTATTACTCCACAAAGTAATATTAGGTTTAATCATCTTACTGTTGAAGATGGATTATCCCAAAGTGCTGTAACTGTAATTTTTCAGGATAAGCATGGGTTCATGTGGTTTGGTACACAGGATGGTTTAAACAGATATGACGGATATAAGTTTAAGAATTTTAAGAATATTCCATCAGATTCTACAAGTCTTTCTGACAATTTTATTTTTTCCATTTATGAAGATAAAACAGGCACGCTGGTTATTGAAACTCAAACAGGTAATTTTAATAAGTACCACCCCAAAACAGAATCATTTTCTTTAATAAAAAAAGAGGATATTGATTTAGTAAATAAAAAAGGTAGTTCTTTGGGTGCTTTATTTGTTGAGTCAGATGGAACTCAATGGACGGGTGGGCTTTCTCGTCCAGTTGGATTAACCAGGACTGACACTAAAACTGGTAAGTCAATTACCTTTAAGCACAACTCCTCCGATCCCACAAGTCTAGGTGATGACAAAGTATATTCCATTTTAAGAGACAGCAAGAAAAATTTGTGGGTTGGTACCGTAAATGGTCTTGATAGACTGGATGAAGCTACCGGAAAATTTACTCACTATAGGCACGATCCAAATAATATTAATAGTCTTTCTGATAATTGGGTTTGGCCAATCTTTGAAGACTTTAAGGGTAATTTGTGGATTGGTACTGTCCGCGGTGGAGTTTCTAAGTTTGATCCAACAAGTAAAACATTCGTAAATTTTAGTAACGATTCGGATGATCCAACAAGCGTTAATGATAATTTTATTTTTTCAATTTATGAGGATAGAAGCGGTGTAATTTGGTTTGGTACTAATACAGGCGGAGTAAATTACTTTCATCCCTCCACGCAGGTATTTGAACGATTTATTAATTCTCCAAATAATAAAAATAGTCTTAGTGATAATGCCGTACTTGCAATACACTCAGATAGGACTGGCAATTATTGGATCGGAACAAGAGAAGGTGGATTAGATAAATTTGATTATAGTAAGAATACATTTACTAATTATTCGCACAGTTCTTCAAATGCAAATAGCTTAATAAATAATTCTGTTCTCACTATTATAGAAGATAGATCTGGTCTATTGTGGCTTGGTACATTCAGCAGCGGTATGAATTCTTTCGATCCTAAAACAAATACATTTAAAGCATATGTTAACAATCCTTCTAACGCAAACTCTCTATCGGATAATCGTGTCTATGATATTCTTGAAGACAGAGATGGAATTATCTGGGTAGGTACTTACGGCGGTGGTCTTAATAGGTTAGATAAAACTTCAGGTAAGATTACAATTTATAAACATGACGAAAAAAATACTTCTTCAATAAGTTCAAACAGTGTTTGGACAATTGCTGAAGACAATGAAGGGAAGCTTTGGTTAGGAACATTTGGTGGTGGAGTAAATGTTTTTGATAAATCAAAACAATCATTTACCAATTTTAATAATAATCCGAATGATCCCTCAAGTTTAGGCGATGATAATATCATTCGTGTCTTTAAAGATAGCAAAAACAATATGTGGTTTGGCACAACAAAAGGCATATGCCGTTATTACCGCGACTCAAAAAAGTTTAAGACATATCGTGAGAAGGATGGATTAGCCAACGATTTTGTTTATGGAATTGTTGAAGATAATAATGGTAATCTTTGGTTAAGTACAAATAACGGACTTTCAAATTTTGATCCGCAAAAAGAATCCTTTAAAAATTATTACGCTGAAGATGGTTTACAGGGAAATGAATTTAACCAGAATGCTTTTGCAAAAGATTTCAAAACAGGAAGACTTCTTTTTGGTGGACCGAATGGACTTAATATTTTTAATCCCGATGATATAAAAGAAAATGATTTTCTGCCGCCGATAGTGTTCACAAATTATCTTCGATACAATACTGATGATGAAGAAGGTAAGCCGATTATCGAAAAAGGTATTTCTGAGCGAGATAGCATAGTATTAACGTATAAAGATAATATTGTAACTATAGATTTTGCCGCACTAAGTTTTTACAATAATTACAAAAATCAATATCGATATATGCTTGAGGGGTTTAACGAGAATTGGATACAACTCGGAAACAATCATACAATAACTTTTACAAATCTTTCTCCCGGTGATTATAAACTTAGGGTTATAGGATCTAATAATGATGGTGTTTGGAATGAGCAGGGGACTGCATTATTTATTCAGGTTCAGCCTCCATGGTGGAGAACCAATCTTGCTTACGGGATTTACTTTATTGCGTTCTTTGGATTTTTATTTGCTGTTAGAAGAGTTGAAATTAATAGACGAGATCAGAAAGCTCAAATCCGGGAATCCGCTCTGCGAATCAAGGCGACAGAAGCTGAAAAGCGTACCCTGGAAATCGAGAATGAAAGAAAAACCAAGGAGCTTGAGGAAGCAAGACAATTACAGCTTTCGATGCTTCCAAAAGAATTGCCGCAGCTTCCAAATGTTGAGATTGCTGCCTTTATGCGAACCGCCACAGAAGTCGGCGGTGACTATTATGATTTTATGGTTGAGGAAAATGGAGTTTTAAATGTAGCTTTTGGTGATGCAACGGGACACGGGCTTCAAGCCGGAACGATGGTTACATTAATGAAAGGATTTTTTACTGCTGATTCATCCAAACTTGGTATAAAAGATTTTATGTCTCATTGCAGCAGAGTTATAAAAGATATTAAGCTTGGCAGAATTTTGATGTCATTTACTTATTTAAAATTTGAGGACAAAAAACTAATGATTACTAGTGCAGGAATGTCGCCAATATTTTATCATAGTAAAGACACTAACCGGGTTGAAGAAATAATTATTCAGGGAATGCCTTTAGGTGCAATGCGCAACGCCTCATACAAAATTTTAGAGAGAGAAATAAAAAGCGGTGATACAATTTTATTGCTAACTGATGGTTTACCAGAGCAGATGAATAATAATGAGGAGATGTTCGACTATTCAAGAGTGAAAACTCATTTTAGTGAGATAATAGAGAATGCACCAAATATAATTATAGAAAAATTAGTTGAAGCCGGAGATAATTGGATGAATGGCAGGCTACAAGATGATGATATAACTTTTGTTGTTATAAGGATTAAATAATTTTTTTTATGAGAATACGGATATGTGTTAGACAAGATTAAAAAATATACTATATTCCAAAAGCTCTATTCCGATTTTAATAAATCATTACAAATAATTAAGAAAGTATTTTCATGAAGGAAAATGTAAAACTTGAAATCAAGCTTCCCAATATCCCAGATGTTGAACTGGTTGCAATTGAAAGCTTACAAATTATGGGCAGGCACCTTGGTATCCCTGAGGATAAGATAAGTGAAGCAAAGATAATTGTTACGGAGGCAATTATTAATGCGCTTGAACATTCGGGAGCTGATAATTCTTATGTAAATGTTGAATGCGACATGGGGAAAGAAAAACTTATCATTTTTGTTACTGACTTTGGACCGGGTTTTGAGCCTGAAAAAGTTGAAGATCCCCAAATTGCAGATAAAATTCATAGTCCACACAAACGAGGCTGGGGTCTTAAACTTATGAAGTCTATGTCTGATGATCTTTTAATTGAGTCAGGTCCGAATGGAACTAAAATTACTATTATTAAAAAATTAATCTAACCGGAGAAATTTAATGAGCACAGATTTTAATTTAATTTCAGAACTACACGATAAAACTCTTGTAATTAAAACTGAGGGTTATATAAATAACATCGGCGGAGAGAAAATTGTTCAGGAGTTTACAAAACATAACGGCATCAATAAACTTATATTGAATCTCGAAAATTCAAAGGTTGTTAATTCTATTGGTATTTCACACTTGATAGAAGTTATTGAGCAACTAAATCAAGGGAATGGTAAACTGATTTTTACAAATCTTGATCCAACAATTGAAAAAACATTTTCCATTATGGGATTGTTCCAGTTTGCAGATAAAGCCGATACGGTTGAGACTGCATTAAATGGTTTAAGCTAAGTGTTTATTAGTCATAAAATTATTCTTTATATGTCATTCCCACGGCAGTGGGAATCCATTTCTTTTATGCACTATGGATTCCCGCCTGCCTGCCGGCAAAGGCAGGTTTTCACGGGAATGACAAAAAAAACAAACTTTTTTCTGGTTGTCACAGACCATTCCGTGACATAAATTATTAAAACGATAAAACACGTCACAATGCGGACCGTGACTGTCAGTTAAAATTTAGTGATCAACAAAATCGTCTTACTTTTGCTTTGAGCATCAAAAGTAATTATCCATTCATAAACAAAGAAATATTTTGGGAAATAATAACCTTGTTGAAAAACTTGCTTTGCAGGTTGAATCATTCCAGGAAGGATTTGAAATATTATCTAGATCCTTCAGCTTAATTGAGATGGTAAAAAATTTTCTCCATATTATAAGAGGAAATTTTATCATCACAGAAATCTATTCTTTTCATAAGATCCAAAATATTCCTACCTGGAAAAACATATTATTAAAAAAAATTCCTGACAACACATATTTATCCTATTTGAAAGATTCTGAAACTCCATCAATACAATATTTAGAAGATCAGAATATTGAGATATCAATTACACTTCCACTTGCTGATAAATCTTATTTAGGTATACTGATAGGACCAAAGCTTGATAAATCAAAGTACACCGATCTTGATAAAATTACTCTGCAAATATTACTGCAGGTTTTTGATAGTGCTTACAAGTCATTTCTAAATCATAAAAAAGAAAAGTCGTTGATATTTGGACTTAATGAAAAAGTAGTACAGCTAAATAATTTAATTGATACTGTAATCGAAGCCTCGAGATACGATAAAAGAAGTGTATTGTTTGAGCTGGCTCTTGAGAGAATCAGTTCTTTAACGAATGCATCTTCTGCTTTACTGGAAATAATTAAAGAAGATAAAATAGAACAGCAATATTCTTTCCCCCAAAATATAAATATCAGCAAAATTCTTAATTCATCATTTAAACTTGAATCATCATTCAACTTTAACAATTTGTCATATCATTTTACCCTTGCAGAAAAAGAAACACGACACGGAGTTACTAATTTTAATGACCTGGATAAACTGCTCTTAGACGCAATTGCTCGACAGGTGAAGGCATCAATCGAAAACCAATTCTTAAATAGTCAGGCCATTGAAAAAGAAAAGATGGAGCAGGAGTTAAATGTTGCTGCTTCAATTCAGCAAAGGATTCTTCCAATTGCATTACCAAAAATAGAAGGATTCGATCTTGCAGGAATTAATATCCCATCCAAAGAAGTTGGCGGAGATTATTATAATTGTATTGAAATTGGTAACGGGAAGAGTGCTTTAATTATTGCTGATGTTGCAGGAAAAGGAATCGGAGCAGCATTACTTGTTAGCACTTTAGATGCATCATTATATTCATATTTGCAATTCGATATTCCTCTTGCAGAAATGGCAGATAGATTAAATAAATTAATTTATAAGTCTTCTCCTGCCGATAAATACATAACATTTTTTATCACTGTGCTGGATTCAAAAACAGGTGAATTGGATATTGTTAATGCTGGACATAATCCGATTTTTTTGTTGAGAACAAATGGAACTCTCGAAAAACTTGATGCCGGTGGAGTTGGTCTCGGTATGTTTGATTTTGGAATTCCTTTCGCTGGACAAAAAACAATTATGAATTCAGGTGACAAACTATTCTTATATACAGATGGTATTCCTGAGGCAATGAATGAAAAAGAAGAAGAATACTCAGATGAGAAAATGATAAAATATTTTATTGAGCATTCTAACAAATCTTCCGATGATTTTATACGGTCAATGGTTAATGATGTAAAAAATTATGTCGGGCTAGCACCTCAAAGCGATGATATTACAGCAATGATTCTTAAAAGGAATTGAATCTTTCATAAACAGTTTTCCTCATTTTAAAAAATTTAATTGGATTTACTATGCGACTAATTAAAAATACTTTCTTAATAATAGTTTTTCTGATATTGAATTTTACGGAAATTCATTCGCAGAAAATTCAAGTAGAAAAAATCTCAATACCGGAAGGTCTCTCCAACACAACTGTCAAGCATTTATTTCAGGATAGTTACGGACTTATCTGGATACCCACAGAAGATGGTCTTAATGTTTATGATGGATATAAAATAAAAATTTATAAAAATATTCCTGGTAACCCCAAAAGTATTGTAGACAATAGTGTTTGGTGTGTTTCGGAAGACAAAGCAAGAAACATCTGGATCGCTACAGAAGCCGGTGTGTCAAAATATATTCCTTCTCAAAATCAGTTTGTCAACTATGAAACTAAAGATATGGTTGCAAATACAAACGTCTCTTTAGCACGAATTAATTTTATTTATGTTGATTCAAAGAATAATGTCTGGGCTTCAACTAATTCCGTTGGAATAGTTAAGTACGATCGCAAATCTGATAAATGGGAACAGATAAAAGTAATTGTTTCAGACTCAATTTCTTACTACCCCCCGAGTAGTGAAAGCAGCTATCCAATCACGGAAGATAATGATGGCAAGATTTGGGCTGGCAATTTTGGTTATGGATTAATCTTTTATGATTCAGATAAAAACGTTTTTAGACAGGCTGAGTTAAATCGCAACTCTAAAACCCCCAATTTTTCTCAAACGGGCAAAGAGATAACAGAACTTTATTTCGATCAGAATAATGTTTTATGGTTAACTAGCCGAAGTGGTGTTTATAAATACTATCCAAAGTCTGGGGTGTTAAAATCGATTGAAGAATATTCTGACTATCAATTAACATTTTTTGCTTATTATAATGGCATCACACAGGACAAAGACGGGAATGTCTGGGTGGCAAATAATTTTCGCGGCTTATTAAAGTTTGATGGTGTTTCTGATAATTATAAACGAATCCAAATTGAAGGCATTGGCTCTTTTTCAGATGGAAGATCAGAGATATTATTATCTGATGTTATGTTAGATAATACCGGACTTCTATGGTTTGGTACAACGCTGGCAGGTGTATTTAAGTATAATCCAGATGCAGAACCCTTCATTCATTATAAAAATGATCCCCAAAATAAGTCCAGCATAAATAGCAGCCAGATTTTTAGTATTGTCGAATCACAAAAATATCCCGGTAAAATTTATGTTGGTACAAGAGGCGGAGGTTTAAACACATTTAATCCTGTAGCAAAATCATTTTCAAACATTCCTTACAATGTTATTAAGGATGTCTTTGGAGGATCGGTCCGTGCTATTTTAGAAGAACCAGATGGATCATTATGGCTTGGTACCTGGGGTGATGGTCTCATCAAAATGAATTCCAATTATGATGTTGTTGAAAGATATACCCGCGATTCAACTAATACTAACAGTCTTTCTGATGATAATATAAGAGTGATTAAGAAAGATAATAATGGAAATTTATGGATCGGTGGAGCTGATGTTGGACTGAATTTTATGAATGGTAAAACTAAAAAGTTATCCAGGATTAGTGATGGAACATTTTCAAATTATCCACAGGAATTAGTAAATCTTCTAAATAAAAAGAACGCAGAAAAAAAATACTTTGCTGAAATCAAAGAGGTTGGTGACGCACAAAATTTAACACAAAAATTTTCAATATCGCATAATGGAGAATATCTTATTGTATCTGCTGGTGAAGGAGTTTATAGAGATTCATCAATGGCAGATTACGGCTGGTTGGAAGATAACAAAGGGAAAAAAGTTTGGACCTCTGAAAATATTTTAAATTCTTATCACTTAGGTGGTGCTCCTAAAAATAGAATTTATGCGGAGTTAATAAAACTTACGCCCGGTCAATATTCGTTAAGATATGTTTCTGATAACAGCCATTCTTATAATCGATGGAATGCTGTTTCTCCGTATAACAAAGAATTTTGGGGTATAAGAATTTATCAAATGAGCGATAATGCTGAAGTTCAGTCAATTCGTAATTACATAAAAGAAGCTGAGGAAACCAGATTTGTAAAAGGCGGTAATATCAGATCAATTCATATTTCCGAAGATATTGTCTGGATAGGTACTGATGATAATGGATTAAACAAGTATAACATCAAAACCAAAGAAGCAAAAAATTATTCTTATCAATTGAACAATCCTAATTCAATTAGTAATAATAGCGTTCAATTTATTTATGAAGCTCCGAATGGCATTTTATGGTTAGCAACTAACGGCGGACTAAATAAGTTTGATCCTAAAACAGAAAAGTTTACTGTTTACACAGAAGAAGACGGACTGCCTACAAATTATATTGCATCAATTCTTCCCGGCAATAATGATGATCTTTGGCTGGCAACACGAAGCGGTATTTCTAAAATGATTAATAACAAATCCACAAATAAAATAACTTTTGTTAACTATGATATTCAGGATGGATTGGGTGGAACAGATTTTATCGCATTGGTAGCTATTAAATCCAGCAGCGGCAAATATTATTTTGGCGGTGAGCATGGATTAAATGAGTTTGGTGATGTTACAGTAAATCAAACACCTCCTGCTCTAATATTTTCTGATTTGAAAATTTCCAACAAATCAGTTTTTAATATGGCAGATGATTCTCCTTTAAAAACTTCGATCTACGATTTGGATGAACTGACTCTTTCTTACACACAAAACGATCTGAGTTTTGAATTTGCAGCTCTCCATTATGCAAAGCCATCAAAAAACCAATATGCACACATGCTTAAAGGATATGATGAAGAATGGATCTATGACAATAAAAGATTTGCAACATATACCAATTTAGATCCCGGTGAATATGTTTTTATGATTAAGGGTTCCAACAGGGATGGAGTATGGAACGAAGAAGGCAAAGCAATTAAGATTACAATCCTTCCGCCGTGGTGGCTAACTACCTGGGCTTATATAGGATATGGATTCCTTTTGTTGGGATTTGTATTTGGTGTAGATAGAGTTCAAAGAAAAAGACTGCTAACTAAAGAAAAAGAAAAACAAAAACTTATTGAAGCAGAACATAGAATTGAAGCTGCAGAACTTCAGGCAAAAGCAACTGAAGCAGAGAAAAAAGTTCTGCAGGTCGAGTTTGATATGAAGAAAAAGGAACTTGAAGAAGCGCGTGAACTTCAGTTATCAATGCTGCCTAAAGAATTGCCTAATCTTCCGCATCTGGATATTGCAGTTTATATGAAAACGGCAACAGAGGTTGGCGGTGATTATTATGACTTTCACGTCGGTATGGACGGAACTCTTACTGTAGTCATAGGCGATGCGACGGGACACGGAATGAAAGCTGGAACGATGGTTACAGCGACCAAAAGTTTATTCAGTTCTCATGCAGGTAATCCTGATATTCTTTTTACTTTCCAGGAAATTACACGCTGCATAAAACATATGAATATGCACCTGGTTGCAATGTGTCTTTCTATACTTAAAATACAAGGAAATAAAATGCAGATATCTGCTGCCGGTATGCCTCCCGCATTATTGTACAGAGACAAAACAAAATCTGTGGAAGAGATTATACTGAAGGGTATGCCGCTGGGAGCGTATCAGGATTTTCCTTATGAGCTAAGAGAGATGGAAATATTTCCCGGTGATACATTATTTCTAATGAGTGATGGTTTACCGGAATTATTCAACAGAAAAAAAGAAATGTTTAGTTATGAAAGAGTAATGGAAATATATAAAGGCTCCGCAAGTAAAAATCCTGAAGAGATAATTGAAAAACTAAAGAAGGCAGGTTCAGACTGGACGAGTAATGAAGCTCCGGATGATGATGTAACGTTTGTTGTGATTAAAGTAAAGTAAAAAATATATAAAACTAGATCTTTAGATTTTGTCATTCCCGTGAAAACCTGCCTTTGCCGGCAGGCAGGCGGGAATCCATAACTATTAAATAAACTAGATTCCCACTTCCTTGGGAATGACTATAGCAATGACAAACAATGTGATTGGCGTTTGTGATCTAAAAGTAAAATAAACCGGAAAAATTATATGAAGAGTATTAACGCATTACAGAGAACTCTTAAATATTCAGTATACTTACTGATATTTATAGTTATTTCTTCAAATACAATTGCTCAGAAAAAGCCTGTTAAATTTAATCGGCTTACTTCCAGTGACGGCTTATCTCAAAATAGAGTTAGCGCAATAGTACAGGATCACGATGGATTTATCTGGATCGGTACCGAGGATGGTGTAAATAAATATGATGGATATAATTTTGAAATATTTAAAAGAAATCCCGGTGATAGTCTCTCGATAAATGATAATCAGGCACTTGCGATGCATGTTGCTAAAGATGGAGCACTTTGGATTGGCGGCTCACTAACAGGATTAAGTAAATTCAATTCAGCTACAAAAACATTTACCAGATATAACCATAATCATTCCAACCCAAATTCATTAGCTGAAGATATAATTATTTCTTTTAGTGAGGATACCAAAGGTAATCTTTGGATTGTTACACAGAATAAAGGTTTTGATTATATGATAGTGAATGAGGGAAAATTTATCCATATGGCTAACATGCTTCCACCTGATTATAAAATCCCGGGAAATCAAATCTATTTTATTCATCAGGATAAACAAAATAATTTATGGATCGGTGTAGATAGAAAGGTTCATTATTTTAAAGTCAGTTATAGTGAAACCGGTATTCCAAAATTGCAGCCGATAAAAATTGAGAATCAAATTCTTAGGACTGCCGCTACTTCTATTGAAGAAGATAATGATGGTAATATTTGGATTGGCACTCCGGGGGAAGGTCTTTTAAGATTTGATTATAAGGATAAGCTTTTAAGTAAATATGAAATACCCGTTAATAATTCGTTGCTTTATTCTTTAATAATCTTTGCATTAGAAGCAGATGAAACCGGTAATCTTTGGATTGGTGGAATTCCCATCGAACAAAATCCTGATCCTAGAAACGAAACCGCTGATCCTACAAATGAAACGACGCCTGGTTTATTAAAATTAGATCTTCAGTCGAGAGAACTGCAGAGTTTTTTAGCCGATCCAAAAGATAAAAATAGCCTCAGCAGTAATGGCATCATTTCTTTGTTAGTTGATAAAACAGGTGTTCTCTGGGTCGGAACTTTTCTATCAGGACTTAATGTGTACGATAAATCTGTTATTAAATTTTCTTTAGTTACCACGGGTCAGGAAGGATCCAATAACATAAATGGACCTATCAGAGGATTTTATATTGATGAGAACAAAATACTTTGGGTAGCCTCACAGGGCAACGGTTTGATTTCTTATGATAGGGTTAAAGCTAAATATGAATTTTATACTCACGGCGAAAATGATCCTTCTTCGATCAGTAGTGATATAGCTCGCTGCATTTATGATGATGGAAAATACATGTGGATTGGAACTCAGGCAGGTTTAAACAGATTTGATAAAAAGACAAAAAAATTTAAAAGATTTTATATCGACCCTTCGGATCCAAATTTAAATGTTAACGGAATTAATTATAACATAATCGAAATAGACAAAAAGCCCGGGTATTTATGGTTTGGTACAAATGGCAGTGGACTGGTGAGATTTGACAAAGAGAAAGAAACTTTCAAAACGTACACTTATGATCCGGAAGATGCAGCCAGTCTTAACAGCAGAGCTAACTTTGTTAGAACTGTCTGGTATTCAAAATCACGACCGGATGAGCTATGGGCAGGAACCACAAATGGAATTAATATTCTGAACCTTAAGACAGAGACATTTCGATATTATAATTATGACCCAAAAGATTCCACCAGTTTAAGTCATCCGAATGTTATGGGTTTTTATGAAGACAAAAACGGATATGTTTGGATTGCAACGTACGGCGGTGGATTAAATCGTTTTGATCCGAAGATAGAAAAATTTTTAAGGTTTACACAAGAGAATAGTGATCTTCCAAACAACGGAGTTTATGGAAGCTTACCTGATGAAAAGGGAAATCTCTGGATATCAACTAATAGTGGAATAACTAAATTTAATCCGAACAATTTTCAATTTAGAAATTATACTGTAGATGATGGCTTACAGAGCGAAGAGTTTAATGGAGGAGCATATTATAAATCAGCGGATGGCGAAATGTTTTTTGGCGGAATAAAAGGATTTAATTCTTTTTATCCTGCTGAAGTTATTGACAATAAATATATTCCCAATATCGTTTTAACCGATATAAAAATATTTAATGAATCGGTTAAAGTTGGGGGGGACTCTCCACTTAAAAAACAAATTACAAAAACTGAAGAAATAGTTTTATCCTACTGGCAGAATGATATATCATTTGAATATGTAGCTCTTCATTATTCAAATCCATCAAAAAATAAGTATGCTTTTAAACTTGAAAATTATGAAGATGAGTGGCGCTATGTTGGCGATGTTAGAATAGCTACTTATACAAATCTTGATCCCGGAGAATATATTTTCCGTATAAAAGGATCAAACAATGATGGGCTGTGGAATGAAGAAGGGAAATCGATTCGACTTATTATTAAGCCTCCGTGGTGGAAAACAAATTGGGCGTACGCTTCATACTTTCTAATTTTTTTAGCAGGTGGATTTACGTTTGATAGGTATCAAAGGGCAAGAATAAAAAATGTTGAACAGAGAAGAGCACAGTTATCATTACTACGTGCTGAAAACCAACGAAAGACACAAGAACTTGAGGAGGCACGTCAGCTTCAGCTATCCATGCTTCCTAAAACTCTCCCGCAATTAGCGCATCTTGATATTGCCGTTTATATGAAAACAGCAACTGAGGTTGGTGGTGATTATTATGATTTTCATGTCGGAATTGATGGAACACTAACTGTTGTGGTGGGTGATGCAACCGGACACGGTATGAGGGCAGGAACTATGGTTACAACTACAAAAAGTCTGTTTAGTTCGCACGCATCAAATCCCGATATACTATTCACATTTCAGGAAATAACACGCTGTATAAAATATATGAATATGCATATGCTCTCAATGTGCCTTTCAATATTGAAGATTCAGGGTAACAAGATGCAGATCTCAGCAGCAGGAATGCCTCCTGCTTTGTTATATAGAAACAAAACTAAATCGGTTGAAGAAATTATTCTAAAAGGAATGCCATTAGGTGCCGTGCAGGATTTTCCTTATGAATTAAGGCAAACAGAAATTTATACTGGTGATACGATATTATTAATGAGTGATGGATTTCCAGAGATGTTTAATAAAGACAAAGAATTATTCGGTTATGAAAGAGTGATTGAAACTTATCAGCAGGCTGCAGATAAAAATCCTGAAGAGATTATCAGAGAGCTAAAAAGTGCCGGCTCTGATTGGTCACAATCTGACACACCCGACGATGATGTAACGTTTGTTGTAATAAAAGTAAAATGATTTTTTGTACTCAATAGCCACGACCTTCAGGTCGTGGAATAATTAATCTTAAGGCGTATCGGCTTAAATTAAAATATGGGCTAAAGCCCAATAACATTTTTTGATACTCCAACCCCGACCTAAAGGTCGGGGCAATTTAAAATCTTATATATGGTGAATTTTATGAAAGTAACATTTTTTAAGAATCTAATAATCCTCGTGATATTTGTTTTTTCATCAGCGATATTATCGCAGCAGAAACAAAAAACAGAAGCCAATGCGGATATTGTTGAATACACTAACAGAGAAGGTTTACCCACCACAAATATTACAAATGGAATTCAAACTAAAGATGGTTTTATTTGGATTTCCAGCATTGAAGGAACCTACAGGTTTAATGGTTACGAATTTGAAGAAGTGGGAGTTGATATTGGATTACCCACAATGCAGAATATGTATTACGATTCAACAAAAAATGTAATGTACTTCGCTTCACCTGCTAAATTTATAACATTCGATGGAAAAGAATTCAAAGTATACACCGAAAAAGAAGGATACAAAATAAACGGATTAGAAGGACAGTTAATAACTTTTATTAAGGCTGATAGCAAAGGCAGGATATGGATTGGCTCCACAACTCCATTTGTAGATAAAAATAATAATGGCGGTCTAACAAAATTTGAAAACGGAAAATTTACAGTTTACGATTCTAAAAATTTCCCTCTTGATAATGCAACAAACTTTATTGAAACTCCTTACGGTGATCTAATTTTTAATTCCGCCGGTCGTAATACTCAAACGCGAGAAGAATCGTATGTGGCTTTATTTAAAAATGGAGTCTTTAAAAGAATTGATGAATCAGTTGGTATAAATCTGCAGAACGCAGGTATGTTTCCTGAGGCAAACGTAACAGCAATCGATAAGGAAGGAAATACCTGGCTGCCTTGTTCTGGAGTTATAAGTGGTTCGGAGGGATCTGATATTTATTCCGGAGCTTTGATGTATGACGGTAATAAATTTTATCAATTCACAGAATTCAAGAATCAACTTAAAAAAGATCAATTCCCAATTCAAGTTTTCTATAGTTCAAAAATGAATAAGCTGTTTATGACAACTCTAACCAGAGGTGGTGAAATTTTTGACGGGAAAAATAATAGTGTTCTTGAATTTGAAAATGGTAAATGGAAGGTTTCAAATATTTTAAAGGAAATTAATGAGATCAGAGATCTGAAAACAGATAGAGTGATTAATGACTTTAATTACCAGAGTGTGTTTTTTCTGAAATCAAACAAATACTTTCCTGAACGGCTTCTATTTCAAGTCACATCCCAAAATCAAAGCTCAAAATATCCCAATCAATTATTTTCATTTACAGATAACAAATGGAAAAAATTTGATTCATTTGAATCGGGTCCAGGAATCGTGTTAAGCGATGGAGTTGCAATGAAAACTTCAAAAGGCATAGCAATTTATTATCCCAATTATTCCAGTATGCTTACCTCAAAAGATGGCTTGCTTGTTACTCAGTCAGGAATTGTAACACCTTATACAGATTATAGCGGTTTGGTCTGGTTTTCATATTCATATACTGATTTACCGGCTTATGCCCAAACTACCAATGTTGGAATAAACGTTTGGGATGGAAAAAAATTAAGAACCATTACAGAAGAAGACGGACTTACAAGTAACATTACCTTCAAAATATTTCAGGATAGTAAAAAAAGAGTTTGGATTACCACATCAAAGGGTTTAACGATGGTTCGTGAAATTAAAAACAGTGAAGGTGATCAAATATTTAAAATTAATTCAATTTTAAGCGAAGAAGGAAACTCTTATAATACTTCTAGTATACTCGAATCAAAAAGTGGTGATATTTATGCTTGGCAAAATTATGTAAGACCTGCAGAAGCTGACCTTGTTGGAGCCAATTATTATTTTGGAAAGCTAGAGGGAGAAAAATTAGTTAAGATAAACTCACCTTTTAGTGAGGATGATAATACTAAAAAATATCAGCTGTTTGATCTTAAGGAAGATAATAAAGGAGGGCTATGGCTCTTCGGTTTATTCTCAGATAATATTAAAGATATTACTTCTGTACAGTCAAAAATAATGTTGTACGATGGTAAATCATGGTCAAAGCCTCCGGCAACCTGGAATGTACCTTCCCAACAATTGCATTATGTAGGAAACTTAAAAAATGGGATGTACTTTTTAACAGTAGGAGGCTTTTATGTTTTTGACGGAAACAACTTTATAAATCTTAGCGATAGCGTAAATGCTAATGCTGATTTCAGAATTTTAAAAGGTGCAAGTGTTGCCGGAACGCAGACAGAAATACAGGCAGGTAATAATTTATATATAAGGCTAAGAAATAGGGGACTAGTAATATTTGATGGCACAAATTTAAATTTTTATACAAAGAAGAATGGACTGCTGTCCACTAATCTCTCAAATCCTGTGATCGATGAAATTAGAGATGCAGTGTATTTTTCATCTCCTTCCGGTGCATTAAAAATAAGCGGGAATAAATTTCAAACGTTTTATCATGATGAAAGTGTTGCAAGCGGCGGACCCTATATTTCTGCGATGGATGGATTCGGAAATATGATTGAGTTTTATAACGGAGTTGGTCTTTACATTAATAAGAGTGAAGAAAAAAATTATCCATTATTAATTTCGTCTGTATCTATCAGCGGCCAATCTCATTACTACAATTTTCCAGATGAATTACCATATTCTCAAAATTCTTTTATATTCAATTATTCTGCGTTGAATTTCAAAGATCCGAAACAAACAACCTATGAACATTTTCTTGAAGGCTTTGATAAGGGCTGGTCAAAATCAAGCAATCTTCCTTTTGCAGAGTACCAAAATCTTCCTTTTGGTAAATACACATTTAAAGTTCGTGGGATTACATCAAATGGTGTAAAAACAAATGAAGCGTCTTATTCGTTTCAGGTAAATCCACCTGTCTGGCGAACCTGGTGGGCATATTTGGTTTATGTTGTTGCATTTGGACTAGGTTTAGTAGGAATAAGAAAGTTTGAGTTAGAGAGAAGAAAAGAAAACGAAAATAAAAAATTCCTTCAGCTTGAGAATGATAGAAAGACAAAAGAACTTGATGAAGCTAAACAGCTTCAGCTTTCAATGCTTCCTAAACATCTTCCATCCGTTCCCCACTTAGATATTGCAGTATTTATGAAAACCGCAACAGAAGTCGGCGGTGATTATTATGATTTTCATGTTCATATGGATGGAACATTAACCGTAATTCTTGGTGATGCAACAGGACACGGAATGATGTCTGGAATGATGGTTTCTATTATGAAATCTTTATTTATGTCAGACAGAACAAATAAGGAACTTAAACCATTCTTTGAAAATGCGAATGAAGCGATAAAGGATATGCAGCTTGGCAGATTAATGATGGCTCTAACTTGTGTGCAGATCAGTAATAATAAAATAATAACAACAAATGCTGGTATGCCTCCGTTATTTATTTACAGAAAAAATTCTCAGACGATAGAAGAGGTTGTTATTAACAATATGCCTCTTGGCGCTATGAAGGGAATCGTATATGATATTAAAGAAATCAAGATAGACAGGGGTGACACATTATTATTAATGAGCGATGGATTTGCGGAACTAAAAAATCAAAATCAGGAGATGTACGGATACAAGAGAGCAAGAAATAGTTTTGAGGAATCTGCAAAGAAAGAACCCGAAGAAATAATAACACATTTAAGAGCAGAAGCCAGAA
>Ga0172375_10000721_pt1 | contig 53096 bp, 61 predicted proteins | sample LakKiv1m_FD_114537 | JGI IMG/M metagenome (GOLD analysis project Ga0172375, IMG submission 114537) | Freshwater microbial communities from Kabuno Bay, South-Kivu, Congo - kab_092012_11.1m | ecosystem: Environmental > Aquatic > Freshwater > Lake | place: Democratic Republic of the Congo...
CGGGCTGGAAAGAAACCGGATTACAGTAAAAACCATAAAACAGTTTAAATTAAAATCCGCCCCAGAATTCATCGGGGGTGGATTTTTATTTAGTTTCTGATAAAATGAGGTCATGGTTAATCAAGAAGAGGTAAGGCATATTGCCAAGCTGGCTCGATTGGGGCTAACCGAAGAAGAAGTCCGAAAATTTCAAAAAGATTTAGCGGCTATTTTAGATATGATAGAAAAACTAAAAGAAATTAATGTTGCGAACGTTGAGCCGACAACGCAGGTAACTGGCCTGGAAAACAAGATGAGGCCTGATGAGAGCGAGAAAAAGGGGGCAGAAATAAGAAAAAATATTTTGGCCAATGCGCCCGAAACAAAAGACGGCTACATCAAGGTAAAAGCAATTTTAGAATAAAAAATTAGAGTTTAATTTTTGGATATGGATCTAACGAAGCTGACAATTAAAGAAGCGCACGAAGGACTAAAAACCAAGCAATTTTCGGCTGCTGATTTATCCCAGGCTTTTTTATCGCAAATAGAAAAAAAAGATAAAAATATTCATGCTTATCTAAGCGTTATGAGCGAGTCGGCGAAAAAAAGAGCTCGGGAGATTGATGTTAAAATTACTTCCGGCGAAGAAATTGGATTGCTCGAGGGCCTCCCTTGCGCTATCAAGGATAACATTTTGATCGAGGGTGAAAAATGTACCGCTGGTTCCAAAATTTTGGCCAATTATGTCGCGCCATACGATGCGGCGGTTATTAAAAAGCTAAAAATGGCGGGAACAATTTTTTTGGGAAAAACCAATTTGGACGAATTTGCGATGGGTTCTTCAACTGAAAATTCCGGTTTCGGATTAACTCGTAACCCCCATGATCCAGAACGAGTTCCCGGCGGCTCGTCTGGTGGATCGGCGGCAGCCGTGGCGGCAAATGAGTGCCTCTATGCTCTGGGATCGGATACGGGCGGCTCTATCCGCCAGCCGGCTTCGTTCTGCGGTGTAGTCGGTCTCAAGCCGACTTATGGAGCGGTTTCCCGTTATGGCGTGATGGCAATGGCTTCTTCGTTGGATCAGATTGGGCCGTTGGCTAAAAACGTGGCTGATTGCAGATTTATTTTTGAAGCAATAAAAGGAAAAGACAAAATGGATTCAACAAGTGCTAATTTTCCGGTTGCGCCGGTTTTTAACAAGAAAATCGAAAACTTAAAAATTGGCTTGCCTAAAGAATACTTTGCTGAGGGGATTGATCCGGCAGTTGAAAAATTAGTCCGCGCGGCAATTATTAAGATGCAGCAATCTGGAGTGAAAATAGAGGAAATTAGCTTGCCTCATTCGGAATACGCTCTGGCCTGCTATTATATTATTATGGCCTCCGAAGTTTCGGCCAACTTGGCTCGCTTTGATGGTGTTAAATATGGTTTCTCGGCCGGTGGAGACGCGAATTTAGAAACCGAGGACTTATTATCCGTCTACCTTAAATCTCGCCAACATGGCTTTGGCGATGAAGTTCGACGGCGAATAATGCTGGGAACTTATTCTTTGTCGTCCGGTTATTACGATGCTTACTATTTGCAGGCGCAAAAAATAAGAACAAAAATTTTAGAAGATTTTAAAAACGCTTTTTCGAAAGTTGATTTGATTATGGCGCCGGTCGCGCCAACGGTTGCTTTCAAGATAGGAGAAAAAACTTCGGATCCCGTGCAAATGTATTTATCCGATATTTATACGGTGCCAGTCAATATGGCGGGCGTTCCGTCGATGTCCTTGCCTTGCGGCAAGGCCGGAAATTTACCAGTTGGCCTGCAAATTATTGGTCCGCATTTTTCAGAAGAATTGATTTTCGCAGCGGGTCAAACTTGTGAAAATTTGTTAAAATAAAGTAGGGTTTGTAGTCGTGTTCTAAGGTTGAGTTTTTGGGAAGGTGAATTATTATCAATCCTAAACAAAAAACAAGCTGAGTTAAATGCTGACTTTCTTTTTAGAAATTTACGATCTGGTTTATAACTACCTGACCTCGACTAATTTCGGGGGCGTTTTGATAATTCTGAAATTAACAAGTTATTTGCTTACTTTAATGCTTGCGCTTTTAATTGCTGTTTTGCTGAAACGAGCCGATTCTACCTGGTGGGTTGAAGAGAGGGTTTATGCGAGTCAAGTCGCTTATGGCCAAAGCGAAGATCAGCGTTGGCAGAAAATTTTAGAAAGATTAAAAAAAGGAGATGAAGCCAATTTAAAGTTAGCCATTATCGAAGCGGATAGTCTCCTGGATGATATCTTAAAGCGGATATCTTTCCCTGGCGGGAACATGGAAGAAAGGCTCGGGCAAATTAATAAAGCGGAAATGAAAAGCATTGATAAGATTTGGGAGGCGCATAAAATCCGCAATCGAATAGTGAGTAATTCTAATACCAGGGTTACCCTTGAAGAGGCGGAGCAAGCAGTCAGCGGCATCGAAGAAGCGTTGAAAGAATTGGAATACTTAAGCTGATAAAACAAAAAAACCGAAAATTCCCTTTTAAGAAGAGGGGATTTTAAATTTAGCGCTTGCTAAAAGCATTTTTTTTCGCTATACTAATAAAGTTAACTTTTATCGCGGGGTAGAGAAGAAGTATCTCGGGGGTCTCATAAGCCCCAGACCCCGGTGCAATTCCGGGCCCCGCAACATTAAGAGTAGCAGTATCAATTATTGGACGGTGGCATAGTCTAAATGAGGCATTATCTTTTCAAGCGAGCGAGTGAAATGAAAATTTATTTTCATTTTCGAACGAGAGCAGAAAATATAAGATTGATAAATTATATTTTTATACTTGGCTGCGTAGCTCAGTCGGTTAGAGCGGGCGCTTCATAAGCGTCAGGTCAGTGGTTCGAATCCACTCGCAGCTACGATTAGAAAAATAGATGGGTCGTTAGCGTAGCCCGGCTTAACGCGTCTCCCTGTCACGGAGAAGATCATGGGTTCGAATCCCATACGACCCGCAATAAATTATATCTTTATCAACAGATATTTTTATTTACAGTCAATTTGTGAACGTGATATACTATAGTCAGTTCACGGTAAATATTAAATTAAATTAAGGAACTATGAGAAAAACATATTTAAAAATAAAAAATAAATCATCTTTTGCGTTTTCTATTTTTTTGGCGTTTTGGTTTTTGTCCTTTGCTTTGCCGTCTTTCGCGGAAGTTTCTTACTCTCGCGTTCCCGAGGGTTTGAATCCCTCGGCTCCCGTTAAGGCGACTTTTACTTATGGCGGACCCGGGGATTTCGCGCCGGAGTCTAATTATTGGCAATTCGACTTAAGGGCTAACGGCGACTACAGCGGTGTTTCAAGCGGTTGTCTTCCAAAATCTACCTTAACTTCCACTTTAGTCGCTGACGTGCCGGGATCCAATTTTTGGCGCTCTATTATACAGGAATATGCCGATTCAAATTGTATTACTCCTACTAGCGGCGTTTATTCTAACGAAGAAGTTAACATTGGGGATCCTATTTTTACCGTTGACGGTTCTGGCTTGCCATCGCCAATTGCCGGTTCTTCTTCCAGAGGTTTCATCATTGGCTTTATTCTAGTGGCGGCCATTTTTTATCTGCTGATTTCTTTTATTCGTCGCGATTTTCGCTGGTTGCTGCATATCAAAAAGTCTAAAAAAGACAACTAAATAGATTTCGCATCTTTTTTATCGCAAAAAACCGCTTTAGTAAGCGGTTTTTTTGGCCCTTAAATGAGCGCGTCTTATCCACATTTTTATTCAATTTTGGCCTTGTTTTTTGATTAAAAATAAGGTAAAATTAAAGCATAAAATCATGACTCTAAAGACCTATCTTTGGGGCATCGGGCTGGCCAGCTTTATTGCTCTTATTTCTTTTTTGACAATTTTGTGGTTTGTCTCGCCGGAAAGTAATAATGTTATAATTTTGTGTTTACTTTTTTCCAGCCTTTTTTTAAGCCTTTGCGGATTTTTTGGTTTAATGGGCCTTGGCTGGCGCCGGTTAAAATTTAAAAGCAGACCGCTGGACATTTTTTTGGGAGTTTCTTTTCGAGAGGGAACTCTGTTAAGCCTTTTACTAGTTGGTTTTTTGATTATGCAGGCTTCGGGCGTTTTTTATTGGTGGACTTCGATGATTTTTTTAATAATTGTTCTGGCCATTGAGATGGCTTTTTTATATCGAGATAAAGAATAAATAAACTAAAAAACATATGGCAAAAAATAATGGTAATGGCAACGGAGCGAATGTTTCTTATGAAGCAAAAGATATCTATGTCCTAGAAGGATTGGATCCGGTGCGCAAACGCCCTGGCATGTACATTGGTTCGACTGGCGTTGAGGGTTTGCATCACTTGATTTGGGAAGTCGTGGATAACTCTTTGGATGAAGCCATGGGCGGCTATGCTGACGAAATAGAATTAGCGCTTTTGCCGCAAAATCGTATCCGCGTCAAAGATAACGGTCGGGGCATTCCGATTGATATTCATAAGCAAACAAAAAAATCAGCTTTGGAGACTGTGCTTTGCACTCTGCACGCTGGCGGTAAATTTGGCGGCGAATCTTACAAAGTTTCGGGCGGTCTGCACGGCGTTGGCGTTTCGGTGGTTAATGCACTTTCCAAGTGGATGCGAGCAGAGGTTTGCCGGGACGGTTATCTTTATGCCCAAGAGTACGCCCAGGGGAAGCCCCAGGCTAAAGTGCAAAAACTCGGTAAATGTGATCGACAGGGAACAACGATATTCTTTGAGCCCGACGCGGAAATTTTTAAAGACATTCGTTTCAACTGGGAAACAATTTTGAGCCATCTGCGCCAGCAGGCCTATTTGTGCCGCGGCGCTAAAATTATTATTCGTGATTTGCGCCAGGTGGAAAAAGAAAATGATGAATTTTTTGGAACCTGCCAAGTAAACGGCAAAAAAAGCGCAATTGAACAGCGGGGATCTGATTCGGGAGAACGGTCTTACGGTTTTTTCTTTGAAGGCGGGATTATTTCTTACGTTAAATTTTTAAACGATGAAAATAAGCCGCGGCATGACAGCATCTTTTACGTGGAGCGCGAATATGAGGGGCTGCAGGTAGAAATTGCTTTTCAATATACCGATGATTTGCAGGGATACGAAATCAGTTTTGCCAATAACATTCATACGGTTGAGGGCGGCATGCACCTGACCGGTTTTCGAACCGCCCTGACCAGGGGTCTTAACGATTACGCCAGGAAAGCGGGTTTTCTGAAAAGCTCCGATGAAAACTTAACCGGCGATGATGTCCGGGAAGGAATCACGGCCGTGGTATCAGTAAAATTACGCGAACCGCAGTTTGAAGGACAGACGAAAGCGAAGCTGGGTAATCCGGAAGCGCGGACTTCGGTTGAGGCGGTTATGTCGAATGCGTTGGAGGAATATTTAGAAAAAAATCCCAATGATGCCAAGGAAATCTTAGGCCAGTGTATTTTGTCGGCTAAGGCGCGTCAAGCTGCTAAAGCAGCTAAAGACACAGTTTTGCGCAAGGGAATACTAGACGGTCTCTCTTTGCCGGGTAAATTAGCCGATTGTTCTTCCCGCAAGCCGGAAGAGTCAGAAATATTCATTGTTGAGGGAGATTCGGCCGGCGGCAGCGCTAAGCAAGGCCGAGACCGGCGCTTTCAGGCAATTTTGCCGCTCAGAGGCAAAATTCTAAACGTGGAAAAAGCGCGGCTAGACAGGGCTTTATCTTCAAAAGAAGTAAAAGCGTTGATCATCGCGATGGGAACGGCCATCGCTGATGAGTTTGATATTGCCAAACTTCGTTATCACCGGATAGTAATCATGACCGATGCGGATGTCGACGGTGCGCATATCCGAACCTTGCTCTTAACTTTATATTTCCGCTATTTCATGCCGATAATTGAAGCGGGACATTTATACATCGCCCAGCCGCCGCTTTATCGAATTTCTCGGGGCAAGGAATTTAAGTATGCTTATTCCGATGAAGAAAAATTGGAGATTGTCGAAGAATTTAAAAAAATTAAGGCTGAAAAGGCCAGCCTTAAGGCTGGCAAGAAAGCCAAAGAAGAGAAAGAAGAGCCGGAAACAGAAGCCGAGACAGAGACGATTGCGGAAACGGTTGAAGAAAAAATCAGTGGAATGACAATCCAGCGCTATAAGGGTCTTGGCGAAATGAACCCGAGTCAATTGTGGGAAACGACTATGGATCCGGCTAGGCGCGTGTTAAAGCAGGTAAAAGTGGCCGACGCCAAGGAAGCCGACAAGGTCTTTGATGTTCTAATGGGCGACGAAGTCGCGCCGCGCAAGCGTTTTATCCAAACCCACGCCAAGGGAGTAAAAAATCTTGACATCTAACATTAGCGGGGCTATACTAGGGGCACAAGATAAAGCCCCGCGAGGGGTTTTTAAAAAACAAAAAATATGAATTTTTTTACTAAAATCGCTAATTTTTTTAACGAGGTAAAGGTTGAGCTTAAAAAAGTTACTTGGCCGACGCGCCAGGAAACTATTCGCTATACCATAATGGTAGTCGCGATTTCTTTAGGCGTGGCTTTTTTCTTGGGATTTGGCGATTTGTTATTTTCTTGGTTATTGAATAAATTCGTTATATAGGGTTACAGTCTATCATCGACTGCTTGCCGCTAAAATTTTGGCGACAGGCCGCATTGATGGTCGGTAATTGATTAGCATGGCAAAGCAAGTATCACGAGGCAGAAATTGGTACGTATTACATACGTACTCGGGCTACGAAGAAGCTGTTGCGCGTAATCTGCGTCAGCGCATAGAGTCAATGGGCATGGAAGATAAAATTTTCAATGTTCTAGTTCCGATTGAAAAAAAGATTAAAATTAAAGCGGGCAAGCGCCGGGTGGTTGAAGAAAAAATTTATCCGGGTTATGTTCTCGTTGAGATGATGGTTACGGATGACTCTTGGTACGTAGTTCGCAATACGCCGCGAGTAACCGGTTTCGTGGGATCGGGGACCACCCCAACGCCAATTTCGCCGGAAGAAATAAAAGAGCTTCAGAGGCGCATGGGCGTCGATGAGCCCAAATATAAATTTGATATTGCTCTGGGCGATTCGGTTAAAATAGTTGACGGTCCGTTCAAAGATACGGATGGGAAGATAGCGGAAATTGACGAAGAGCGGGGTCGTATTAAAGTTCTTATTTCCATGTTTGGCCGAGAAACGCCGGTAGAATTAGATTTTTTACAGATAAAGAAACTTTAATTATATTAAAAAGTGGCGGCTAGCGGCTTCTGCTGGTTGCTAATAAAAATTTATGGCAAAGAAAGTAAAAACAATTTTAAAAATGCAATTACCGGCCGGACAGGCGACGCCGGGCCAAAAAGTCGGTCAGGCTTTGGGCCAATACGGTTTGAATCTGATGGAATTTTGCAGCCGTTTTAACGAGGGTACCAAAAATCAGATTGGCGATGTTATTCCGGTGGAGATTACGATTTATGAAGACCGGACTTACGAATTAAAATTTAAAACGCCGCCGGCAGCTGATTTGTTGCGCAAAGCAGCGGGCATTGCTAAGGGCGCGGCCAACCCCTTGAAAGAAAAAGTCGGCAGCGTAACACGCGACCAAATCCGTGAGATTGCGAAGAAGAAAATGATTGATTTGAGCGCCAATGATGTCGAAGCGGCAATGAAGATAATAGAAGGTACGGCACGTTCCATGGGTATAAAAGTAGAGTAATCAGTTTCTGCCAAGAAAGAAATCGTGCGGATGGCAAGGATAAAAGTTAGATAATAAAACAGAGGGGCGTCGTCGCCCTTCTGTTTTTTAAAAATATTTAAATAAAAAACCGCCGAACAGTTTAATTGGTCAGCGGTCTGTCTTTTTTGGCGGTTTGTTTCGCGCGGAGGCGCTAACGCATTAACGCGTTAAAGATGTTTTTGATCTTTTCGCCGATCAACGCGGAATTCTTTTCGGCGCATTCCACACAGATCTTGATTACCGAGCTTCTCTGGCCGTCTTTGTATCTGTAGACCTCATCAATCGCGAAAGCGAAATGCGCCCCTTCTCCATTTTTGGAGCATCCTTCTTTGCCGCAGATGGCGCATTTTTCGGTGTTCTTGGTCTCTTCTCCGCAGAAATCGCAGCGGATAACTTCCACGTCTCTCTTCTCCATCGTTCTCATCGTCGTCTCCTCCTTATCGGTTTATTTTTTTTGAGATAAATTAAGAACAGTATTTATTATGGTAACATTAAACAATTTTTTGCGTCAACAATCGGTCAATATTTTTGGTTCTTGATTTTTGTTTTTTTAAAAGTTATATTTTAGAAACAATCAGAACGACTAGTCTCTATGCTTAAAAGCAATCGACGCGGAAAATTTATCGTTATTGATGGCACTGACGGAAGCGGCAAGGCAACGCAGGCAAAATTATTGGTTACGCGACTGCGCAAAAACGGCCAGAAAGTTAAAACTATCGATTTTCCGCGTTACTACCATAATTTTTTTGGCAAATTTATCGGTGAATGTTTGACAGGCGCTCACGGGAACTTTTTGAAATTAAGCCCTTATATCGCTTCTGTCTTGTACGCGGCCGACAGATTCGAGTCAGCTCGGCAAATAGAAGAGTGGCTGGCAAGCGGCTATATCGTAATCGCGGATCGGTACGTCAGTTCTAATCAAATTCATCAAGGCGGAAAGATAAAAAAAGCGGACGAGAGAAAATTTTTTTTGGCCTGGTTGGAGAAGATGGAGTTTAAGGTTTTTAATATTCCCAAGCCCAACTTGATTATTTATTTGGAGCTTCCGGTTGAAACGACCATAAAACTTTTAGCCAGCAAAGAATTTTGTCGAAAAAAGGAGTACTTAAAAGGAAAAAAAGATATGGTTGAAAATAGTCGGCGCTATTTAGACCGTTCCAGAGAAAGCGCGATGTCTCTGGTAAAAAAAATAAATAATTGGGTAAAAATTGATTGCCAGCGGGGAGGACAATTATTAAGCAAAAAAGAAATTAATGATTTAATCTGGGAATCTTTAATAAAGAAAGGAATCGGTTTATGAAAAATGATAAACGAAAAAACTATTTTAGCTGGGACGAAGCTTTTATGCAAATTTGCCGGATTATCGCCCAGCGCTCGAAAGACCCCAATACTCAAAATGGCGCTTGCTTGGTTAATGATAAAAATGTTGTAATCGGCCTCGGCTATAACGGTTTTCCCCGCGGGTGCAGCGATGATAAATTACCCTGGGCCAGGAAGGGAGAGTTTTTCGATACCAAATATGCTTATGTCGTGCACGCGGAAGAAAACGCCATTTTAAACGCTAACGCGTCAACTGAGGGGGCGAAACTTTATTGCACTCTTTTTCCTTGCAATGAATGCGCCAAGGTTATTATTCAAAGAGGAATCGGGGAGGTCATTTATGAAAGCGACAAATATTATAAAGACGATCCCTGGAGGGTTTCTCGAAAAATATTAAAAATGGCAGGCATAAAATATCGCCAATATGTTCCGGAAAATAGCCTGGTTTTTGAAAAGGCGCGAAAGTCACTAAAAAAACCGCTCTCATAGCTGCTGCCTAAAATTAAGCTCGCGGGGAAGTTATTCGTCCGAAGAGGCGAAGCGAATTAATTGATTTTTGGGGATTTTTTTGGTATATTTTCAGTATAAGCGAATATATCAAAGAGATTCTTCTCTATGCTAAAGCGCCGAATAGTCGCTATTGTTGGTTTACCGGGAAGCGGTAAAACGGAAGCGATAAATTATTTGATAAAAAAATCAGCCTGGCCCAAGATTTACTTGGGCAACGCGACTTTTGAGGAGCTGGAAAAGCGCGGTTTGCCCGTTAACGAAAAAAACGAAAGAATGATTCGCGAGTCGTTGCGGAAAAAATACGGCATGGCTTGTTACGCTCTGTGGGCAATCAAGAAAATTGAAGAATTAGGAGAGAGCCAGAATATCTTAATTGAGAGTTTGTACAGCTGGGACGAATATCTGGAATTCAAAAAAGTGTTCAAAGAAGAATTTCTAGTGGTGGCGGTTTATGCGTCACCAAAAACTAGATACGCGAGATTGGGCAAACGGCCGATAAGGCCGTTGACGCCCAAAGAAGCGCAAAGCCGGGACTTCGCGCAGATTGGCAACTTAGCCCAAGCCGGGCCGATTGCCATCGCGGATTATACAATAATCAACGAAGGCGGCAGAAGCGGTTTATCTAAAAATTTAAATATGTTGATTAATGTTTTAAAAAAATGAAAGACAGTCAGATTCAAAAATTAATAAAACAAGAAACTATCCGCCAACAAAACGGTTTGACTTTGATTCCGTCGGAAAACCATGCCTCAGAAGAAGTCTTGCGAGCAATGGGAACGCCGTTATCCGACAAATATTCCGAAGGGTATCCGGATAAGCGTTACTATGGCGGCAATGAGATTATCGATCAGATCGAAAAAATAGCGATGGAGCGCGCCAGAAGGCTTTTTAAAGCCGAGCATGCCAATGTCCAGCCTCATGCCGGGTCTCAGGCCAATGCGGCGGCCTATCTGGCCTTGCTTAAGCCAGGTGATAAAATTTTAGGTTTTGACTTGAAATCGGGTGGGCACCTGACGCATGGTTCGCCGGTTAACTTTTCCGGTTTAACTTATAAATTCGCTTTTTACGGTGTGGACGCTAAGAATGAGCGGATAGATTTGGCGGAAGTTGAAAAAATCGCGCTAAATTTTAAGCCGAAATTAATCTTAATCAGCACAACCTCTTATTCTCGCCAGCTGGATTTTGAGGGTTTCTCAAAAATTGCTAAAAAAGTCGGGGCTTATCTGATGGCTGACATCGCGCACATTGCGGGTCTGGTAATTGCCGGGGAGCATCCGCAGCCATTTCCCTGGTGCGACATCGTGACGACAACAACTCACAAAACATTACGCGGGCCGCGCGGCGGTTTAATTTTGTGCAAACTGAAAGACGAAATTAATCCGGAAGATAAATTTAATCTGGCGCAAAAAATTGATCGAGCTGTTTTTCCCGGCTTGCAGGGCGGGCCGCTGGATAATATGATTGCGGCCAAGGCTGTTTGTTTTTTCGAGGCATTACAGCCGGCTTTTAAAAAATATCAGCACCAGATTATTTTAAACGCGCAAGCGATGGCCGCTGAATTCAAAAAAGAGGGTTTCCGTTTGATCAGCGACGGCACGGATAATCATCTGATGGTTTTAGACTTAGCGGCTTACGATACAAAATTAATTCAGGACGAGCTGGACAGAGTTGGAATTTATGTTAATCGCAACGCTATTCCTAATGATTCTCGGGCGCCTTTCAACCCTTCCGGTCTTCGGGTCGGCTCGCCAGCGATAACCACGCGCGGGCTTAAAGAAAAAGAAGCCGGTCGGATGGCTGTCTTGGTGGCCAAATTGATTAAGAATATAAATGATGAAAAAATAAAGGCGGAAATTAAAAAAGAAGTTAGCTCTTTGGCTAAAAAATTTCCGGTGTACAAAAATCTCAAGGCTTAGATTATCTCCGGTTATTTTTATGATAAAAATTTTAATTAAAAAATTACATCAAGAGGCTAAGGTTCCGGCTTACGCTCTAGCGGGGGACGCAGGAATGGACCTTTACTCGATTATTGACGCGCTTTTAAAGCCTGGTGAAAAAATTAGCTGTCCGACCGGCGTCGCTATAAAAATTCCCGAAGGCTACGTTGGTTTGGTCTGGGATAAAAGCGGGTTAGCTCATAAATCCGGCATCACTAATATCGGCGGCGTTTACGACAGCAACTATACGGGCGAATATATTATTGGCCTTGTGAATCTGGGTAAAGAAGATTATATCATAAAAAAAGGACAGAAAATTGCCCAACTTTTAATTCAGAAAATAGAATCGCCGACGGTTGAGCTGGTGGAGGAAATGCCCGAAACAGTGCGCGGCGCTAATCGTTTTGGCAGCACGGGATTAAATTAATTAGTGCGCTATTTTTTATATTTTTAAACTTTTATAATGAAATTATTTGACGGTAAAAAGGTCGCTCGGAAAATTTTAAAAGAATTAGCCGGAGAGATTAAAAGAGCCAAGGTCAAACCTCGTTTAGCGGCTATTTTGATTGGCGAAGACGAAGCCTCCAAGCTTTATATAAAACTAAAAAAAGAAACAGGCAAAAAAATTGGAATTGAGGTAACCGAGCATCGGTTTAACGGCCGGGCCCCGGAAGAGGAGATCCTTTCATATATTAAACGACTGAATAGCGACCCGGATGTTAACGGCATAATTGTTCAGCTGCCGTTGCCGGCCGTTTTGAATACGGACAGGATTATCGAGGCAATCGATCCCAAAAAAGACGTCGACGGCTTTCACAGAGAAAATCGCAAGTTGCTGGAAAAAGGCAAGGAAATTATTTTTCCGGTCTTGCCGCTGGCTATCTTGACCGCTCTGGATGGTGCTAAAAAATTAATATCGGGTAAGAAAGTTTTAGCCCTGGTCAATTCCGAAATTTTTGGCCAAACTTTAAAAATCAGCTTGGCCGGAAAGGGGCTTGCTGCGGACTACCTGGTACGCAATACATGCGTTCTTTTCGGCGCCGAAAAAGAATTGAAGCTCGCGGATATTTTGATTTCAGTTTGCGGTTGCCCGAGCATGATAAAAGGCGAATCGATCAAAGACGGCGCTATTTTAATCGACGCCGGCGTAACCCGTTATCACGACGGCAAAGTGGTCGGCGACATTGATCGAGAAAGCGTCAAAAACAAAGCGGCTTTTTTGACTCCGGTGCCGGGTGGAATCGGGCCTTTGACGGTGGCGCTCTTATTAAAAAATGTTTATTTAGCAACTGAAAATTTGGCAAAAAAAGACAACCGTTAATTTTTTTCTCGTTTCTTTTTTATGCTAAAATTATTTATATGAAAAAAGATTACGAGCCGGTAATCGGCATGGAGATTCACGCGGAGCTAAAAACAAAAAGCAAGATGTTCTGTTCTTGCTCGAACGGTTTTGGATTGGAGAAAGAACCGAATGTCGATATTTGCCCGGTGTGTTCCGGCCAGCCGGGAACTTTGCCGGTGATTAATGAAGAGGCGGTACATATGGTGCTCAAAACGGGATTGGCCACTAATTGCCAAATCAATGATTTTTCTAAATTTGACCGGAAAAATTATTTTTATCCCGATCTGCCCAAGGGTTATCAGATTTCGCAATATGATAAACCCCTAACCGAAAACGGCTATCTCGATTTAATGGGCGACGACGAAAGCCAGCCGGTGCGAATTAGAATAAGGCGAATTCACCTGGAAGAAGATACGGGAAAGCTGGTTCATCCTAAGGGTGCCGATTACTCTTTAGTCGATCTAAATCGAGCGGGGGTGCCGTTGATGGAGCTGGTAACTGAAGCCGATATCCGTTCAGGCGCTCAAGCGCGGAAATTTTGCCAAGAGTTTCAGCTTATTTTGCGGTACTTGGGGGTTTCGGACGCGGATATGGAGAGGGGCCAGATGAGATGCGAAGTTAACATTTCTTTGCGGGAGAGAGGAACAGAAAAATTTGGAACGAAAGTAGAAATTAAAAATTTGAATTCTTTCCGGGTGGTGGAAAAATCGATCGACTACGAAATAAAAAGGCAAGGCGAGGCTTTGGAAGGGGGAACGGTTTTGGTGCAGGAAACCAGGGGCTGGGACGACGCCAGCTCGACAACTTTTTCCCAGCGCCTGAAAGAAGAAGCGCATGATTATCGCTATTTCCCAGAACCGGATTTGCCACCGCTTAGCAACCTGGTCGCTTTGGGTGAAAAATTAAGAGCCGAAATTTGTGAGCTGCCGGTGCAAAAAATAATCAGATTTAAAAAAGAGTATAAGCTATCAAAAGATGATGCCGAGACTTTAATATCTAATTTGGAACTGGGCAATTATTTTGAACGAGTAACCAGCGAGCTTGAGGGTTGGCTGAAGGAGGCACAGCCGAAATTTGATCTGGCAAAAGCGGTAAAATTAGCCGCCAACTATTTAATCACGGAGCTGCAAAAACTTTTATACCAATCGGAAAAAACGATGGCGGATTTAAAAATTACAGCGGAGAATTTTGCCGAATTCATAAAATTAGTTTTGCAAGGCGTGGTTTCTTCGTCGGGGGCCCAGACTTTGTTGAAAGAGATGTTTGAAACGGGAGCGGATCCGTCAAATATCGTTAAGGAAAAAGATCTGGGCCAGGTGAGTGATGAAGAAGAATTAATGGCGGCGGTGTTGGATACTTTAAGCCAAAATCCGGGGCCGGTTCAAGATTATAAAAACGGAAAGCAAAAGGCTTTAATGTTCCTGGTTGGCAAGGTAATGGCTCAGACCCGCGGCAAGGCTAATCCGCAGGTCCTGATTGAGATAATCAGCAAAAGGTTGATATAATAAGAAAAATCAATTATAATATATAAACTAGCAGTTCTTTGAGAAAGGGGGAGTCAAATTGAGGAGATTGATGCTTCTTTTAAAAAGTGCAGCCGTTGATTATAAATGGCGATTGACAATTCCCTCGGCTGTCGTGGACCGGGAATCGTTGATGGAAGAAGATGAAGTTTTTTTAACAACGGGAGATGACGGTTGCCTAGAAATCTACTTCACTAAACCGTCAGACCTGGACTCTTCTTCCGGGATGCCGATTATTCAAGTGAAGACGGCGCAAAATAAAAAAGACGGACAAACGAGATTGGTAATTCCTGATTTTTTAAGAAACGCCACCTCGTTTTTTTATGGGCGCAGCGTAGTCGTTGCTGACTTCGGTAAAAAAATCGAACTTTGGCCAAGGCTGGAAGGAGGAAAAAGTGGAAGACAAAGACAAGGGTAATATTTATGAGGTCAAGATAGGACATAAAAACGGTACCCTTTCGGTAGAGTGTCCGGTTTGCCATCGAGTTTATTTCGGCAACGCTCTGCAGGCGGGCAAACTGATTAGCTGTTACGACAAAATCAGCCTCGTCGGTTGTGACGCGAGACTACGACTCGTCGCTTGAGTTCTTTATTTATTAGGCGAGTTTAAGCAATCTTGTCCGCGCTTTAAAAAAAGCGCGGATTTTTTTATGGCTTGAGATTGATTTTTGACCCAGATAATCCGTTCGTCGCGGGCAAACCAGGTTAGTTGGCGCTTGGCGTAATGTTCGATATCCTTTTGCAGGCGGGTTATCATTTCTTGGTAGCTTGTCTTTTTTTGTAGATATTTTGCGAGCCAGCGGTATTCAAGGCCAAGATCGTCCAATCGTTTCCAAGAAAGGCCTTGAGCGTGTAATTTTTTGACTTCAGCGAGCATACCTTGTTTAAGACGTTTTATCAGCCTGATTTTTATGCGCCGTGCCAGTTCCGGCCGAGACTTTTTAAGGCCTAAGAATAGGATATTCGGCTGGGGACTTAACTCTAACTTCGGTACCGGCCGGCCAGTTTGGTAAATTATCTCCAGCGCTCGAATAAGCCGGCGAGGATTACATTTGTCAATATTTTTGGCGCGGCGGGGATCTATTTCTTTGAGTTCTTTAAATAATTCTTCAGCCGTCTTTTTTTCCAGTCGGGCGCGTAATTTAAGATCCGGTTTCGCGTTTGGAATCTCCAGATTATCAGTTAGGGCTTGGATGTAAAAACCGGTGCCGCCGCAAATAATCGGCAGTTTATTTTGGCGCCGGATTTTTTTAATCGCGGTTTGAGCTAATTTTTTATATTGAGCGACGCTAAAACGGCGACCGGGCGAGGCCACGTCTAGGAGATGATGGGGAACACCGTCCATTTCCTTCTTGGTAATTTTTCCCGTACCCAAATTAAGTCCTCGGTAAATTTGGCGAGAGTCGGCCGAGATAATCTCGGCGCCATTTATGCCGAATTTTTTAACTTGCTTCGAGTGCAAACGAGAAGCTAGTTTTACGGCCAGATCCGATTTCCCGGTCGCCGTTTGTCCTAAGATCACGATTATCTTATTATTCTCGGCTGGGCGGGTCTTTTTTGGGGGATAATTAGCGATTGACATATTCTCAAAAAATTATAAAATTAGGACAGCCATTCGTGGCATTTTTTGTTGTCGAGAGTGGCTCGTTCTTTAATGAGCTTCATCAAGGTGGGGGTGCCGATCATAGAGCTAGCTGGTCTGCATCTTCCTGCTTGAAGAGGCCACAAGACTTTGATTCATCTCTCCGCTTAGACCCCAGGGTAAGGTTTTAATGATAAGCGCTTTTATCGTATCACCCGGTTTCAAGTTTCCATTTTTTATCTTCACTGTTTTAAAAGTAGCGGTTTTGCCGAAAGCAAAGCCGTTTTTTGTTTCTTTTATTAAGACGATGATTTCTTGGTCCAGATATTTTTTATTATTGTCCGAAGCGGTCTTTGTTAGGATGTCATTTAAAACAGTTTCCCGGCGTCTTTTTTCTTTCGGCGAGACATTATCTTTCAGTTTGGCGGCGGCGCTGCCAGACCGGGAAGAATAGCGACCCAGATAAGCCATGTCAAATTTTAATTCACGCATTATTTTAGCCGTATTTTGAAATTGTTTTTTTGTTTCGCCGGGGAATCCAACAATAATATCGGTAGAAATCGCGACCGGCGGAAAGGCGGGGCGGTATTTTTTAAAGGTTTGGCGAATTTTTTGAATCAATTTTTTATAATGAGCCACGTTGTACTGGCGGTTCATTTTTTGGAGAACTTGATTGTCGCCGCTTTGAATCGGCAGATGGATATAGGGAGTGATTTTTTGGCACTTAGCGGCTGCCTCAATCAGCTCGTCCGACATATCTTTAGGGTGGGAAGTAAGAAAGCTTAGCCAAAAATTACCCGGTAGGCGGTTGATCGTTTTGAGCAGTCTAGGAAAATTAAAATTTTTGTTTCGGTAAGAATTTACATTTTGTCCAAGCAGGATAATTTCTTTCGCGCCATTTTTCAGCAGGGATTTTATATCGGCTATTATTTCTTCGGCCGGCCGGGATTTTTCTCGGCCGCGAGTGAAGGGGACGACGCAATAAGTGCAGAAATTGTTGCAGCCGGTCATAACCGGGACCGATGAACTAAAGCGGTTTTTTGGCGTGGCTGGCAAGCAAAAGTATTCATCCGGGTGCCAAAATTCGGCATTTTTTTCTAACAGCTGTTTTTTGTCTTTCGGCAAAACGCAGCCGGCAATGATTATCTTTTTATTTCTGTAGTTTTCTACTTTTCCGTAAACCCGATGAATGGCTGATTGTCTGACGGAACAAGCGTTTATCACGATTAAGTCGGCTGCTTGGGCATTGGCGGCGGGTTGGTGCCCCAAAGATTGCAGCTTCGTTGCTATTTTTTCGGAATCGGAGTGATTCATCTGGCAGCCGTAAGTAATAATAAAATAAGTCATAAGTTGTTTGATGCTAACAAAATAGCGGCCTTTTTTCAAGCGCCGCATTTTTTATCTTTCTCTCGTCTATTTTGATTGGCCGGAATCTATCGCCTAATTTTATGGGCTCTAATCCTGAAATATAACGGGAATGGATATTTTGTATATTTCGCTTCCGTCTTTCGCAGAAATATCAAAAACTTCGATTACTCCTTCGGGGCGGCTGGGTTTTTTATATTTTATCTTAGCTGAAAAGGGGGACATAGTTTGCCCTTCTTCGGTTCTGAGCTGGGTTTCGGCTAGAATTAATCCGGAATTATCTTTGATTCGGGCGTTGAATTGGGCTTCAAAAATAGCCGCTTGGCCCGTTAACTGAACCGGGCTTTTTATTTTATCGCCTGCCTTAGGGGCGGTAACTTCTATAGAAGCGTTTTTGGCCAGGTTTCTGACGGTCGGTTCCGAATTAGACATTATTTCTTCTTCCGATTGAAATTGCCAGATGGCTACTAATAAAAAAAGACAAAAAACTCCGCCGACCAAGGCGGTCAAAATAATTCGCCCCCAATTATGCTGCTGTTTGTGTTTGGACATTTTTATTAGAATGATTATTTAATTTACTTGCTAAGATGGCTATATTTTAACACAAGTTCTAATTTAAAAAAAGCATTAATTTAGTTTCAAAGTTATTTAGTCCTGGCGGCATCGGCCAGCCATAAGAAAGCGGGGCCATAATTATAAACGACAGAACGATGACGGTCATAATAACGATAAAAACCTTTTTGTATTTTAGCAGCAGCGAACTTAATAAAAAGCTGGTTAATAAAATAGCGAAAATGGCGGGTAACAGGTAGTGGTAAAGAAAGCTAACGCGCTTGACCAGCAGAAAAGGCAGGAGATTAGCTAGATAGCCAAGCACTAAGATATAAAAGATTGATGAAATTCGCCGGTGATTTTGATTAATAAAAAAATTTAAAACAACAATAAGCAAACTAAAGATTGCCAGCCACCAGAGAAAAGGGTTGCCGCTAAGGTAAATCTTTGCTTTCCATCCGGGCAAGCCGCTTATTTCATCCTGGTTCCAATAGTAAACCGGCTTGCGGCCAATGGGCCAATCGTACCAGCGACTGCCAAACGGATGGCTGGCCGTAATTGAGGCGCTGGCGGCGAGCATCTCTCGATTTAATTCCGTAAATTTTTTAATAAAAGAAAGCGGCCGGGAGACATTCTTTGGGCCACCCTCCAGCTCTGCTTGAAAGGCTTGGCTCATAAAGGCATCGCCGGGACCGGGATTGGGAAGAAGCTCAAAGTGGATATAAAAGGGGATTATATAAACGATAAATCCGATAAGAGCGATAATCAGAAAACTAAAAATGGCTTCTCCCGCTTTTTTTGTTGCCTTAGGCGCAAGGCAGAGTTCGTCATCCGGAGTTTCTATCTTTACAGGAGCGACAGATTGAGATGAGCCAAGATAATCGGCCAGTTTTTTGCTAAAAATTTTAGTAAATAAGATTACGCCGATTATGCCGATGGTTGCCAGCCCCGTCCATTTTATAGAAAGCGTGAGACCAAAAAACAAAGAAGTTAGGACAAGATAGTTGAACCACTTGAGCGAAAAACTTTTTTGGCGCTGCCAGAGAAAGAAAAAACAAAAAGTTAAAACTTCAAATGAAACTAAGAAAATATCGACTAGAATAAATTTTGACTGAACCAGGAAAGCGTTATCCAGCAAAATTAAGAAACCGGCAATCAGGGCGATTCTTTTAGAGCGGCTGACCAGATAGGCGAGCCAAGAAAAAAATAAAATAAATAAGGAGCCAAAAAAAGCGGGCAGAAATCTTAGCCAGAATAAGGTTGTTCCCGGAATCTCTTCGCCAATTTTTTCAAAACCAAAAACCGGGTTGACTCGGGTTATTTTGGCCACGCCGGCGATCATCAATTTCCCCAGCGGGGGATGAATGTCAAAAAAATATTGATGCGTGAAATAGCCAGCAACAAATTTACCAAAATGCACTTCGTCAAAAACGACTTGAGCTGGATAGCTTAAAAAAGCAAAATGAATGACGAAAGATAAGGCCCCGAGCAACAAAAATAGCCAAGATTTTTTAAAGAAAATAATTATTTTAGCGATAAGCATTGAGATGATTCTGGTTGATCTCCTGCGCCTCTTCGCAAAGCAGTTTGTAGTTTCCTTCTTTGTCGTCCAGACGGCCCGAGGCAATAATCACTTTTCCTTCTTGCCAGAAAGTCGGAGTTCTCTCCAGCATTCTGGGAAAAACCAGAATTTCTATTTTAGTTCGGTCGTCTTCCAGGCCGACGAAGAGCATCGGTTTACCAGCTTTGGTAATAATTTTATGCAGATGGCTGATAACGCCGCCAACGCGGGTATTCTTGCCGACCAGTTGTTGGGAAAGCTGGAAGGGCAAAAGAGCCGTTTTGCGGATGACTTTTTCATATTCTCTGACGGGATGTTCCGAAATATAGAGGCCGAGCAACTCTTTTTCCCAGTCTAATCTCTCTTTTTTGCTGGCCGGCGGCGCCTCTTGGAGTTTTAGGGGCGGTAAAATAGTTTTACTTTCTATTCCTGTCCCGGTTGAAAAAAGGCTGGCCTGGCCGTTTGTTTTGGGCCGCTGGACTTCCCGGGCATAATTTAGCAGCGACTCCATATTGGCGAGCAGCTGGCCGCGTTCACCAATGCTGTCGGTCGCGCCGCAGCGCACTAAGCTTTCCAGCGATTTTTTATTCAAATCCTTATCCTGAACCCGTTCAATCATTTCGGTGATGGTCGTAAAATTTCCGTTTTGTTTCCGTTCCTTGACAATGGCGATAACCACATTCGAACCGACATTTTTAATGGCGTTCAGGCCGAAACGAATGATTCCGTCTTTGATAACGGTAAAGCTGCCGAGGCTTTCATTAATGTCCGGCGCCAGAACTTCGATTTCCATTTTTCGGCACTCATCAATTAAAAAAGCGATTCTTTCGATGTCGTCTGATTCAGAATTCATAAGCGCGGCCATAAATTCAGTCGGAAAATGGGCTTTGAGGTAAGCGGTTTGATAGCCGATCAGCGCGTAACAGGTCGCATGAGACTTATTAAAGCCGTAACGGGCAAAGGGCTCAATAAATTCCCATATCTGTTGAGCGGTACTGGCGGCGATATTGTTTCTCGCCATTCCTTGAATCAGTTTTTCTCGTTGTTCGTCCATCAGTTTTTTAATTTTTTTGCCCATCGCTTTGCGCAGCGTATCGGCTTCAGGCAGAGTAAAGCCGGCCAGGCGGCTGGCAATGGCCATGACCTGCTCTTGATAAACAATAATGCCGTAAGTGTTGCCGATTATCGGTTCCAGTCCCGGATGGATATATTCCATTTTTTTAAGGCCGTGCTTGCGGGCGATGAAGTCGGGGATAAGATCCATCGGGCCGGGGCGGTAAAGCGCGACCATAGCGATGATGTCTTCAAAAACCGTCAGTTTCAGTTCTTTGAGATTTCTTTTCATACCGCCTGATTCCAGCTGAAATACGCCGGTGGTTCTGGCTTCTTGGAGCAGCTTAAAAGTTTCCTGATCGTCTAGCGGCAGGGTGGAGATATTAATTTTTAGGTGTTTGGTATTTTCGATAATTCTTATCGCGTTTTGAATCTGGGTTAAGGTTTTAAGTCCCAAAAAGTCCATTTTGAGCAGCCCCAAATCCTCGATGGCGTGCATTTCATATTGCGTTATCACGCTGCCGCCTTCCTGGGTCGGTTTTTGCAGCGGGACGACAGTATTTAGCGGATCCTTGGTAATCACCACGCCGGCTGCGTGTGTTGAGGCGTGTCGGGCTACCCCCTCAAGTTTTATGGCGGTATCAATTAGTTTCTTGGTCTGTTCGTCGCCGTCGTATAATTGTCGAAATTCAGCTGATTCTTCCAGCGATTTTTCAAGGGTTAAGCCCGGCGGAATACTTTTGGCCACCTGGTCGCAGAGTAAATAAGCGTAGCCCATTGCTCGGCCGGTATCGCGGATGGCTGCTCGAGCAGCCATGGTTCCAAAAGTAATAATTTGAGCCACGTGATCATCGCCGTATTTTCGGCGGACGTAACTTATAACTTCGTCGCGGCGGTCATCGGCAAAATCCATATCGATATCAGGCATGGAAATTCTTTCGGGGTTCAAAAAGCGTTCAAAAATTAAATCATATTTGAGCGGATCAATCTCGGTAATATCTAAAAGATAAGAAACAATCGAGCCGGCCGCGGAACCGCGACCCGGGCCGACAACGATGTTTTGTCCTTTGGCCCAGCTAATAAAATCGTGGACGATTAGAAAGTAAGGGGCGAAACCGGTTTTCCCGATGATAGAAAGTTCATATTCTATTCTTTTTAAAATTTCCTGGCTAGTCTGGCCGGGATATTTTTTACTGATTCCCTGATAACATAAAGTTTTTAAATATTCTTCGGCGGTTTGTTTTCCGGGAACATCAAAATGAGGGAGCTGATATTTGCCAAGTTCAAATTCAAAATTGCAGGCGTTAACAATTTTCTGAGTATTGCTGATTGCTTCGGGCACCGATTCAAAATAATCAATCATCTCTTTCGGCGGCCGCATAGAAAAATCGTTGTCTTTCATCGACAGGCGTTCGGGGTCATCGATATCGGCGCCGGTGTTAACCAGCATTAAAATATCCTGGGCGTGATTATCGTCTTTTCTCAAGTAATGGATATCGTTCGTGGCAATTAAAGGAATATTATGTTTCTTCGCGATTTCAATTAAGCCGGAATTAACTTTTTGTTGTTCTTTCAGATGGGGGTGGTTTTGCAGTTCTAAAAAAAAGTTTCCCGGTTCAAAAATATCTTGATATTCTAGGGCCAATTTTTCCGCTTTTTCAAGATCACCGTGAATTATGGCTTGGGGAATTTCTCCGGCCAAGCAGGCCGAGGAAGCGATTAGTCCGGCGGCATGTTTCCTAAGCAATTCTTTATCAATGCGCGGTTTGTAGTAAAAGCCCTCCAACCAGGCTTTGGTCGTCAAAAAAACCAGATTTTGATATCCGGTTTTATTCTTTACCAAGATAATAAGGTGATAATTCTTGTCGTCTATTTTAGGGCGTTTGCTCTCCAGCCGTTCGGGGGCGACATACATTTCAGATCCGATGATTGGCTTGACTCCTTTGGCGCGGGCCTTTTTATAGAACTCAACAACGCCGTAGAGCGAGCCGTGATCTGTCAGAGCCAGCGAATCCATGCCAAGTTCCAACGCCCGATCAATCAAGCCATCGATCTTGGGCAGGCCGTCGAGCAAGGAGTAATGGGAATGAACATGAAGATGAGTGAATTTCATTATTAGGGGAAAAATAATTTTAAAATTTGATTTCTCAAAATTGCTTCTTCTTCTTTGTTATGAAATACAAAATTCCGCCGAGCATAACCAGAGAAAAGATAGCGATAACGGTCCAGAGCAAAAATTTAAAAATAAAGAAGTGATTAAATTCGGCGATAATAAAAGCCGTTTTTTTTCCGAAAGTCGTTTCGGCCAAAAACCAAACCAGAGCGGAAGCCATTAAAATGCCTGCGATAAAATAGCGAGTATTTTTTAGGATAACGCCGAAAAAGTATTTAAGCTGAAGATTCATTTTGTCCCAGATGCCCAGCGACTCGACGGCTTCTTCAATATCAAGCATCGCTTGCCAGTAGCCGGAGACTATCTGCTTGGTCTCTTCCCGGGAGATTTCAAAATGGGGTTCGTGGATTACGCGTTCGCAGATATTGCGGCTATAATCCAGCTTATCGGGCAAACTTAAAAAATGAGAAATATATTTTATTTTACCTTCGGTGTCCTGGCCGGGAATTTTTTTTTCTTTCAGCATCTGGGAAAAAAGCTTTTCAGTTTCCAGAATGCCAATTTTATAACCAGAAAAAGTCCCTTCGGCTAAAGCTTTTTCTACGGCCGACCAATTTAAGCCTAATTTATTTTCGATCATACGAGTTTATTATAATCAAAGGGGTCATTTTAAACAAGGTGGAAAAGGTGCTATTATCAGTTTAAATAATTCGTGTTCAACCAAGCTATGTTCGCTGACTTCTCTGAAGAAAAAAAATTGTGGCAAAGAGGATGTGAATTTGTCGTGGGGCTGGACGAAGTCGGTCGCGGCCCATTGGCCGGACCGGTTGTCGCCGCGGCGGTTTGCTTCAAGTCGAATAATCCGCCGGTTTTCGAGGAAAATATCCGCGATTCTAAAAAACTGTCTTCTCGGCAACGCGAGCGTTGGTACGGATTTTTGACAGAGCAGGATAGCATCAAGTGGGGAATCGGCTTAGTTTCAGAAAAAATTATTGATCAGATAAATATTTTAGAAGCAACTAAGCTAGCGATGAAGCGAGCGCTTAAGGATCTGAAAATAGAGCCGGACTATTTATTGTTGGATGGAAATTTTTTGTTGGAGGATTTATCAATCAGCCAGAAAGCTGTGATTCGGGGCGACGAAAAAGTGATTTCTTGCGCCGCCGCTTCGATTATCGCTAAGGTCGCGCGAGACCGGCTGATGCTCAGGTATCATCAAAAATTTCCACAATATGGTTTTGATGCGCATAAGGGTTACGGCACGAAGCAACATCTATCAGCGATTGAACAGCATGGTCCGTGTGCGATTCATCGATTGTCTTTTGCTCCGTTCAAGTAGCGGCGATAGCCGGGCATAGCGCGTGCTATAATAAACTTATAAAATAATTTGTTTGAAGATGACTCAATCAACTTCTGGCGGTCATGGAGGATTTAATTTCGTGCCGGCGGAATTAGCGGCAAAATCAAAAAAAGGCAAAATCGGCAGGATATCTTTCTCAGCCGATAATTTCTGGTTCGCTTTTTTGCGGCGAGTGATTGTAACTCTGGTCCTAGTGACCCTGGGTATTTTTTTATTGCACAGCGCAACAGCCATCAATCAGGATCTGGGTCGTCATTTAAAAATGGGTCAGATTATCTGGGAAACCAAACAAGTGCCTCGAGTCAATCTTTTTTCTTACGCCCAGTCCACCCAGCCCTTTATCAACCATCACTGGTTAAGCGAGGTTATCTATTATCTGCTTTATTTAAGAATCGGTATTCCGGGTCTGATTGTTTTTAACGCGCTGATTTTTTTAGCCAGTTTTGGTCTGATTTTCCGCCTGATTTATCGCCGGAAACATTTTGTCTTTTCTCTGCTAACCATGTTGCTTAGTCTCGGCCTTATGATTGAGCGGACAGATGTCCGTCCCGAAGTTTTTGGTTTTTTGTTTTTTGCCTTGTTTCTTTTTATTCTTGACAGAAACAAAGAAAAAATTGGTTGGTCTTTTTGGCTGCTTTTGCCCCTGCAGCTTATCTGGGTTAATCTACACATTTCTTTTTGTTTCGGTTGGATCCTGCTATTTGTCTTTTTCTGGGATCGGCTTTGGGAGCGGCGGAGAACGGTTTATTTGCTGGCAAAAAATAAAAAATTTGATAAATATTTAACCCAGGTTATTTTTTTAGGCGTTTTATCGGGCTTGGTTGCCCTGATCAATCCGAATACTTGGCGCGGCGCCCTTTATCCTTTATCGATCTTTGGTAACTATGGCTATGCCATCGCTGAGAATCAATCGCCATTTTTCCTTGAGAAGCTGATGTTTGACCCGAGCATAATCTTCTTTAAGATAGCCGTCGGCGCCTTAATCTTAGCCTGTCTAATCAATTGGAAGAAAATCAGATTTTTTTATTTTTTGGGATCGATCATCTTTTTGGGTTTCGCTTGCTCGGCTATCCGTAATTTTCCGATTTTCGCTTTATTCCTCCCCCTAATCTTAATGGAAAATTTCTCTTCGGCTCGAGAACATTTTGGCCGTTTTCTGGTTAAGCGGGAAAATTCTGGGGTTAGAAAAGCGCTTCGCGCCTTGACCATTTTGATAATTTTTGTTATTTTAACTGCGAGTATTTATTCTGTCGTTTCCAACCGTTATTACCTTGAAACGGCTAAATCGGAACGTTTCGGACTGGCGGTACCCAGCGAGGCGGGAGCGGCAGTTGATTTTTTAAAACAGAATAAAATTAGCGGCCGGATGTTTAATAATTTTGACATCGGCGGTTACTTAATCTGGCGGCTGTATCCGGAGCAAAAAGTTTTTGCTGACGGCCGGCCCGAAGCCTATTCGAAAGATTTTTGGCAATCGGTTTATATCCCGATGCAGGAAGATGAAGAAAAGTGGCAAAATTATGCTGATAATGTTTATAATTTTGACTACATCTTTTTTGCTCACGCTGACGCCACGCCCTGGGGGATAAAATTTATTCAGCAGATATCCCGGAATAAAAATTGGGTCATGGCCTACCTGAACCCGTCAATTGTCATTTGGCTTCGCGATTCCGACAAAAATAAACCGATTATTCAAAAACTTGATTTAGGCGCGGGAAGATTACCGATAGACGCCGGCAAGGCGTTGGAAAACAAAGATTTTAATGAATTGCTGCGCCTGGGATTATTTTTTCAAACAATCGGGTCTAATGATTTAGCGATAAAATTTCTTGAGCAAGCGCTAAGAATGTATTCAGGAAACGAGAGGGTCTGGCTTGAGCTTGCACTCCTTCGAGTCGATCGGGGTGATTTGGACGGCGCGAAAAATAATTTGCAGGAAGCGCTAAAAATAGACAGTAAATTTATTGATGCTTACCTGACGCTTGGTCGGATTTATTATCAGCAGGGAGACTTTTCGGAAGCGCGCCGAGCTTGGCAGGGAGCCTTAGACATTGAGCCGGCTAATAAAGACGCCAAGGATTATCTGGACAATATGGGACTTATTCCGTTTGCAAAGTAAAGAATTTTAAATGTTAAATTTTAAATCAATTTTAAATGAACCTAATTTTAAATTTAATCGATTAATTAAAATTTAAAATTGAAAATTTAAAATTTTGTTAAAGACATGCCAGTACCAAGACAAAGACACACAAAATCGAGGAGAAATAGGGGACGCTCTCATCAGGCGTTAAAAAATTTGGGTATAATGAAGTGCCCGAAATGCGGTCAGCCGATTTTGCCTCACCAGGCGTGCAAAAATTGCGGAACCTACAAAGGCAGAGAAGTCATTGACGTGATGAAAAAAATGACTAAACGCGAGCAGAAAAAACGGCAAAAAGAACTCGATGCGCAGGAAACGAAAGCGCACGAAGAACATGACCACAAACACGAAGAACAAAAATAAGTTTAAATTGTAAAAATCAGGGTTTAAAGTTGTTCTTATGGCTAATCGACACCTATCTCGTTCAATCGCCATGCAATCACTTTATGAGTGGGATTTTTGGGGTCAGGATAAATCAAGGATGAAGGAAGCCGTCGAGAAAAACATCAAAGAATTCGGCCCGGGCATGGAAGGCACGGATTTTATTTGGCGCCTGGTTAACGGAGTGGTGGAAAACCTGGAAAAGCTGGATCAAATCATTGAAAAATCGGCGCCCGAATGGCCGCTTGAACAGATTACGATTATTGACCGTAATATTTTGCGATTAGGCCTTTACGAACTGCTTTTTGGCAATCGGGATGAAGTCCCGCCCAAGGTAGCCATTAATGAGGCGATTGAGCTGGCCAAGGGTTTTAGCGGTGAAAGCTCCGGTAAATTCGTCAACGGCGTTTTGGGAACGATTTATCGGGAAATTGGCGAACCGCAGAAGGATGAATAATAAATAACTAAGATTAAAAATTTAAATATCAAAATGTAAAATTGACGCTCGGCGTCATTTTAAATTTTTTGCCGGTTGAGGAACTATTTTGCATTTTGATTTTTACATTTTACATTTTTAATGAAAGAGCTATCAAAGCTGGAGGATAAAATAGATGTTGTTTTCAAAAATAAAGACTTATTGCAGCAGGCCTTGGTTCATCGGTCTTTCTTAAACGAAAATCCCAATTTTCATTTAGAGCATAATGAACGGATGGAATTTTTAGGAGATGCGGTGCTGGAGCTTGTTGTGACAAAGTATCTATACGAGAAATACCCAAATCCAGAAGGCGAATTAACTAATTGGCGCGCGGCTTTAGTCAACGCCAAAAAGCTGGCGGAAGTAGCGGAAATAATCGGCCTGAATGATTTTTTATTATTAAGCCGGGGCGAAGCTAAGGATACTGGCCGAGCCAGGCAATATATCCTGGCCAACGCTATGGAAGCTTTGATCGGTTCAATCTATTTGGATCAGGGGATAGAAGTCTCTCAGCTTTTTATTGAAAAAAACGTACTGAATCATTTGTCGCAAATTTTGAAAGAAGGCGCTTATCGCGACGCCAAAAGTCTGTTCCAGGAGGAAGCTCAGGAAAGAGAAGGGGTCACGCCGAGTTATGAAGTTTTGGATGAGTGGGGGCCGGATCATGCTAAACATTTTAAAGTCGGAGTATTTTTAGACGATGAAAAAGTAGCCGAAGGGGACGGTGTTTCCAAGCAGGAGGCGCAGCAGAAAGCAGCGGAAGAAGCGCTGAAAACGAAAGGGTGGAACGGAAAGCAGTAGCTTCGAGTTTGACATTTTTAGAATTTTAAGATATCTTTTAAGAGTTGTAATAATTTATCTAAATTATGTTAGTCATCAGATTAACCAGAATCGGCAAAAAGAACCAACCCGCATACCGGGTTATTTTGGCCGAAAAAACCAGTCCGGTTCAGGGAAGGTTTATTGAAATTTTGGGCAGCTATAATCCTCGCTTGAAGCAGAAGGCTTTGAAAGCGGATAGAATTAAATATTGGCTATCCAAAGGCGCCCAACCGTCAGCGACTATCCATAACCTTCTGGTTTCGGAAAAAATTATTGAGGCAAAAAAAGTTAAAGCCTGGCAGCCGAAAAAGAAAACCCAGGAGGCTAATAAAGCCAAAGCGGCAGCCGAAGCCCAAAAAACCGAAGCTCCGGCAGAAGAGGAAAAAGCGAGTGAGTAGGCTATCTAGTAATTAAAATCCCGCCTAGCGCGGGGTTTTTGTTTATAATTGACACAAATTTGCTCGAATGCTATATTGGGGATAATAGTAGGCAATCCGCCCCAGGGCGGAGAGGTCGGCTACTAATTCTTAAAAACTTAAATATACGTTTGGAAAGATATGGCCAAATATGCTGATCAGGAGTTTGTCGAATTTGTGATCAAGAGCTTAGTTGATCATCCAGACGAGGTTAAGACTGACCGGAAGATTGATGAGATGGGAGTTCTTTTGACTCTCAAGGTCAATCCTCAGGATATGGGTCAAGTCATTGGTCGTGAGGGCGGAACTGCCCGCGCTATCCGAACCTTACTTCGAGTGATTGGTGCCAAGCACAATGCCCGCATCAATTTCAAGATTGAAGAACCGGAAGGCGGCCGAGTGCCTCGTGAACAGCGAGAATCTCCGATGAAAGACGTTGACCAAGTGGTCGACGACTTGAAATTCTAATCGAATTTTCTTCTCAAATACGCAAAAGCCGTGCTATCATACAGGTAGCGCGGTTTTTTGTTTGATTAATAATTAATAAATTATGACGCATGAATAAACTGGTATTATTCGATATAGATAAAACTTTGATAAAAAGCTCTTCCGGTCATCGGCAGTCTTTCTCGGTGGCGTTTAAAAAGGTTTACGGCATAGATACCGGCATTGACGTTATCCAGTCGTCCGGCATGACCGATCAGCAAATTATCTTTGGGGTTTTAGAGAAAAAGGGATTAAGCGACGAGGCCATAAAAAAAGGCCTGAACGACTGCATGGAAGAAATGGTAAAGTCGTTCAACGAAACGATTGCCGACGATGAAATTATCGTTTTGGACGGAGTCAGGGAGCTGTTGGACGCGTTAGAAGAAAAAAATATTTTAATGGGCTTAGTCACCGGAAATTTAGAGCCGATTGCTTGGGGCAAAATGAAAAAAGTAAATTTATCGCGATATTTTAAAGTCGGCGGTTTCGGCAGCGAACACATCAGTCGGGCGGAATTGGTGAAGATCGCCATAAAAAAAGCGCAGGAGAAATTTAATTTCGTTTTTGACAAGAACGTGTATTCTTTCGGTGACGCGCCGCAGGACATGCAGGCCGGAAGGGAATCCGGAACGACGCCTTTTGGCGTTAAGACCGGAGTCTTTTCGGAAGAGCAATTGATGAAGGCCGGCGCGACTCTCGTTTTTGACAACCTTTCTGATACCGATAAAGTGCTGCAGACCATCTTCACTTATGAAGTTTGATATCATTACAATTTTTCCGAAAATTTTTGACTCGTATTTCGCTGAGACTATTTTGGCGCGGGCGCAAAAGAATAATTTGATAGAAATTAAAGCCCATAATTTACGCGATTGGACGGAAGATAACCACAAAAGCGTGGATGACTCTCCTTATGGCGGAGGGCCGGGAATGGTGATGATGATCGAGCCGATTTTTAAAGCGGTGGAAGCCGTTCGGAATAATCAAGATAAAAAAACGCGGGTAATTTTATTTTCAGCCAAAGGCAACCCGTACACGCAGGCTAACGCGCGGCGGCTGGCTGAATACGAGCAAATAATTATGATTTGCGGACGGTACGAGGGAGTGGATGAACGCGTTGCCAAGCACCTTGCGGATGAAGAGCTGTCTGTGGGTAATTTTGTGCTGACGGGCGGTGAAATTCCTGCTATGATATTGGTAGACACGGTTAGCCGGCTGATCCCGGGAGTTTTGGGTAAAGAAGAAAGTTTAACAGAAGAAAGTTTCTCTGACGAAAATTATTTGGAGTATCCGCAATATACCCGGCCCGAAGAATTCGCGGGCTGGAAAGTGCCGGAAATATTGCTGTCAGGAGACCATAAAAAAATTGAGGAATGGAGAAAAGCGAATGCAAAATTTAAAAATCAAAATGTAAAGTGACAATGTAAAATTTAAAATTTTACACTTTGAGATTTACATTTTCAATTTTTATGCTCTATATTGCTGCTGACCATGGCGGATATCCGCTAAAAGAAGAAATAAAAAGATTTTTAATCGAAGAGGGCTATGAGGTTGCCGACCTGGGGCCGGAGGAGCTTGATCTGGCCGACGACTATCCAGATTTCGCTTTTAAGTTAGCCGAACGGGTGGCGCAGAGCGAAGATGCCGGGGGTATTTTGGTTTGCGCGACGGGCCAGGGAATGTGCATGGCGGCCAATAAGGTGGCTGGAATCCGGGCGGTCTTAATACATAATGACTTCACGGCGCTGGACGCAGCCGGGCATTTGAACGCCAACGTGATTTGCCTCGGAGGAAAAATTACCGGACCGGAAGAAGCAAAAAAGCTGGTAAAAATTTGGCTGGATACGGAATTTTCAGAGGAAGAAAGGCACGTGAGGCGGCTTAGGAAAATAGAGGAATTTGAAGAATAATCTATATGGTCGAAATCATTCCCGCCATTATCGCAAAGAGCTTCGATGAGTTGAAGTCTAAAATTAAACTTGTCGAATCTTGTTCAAAAACCGTTCAGCTTGATGTGATGGACGGCGTTTTTGTTGATAACAAAACCTGGGATGCGCCGGAAGACCTGGAAAAAATAGATAACGATATTTTGTTCGAAGCGCATTTAATGGTTGAGTCGCCGCATCGAATTTTAAATCGCTGGCTGGCTTCGGCAAAAGTTTCCAAGGTTATCTTGCACTGGGAAGCGTTGGAAAAAATTCACAACCACGAGTTATTGCCGTATAAAACACAGATAGACGCTAATTTCCCAGTCTCTAATTTATCGCGGGAAATTCATCGGTGCGGTAAGCAATTCGGAATTGCGCTAAACCCAAAGACGCCAATCAGAGTGCTTGATAATTCTATCAGCGAAATTGATCTGGTGCTCCTGATGAGCGTCGATCCGGGTTTTTCCGGCCAGGAATTTAAAGAAGAAGTTATCCCCAAAATTATTGCGTTGCGACAGCGCCATCCGGGTGTTAAAATAGAAGTAGACGGCGGAGTCGGTTCGCAAAATATTTTAAAATTAGCCGAAACCGGCGTCGATTTTTTAGTTATGGGGTCGGCCATTTTCGATTGCTCCGATCCGCAAGCCGCCATCGAAGAAATCCGCGAAAGGATTAATAAAAAATAAAAAGAGCGGTTCGCTTTATTCAGGATTTTATATTAAAAATATAATTATTAAAAAATCACAAACAATGTACAATATTTTAGAAGAAGATGGTTTAGTGGTTTTGAAAAAGAATGAACCAGAAAGATTTGAATATAAGTACGAAGGCGGTTTTTATTTAAATCTAAAAGGTTTGGAATTATCGCCGATAGAAGGGCTTGATGTAGAAAAAATAAATCGCCTGGCAAAAGTAGTCAGGGGCTTGGCTTTCGCTGCTATTGACGGAATACAATCCGGTCATCCGGGCGGGTCTTCTTCAAAAGTCGAGCAATTATTAGCGCTGCTTTTTAGCGGCGTTTTGGCTTTTGATCCGATGCAGCCAAAACATCCGGGCCGTGATCGCATTGTTTGGGGCGCCGGGCATTGTACCCCGCTTTTACATTCGGTTTCAGCCTTGATTTATCATATCCTGCAGCAGGGCGGCCAGCAGATAGACAAGGACGCCTTGGGAGCTGTTTTGCCGTCTTGCCTGGTGCGATTTCGCCACTGCGACGGACCGAGCGGCCACGCTGAATCAAGCTATGCTTTGTCTGATGCTTCAACCGGTTCTTCAGGGCACGGATTTTCCGGAGCACTGGGGTTGGCCTTGTTGCAAAAAACAAATGGCTTAGATTCAAAAGTTTTTGTGATTGCCGGAGACGCGGAAACGGAAGAAGGCATGAGTTTTGAGGCTCGGAACAGTATTGTCTCGATGGGTGCCGACAATATTGTTGTTACTCTGGATAATAATAATTTTGGTATAGACGGGCCGATCAGCGAAGTGATAAGCGCTCCCTATGTTAATTATTGGTTAGGTTTCGGTTGGAACGTGATTGAGGTTGACGGTCATAATATTTTGGAAGTAGCAACGGCTTACAAAAGAGCGTTTCAGGGTTTTGCCAACGGCAAGCCGACGATTGTTATCTGTCACACCATTAAGGGAAAGGACTACGGTAAAACGGCGGGAACGGCGGATTGCCACGGTATGCCGGCGCCCCACGTAGAATACGTTGAAATAATGAAAAAATTAGGTTTTGACGTTCCGGGTATCGAGGGCGAGACGGGCAAAGATATCGAAGCCGTGACTTCTAAAATAACGCGCGATGACATGGTTTACGTTATTGAGCGTCTTGAAGAAAATAAAAAAAATATTGAATCAGAAAAAAAATTATTGGAAAAAATGAGTGTGGCGTTAAAAGGCCGGCCGATGGTTGATTATAAAAAAATTCGCCGGCCGGAAGTTTTGCCGCCGGAATTAGTTTTTGCCGAAGGCGATAAGGTGCCGATCAGAAAAGCAACTGAAGCTTTTTTCAAGTGGCTGATGGGCCAGACAGCATTTTTTTACGCGGGCTCTGGCGATTTGGCAAAATCAATTTTAACCACCGCGGCGGAAAATGTTTACGGTGTTGTTAACGCTAAAAATCCTTTGGGTCGCGGTTTTCGCTTCGGCATTGCCGAGCAAAATATGGCGATGATGTCGACGACGATGACGCAGGATATTCTGCCGGGCGGTTTTCAGGCCATGAGTGTTTTCTCAACTTATGGCGTGTTCACTTCAGTTATGGCCAATCCGGTTCGGATGGCTTTGGTTAATAACGCGGTTAATCCAAAAATGAAAGGATTCTTTATCATGCTGGCAGCGCACGACGGTCCGGAGACCGGAGAAGACGGCCCGACTCATCAGGGACTTTTCTGGATGTCATTATTCGATGCTTATCCCGGAATAAAAGTTTATAAGCCATCCGACGCTAATGAGGCGATTGAAATGCTATTTTTTGCCCTGGAAAAAGGCGAACCGATTGCTCTGTCAGTCCTGCGGCCGCCTACGCCAGTTTTTAAACGCGGTTTATCGCCGGACGCTAAATATACCGTACCGTCAGCGCTCGAAGCTGTTAATGGCGCTTATGTCTTTAAACCATTCGCTAAGAACGGGCGGAAGAAGGCGGCTTTAGTTATCTGCGGCGGCCAGGTACTGGCTAACGTTATGAGCATCTTGCCGGACATAGAAAAAGATCTAGACATAAAAATTATTGTAGTAACTTCGCCGGAGCTATTCGAAGAGCTTCGCCGGAACAATCCAGATAAGGCTAAAGAAATTTTGCCGGACGAAGAACGGCAGCACGTAATCACGCTGCATAACGGATGGTCGGGATTTTTATACCGGTTTTTGTTGCCGGGCGACTACGAGGACAGAACAATAGAAATTGACCGATTCTTAAAAGCCGGTCCGTCGCCGGAAGTTTATAAATTAGCTAAATTTGATTCGGAGGGAATTAAAAATCAAATTCTAAAAGCGGCCGGGTAGTTTTAAGTTAAAAAATATAATGCATAAAAAATATGTTTGACGTCATTGTCTTCGGTTCGGCTACGCGCGACATTTTTGTGCGCAGTAAAGAAATAAAAATCATTAATAATCAGGAATTTATTACGGGCAAGGCCTTGGCGGTCGAAGCGGGCGGCAAAGTTTATGTCGATGATTTGGTTTTTGCTACTGGCGGTGGAGGTACAAATTGCGCTGCAACTTTTGCTCTGCAGGGACTAAAAGTTGCCTACGTCGGTTTGATTGGCAATGACGCAGGCGGGTTGGAACTTTTTCGAGAATTAAATAATCTTGGAGTAAACTGTAATTTTGTTAAAACAACCGAAAAAGCTAAAACGCCATATTCCATAATTTTATCTGCGCCGGGAAATTCTGCTTTGCCCGCAAGCGGTAGCGCCGGCCAACCGGAAGTCCGTTCTGCGAACGAGCGGGTCGTGAGCGGGGAGCGAAGCATCTTAGTTTATGAAGGCGCTTCTCATCTTTTAGCCAAAGAAGACATTCCTTGGAACGAAATAAAGCAAAGCAAGTGGCTTTATCTTTCTGGCCTGTCGGGCGAATCAGCGAATGTTTTTGAGCCGATTATCAATTTTGCGGCGGAAAACAAGATCAAGGTTGCCGTAAATCCCGGACACGATCAGCTGGCTAAAGATTTGCTGTCGTTGAAAAATCTTCTAAGTAAAATCGACATCTTGCTGGTCAACCAGGAAGAGGCCAGTTTGATAGCCGGGGTTGATTTTAAAAACGAAACGGAGTTATTCAAGAAATTTGACGGCATTGTCCCAGGCCTAGCGGTCATGAGCCGGGGAAAAGACGGGGTAGCGGTCTCTGACGGTAAAAATATTTATCGGGCAGGCATTCCGTCTTCCGGCTATGTCGACCGAACCGGCTCCGGCGACGCTTTCGGTTCCGGTTTTGTGACGGCCATCATTCGAGATGAAGGCGTTGAAAAAGCTATTCAACTGGGAACGGCTAACGCGACGGCCACTATTCAGCAGCTGGGCGCTAAAAACGGACTTCTAAAAAAGGGCGAGTGGGGGCCCTGGGAAAAAGTGGCGGTAGAAGTTAGTAAAATTGAATAATTTTTTAACTTATTAAAAAAATGGAACCAATAAAAAAAATAGCCCAGTTGCTGCGGGCGCCTGAGGCGGTAATTTCGGACCTGTTTGGCAGGATGGAGAAATTAACCGGCAAAACTGGCGTCGCAGAAAAAATCTATCTTGAAAACGAAGAGATTGTTTCCAGAAAATTAGGGGAGCTGGCCATCGATCGGGAAAAGGCGGACGCCCAATATGTTGAAGCCGAAATTTTAAAGAAGGCTTACGAGGCTGACGAAAACTTTTTTGATTTTTTAGGCAAGCCGGATTTTGCCAAGCAATCAGGTTGCGACAAAATGATTGATATTTTAAAAAATACGGCCGGCGTTAAAAAAGGTTTTTTCATCAAAGAGGAAAAATTGCGCACTTTTCTTTTTTTGAATCCGCCTAAAAATATTTTATCCACGCTGGGGTATGAGAATGTCGAAGAAATGTTGAAAAAAGAGGATTTGTATGAAATTTTTGCGGCGCTGCGTTTTGTGGAAAACGAACGCTGGTTGAACGAATTTTTTTTCCGGCCGTATAACGACCTGGCCGCCGATAATTTTGAAGAAAAGGATGTTCAAATCAAAGTCTTGTCGGAAAAGTGGGGAGAAATCGGAGCCAAATTCGTTGGCAAGAAATTGCACAATATCAGCCACCTGAAAGAAGTCGGTCTGGTTTTTATTATTCCGCTTAAAAAGGAAAACCAGGCTGGGCAAACCCTGGAAACTTTCAGTTTGCTGCTTCATTATCTTCACGAAATTGATTTTTATTGCCAACTTTTTAGACAATATGCCAAGCAGCCGAATTTTGGAGCTAATTTAGTCAGATTAGTCTCCGGCGAGGTCTCTGCTTCCAGTTTGCCGGCGGAAGAAGGCGTAACTTGGCGGATTATTCAGCGGTATCTTGGCAAAAATGATCCCCAGGATCCGCGATTGTTTGAAGCGCATGTTAATCCCGAAACTGTTCACTGGCTTAAGGCCGAAAGAGAAATGGACAGCCTGGCGGCTAAAAATCCGCAGCTTAAACTTGATTTTTGGCGTGGCATCGACGATTTTGTGGGAGAAGTTTTTCCGGCCGGCCGGCGAGGCGAGGAACTGGTTAGTTTCGACCTGTTGGATAATTTAATTTCTCTGACTCATGGCGGAATCGGCAAATATCTTTACCATCAGCAAGAAGCATTATGGAATAAAATATTCATTGAATTCACGGGGGAAGAAAAACTGGAACAACTATTATTGGGAAACATCGATAAGGGTTTTATCGAATTAAAATAAAATGAAAGAAATATTAAAAAAAGCTCAACAAGGAAAATATGCTATCGGCGCGTTTAACTTTTCCACGGCGGAAGTTTTAAAAGCGATTATCGCGGCGGCAAAAGACTTAAAATCTCCGGTAATCGTGGCTACTTCAGAAAACGAAGCGGAGTTTTTTGGCATGCGTGAAGCTACGGCGCTAGTGGATGCCTGGCGGCACGGAAGCCAGTTGCCTCTAATTTTAAATTTAGACCACGGCAAGTCTTTAAATTCGATAAAAAAAGCGATTGCGGCTGGTTACAACGCCGTACACTTTGACGGTTCGAGTTTATCTTATGAGGAAAATATAAAACAGACTAAAGCGGTGGTCGATTACGTTCGAGAAGTGGAAGAGACCCTCGACCGAAAAATTATTGTTGAGGGGGAACTTGGTTATTTGCGCGGCGCTTCGGCCATTCACACGGAGGCGTTAGAAATAAAGCCGGAAGATTTAACTCGGCCGGAGCAGGCCAGGGAATTTGTTGAAAAAACCGGCGTTGATTCTTTGGCTGTTGTTATCGGCAACGCTCACGGAGTTTTTGCCAAGGGAGAGGAGCGGTTGAATCTGGAGAGGTTGGCGCAAATTAAAGAAGCGGTAAGCGATAAAGTTTTTTTGGTTTTGCATGGCGGTTCAGGCATTCCGGCGGAAGACGTCAAAAAGGCAATCGAAATCGGCATTGCTAAGGTTAATATTAATACGGAATTGCGCATAGCCTATAAAGATGGTTTGGCGGAAGAGTTAAAAGACAAGCCGGATGAAACCACTCCGTATAAAATTCTTGAACATAGTTTTGAGGAGGTAAAAAAAGTAGCAGAGGAAAAAATTAAATTATTCGGATCGGAGAACAAAGCGGCATGAATAAAAAAGTTGTTGACGAGGCAATCGGTTGGATCGGAACACTGGCAGTCGTTTTGTCATATGCTTTGTTGAGTTTTGGGGTGATGACTTCGGCGAGTTTTTCTTACCAGGCTATGAATGGACTTGGCGCTCTCGGAATTATTTATATTTCTTTTAAAAAGAAAGCTTATCAGCCGGGTGTCTTGAATATTATTTGGCTCATAATTTCGGCGGCAGCCATTGTCAGAATATTAATTAAATAATAAAAAGTAAAAAAGAAAGGAAAAAGAAAAATGTCAAAAGTTTTTGTGACGAGAAAAATTCCCGAAAGCGGAATCGAGCTTTTAAAAAAAGCCGGACTGGAAGTTGAAGTCAGTGATTTTGACGGCGTTTTGCCGCGCGAGCAATTGTTGGCGAAAGTGAAGGGAACGGATGCGATTTTATCATTATTGACCGATAAAATTGATAATGAGTTATTAGAAGCAGCCGGATCGCAGTTGAAAGTCGTCGCTAACTACGCCGTGGGCTATGACAACATTAACCTGGCCGACGCGACGGCGCATAACGTCATCGTCACTAACACGCCGGACGTCTTAACGGAATCCGTGGCCGAACACGCCATTGCTTTAATTTTTGCGATTGCCAGAAAAATCGTTGAGTCCGATCAATTTATGCGTGATGGCAAATATCACGGTTGGGGGCCGATGATGTTTTTGGGCAATGATTTGGTAGGCAAGACTTTAGGGCTGGTTGGCCTGGGGCGGATTGGCGGAGCCGTGGCCAAGCGGATGCAAGACGGTTTTGAAATGAAAATTATGTATTACGACGCTCGGCGCAATGAAGAGCTTGAGAAAAAATATAATTTGCAATTTGTTGATTTAGACACTTTGCTAAAAGAATCCGATTTTGTTTCTATCCACGTGCCGATGATGCCAGAAACAAAGCATCTGATTAACGCGGAGAAATTAAAAATGATGAAAAAGACGGCCTATTTGGTTAACACCTCTCGCGGGCCGATTATTGACGAGAATGCGTTAGTCGAAGCCTTGAAAGCTGGTGAGATTAAAGGAGCGGCGCTAGATGTTTATGAGCAGGAACCAAAAATGGCTCCGGGTTTGGCGGAGTTGCCAAACACGGTATTGACCCCGCATACGGCCTCGGCGACCGAAGAAACCCGCAGTGCGATGAGTGATTTAGCGGCAAAAAATATTATTGAAGTGCTGGCGGGAAGGGCGCCACTGACGCAGGTAAAGAGTAAATAGTGCTTTTTACTTCTTCGGAACGGCAAAAGGCAGTGGACGGAATTGAAAAATAACCTAGAAAAATAATATGAAAATAATACAGGAGCGTTCAAAATGTATCGGCTGCGGCAGCTGTGTCGCTGTCTGTTCTAAATTTTTTAAGATGGCGGATGACGGCCTTGTTGATTTGAAGGAAGCCAGGCAGAATGGCGACAGCTTTGAATTGGAGATAAAAGAAGTTGATTGCGCCAAAGAAGCGGCAGAAATTTGCCCGGTTCAAATTATAAAAGTTGAATAGTCGCAACGGGGTTGATTTTTTTAGCATCTTCTGGTAGGATAGAGAACGTTGAATTAAAATAAAAAACAAGAATATGTTTGAGATAAAAGCGGAAACAAGAGAGATAACGGGGAAAAAAGTTAATAGTTTGCGTCAAAAGGGGATCATCCCGGCTGTTTTGTATGGTCATGAAAAAAAACCGGTTAATCTGTCGGTTGCCGCCAAAGATTTTTTGGCCGTTTTCAAAAAGGCTGGCGAAACCAGCTTGGTGGAATTAATCGTGGATGGCAAAAAACGCAATGTTCTGGTGCATGACCTAGCTCGTAATCCTTTGACCGAGGAAGTGATTCACGTTGATTTTTTTGAGGTTCGGATGGATGAGAAAATTAAGACGAAAGTACCGTTGGTCTTTGTCGGCGAATCGATGGCCATTAAAAGCGATGGCGGCGTCTTGGTGCGGGCTTTGCAGGAAGTAGAGATTGAAGCCTTGCCGAAAGACTTACCCAAAGAAATTATTATTGATATTTCGCCTCTCAAAACCTTTGAAAACAAGCTTTTGGTTAAAGATATCGCGGTAGCGGGCAGCATTAAGATTCTGGCCGGTTTGGATGACGTGGTTGCCCTGGTGGCTCCGCCGCGTTCGGATAAAGAGATGGAAGACTTAGAAGGCAAGGCGGAAGTTGCCGCGCCGGAAGAAATTAAAGTTGCGGGAGAAGAGAAAAAGGGAGAAGAATCTCTGGCTGAAGAAAAAGATAAACAGTAATCACTTAAAAGATTTGAATTATTTTGAATTGTTTGATGAAGATATCGTCTAATTCCCGTTCAGTTAATAAAGCCACAAGATGTTTTTTTATCGTCTTGTGGCTTTTTAGTTTTATTTTTTTAAGTTATTTTGCTACCAACGGGGCATCGGCTATTTCCGTGAACAAACTTAAAGAAGATTTTCGTTCCCAGATCAATAATCTGGAAAAACAGATCAACGATTATCGGGCAAGCATCAGCGGTTTGCAACAGGAAAGCAAAACCTTAAAAAGAGAGATTGCCTTGCTCGATGCTAAAATCAAGTCGGCGGAGCTGGAGGTTCGCCGCACAGCCTTATCGGTCCAGGAAATTGAAGATGGCTTGGCCGATAAAAATTCGGCCCTGGATCAAATCGAGCTAAAGCTGGGCCGGGAGCAAATAACCTTAATCGGCTACTTACGAACAGTTTACGAGTCGGATCAGCAGGGGGCGTTGGAAATTATTTTAGGCAACAGCAAGCTTTCGGATGTTTTTGACAAGATTAATTCTTTACGTCAAGTTCAAGAAAGTATTCAAGAAAGCATGGCCTCAATAAAGCAGCTAAAAAATGAGCTGGAACAAGAGAAGCAAACCCTGGAAGACCGCCGGGAAGAGTTTAATCAATTAAAAGTTCTGCAGGAAATTCAACGACGGGCGTTGGCTTATCAGCAGGAAGAAAAAAATAATTTATTGATTAAAACCAAGGGCCAGGAATCCAATTATCAGAATTTATTAAAAAAAGCGAAAACTGATGCCCAATCAATAAAAGATAATCTTTATTTACTTGAGGGGGTGGGCGTTTCCATGTCGCTAGAAGCGGCCTATCAGCACGCCAAGAGAGCTTTCTCTCTCACGGGCGTCAGGCCAGCTTTTCTGCTGGCCGTGTTAAAAAATGAATCAAGCTGGGGGGAGAGGGTCGGCACGGGAACTTGGCGCCAGGATATGCACACAAGGGATCAGAAGGCTTTTATTCAGATTTGCGAATCGTTAAATCTCGATCCCGATAAAATGCCGGTATCGCGCAAGCCCTCTTACGGTTGGGGCGGCGCTATCGGACCGGCGCAATTTTTGCCTTCGGTCTGGCTGGCCTACGCCGACCAGGTAAGCCGGCTTTCGGGGCACAAGACAGTCAATCCCTGGGACGTCGGTGATGCTTTTATCGCAGCCGCTATAAAAATGGCTCAAGCCGGGGCTGACGAAAGAACGGCGAACGCGGAGTGGAAGGCGGCGCAGATCTATTTTGCCGGCAAGCGCTGGAACAATCCAATCTACTATTTTTACGGCGACCAGGTGATGGAGTTGGCCGGCGTTATTCAGAGCCAGCTGGATATTATTGCGGAATAAAATATTTATTCAAGCAAACAAAAAACCCGCTACCTGTCACAGGCGGGGTTTTTTGTTTAGTTTTTTAAATTGAGTATCAATAATTAACTGAAGGAGCTAGGGGAACGTATTTTTGCAAATTAGTTAACTGGCTGTCGGTCAATTCTTGGGCTCGATCGATCGCATTTTGGATTAAGTCTAGGGAGAAAGCAGCCGAGTCGCTAAGTTGTATTATTTCGGGCGCATCGGTTATCTGTTTTCTCAAATAATCCTCGATATAAATTTTGTGTTCAGCTTTTAGCTCTTTGGCCAGCTCCGGTTTATCTTTCAGATATTCTTTTAACGCTTGGCGGGCTAACTGTGTCAGTCCATCGCCTTTACCGGGAGAAACGATAATTTCTTTATCTGTTTTAACGGCTTCCGCTTCTGGCCGCGCTTCTTGCGAGGCTCCCTTAATCTGGTTAGCGATAAGGTTGGCAGACGGGGATTCTGAAGGCGTTTGGTCTACATCCGCTCGGATATCTTCTACCGCCGGTTTCAGGAGATCAGTTCTTTCTCGGTAGCTGTTATAGAAAGAGAAAGCGCCGGCGGCAACTAATAGCAGGATCACGCCGATGGTAATTTTCTGGGAATTATTTTTTAACCAGGAAAGTTTGGGTGATGAATTGGCATTAAATTGCGCTCCGGGCATCGAAAAGCGATCTTTTTCATTAGGATTTGGCATTTTTTCTTTGCCTCATCCGGTCGTATTCCTAAGACGGTCTTAGCTATATAAGGGTTTTAGAAATAGGCCAGATAGGTTAATTAAATTATTAATCCGACCTTTTCCTCCTGTTTTTTAAGAACTAGATTCTTGCTTTCGGAAGGCTTTAACAACGGCGTCAAGCTTTCCGTTCAAAATCGTTTCCAGGTCATGCCAGCTCTTGCCGATACGATGATCGGTAATTCGGTTCTGGGCAAAATTATAAGTTCGAATTTTCTCCGAACGGTCAGCCGTGCCGATCTGGTCTCTCCGCTCCTGGCTTAATTGCGACATTTGCTGTTGATTAGCCCGTTCATAAAGTTTGGCTCGCAGGATCTCCATAGCGATTTCCTTGTTTTGTGGTTGGGATCTTTCGGTCTGGGAGAAAACAACGATATTGCTGGGAAGGTGAGTAACCCGAATAGCCGTAGATCGTTTATTAACATTTTGTCCGCCCGGACCCGAAGAGCGGGCCATATCAATTTTTAAATCTTGCGGGTTGATTTTTATTTCGGTTGCTTCAATCTTCGGTAAGATCGCCACGGAAGCGGTCGAGGTGTGGATGCGGCCATTTTTCTCGGTTTTGGGTACGCGTTGAACCCGGTGAACGCCGCTTTCGTTTTGAAGCTGGCCATAAACTTCCGGGCCGTTAATTTCCACGACGATTTCTTTAATACCGCCAAGCGTTGTTAGACTTTTGTCTATAATAGAAAAACCCCAATTCTGAGATTGGGCGTATTTGGTGTACATCCGAAACAAGTCAGCGGCAAAGTTGGCTGCCTCTTCGCCGCCGGCCCCGGCTCGGATTTCCAGAATAATTCCTTTGCTTTTTGGGACCTCCATTTTATTTTTTGTTCTTTTTGATGCGTTCTTTCTTCGCGGTTTTTTTGCCGGCGAGATCTTTCTTTTGGGATTCCATTTTGCGGAATCTTTCAACACGGCCAGCGGTGTCGATTAGTTTCTCTTTGCCGGTATAAAAAGGGTGGCAAGCCGAGCAGATTTCAACGTGAAGCTCCGGCTTGGTCGAGCCGCTTGTAAAAACGTTGCCGCAGGCACAGGTCACCTTAACGTCTTCATAGTATTTGGGATGAATGTCTTTTTTCATAAAAGAAGTATTTAAAGCCCTTTATTGTTACGTTTTTTATTCTATCACAAAAATTTAATTTGGCAAGGCGTGCTAGCCTGTCTGGCGGGAAGGCCGGCGGGGTTTTTAGCAAAAAGGCGATCCTTCATTTGTCCGTTGTTTTTTCGCGGCTAACAAAGAAATGAGGTTGTCCCTATTGACCAGGAGCCGTTTTATAGGTAAGCTGATAGAAGCCCTGAAGTGGGTTTAATTTTTTTAAATTTTTAATATATAATATTAAGGTATGACCGAAAAGATTTCAGCCGATATTAAAAAGGATGTGATTTTGCCCTCGGCGCAAGAGTTGCTGGAAGCGGGTGTTCATTTTGGACACAAAACTTCTCGCTGGCATCCCAAGATGGAGCAGTATATTTTTTCTACCAGAAACGGTATCCATGTTTTTGATTTGGAGAAAACCGCAAAAAAACTGGGCGAGGCGGTTAGTTTTTTAAACCGAGTGGCCAGCCATGGCGGCTTGATTGTTTTTGTGGGTACCAAGCCGGTGGCCCGATCAATTATAAAATCAGCTGCCCAAGAGGTCGGCGTGCCTTTTGTTTCCGATCGCTGGATTGGCGGTATTCTGACCAATTTTAAAACGCTTAATAAACGAATCCAGTATTTAACGAGCTTGGAAGAACAGCAACGAACCGGCCAATGGGATAAGTTTACCAAAAAAGAACAATTGCAATTGAAAAAGAAGATGGAAAAACTCCAGATGCGTTTTCAGGGCGTCAGAAACTTAAACAAATTGCCGGAAGCGCTTTTCGCGACCGATGTTAAAGCCGATAATATTGCTATCAGGGAAGCGAAAAAAATTAAAATTCCGGTGGTGGCAATTTGCGATACGAATATGAATCCGGGTTTAATCGACTACGTTATCCCGGCCAATGACGACGCTTCTTCGTCTTTAAAGATTATTGTTGATACGATCGCAGCCAATCTTAAAAATGCTAAAAAGACGGTGCTCGAAACAGAAGCGGTTCAGCCTGCCAAGTAATTTAAATAAAAATAATATTTTATGATCTCAGCTGAAGCTGTAAAAAAGTTAAGAGAAAAAACCGGTGCTTCAATGATGGAATGTAAAAAAGCGTTGGAAGAGTCGGCCGGAGACGAGGCGGCGGCCGAAGAAATTCTCCGCAAGCGAGGCGGAGAGATTGCCGAAAAAAAATCAGAGCGGCAAACCAAAACCGGAGCAATTGATGCTTACGTTCACGCTAATCAGAAAATCGGTGTTTTGTTGCAGCTCGATTGCGAAAGCGATTTTGTCGCACGGAACGAGAACTTTAAGGCCTTGTCTCATGACCTTTGCCTGCACATTGCGGCACTTAATCCCGCCGGCAACGAAGAACTTCTGCTTCAACCGTTTATCAAAGATTCGGAAAAAACCGTTCAGGATCTAATTAATGAATCTATTAGCAAGCTAGGTGAAAACATTAAGCTGAATAAATTTACCAGGTTTGAACTCTAATTTATGTCTTGGTTAATTATCGTCGGTTCTGTTTTATTCGGCGCCGGATTGATTGGCACCTTGTATTTGATTGCCAGGAAAATGCCAACTCTGGCCAAATTAACTGAGATTCCTCAGCCGGTTAGCGGCGACAAGTTTTTTGAAAATTTTATAATGCGGCTAAAAGAAGTGAAGTATTCAACTTATCGGCCGCTGATTTTAAGTTGGTTGGAAAAAAATCTCCGGAGATTCCACTTGCTAATCTTGAAAATGGATAATTTTTTTGTTAAATGGATAAAATCTTCGCGGGAGAAATCGGAAGTTTGGACCGTCCGCTCGCGGGCCTTTTTGGAGCACCGACGGATAAAAAGACGAGAAAAAGCGCAGCTATTGGAGAAATTGGACAAAGCGGAGGTTTCCGAAACTTTAGAAAAAATAACCCAGGAAGTGGCTAAAGACGAAGACAAGGCGTTAACTGAAAAAATTGAGAGCGTAATCGAAAATAAGGAAGAGCCAGTTGTTGTTGAGGCCCCGGCCGAAACAGTCGCGGTGGAATCAAATCAAGCCGAAGAGGCCACAACCGAAGAGGCGCCAACCGAAGAAGAGAAAAAATATATTGACTTGATATCCAAGAATCCCAAAGACGTTGACGCCTATCGGGCTCTGGGCTTCATTTATCTCAAACAAAAAAACTATAGCAATGCCCGGGCTTGTTTCCGGCGGGTTCTGAAAAAACGGCCGGAAGACGAGGCGGTAAAAAACAGGCTGGAAGAGATTAGGGGATTGCGAAGCGCCAAAAAACAGACAGACGGAGAAGTTTTGGAATAACCCTGTTTACTTTGTCAATTTCGCCAGCGTAGCTCAGTCGGTAGAGCAACAGTTTTGTAAACTGTAGGTCGTCGGTTCGATTCCGACCGCTGGCTCACTGGGGCTTATTTGTAAGCCTTTTTATTTTGACAATTCGGCTTAAAATGTTAAAATTTTTATACAAATATCCAGGGGTGGCAGAACGGTTGATGCGGCGGTCTGTAAAACCGCTTTAAGTAGGTTCGACTCCTACCCCCTGGACACTTTTAAAAAACACAAGCCAGAAAAATCTCCTCGCTTTGTTCGGCGGCCATTTCGTATTTAATTTTGGGCCCAAAAACGAATTGGCGCTTTCGTGAAATATAATTCACTGCTTAATTCAAGGATAAAATTTAAATTTAATCATAGAAAACTATGGCATTGAATTTACAAGATTTAATTCTTAGTCTTCAGCGTTATTGGGGAAAATTCGGCTGCATAATCGGTAACCCTTATGATGTCGAAAAGGGAGCGGGGACGATGAGCCCCTTGACCTTTTTGAAGGCCTTGGGCCCGGAACCTTGGCAGATTGCTTACGTTGAGCCGTCAAGAAGGCCGAATGACGGGCGGTACGGCGATAACCCGAACCGGCTTTTTCAGCACCACCAATTTCAGGTGATACTCAAGCCGTCTCCGGATAACGTGCAAGAGCTTTATCTGGACAGTCTGAAAAGCATCGGCATAGTGGCTAAAAATCACGATATTAGATTTGTCGAAGATAACTGGGAATCGCCCACGCTCGGGGCGTCGGGACTAGGCTGGGAGGTTTGGCTCGATGGCATGGAAGTCACCCAATTCACTTATTTCCAGCAGATGGGGGGCGTTGAATGCAAGCCCGTTACGGCCGAGATAACCTACGGACTTGAACGATTGGCGATGTTTATTCAGGAAAAAGACAATATCTATGATGTGATGTGGAGCCAGAATATTTCATACGGCGATATTTTTCATGAGGCCGAATACGAACATTCAAAATATAATTTTGAATTGGCGGACACGAAGATGCTCTTTGAATCGTTTAATCTTTTTGAAAAAGAAGCGAACGCGATAATTGGAAAAAATCTTGTCCTGCCCGCGTACGATTATGTTTTAAAGTGCTCGCATATTTTTAATATCCTGGACGCGAGGGGCGCTATCAGCGTCACGGAAAGAGCCCGGTTTATTGGCCGGATCAGAGACCTGGCCAAATTAACGGCTGCTGCTTATCTTCTTCAAAGAGAAAAAATGAAATTTCCTTTGATGAGGACGAAAAAACTAAAGGCATCAACAAAATGACAAACAAACTATTGCTTGAAATAGGAACCGAAGAAATTCCGGCGAAATTTATGGAGGGAGCGCTTCTTCAGTTGAAAAATAAAGCCGAAGAAAAACTTTTGGAAAATAGGATTAATTTTGCAAAAATAGAATGCTTCGGAACGCCCAGAAGAATTGTGCTGGCGGTTTCCGATATCTCAAGCAGGCAGAGCGACCTAGAAGAAAAATCGAGAGGACCGATAAAAAAGGCCGCCTATGATGAAAAAAATGAACCGACAAAAGCGCTGCTAGGCTTTTTGAAAAATAACGGTTGCCGGATGGAAGATTTATCCGTTGAGACAGTCGGAGGAAACGAATACGTTTTTGTTAAAAAATTTAAAAAAGGGGACGAGGCTAAGGGCGTATTGGAAAAAATACTGCCAGAAATAATTCTTTCGCTTACTTTTCCTAAGTCGATGAGGTGGGGCGATTCTGAAATTAAATTTGCCAGACCCGTCAGATGGCTTCTGGCGCTGCTTAACAATAAGATAATAAATTTTTCCATCGAAGGCTTAAAAGCTTCTAATCTAACTAGGGGACACAGAACTCTTGCTGACCGCAATGTCGTTGTCAAAAGCGCTGAAAAATATTTTGACGCGCTAAGAAAGGAAAAAGTTATAGTCGACCAAAAGGAGCGCAAAGACGTTATCTTAAAACAAATCGAGAAATTAGAGAAAACACTTAAGGCCAGGATTGTCGTGGAATCTGATTTGTTGGAGGAGATTATTTATTTAGTAGAATATCCGACGGTGTTTTCTGGCTCTTTTGACAAGGAATTCTTGTCTTTGCCAAAATACGCGATTATAACGCCGATGCGGGATCATCAAAGATACTTTCCAGTTTTTAGGGGCGAGGAATTATTACCCTGTTTCATCGGCGTTAGGAACGGCGATGCTGGCTCGTTGAAAACCGTTCAAAAGGGAAACGAAAGAGTCTTGAGGGCCAGGTTAAAAGATGTGCAGTTTTTCTATAATGAAGACTTAAAGAAAAAACTGGAAGAGAGAGTAGACGAATTAAAAGGCATAGTCTATCAGGCCAAGTTGGGGACGGTCTTTGATAAGGTTCAAAGAATACTGAGCCTCTCTCATCTGATTGGAAAAGAACTCGGTTTTTCCAAAGAGCGTATTCCGAAATTGGACAGGGCCGTTTATCTATGCAAGGCGGATCTGGTTACGGGTATGGTCAATGAATTTGGCGAATTGCAGGGCATTATGGGAAAAGAATATGCCTTAAAAAACGGAGAAGATAGCGATGTGGCCGAGGCAATCCGCAGCCACTATCTGCCGCGCTACGCCGAAGATGGTCTGCCCGCTGATGACCTGGGGATTATTATTAGTATCGCCGACAAGCTTGATTCAGTCGTCGGATCTTTCGCGCTAGGCACTCGATTGAAGGGGTCGCACGATCCGTTCGGCTTGAGGCGGCAAGCCATAGGGGTTATAAATATAATACTTAAAAATTCGCTAAAAATTGATCTGGACGCTTTATTTGAAGCCGCTATTAATTTGTTCGACGATAAGATTATCGTGAACAAAGGCTCTTTGAAAACGGATCTGGATTTATTTTTTAAGCAGAGATTGAGGGTCATTTTTGACGAGAGCGGTTTTAGATACGACTTAATCAATTCGGTTATCGACTATAAACTGAGCGACCTGCTGGTATTGAAAGGAAAACTAACAGCTTTGACTTTGGTTGCGGAAACAGAGGAATTTAAGAGTTTGTCCGTGGCCCTATCGAGGGCTTATTCTCTGTCCCAAAAAGTGGCCAATGATAAAGTTGAAATGGCTTTGTTTGAAAATTCCTGGGAAAAAGATCTTTATAATTCAGCGGAAAAGGTAAAAGGGGAAGTCTCAAAAAAATTAAAAGAAGCCGATTACGCGGGCATAATAGAAGCGTTGAGAGAATTAATTGTTCCGATAAATAATTTTTTTGATAACGTGCTGGTTATGTCGGATAAAACGGAAACAAGAAATAACCGATTGGCGCTGTTAAAAAACATTGAACAGTTATCCCGGCAGCTATGCGATTTTGAGAAGATCGTAGCCTAGCGGTATCCTCGTGAATAGATGTTTTATCAACTGCTCCGGTCTGGAGCAGTTTTTAGTTGGGGATAAAGTTGCTTGACGGACCAATCGAAAAAGGGATATCATATCAATATATATTGATATGATATTATGAAAAACAGGAATAATCAGGAATGTTGTTCGGGCCTGCTAACTGTTTTAGGCGACAAAAAACGCTTAAGCATTGTTTTATTTCTGGCCGGGGGAGAAAAATGCGTTTGCGAGATATTCGAGTATTTAAAATTACCGCAAAATTTAACTTCTCATCACCTGGGAGTTTTGCGCCGGCACAAAATAATAAAAAGCCGCAAAGACGGGCGGTGGGTTCGCTACTCGCTTGATAAGCAAAAGGTCAGGGAATTGCAGCGGTTTTTTGAGAAAATTGCCGTGACCAAAGAAAAAATTACCAAGTGCCAATATAATAATTAATAATTTAAAGCGATGGCAAAATATAGCTATAAGTGTTTGGATTGCGGCTGTGTTTTTGAGATTCAATCCAGCCTCAAAGAGAAAGAAGAAGGGGGCACTAAATTTGTTTGCCCGAAATGCGGTTCAAAAAAAATTGCCCAAAAATTTTCCGCGTCTAATTTTTTAAAAAATGTTTTTTGCGGCGACGATAATAATGCTTGCGGCTGCGGCGAAAGCGCTTGCGGCGATAATCGGGTCAAAAAAGATGACCAATCCGTCAATAAATGCTGCTAGGAAGTTTAAGCAAAAAATAAAATTATGATTCAAAAATTTACTGATTGGCTGGTTTTTTCCGTTTTTAATTTTGACGCTGCTTCTAAAGTCGGCAGCAGTGTTAACTTTTTTGTTTACGATACGGTTAAGATATATTTTTTAGTCATTGCCGTGGTGGCGGCAGTTGCCTTTGTTCGCACCTTTTTGCCTCCGCATAAAATCAAAGAGACGCTCTCCAGGCAAAAATTCGGAATAGGGAACATTGCGGCTGCTTTTTTTGGAGCGGTTACTCCTTTCTGTTCCTGCTCTTCCATTCCAATCTTTATCGGTTTTATAAAAGCCGAAGTACCGCTAGGCATCGCTTTTTCTTTTCTTATCACTTCGCCCCTGGTAAACGAAATAGTTTTTATTATGATGGGCGGACTGTTTGGCTGGAAGATCGCTTTTCTGTACGCTTTGGCCGGAATTGTTCTGGGCGTGGCGGTGGGGCTGATTATCGGAAAAATGAAACTGGAAAAAGAGCTGATTTTAAATTCTAGCCAGGGCGAAGAGCCGGGTCTCGATTATTTGCCCAAGAGCCTGGAGGGAAAAATTCAATTTTCTCTGACTGAAAGTTGGAATACTTTTAAAAAGCTCTGGTGGATTATCGCGCTTGGAATTGGCGTAGGGGCAATAATCCACGGTTATATCCCGGCCGATTTTTTTAAGCAATATCTTGGCGTCGCTTCATTCTGGGCCGTGCCGGTGGCGACCTTGGTTGGCATTCCAATCTATGCTGGCTGTTCAACGGTTGTCCCGATTGTTTTTGCCATGTTCGGTCAGGGCGTTCCGCTGGGAATATCTCTAGCCTTTATGATGGCCATTGCCGGATTGTCTTTGCCCGAAGCGATAATGTTAAAGCGGATTCTTTCAATGAAGCTTTTGGCGATATTCTTCGGGGTGGTAGCGCTGGGAATTATTTTAATCGGGTATTTGTTTAATTGGATTTCGCTATAGCGTTTTTCCTCTCCGTCATTTTTATCTTAAAACTTCATTAAGTTTAAAAAACAGCCTTAGAATTAAGGCTGTTTTTTAAAAGTGGATAACTGTTTTTACCGCGAATGCTAAAATAAAAGGGCAATGCAACAAGGCATAGGTAAAATTATAATAATCGTGATAATCGTCGTGGTTTTAGCCGTGGGCGCGGGAATTGGGTATTGGATCGGCCAAGGAACTAAGCCCAGCGCCGAAGGCCGGCCCTTGGCAACCCAGGGAGGCAACCAAGACTCTAAATCCGAGGCGCCCTTTGTCGGTGACGATTTTACTATTCTCCCGCCAGCCGGCTGGGCTCAAGCGCATCTGCCGAGCACCCTTGTTTCTTTTCATAATTTAAAAGAAGTTCAACCTAAAGGCAGCGAAGCGGAAAAGATTAATTTCAAAAGCTATATGGCGGTTTCTTCTTATAGCCGTAACGGAAAAACACTCGACGAGATTGCGGATTTGGTGAAGCGACAAGTGGCGGGCGTGGCGCCAACAATTTCTTTCGCGCCCATTACCGATGGAACGATAAATGGCCAGCCGGCTAAATTTATAGAGGCGAACGTCTCAATGCAGGGAGTTGATTTTAAAGTGATGCTGGCGGTGGCGATGAAGGGGGATAAATATTTTACGATTTCAAGCAATACGACGGTAGAAAAATGGCCGGAATATCGCGACATTTTTTATAACGTGCTGAATAGTTTTAAATTTAAATATCAATAATAACCGATAATAAAAAAATATGAACAATAAATTGCTCTACGTTATTATTGCCCTGCTGGTGATCATCATTGCCGGCGGCGCATTTTTGTTTTTTGGCGGCAAGGCGCCAGATGATAAAAATCAAGGAATCGGACAACCAACCCCGTCTGCCTCGGTCAGCGAAACGCCGGCGGTAGACACAAATCTTTCCGAACAGCCAAACAGAGTAAAATTTAACGAATTTTTTTCAAGCATCTATCTGGCCAAATTGCCGGCCGGCGCTAAATTTGAACCGTCTAAAATTATTAAAACCAGCAACTTCGTTATTGGCGACCAATTTTGTATGAGCATTAATATGAAAAAACAGGTTCTCGCTAATACTTTTTCTTCTGCTGTTTATGACGTAGACGCTAAGCAGGAAATTCAGCCTCGCGGCGGAGCCTTCCCTCAGGCCATGGGGCCGGGCAACAGCACTGGCTGCCAGTCTCTGGACCAGTCGGCCGGAAAATACGAATATAAGTTCTACCTCAACGACGATTTAGTTGCCGTTTTGCCGTTTGAAGTTAAATAGCGGAAGGTTATAGCTCTAATTTAACAAAAAAGTCGCTCCGTTTCTTGTCTGATTCGCCTTGGCGGAGAGGAGACAAACGGGGCGATTTTAGTTGTCTGCCCTTGAAAAATTCCTCAAAAATAGTATGATATTAAAAAGCGGATAAAATTATGGATCTGGACAAAAAGCTGAATTTAATAAAGCGCAACACGGAAGAGATTCTAACGGAAGAAGAGCTAGCCGAGCTTTTAAAAACCAAAACCGAACCGGTTGTCTATTTGGGCTACGCGCCGACCGGCCGGCCCCATATCGGTTATTTGATTCCGGCGATGAAAATCAAAGACTTTGTCAACGCCGGTCTAAAGGTCAAAATTTTGCTGGCCGACATTCACGCGCACTTGGACAATATGAAAAGCCCTTTGGAGCTACTGGCTAAACGGGTGGAATTTTACAGGCTGGAATTGTCGGCGTTGTATCAATCTTTGGGGGCTGATGTTTCAAAAATAGAGTTTATCAAGGGCAGTGATTTTCAATTAAGCCGGGAGTACTCTCTGGATTTATATCGCTTGGCTTCGCAAGTTAGCGCCGAACGCGCCAGACACGCGGCGGCCGAAGTGGTTAAATTCGGCGAAACGCCGAAATTGGGCGGATTTTTATACCCGTTGCTTCAAACTTTGGACGAAGAACACCTGAAGGCCGATATCCAGTACGGCGGAGTGGATCAGCGTAAAATTTTTGGCTTTGCACGCGAATCGCATCCGAAAATTAACCAGGAAAAACGCGTAGAAATAATGACGCCGATGTTGCCGGGAATTTCGGGCGGCAAAATGAGCGCGTCGGAGGTCGGTTCAAAAATCGATTTGCTGGATAGCGTTGAAGATATTAGCGCCAAGATAAATAAAGCTTATTGCCCGGAGGGGGATTTGCAAGATAACGGAATTATGGTATTTATGAAATACGTTTTGATGGTTCTGAAAGGCGACAATAAAGAAAAATTTTTGGTGGAGCGGCCGGAAAAATTTGGCGGAAACGCGGAATACGAAAATTACGAAAACTTGGAAAAAGATTTTATTGATAAAAAATTGCACCCGGCCGATTTGAAAAAGGCTTTGGTTGGCGAGCTGGCAAAGATTTTGGCTCCGGTCCGAGAAGTGATGGCAGGGAAAAAGGATTTAATTAAGGAAGCCTATCCGGACTAAGATTCTCTGTTTGTAGAAAAGATAAGCCGATGTAGCTCAGTTGGTAGAGCAACTCCATGGTAAGGAGTAGGTCCCCAGTTCAACTCTGGGCATCGGCTCCGCGTAAAATTCCGCAAGGACGGAGTCGCGCGGCGCAGGCAATTAAATCGTTTGCGTCGTAGAAAAATATGTTTACCAAAAAACAAGGCATTATTTTGCTAATTTTATTGGTCATCCTGGCAACAGCGCTTTTTCTGTATAAAGAAAAATTTCAACGCTGGCCTTGGCAGAAGTTTTCGGGATTAATCTCGCCGATCGTCACGCCAGAGACTTCTCCAAGTATTTCTGTTTCGCCATTGGTCTCTTCGAAAGAAAAAGAACCCCGGCAATTGGTGATGGAGGATCTGGCCAAAAGAATCGGCGAATTATCGCCGGTAAAAGAAGTTTTGGGCGGCAAATGGTTTGTCGACAGATTCTGGTTTGTTGACGGTTCCTATAGCACTCTTTACGTGGAATACGAAGACGGCCATATTTTAAGACGGTTGCTTTTAACGGCTGACTTGTCGCAAATGCCGAAAATAAGCTATAAAGTTGATGCCTTTTTTGAACCGGGCGAGTCGGACTGGATTTTAAAAAGCGGCAAGGATCAAAAATCAACTTTGCCTTTAATCCTTTATGAATACGATCAGGCGAAGGGAACGTGGATACAAAAAAATTAATTAAAAAATAAAAAATCAAAAAATAAACTTATGTCACAAGAAAGATTAATAAAGCTGCAGTGTACCAAGTGCAAGAGAGTAAATTACTGGTCACGAAAAAACAAAAAGAAAGTTGAGCGCAAAATTGAACTAAAAAAGTTTTGCAAATGGTGCAAAAAGCATACACCGCACAAAGAAGCGAAGAAATAATTTTACCTATATAATTCTCGCTTAGCGGGCGAGCGGGTTTGTCCGCAAAAGTCCCGCTAAGCGGGACTTTTGCGGGATTAGTATAGTGGTAGTACTACGGTCTCCAAAACCGTTGGCGGAGGTTCGATTCCTCCATCCCGTGCC
>Ga0172375_10000724_pt1 | contig 52968 bp, 40 predicted proteins | sample LakKiv1m_FD_114537 | JGI IMG/M metagenome (GOLD analysis project Ga0172375, IMG submission 114537) | Freshwater microbial communities from Kabuno Bay, South-Kivu, Congo - kab_092012_11.1m | ecosystem: Environmental > Aquatic > Freshwater > Lake | place: Democratic Republic of the Congo...
GACGCGCGCCCTCGCCGATCGACAGCATGGCGATGACCGCCGCCACGCCGAAGACGATGCCCAGGGTGGTCAGCAGCGAGCGCAGGCGGTGGGCCGCGAGGCCCGCCACGCCGACGCGCGCCGTCTGCAGCAGGGGCATGCTCAGGGCTTCGCCTCCCGCGCCGTATCCGGTTCGGGGGCCGACGGCAGCGGTTGCTGCGGGTCCCGCAGCGAGACCGTCTCGCCCGCCTCCAGGCCGGACTCGATCACCACGAAGTCGTCGCTGCGCTCCCCGAGCGTCACCGGCCGCGCCGCGATGCGGCCGTCGACCGTGAAGACCACGCTGCCGCCGTCGCGCTCGAAGACCGCTTCCAAGGGCACGGTCACCACGTCGGCCAGGCGCGCGACGATGATCCGGCACTGGGCGGTCATGCCGGGGCGCAGGTCGCCGGCCGCGCCCTCGATCAGGACATCGACGTCGAAGACCTTCACCTTGGCCTCGCCCTCGGCCCGCGCCAGCGTGGCGATGCGCGTGACCTTGCCGCGTAACTCCAGGCCGGCCAGGGCGTCGACCGTGACGACCACCTCCTGGTCCACGGCGATCTGCCGCACGTCGATCTCGTTGACCCGCGTGCGCACCTGCATCTGCGAGAGGTCGGGCAGGTCGATCAGCTCCATGCCGGGCCAGGCCTGGTCGCCGACCTTGATCTTGCCCCCGCGGAAGCTCTTGTAGACGACCAGCCCGGGCTCCGGCGCCGTGATCGTCAGCGACGCGAGCGCCTCGCGCGCCTGCGCCATCTGCATCTCGGCGTTGCGCACGTCGTACTGGGCCTTGGCCAGTTCGGCCTCGGCGATGATCCGCTGGGCGGCCAGCCGGTCGCCGGCCTCGCGCAGCGACAGCTCGGCCTTCTTCAGCTCCAGCTCCTGCTCGCGGCGGCGCACCTCGGCCTCGAAGGCCATCAGGTCGTAGCGCAGCCGGGTCTGCTCGTAGCCGTACTCCTGGTTCAGGCGCGCGCTCTCCAGCTCCGCGAGGCGCTGGTCGATCTCGGCCCGCCGCCGCGCCAGCTCGGCCCGCGCGTTCAGCAGCGAGTTCTCGACCTGGTCGAGCTGCTGGCTGGTCGTGGTCTGGTCGAGCTGGACCAGGAAATCGCCCTCCTTGACCACGCTGCCCTCGGGCGCCATCTGCGCGATCTGCACCGCGTCCCACGAGAACCCCGTGCGCTGGCGGGAGACGCTGCGGCTCCTGACGGCCTCCACCTGGCCGACGGTGGCCACGTCGATGACCAGTTCGCCCCGCGTCGCAACGGCGGTCACCAGCGCGTCCGGCCGCCGGCGCGAGCCCAGGGCCAGGATCGCCGCCAGCAGCAGCGCCGCCGGGACGGCGACCGTGAGGATGCGTCGACGGGACGGGATGGTCATTCTTCCTCTTTCGGGGGCGCGGTGGCCAGTTCGGTGCCGGCGGGCAACCCGGTGCCGTCGGCCGCGCCCGACGCCACCGCCACGGTCATCGCCGTCACGGCGACGGGCCGCACCGGCTGCGGCCGCGGCCAGCTGGCACGCGGGTAGACCAGCCACTCGCCGTCGCGCTCGAGCACCGCGGAGCGCGGTACGAGCACGGCGTCGGCGACCTCGCCGAGCCCGATCTCCACGATGGCCGTCATCCCCGGCCGCAGCCGCGGGTCCGACCCGTCGATGCGGGCCACGGTCGCGAACCCGCGCACGCCGGTGCCGGTCTCCAGCTCCGCGGCCAAGCGTGCGACGCTCTCGATGCGGCCGGTGAAGACCGCCTCGGGGTACGCTTCCAGGCGCAGCTTCACCGGCAGGCCGGCCGCCACGCGGTGGCGGTCCACCTCGTGCACCATCATCGTCACCTGCATCGCCGACAGGTCCGGGATCTGGATGATGGGCCGCCAGGGATCGATCGCGTCGCCGACGCGGGGCTTGGTGCGCTTGCCTTGGCGGTCCTCCTGCTCGAGGTAGACCACCAGCCCCGGCAGCGGCGCCAGCAGCGACCTGGCCCGCCGCCGTTCCAGCAGCGACGCCCGCTCGGTGCTCGCATCGTCCAGTTCGAGGTCCGCCTTGGCCAGGGCCAGGCTGTCCAGCACCGCCTGCGCCACGAGCTTCGCGCGGGACTCGTCCAGCGCGATGCGGGCGCGCTCGGCCGCCAGCTGGGACTCCTGCCGGCGTGTCTGCGATTCGAACTGCAATTTGGTGAGCTGCAGCAGCGCCTGCTCGCGGCTGAGTTCGGCCATGGCCACCGCGTCGACCAGCGCCTGCCGCTGGCTGGACTGGCTGGCGACCGTCCCCTCCCGCTGGGCGGCGAGGTTGCGCAGGCGGTCCTCGACGTCGGCCAGGGGCCGCGCCAGGGAGCTGTCGTCGAAGCGCGCGACGGTGTCGCCCACCGCCACGACGGTCCCCTCGGGCGCCAGCTCGACGATGATCAGCGAGGACTGCCAGTCCTGCGGCGGCCGCAGGTCCTGCGCGCGCACGGCGGCGATCTCGCCCGTCTCGACCATGACCAGCGGCAGCGCACCGCGCTCGACGCGCACGACGTCGAGCGCGCCGTCGCCCGCGCAACCGGCGAGCAGCTGCAGCAGCGGCAGCCAGGGCCAGAAGGGATTTCGCCGTAGCGTCGCCAGGATGGATGCTCCCTGATAGGCGGGCAACATAGCATGGAAAGGAGGTGAACACCTAGTTCGCAGTACGGGTTCCGCGGGTCAATCCAGCGGATAATCCAACCCCTCGCAGGGCCGGCCCAGCAGGCGGCACATCGCGGTCACCTGGCCCTGGTGGTGGTACACGTGCGTCAGCACGCGCAGCACCACGTGCTGCGGCGCGAGCGTCTGCTCCCGGTTCCCCCAGGTCGTCATCGGCCGGGCCGCGGCCAGCTCCGCCGCGGACACGCCGCGCAGGTACGCCTCGGTCGTCGCGAAGACCTGTTCGCGGAAGCGCTCGAGCGCCGCGATCGTCGGGAAGCCGGGCGCGTCCTCGTCGGCGTCGATCCGGCCCTGCAGCACGCCGATCCAGTAGCGCTGCGCGCCGATAACGTGGTGCAGCTGCAGGTGGACGGTCGGGTACCCGAACCCCGGCGACGCGCGGTGCAGCTCTTCGGCCGTGAAACCGCGGCAGTGGACGAGCAGCGCCGCCAACCCGCGGTGGGCGCGCTCGTGCAGGTCGAGCAGGGATCCGGGTGTCTGCATCGTCGTGCCCCCCTGGCGACAGGCTGCGGGCAGCCGGACGTCCGCCGTCCCGTTCTGCGGCGAGCATAGACCATGGATCTCCCATCCGGAAGTGGACAAACGAGTCTGGGCCCATCAGGCGCCGGTGCCGCCCGATCCCCGGGTTGGTTGAACCCGGAGATGTTCGGTGGTAGTATCGGCCGGCACCGGATTCGCCGGGTGGACGATCAGTTGCTGCGTTGATCCATCCCCATGCCGAAGAGGTTCCATCATGCGCCCAGCATTCGTGTTCGTCCTGGCAGCCGCGGTTTGTCTCTCCCTGTTGTGCGCGAGCTGCAGCGAGGACAAGGTGGGCAGCCCTGTGGCGCCTTCGGCATCGCAGATCGTGATCGATCCCGATCCGGACAGCATCGATGCGCCCTGGCAGATCACCGGTCCGGGCGGTTTCAGCCGATCCGGCAACGGCGACACCGCATTGCCGGACATGGACCTGGGCGACTACACGCTGACCTGGGGCGCGGTCACGGGCTGGAACCCTCCCGATCCCGCGACCGCGACCAGGACGCTGCAGGCCGACGCCACGTTGGCCTTCTCCGGCACCTACGTCGTGCGGCCGCGCACCATCACGATCGATCCCGTACCGGACACCGTCGACACGACCTGGCAGCTGACGGGACCCGGCGGCTACGACCTCGTCGGCAGCGGGAATCTGACCCTGCCGGACATGGAACCCGGCGATTACACGTTGACCTGGGGAACGGCGGCGGGCTGGAGTGCGCCCGTTCCCGCCGCAGAGATGCAATCCCTGGAAGCTGCCGGATCCCTGACCTTCACGTCCACCTACGACGTGCTCCTCGACCTGCAGGAAATCCAGCCCGGCGCTTTCGTGATGGGCAGCCCGTCCTCCGAACCGGGCCGAGGGGACGACGAGACCAGCCATCCGGTCACGCTGACCAGGGGCTACTGGATGGCGACCCACGAGGTGACCGAATGGCTGTGGCGGGCGGTGATGGGCGGAGCGTCAACTTCGTCCCGTCTCCCCAAGGCCAGCATGGACTGGTTCGACGCGATCGCGTTCTGCAACGAACTATCGCTGATGAAGGGGCTGACGCCGGCCTACTCGCTGGTGGACGACGTCTGGACATGGGATCGCGAAGCCGACGGTTTCCGCCTGCCGACCGAGGCGGAATGGGAGTACGCCTGCCGGGCCGGCAGCACGTCGGCGCTCGCCAACGGGCCGCTCACGGCCCTGGAGTGCGAACCGGCGGATCCGAACCTGGACGCGATGGCCTGGTATCGCTGCAACTCCGGCGCGGGCGACAACTTCTTCAGGCACGATGTCGGCCTCAAGCAGGCAAACGCCTGGGGACTGCTCGACATGAACGGCAACGTCTGCGAGTGGTGCTGGGACTGGTACGGTTCCTACCCGGAAGAGCCGGCCACGGATCCCGACGGTCCGGCGACGGGCCACTATCGCGTGATTCGCGGCGGGGACTTCACCGCCCGGGCCCGGGATTGCCGCTCGGCGCACCGTTATCCATATTATCTCGAATGGCCGATCCAAAGCATCGGTCTGCGCATCGTCAGGTCGGCGGGAAATTGAACGGGGCGCGGCCGCCGGCGCGTGATCCTCTCCTCAATCCGAGACGGACGATACCAGCGAAGGAACGCCCATGCGCCGCCCGACCCGGACCCTGGCCGCCTGCCTGCTGAGCCTGACGTCCGTCGCCGCCGCCGGTACTTCCGGGGACGTCGCCTCCGCCGAACTGCGGATCATCGGCGCCGACACCCTCTGGGTCATCACCGAGCCCATCGTCGTCTACGGGTCGACGACCTCCGGCACGACCGACCCCGCGGCCTCGTCTGTCGACGCCATCGTCCTGGGCGCCCAGGACCTGCAATCGGCCGCCGACCTGGCGCCCGTGCTGCCGGCGACCAGGACCGTGGTCAACTCCCGCGGCGAGAGCGTGTTCATGGTGCGCGGCGCGTCGGAGCGGCACATCCGGCTCTGGCTGGACGGCATCCCGCTGAACGTGCCCTGGGACGAGCGCGTGGACGCCGGCCTGGTGCCGGTCGACGCCATCGGTTCGGTGCGCGGGGTGCGCGGCGTCGGCAGCGTGCTGGAAGGGCCCAACGCCCTGGCCGGCACCATCGAGCTGCGCCCGCTGACGTTGCCGTCGGACGGCGCGCGCACCCGGCTGGGCGTGCAGTTCGGCGAGTCGATCCTGCGCGAAGGCCGCCTGCTGCACCAGCGCCGGCAGGGCGCCTGGGAGTTGCTCGCGGCCGGATCGTGGCGCGCCCAGGACGGTTACGTGGTGCCGGCCGGGCTCGACGCGCCGAGCAACCAGGGCCCGTCGCGGCAGCGCCTCAACAGCGACCTGGAGCAGGCCTCGCTCCTGCTGCGCCTGCAGCACCGCGGTGCCGCGGGCGCCGTCTGGCACCTGACGTTCCTCGGCTCGGACGGCGAGAAGGGCGTGCCGCCGGAGACGCACCTCGGCGACGACGCGCGCTTCTGGCGCTACCCGTCGGTGCGGCGCGGCCTGCTCGGCGCCGGCCTGCGCACGCCGCTGGGCGGGGGCCACGCCTGGGAACTCGTCGTGGACGCCGCCGCCGATATCTTCCACCAGGAGATCCGCTCCTTCGACGACGCCTCCTACACGACGCCCGCGCTCGCCCCGGGCGTCGACCACGAGACCGACGACGACCGCACCGGCTTCGCCCGCGCCCGCGCGACCCGCTACCTCGACCGCGGCAGCGTGGCTGTGCAGACGTCGGCGCGCTACGCCCGCCACCGCGAGTCGCTGCAGTTCGCGGGACCGGAGCTGACCTACGCCCAGTTCATCGGCGCGGCGGCCGTCGAAGCGGACCTCGACCTCGGCGGCGGCTGGAGCACGCGCGCCGGCGGCGGCTGGGACCTGGCCTCGACCCCCGAGTCGGGCGACAAGCCGGCCCGCGACGCGACCGGAGCGGCGGCCGCGTTCGCGCGGCTGGAACGCCGGCTGGGCGAGCCGCTGACGCTGCACGCCTCGTACGCGCGCCGCAGCCGGTTCCCCGCCCTGCGGGAGCTGTACTCCGGCGCGCTCGGGCGGTTCGTCCCCAACCCCGACCTCGCGCCCGAGGTGCAGGACCTGTGGGACCTGGGCGCCGTCGTGCGGCGGGGAGCCTGGGAGATCGGGGTGACCGGGTTCGCGAGTCGGCTGGACGGCGCGATCGAACGCGTGGGCCTGAACGACGGCACGAATCGCTTCCAGCGCGTGAACCTCGATGCGGTGCGCACGCTGGGCGTCGAGGCGGTGGCGGTGTGGCGGCCGGCGCCCTCCTGGGAGATCGGCGGCCACCACAGCGTGATCGAAACGCGCCGGCTGCAGAACGGGCGGTACGACGGCGCGGTGGAGGACCGGCCGTCCTACGTGTCGTTCCTATCGGCGGCGTGGCGCGGCGGCGGCTGGCAGGCGACGGCCGAGGGGATGGCGCTGGGGCCGCGGATGTCGGCCGACGTCAACGACGCGGGCGACGGGCTGAAGCGGCTGCCGGCGCAGGGGACGATCAACCTGCGGCTCGCGCGGGCCGTGACCGGCGGGCCCGGGCCGCTCTCCCGCGGGGCCGTGCACCTGCGGGTGGACAACGTGTTCGACGCGCTGGTGGAATCGCAGGTCGGGCTGCCGCTGGCGGGGCGGACGCTGGTCTGCGGGTTCGAGGCGTGGTTCGATGCGCGGACGACGGAGTGAACCGCCGACCCCGGCTTCGCGCTGCTACTCCACGACCTCGGCCTCGACGAGCTTCGCCAGCATCGCGAGCGATTCCTGCCACCCGAGGTAGCACATCTCGACGGGGATGACTTCGGGGATCCCCTCCTGCTCGATGCTCAGCTCGGTCCCGCAGGACACCGCCTTCAGGGTGATCGTCGCGATCATCTCCCCGGGCAGGTTCGGATCGTCGAACTTGTCGTTGTAGCGGATCCGCTCGTTCGGCACGAGTTCGAGGTACTCGCCCCCGAAGGCGTGCCCGCCCCCGGTGGTGAAGTTCGTGAACGACATGCGGAACGTGCCGCCGACCCTGGCGTCCAGGTGGTGGACCTTGCCGGTGAAGCCGTGCGGCGGCAGCCACTTGGCCATCGCGTCGGCGTCGAGGAAGGCGCGGTACACCCGCTCGGGGGGCGCCCGCAGGACGCGGTGGAGCCGGACCGTGCCGGTTGCCATGCTGATTCCTTTCCGCGATGACCGGAATCGCGGCCATCGGATCGGTATGGATCGGGCGCGCTGGCGCCGATTCTTCGGGAATGCATCACGAAAAACACGAGTGCCGCGATCCGCAACCAGCTGCCGGATCCGGGCCGGCTCTAATCTTCACCCGCCGACATGATCTTCCGGATCACCTGCTCCAACGCCCGGTTGAATTCCTCCGGTCGGTCCATCATCAGGAAATGATCCGCGCCTTTCAGGATCACGGCGTCGTAGGAGACCATGTGGCGCCGGTTGGCCTCGACGTTGACGGGCCACAGCTCGCCGTTGATGGTCAAGACGGGAATGCGGATCGCATCGAAGACCGTGGCCGCTTCCCCTGTCACGTACTGCATCATCATCTCTTCCATCGCGCTCAGGGCGACCGCCGGCGGCGCGCTCGACATGTCCGCCAGGACCCACTCGCGCAGCCCGGGATCGGTGTCGGCAGCGAACATCCCCGCCACGAAGCCCCGGCTCCCGGCCCGGAAATCGGCTTTCAGCGGCGTCAGCATCCCGTCGAGCTCCTCGCGCGACATCCGATACTCGACGTCCTCCAGCGTGTCCACGCCGATCAGGCCCACGACGAGGTCCGGCATGAGGCGGGCGGCCTCCGCGATCACCGATCCCCCCATGGAATGCCCGATCAGGATGACGCTGTGGGCGCCGGACGCCTCCACAACCGCCCGCACGTCCACCCCGAAGGACGCCATCGTGCACCGCTCGCGCGCGGCGCCGGAATGGCCGTGGCCGGCCAGATCCAGCGTGATCACGCGGTGTTGCTTCGAGAAATGCGGCACCTGCTCGCGCCAGTAGCGGGAGTCGCAGCTCCAGCCGTGCACGAACACGAGCGTCGGCTCGCCGGAGCCGCAGACCTCGTAGGCGATCGGCACGCCGTCGCTGGACGTGACGACGCGCGGCCATTCCGTCTGAGCCCACGCGCCTCCTGGGGCGAGGACCAGGAGCGCCAGGCATGTGGACAGGATTCTCGAGTGTCCCGGCGCCGGCCTGCCTGTTGACTTGCCGCTGTCGTGAACTGTAATCGCGTCGGTCATCATGATCCCCCTCGTTTCGCCGAGAACATTATTCCAGCTACCGTACACCCGACTGCCCTGACCTGCATGCTCGATTTCGTGTCTCCGCATACTCGGATAGAGCGCGCACCCAGAGGATCCCGCACCCTCTGCGGCCAGGCGTCAAGCCACCGCCGTGCCGTCAGGCGGCAGAGGTCAGTCCCGATCCGCATTGCGAGGACTACGCTCATATGCGAGGATCGTCGCTCCGGCATCCGATGACGACAGCCATGATGTCGACAGCCTACAGCTTGTGACCGTGAGTGGTGCATGACGTGACACGACCCGCAGGCCTCAGGGAGGATTCCCGGCATATCGGCACCACGCTGATCGTCGCCATCGTACTGATGGCGGTCTATACGTACACCCTGCTCCCGGGGCTCGGCCACTCGGGCGACACGGCGAAATTCCAATTCATCGGACGGGTTCTCGGCACGCCTCATTCCACCGGCTATCCCACCTACCTGATGCTCAATCACGCCTTCACTGGCTTGTTTCCCTGGGGAAGCTTGGCGTGGAAGTCCAACCTGCTGTCCGCCGTCTTCGCCACCTTCGCCTGTCTGGTTCTCTTCCGCATCCTGATCGTCCTTTCCGTGCGGTCATCCGTGGCCACCGTGACATCGCTGACCTTCGGGCTGACCAGGACATTCTGGTCCCAGGCGGTCATCGCGGAGGTCTACACGCTCAACGCTCTCTTCGTAGCGCTCGTCGTCCTCTGCCTGGTGCAGTGGTCTGGCCGCCCGGACAAATTGACGACATTCCGCCTTGCCGCACTGACGTACGCGCTGTCCTTCGGGAATCACATGACCATGATCACGTTGCTTCCGGCCATCCTGGTCTTCGTCTTCACCGTGGATCGCCGGATCTACACGAATGCCCGACTGATCCTGTTCGTCATCGCCTGCGTGGCGGCGGGTGCTGCGCAGTATCTCTATTTCTTCTGGCGGCAGCATGCCGTCCCGCCCGCCCCGATGGAGATGACAGCCCCCGACTTCGTCACGTTCTGGCGCTACGCCACAGGCGCGCAGTTCAGGCACCGGATGTTTTCCCAGCCTCTATCCGACGTGATCAGCATCCGGGTACCGCTGATCCTCGGCCTCATCCGGCAGGAACTGGGATGGTTGCTGCTGCTCGTACCCGTCGGCGCCGCCGTGCTGTTCGATCGCCGGATCCTGCTCCTGCTCGGACTCGGCTTTGCCGGACTGTTTTTCTTCGTTGTAAACTACTTGATCCCCGACATCGTGACCTACCTCATGCCAGCGTCCCTGTTCTTGTGCATCACCGTCGGCCTCGGCATGGAATGGCTGCTCGGCAGGCTTCAGAAATGGAGACGACGATTCCCGAGCGCCACGTTCGGGATCATCCCCTTGATCCTCCTTGTCGGCAACTACCAACACGCCAACCAGCGTGATAACGTCTTCGAGGCACGCCGCACCGAGGACACCCTCGCGCGCGTAGGTCACCACGCCGTCATCATCGCTCCCGACTACCATCATGGGTACTACTTCCGGTACTACCTGATCGGCGAAGGAAAACAGCGCGACGACATCTATCTCGTTCTACGATTCGACCCTCGGGATATCGCCGCCTACGTGCACCGTACCGGCGACTTGACCATCCCGTTCCAGCGATTGACCGTGCCGCCGGACTTGGCCGTCTACGTGCTGGACGCGACGCAGGCGGATCGTCTCCGCGAGTACGGTGTCTCCGCACGTCTGATCGGTACGGATCTGTTCATGCTGAGTGTCGCCGACACTGTGCCCCGGAACGATCTCGAGACTCCACTCCCCGTCAGCGATGCCGGGGTGGCGCTTCCGGTCGTCCCGGGGACCGGCGGATTCCCTGCGGCCGGTACTGGCCGCGTGCGTCCAGGCAATGCGCCCAGAGGACCCGGGCCGCGACCGAGCGCCAGGGTGACCCTGCGGACGGGATCCTCGTTCATGACAGGTGTTCCCTGACGTAGGCTTCGAGTTTCGCCAAGTGCTGCTTCCCGCCTTCGACGGCGCCGTACTTGTCGATCACCACGTCGCGGGATTCCCGGCTGGGGAAGAGATGGCGCAGCGTGATCAAGGTGCCGGCGGCTGTCTCTTCCAGGGTGATGGTGGATTCGAACCAGATCCGGTCGCCATCGCCGTGGTCGTAGACCAGTCGGGACGGTGGTGTGATCTCCTTGAACACCGAGTGGTTGGGGTAGCGCGTGCCGTCGGGCCCCACCATCTCGTACGTCCAGGCGCCGCCGACCCGGAAATCGATGGTCACGCCCTCGTTCCGGAAACCGTCCGGCCCCCACCACTTGTTGACGTGCGCCTGGTCGGTCATGGCCTTCCAGACCAGTTCGCGGGCGAAGGGTACTTCCCGCTGCAGCACCAGTTCGCGTTCGTGGTCACTCTTGGTCATCGTCGCGCCCTTTCTCCGGCTCCAAGCCGTGGAGATATGCTTCCAAGCGGTCCAGGCGGGATTCCCAGACCTTGCGCTGTTCCTCGATCCAGCCCGACGCCGTGTTCAGGGACGCCTCTTCCAGCCGACAGGGCCGCCACTGGGCGTGCCTGCTGCGGCTGATCAGCTTGGCCCTCTCCAACACCTTCAGGTGCTTGGTGACGGCCGGCAGGGACATGTCCAGGGGCTGGGCCAATTCGCCCACCGTGGCTTCGCCCTTGCCCAACCGCGCCAGCATGGCCCGTCGCGCCGGGTGGGCCAGGGCCATGAAGATCGCGTCCAGTTCTGCGTCGTACTTAACCATATGGTTAAATTAAATGGCGATCGCCATCTTGTCAAGGGACGCGTCGGGATCAATTCGTCATCCCGATTCCCCCTAGCGGGCATCAGGATCCGGCGTGAACGCCGGATCCGGGATCACCGCCTTCGCGACGACGTACACGAACACCGAGGCCACCATCACCAGGCCGAGCCGATCCGAGCCGTTCCGGTAAACCTCGAGACGGTCGACTGATTCATGGGGGATGATTTCGACCGGAGGCCGGCCGTCGCTTCTCGAGATCACGAGCGCCTCGGGGCGCAATGCCGTCAGCGTCCCCTCGATGGTGCGCAGATCCGCCGTGAACACACGGACACGGTCACCGAGGCGAACCTCAGTCGGCGAGCTGAACTCGGTGAATTCCGTCGTGCTGTTCCAGGGATGTTTCACGGTCTGATATCCAGCGCAACCTGCCGTGAGCAACAGGAGGCACCATGCAGAAGTGATCGTCGCTCCTCGCGCCACGATCTTCCCCCTCAACACCGATCAGGAATCCAGCTTCGTCGGATCGCCCGCCGCCTACCGCACCAGCATCACGACCCTGCTCGCGCTTCCTCCCCCAGCCTCGACCCGCACCACGTACCCGCCGGCCGCCGACGCCCGGCCCGCCTCGTCGGCGCCGTCCCAGTCGCAAGCCAGCGGGCCGGCTTCACGTCGCTCGCCGTCGATCAGCCGCCGCACCACCCTGCCCGCCAGATCCAGCACCTGCACGCGCACCGGTCCCGCGGACGCCAGTTCGAAGCCGATCCTCGTGCGCGGGTTGAACGGATTCGGGGAGACCGTCAGCCCCCGGATCGGGGCGACCGGAGGCGTTTCCTCCCGCACCGCCTCCCCCTCCAGCGCAAAGCCCAGCTCCACCGAGAAGGCGAACGCGCCGTCCCCCGCCAGCTCGACCTCCTCGGTCAGCGCCAGATCCCGCCGGTCCTCGCCGGCGTTCAGCGGACTCGCCACGAACGCCGCCCCCCCGCGCCGCACCGTCACCTGCGACGCCGCGAAGCCCGGCTCTCCGGCGTGCAGCGTGTACCAGTCCGAGGATTCGGGCGTCGCCCCGCTATAGACACGGTGCAGCGAGGATTGCCCGTCCATCAGCAGCCGCCGCGGATCCGGGCTCAACCCCAGCCGCACGTACAGCGGCCCCGCCACCGACTCCTGCACCGAAGTCTCCAGCGCCACCGCCCCGCCGGCCAGCGCGTGCGTCATCTGCACCAGCCCGTCCGACGAGGTCGCCACCAGGCTCCCGCCGGACGGCGTCAACGTGAACACCTGGTCCGCGTACCCGCCGTTCATGACCTTGTAGCCGCTGCAACGCGAAGCCCGCCCGTCGGCGTACTCCTCCTCGCCCGGCGCGCTCGGGTTGGTCAGCGGGTTGCCGATCAGCACCACGGCGTCGTCGCGGGACTGGTTGAACTGCGCGCCCAGCAGGCACCGTCCCCCGCGCGCCTGCCACAGGGTCCACGCGCGCCCGTTGCGCAGCACGACCTCCAGTTCGCCGTCCAGGTCGGCGTCCACACGGTAGCACCGCGTCGCCGCCCCCGAGGCCAGCAGCCCGTCGCGCAGCGAGTCGCCCCAGGCCGCGGCCAGCGACAGCGCCACCGCGTCGCGCGCGTGGTTGTGCAGCCGCAAGGCCCAGCCGCTCAGCCCGTCCCAGCTCTCGTCGGGGTACAGCCAGTTCCCGAACCCGTCGCTGTCGGCATAGTCGGTGGCGTCCTCCTCGTGCCAGGCCGTCTCGTAGATCATCGCCGAGTACGAAGCTTCGGCCAGCAGCTTCAGCTCGCCTTCCGGCATCGCCGCGATCGCCTGCCAGGTATCGTGCAGCAGCGTGCCGGGGGTGTTCAGGTCGCCGAAGATCTTCTGCGACGGCAGCCCCGGCCCGTCGGCCCACGGCCCCACGCCCCGCGCGCGGTAGTCGCCCTGCTCGCCCGAGATCACCGGCACCAGGTCGTAGAAGCTCTGCTCGTTGCCGGTCACGCCGCCCGCGCTGTCGTAGTACCAGTTGTGGTAGCTGTCCTCGCAGGCGTGCTGCAGCCAGTGGTAGGTGGTGATGTCCAGGTCCGAGCGCTGGCCGTGGTCGATCACCCACGACGACGGCGCCTGCTGCGCGCGGGCGGTCATGTCGGCCAGCGTGACCATCTCGACCCAGGGGTGGTTGGCCAGCCAGCGCACGGTCTGCTGGTACAGGTTGGGGTTGTCGTTCGGGACCATCTGGCCCGAGACCGCGGCGAAGCTCTTGCCTGCCAGCGCCTCCCAGTCGTCGAAGACCAGCACCAGCTGCGGGTCGCCCGACAGGGCCTTCTCCAGCAGGCTGGCGCGCGCGTCCAGGTGCAGGCCGCCGTCCTGGATCCAGAACTTGGTCGCGTCCTCGCGGTGGTTGATCATCCAGCACAGCACGCCGTTGATCCGGTGGGCCTTGTGCCGGTACGCGGCGTCGGGCCACAGGGACTCGGAAGGGTAGAACCACCGGTGCAGGTGCGCGGCGGCGTCCAGGTAGGTCGCGTCGTAGCCGGCGTCCAGGATGTCCGCGAAGGTGAACCCGTCCAGGGGCGACAGGCCGGTCGGCAGCGAGCGGATGACGCGCTCGGGCACGTGCATCACCTTCAGCGACGACGGGGCCAGGCCGAACATCCGCGCGTGCAGGCTGTCGGCCGCCGCGAAGCTGGCCGCGTTGGCCGCGCCCTCGAAGTACGGCAGGATGTGCTCGGCGAACGCGCCGCCGATCAGGGCGCCGGGGCGGTCCTGCTGGTCGGCGTCGGCGAAGCGGCCGATCTCCGCCAGCAGCGACGGCCCGTCGCTCGGATCCGCGGCGCCGCCCGGCGCCGGCGACCACTGCAGGCCCGACAGCAGCGTGCCGCTGGCGTGGACGTTCAGGGGCACCCCGAAGATGCGGTGGGTGTCCAGCGTGCGCACGAAACCCGTGCCGCCGCTGATGCCCGTGCTGCCGGGCGGGTCGTAGACGTGGACGCGCAGTGCGGACGCCCGGTTCAGCGACTGGTTGCCGTGCGCCACCGACGCGTACTGGACGCGCCCGGCCGTCGCGTCGGACATGATCGCGCCGTTGAGCACGCCGTCGCCGCAGCCGCGGTCGTCATCGACGATGGCGTCGGCCAGGTCGCTCGAGGCGCCGCCGCCCGCGCACGACCCCTCGGCGAAGTCCTTGGCCGTGGCGACCTGGAAGGCGACCGCCGACGTGCCGTTCCAGCCGGCCGCCGTCAGCAGGGAGCGCGGCACCTTCAGCTCCACCGCGTCGAGGTCCGCCCGCCACGAGCTGCCCCCGAACCAGGAGTTCCAGCCCGTGCCGTAGCCGCTGTCGTAGACGTTGTAGGTCGTGCCGGCCACGTCGCCGGCGGCGTACAGGGCCAGGCAGATCTCCCACGGGTGATCCGTGCGCACGTCCAGGTAATCCGGCAGCCATTCAGCTCCGCCGAGGGCGCAGTCGACCATCACGTACAGGTTGAGGTTCCCGGGCCAGCCTTCGTTCAGGTCGAAGTAGTCGACCCGCAGATAGACCTGGTCACCCTCGAAGCGCGAGCAGAAAGCCACCAGGTCGCGCGAGGTGTCGTGCCCGTCGCTCCACGCCGCGACGTCGCCGTGCTCGTCGAGCGCCCGCAGGTCGGCGTGGGTCCAGTCCTGCAGGTCCTCGTACCAGGTCGTGCCGGCGAGGTCGGTGCCCAGGGACGGCCCCGGTCCGATCGTGATCGCGGCGGCGGCGGTGGCGATGCCCAGTGCGGCGACGGCGACGGCCGCGAGGGAGATGGCGACGATGTTGCGGGACATGGACCGCTCCGTGGGTGACGGTGGAGGACCGGGACGTCGCCCACGATCATAGCACAGGCTCGCCGGACGGATGGCGGATCGACGGGTCGCGGCTGCCCCTAGACTAGGAGCAGGAACATCCGGGCGTTCAGCCGTAGCCGAGCCAGTAGTGCTGGTAGGGGAGCAGGCATTTCTGCAGGTAGGCGGTCGCCGTCGCGCGGTCGTCGAAGGCCCTGATGTCCTGGCTGCCGAGATCGTAGGACTCGACCACGGCCCAGAGCTCGCCGATGCGAATCAGCCGCAGCAGCCCGCCCGCGCCGGTCACGTGGGATTCCTCGACGTGGACCGCATCGAGCAGCGGCTCCCACTCGGCCGTCCCGAGATGGACGCTGAGGCCCTTGGCCAGTCTGGTTTTCAGTGTTCTGATCGTCATTGTCGGCCCGGATCGCGGTTCGAGACGCCCGCCTGTGAAGTTATTGTCTGATTCGGTTAATTCCACAACAATCTTAACGCCGGGTGGCGACGGTATGGACAATTATTTTCGATTCAAGGTGTTGCGGGTCTATTCCACGTAGTCGTAGGCCGCGGCGCCCCCCTGCCAGCGCATCGACAGCCCTGCGAATCCCAGGGCGGACAGGTCCTGGTCCACCCACCACAGATCAGCGCGGACCGGGTCGACGACGATCTCCATCGAGCCGGGGATCGCTCGCAGCCCGAGCCGGCCGCGCTGCCAGGGGACGCCGGGATGGACCGACACGGTCCAGCGACAGGGCGCGTCCAGCGGCACGGTGAGGCTCGTTCCCGGCGCTGGTTCGACCCGCAGCGAATCGGGCCGGCTCCCGCCCGCGGGCCTGTAGATCAGCTCCACCATGTCGCCGAACACCGGCGCCGCCCCCACCGCACGCGCCACCGGCGCGACCACGGGCCGCGCCCAGGCCGACGGCATCAGCTGCGTCTCGATGACCGGGCGCAGCGTCACCATCGCGACGGCCGCGACACCGGCGACCAGCCCGCCCAGCAGCAGCCGACGCGACCGCGAGCGCAGCTGCGCGCGGTGGGTCCAGCCCACGCCGGCGGCCGGCAGCAGCAAGGCCAGCAGCGGCAGGTTCAGCCGGGAGAAGGCGACCGTCAGCAGCGGCCCGACCGCGCCGGCGATGGTCAGCAGCAGCAGGGCACGGCGATGGCGCAGGCGGCCGGGGATCAGCAGCCCCCGCAGCACGAGTCCCGCCAGGCAGAGGTAGGCCACGAACGTGAGCGACCAGATCACCGCGATCAGGGGCAGCGGTTGCGGCCGCACCACCGCGTGCACGAGGTGGCGCACCGTGAACGCGTCCGCCGACCAGAGCAGGCCCGCGCGCTCGACGACGCGGCGCAACGCGGCGGCGGGGTCGCGGGAGACCTGGTCCAGCGCGTAGGCCTGCATCGCCGCCTCCGGCGTCCGCCCGCGCGGTGCGGCGAAGTCCGCGACCTCGCGGCGCAGGCGCGCGTGCGTCTCGGGGCCGAGCCACGTGGCCCCCTCGCCGTCGGCGATCAGCGGGTTGTTGCCCAGCGCCAGGTTGAAGCCGGTGCCGGTGGCCAGCAGGACCGGGCGTCCCTCCTGCCGCCACAACGTCAGCTCCCAGGGCAGTACCGTCAGCGTCGCGACCAGGACCATGACGCCGGTCGCGCGCCGGCGGCCGGGCCAGCAGCGGCGGGGCCCCAGGAAGGCGAGCGGCAGCAGCGGCAGGTACGGCAGACCGGCCGGCCGCGTCAACGCCAGCAGGCCCAGGGCCAGGCCGGCGGTGGCGGCGCGGCGCAGCTGCGTGCGCCCGCCGGCCTCGCATTCGACGACGTCGCGCGCCGCCAACGCCCTCTCCCAGGCCCCTAATAACAGCAGGATGTAGAGGGGCTCGGCCCACAGCGAGGCGCCGAAGAACGAGAACGCCGGGTAGATCACGTGCAGCCAGGCGGCGGCCGTCGCGGCGCGGCGGTCGGCGAGCCGGCGCGCGATCAGGTAGACCAGCGGCGTCGCCAGCGCGCTCCACAGCGCCGACAGCGCCCGGGCGCGGGCGGCGCCGGCGCCGTCGGCCGTGTAGACCGTGCTCATCAGCAGGGGGTGCAGCGGCGGTTGGAAGCCGCGGTCGTAGGCCTGCCGCCAGTGTTCCGGGGCGACCGCGCCGCGGGACAGGTCGTCGGCGACGGCCTGCCAGCCCTGCGCGCGGCGGTCGTAGCCGTACTCGTCGAAGGAGGGGCGCGCGTCCAGCTTCAGCAGGACGGCCACGGCGGCCAGGCGCACCAGCAGCGTGGCCAGGAACAGCAGCAGCACCAGGCGCCGCTCGCCCCGCGGCACGCTCACGAGCGCCCCGCCGCGGCCCGCGCCACGGCCTCGGCCATGCGGTCCCACGAGTAGCGCGCCTTCTCGCGCGCCACCGCGGCCGAGAAGGCGTCCGCGCGGTCCTCGTCGAAGAAGCGGATCAGCGCCGCGGCCAGGGCGGCCGGGTCGGCGGGCGGCACCAGGAACCCGGTCTCGCCCTCCAGCACGACCTCGGGCAGGCCGCCCACGTTCGTGGCCACGACCGGGCGGTCGTAGTTGTAGGCGATCTGGACGATGCCGCTCTGGGTGGCCGACACGTAGGGCAGCGCGACGACGTCGGCGGCCAGGAACCAGTCCTCGACCTCCTCGTCCGGCGCGTAGCCGTCGCGCCAGACCAGGATCCCCTCGCAGTCGGCCGCGCGCCGCGCCACGGCGTAGATCTCGCCGTCGCCGTAGACGTCGCCGACCACCGCCACGCGGACCCCGTCGCCGTAGCGCTCGCGCAGGCGCGGCAGGGCCGCGATCAGGTGGACCACGCCCTTGTAGGCCTTGATGAAGCCGAAGTAGAGCACCACGCGCCCGTCGGCGGGCAGGCCGAGCGCGGCGCGGGCTTCCGCACGCGAGCGACGCGGGCGGCCGGGCACGCCGAAGTCGTAGACCGGATGCGGGCAGTCGGCGACCCGGGCCGGGTCGGTGCGCGGCGCCGTGGCGAACAGGTCGCGCCGCACCTGGTCGCTCTGCGCGATGAACGCGTCCCCCTGCCCCAGGGCGAACCGGGACAGCGGTCCCGCGAACGGGTAGCGCTCATGCGCGACCACGTTGTCCAGCACGTAGACCACGCGCACGCCCCGCGCGCGCAGCCGGCGCGCCACGCCCCAGTAGCCGGGGGCGAAGAACGGCAGCCAGAACTTCATCACCACCGCGTCGGGTCGGAACGCCAGCAGGTCGTCGGCGGTGCGGCGCCAGCTCACGGGGTCCCAGGGCACGAAGCGGCAGGAGTCGGGCGACGGCATCCACGCCGCCGTGGCGCCGGTCTGGCTGCGGCCGGGGAAGAGCCGGTCGGGGTACTGGCGGCGGAAGCCGGCCCAGTGCACCTCGTGGCCGCGCGCGGCCAGCGCGCGGTGGAGCATCGCCAGCCAGGTGACGATGCCGCCGTGGAAGGGCGGGGCCGGGCCCAGCAGGCCGATCCTCATCGCGCCGCCGCCTGTCGCCGCACCGCCGCGAACACGGTCCCGGGACGCAGGGTCGGCAGGCAGGGCTCGCTCTCGCGGCACCGCGGCGCGAAGTAGCAGGTGCAGGCCTTCTCGGGTGCGAGGATCTCGCCGCGGCCGTACAGCTCGAACTCGGCGGGGTTGAAGATGTTGTTCAGCAGCACCAGGCGCTTGCCCAGACCGATCGCCAGGTGCATGGCCATCGTGACGGCCGAGACGACGACGTCGCAGCGGTCCATGACGCCCACGAAGCCGTCCAGCGGGAAGGTGCCGGGGTAGTAGGCCCCGGTGGCTGCGGCCAGACGCCGGTTGCGCGCGTCCTCGTCGGGGCCGCCCAGCAGCATCACGCCCAGCCCGTCCTCGCGCAGCCGGGTCGCCAGGTCCGCCCAGTGCTCCTCGGGCCACAGGCGGCTGGTCCAGCGCCCGCCGCAACCGGTGTTCAGGCCGACCAGGGCGCGGCCGGCCGGCGCCTCCAGGCGCGGCGGCGCGGCCGGGCGGTCCAGTTCGTAGGGCTCGCCTGCGAACTCCCAGCCGCAGATCGCGAAGATCTCCTGCAGGTAGGACCGCGTGTTGGCCCGGCTGAGGTCGTCGAACAGGCCGGTCAGGTACTTGTCGCGCGCGGCTTCGCGCACCGCCGGCTGGCAGAAACCGTCGTTGCGCAGCGTGAAGCCCAGCCGCCGGGACGAGCGCGACTCGCTCGTCAGCGCGCAGGCCTCGGGGTCCTTGTCCAGGTTGATGATCAGGTCGAAGTCGGTGTTGCGCGCCCAGAGGATCGAGGCGGCGTCGAAGCGGCGCCGATCCGGCACCGAAGACGGCACCAGCTCCGGGTAGTACGACAGCCAGGTGAGCAGGTGGCGCGGGTGGTGCCGGCGCAGGGCCGCGAGCAGCGGCGTCGTGCGCACGACGTCGCCCGCCGCTCCCAGCTTGATCAGCAGGATGCGCCCGCAGCGCGGCGTGAACTCGGGACAGCCTTCGCAGCGGACGCCGCGCTCCTTGTGAGGCGCGCAGGGCCGGTCGCCGCGGAAGTGCAGGCAGTCGCGCCGGACCTCCATGTCAGGGGCCTCCTTCGAGATCGAGTTGCCGCAGCAGGGCGTCCGCCTCCCGGTCGAGGTCCCCGGGCAACCCCAGCCCGCGGGCCAGGTCCAGGGCGGCGCGGGCCTGGCCGGGGTTGGCCAGCGCCAGGTGCAGGCGGGCGAGGTCGAAGGCGCCCAGCGCCTTCTGCCCGCGGTCGGCGGCGCCGCGCACCGCCGCGTCGAAGGCCTCCAGGGCGCCGTACCGGTCGCCCCGTCCCTGCAGGATCCGGCCCAGGCGGCGCTGCGCCTCGCTGAGGGTCCAGGCCGTGGCGTCGGGCTCCGCCAGCGCCCGGCGGCAGGAGCGCTCGGCGCGGATCGTGTCGCCGGCGGCCAGCATCTCGTCGGCGTCGGCCAGCAGCGGCGAGCCGTGGACGCGCACGACGTCGAGCTGGCGGCGCAGCTCGCGCTCCACGTCGGCGAGCTCCGGCGGCAGCCGGTAGCCGAGCGCCCGGTCCAGGTGCGCCGCGGCCGTCTCCGCCTCGCCGCGGTTCTTCGCGAGACCGGCCAGCATCAGCTCCGCGACCGCCGCGTCCTCGCCCAGGCGGGCCGCCTCGGCGAAGCGCGCCTCGGCGAGCTCGAGGTCCCCGCTCTCCAGCGCCTCGAGCCCGCGGTTCATGTCGTACCCGTAGGCCTGCCGCGCCTCGTCCGGCGGCGGGCCCAGGAACTTGACCGTGAAGACGCCGCCTCCGGACAGGTCGGCGGTGATCGTCACCGCGACGGCCTCGTCGCGGCCCCAGGGGACGCGGACCTCGTGGTGGGACTCGTTGTTCTGCTGGTAGAGCAGCGAGCCGTCCGTCAGGCGCAGCACGTTCACGTGGCAGAGCAGCTGGTCGCCGTCGACGGTCAGCCGCCAGGCCCGCACCGGGATCTGCGGGTACTCGATCCGGAACTGCACCGACTCCCCGCCCCGCAGCAGGTACGTCTCCTGGCCACGGGCCGTCCAGAGCCCTTCGGGCACCCCCTCGGCCGCGGCCGAAGCGACGGCGAGCAGCAGGGCGGCGACGATCGCGCTGGCGGTTCTCACGGGGTTTCTCCTTCGACGCGCCCGGCTTCGGTGCTATCTTGGCCGTCGCTCCGAAGATATCGGAAGCGGCCGCCGGCGACAAGCAGCGTCACTCCTGGAGGAGAGCCATGAGCGCCACCGTGAACCTGACCCTGGGCCACTCCCCCGACCCCGACGACGCCTTCATGCACTACGCCCTGGCCCGCGGCAAGATCGACACGGGGCCCTACCGCTTCGAGCACGTCCTGCAGGACATCCAGACCCTGAACGAGCGGGCGACCCGCGGCGAGCTGGACATCACCGCCATCAGCGTCCACGCCTACGCCTACGTGGCCGACAAGTACGCCCTGCTGCCCTCGGGCGCCAGCATGGGCGACCGCTACGGCCCGATGGTCGTGGCCCGCGAGCCCCTCGCGCCGGGCGACCTGCGCGGCCTCCGCATCGCCGTGCCGGGCCTGATGACCAGCGCCTACCTGGAACTGCGCCTGGCGATCGGGGACTTCGAGCCGGTCGTGGTGCCCTTCGACCGCATCATCGAGGAGGTCGCCGCGGGCGCGTTCGACGCCGGCCTGATCATCCACGAGGGCCAGCTCACCTACCGCAACCAGGGCCTGCACAGCTGCCTCGAGCTGGGAACCTGGTGGGACGAGCTGACCGGCGGCCTGCCGCTGCCGCTGGGCGCCAACACCATCCACAAGCGCCACGGCGAGCGCATGCCCGAGATCGCGCGGATCCTCGAGGCCAGCATCCGCTACGGCCTCGAGCACCGCGCCGAGGCCCTCGACTACGCCCTGGGCTGGGCCCGCGACATGGAGGTCGCCCTCGCCGACGAGTTCGTCGGCATGTACGTCAACCACTGGACCCTCGACTACGGCGACCGGGGCCGCGCCGCCATCCGCGAACTCCTCGACCGCGCCCACAGCGCCGGCCTGATCCCGCAGGTCCACGGACTGGAATTCGTGACGACCTGAACGCGGGAGCGACTGACCGCACCCGCCGCGCGCCACGCAACCAGACCTATGGAGTTGCGAATTTGACCGTATTGTGACATAATTGAGGTAATATGACGGAATTCTTCCTCCCGGGAGCTCTCATGCGCTCGAAGTTCGCCCTTTTCCTGGCCTGCCTGCTGATCACTTCGGCCGCGGGCGCCCAGACCTACACGCTGGCCGACACGCTGACCGTGATCCAGCGCCCGCTCGTCAACCTCCCCTCGCTGGTGCTGCCGGGGCAGGACCTGCTGATCAGCTGCGAGGCCCCGATCGGGACCACGGGCTGGACGGCCCGGCTCGAGCGCGGGGCGCTGCAGATCCCGCTGACGGTCGTCGGAGCCGCCTACGACCCCGCGACCACCTGGTGGACCATCGCGGCCGTGGTGCCCGACGTGCCGGTCTTCGAGCTCTACGACCTGCGCGTGACCGCCTCCGGCGGGATCGACGACCGCGCCCGTCACGCGGTGCGCGTGCTGCCGCAGTGGCGCACCGACTTCACCTTCGTGCACATCACCGACACGCACCTGCCCACCTACCTCTACTACTACGAGAGCGGCGCGGCGACCGACAGCACCACCAGCGTGGGGCTGCGCACCATCCTGGACGACGTGGACATCATCAACCCGGAGTTCATCCTGCTGACCGGCGACCTGGTCAACGAGGGCGAGCTGGAGGACTACCTCGGGCGGCGCTACTACAGCCGCGCGCAGCAGCTGCTCGCCGAGTCGGAGGTGCCGGTGTTCCTGACCGGCGGCAACCACGACCTCGGCGGCTGGGACAGCACGCCGCCGAGCGACGGCACCTCGCGGCGCGACTGGTGGCGCTTCTTCGGCTGGCGGCGCCTCGGCAACCCGCCCCCGGGCGCGCCGGCGCGCACCCAGGACTACGCCTTCGACTACGGCCCGGTCCACTTCGTCGGGCTGGAGGCGTACGACAACTACGACAACTGGCGGGCGGACATCTACGGCACCGAGAGCTACACCAACGCGCAGGTGTCCTGGCTCCAGCAGGACGTCGGGGCCGCCTCGGCCAGCGAGGCGATCGTGCTGTTCAGCCACTACGACTTCCAGAACGAGCTGAACCTGCCCGCCCTGAACGTCGACCTGAACCTGTGGGGCCACATCCACAGCGATACCGACGATGCGACCGCGCCGTACGACGTCTCGACCGACAACGCCAGCGGCTCCAACCACCCGTTCCGGGTGATCCGCTGGACCGGCGGCCAGTTCGACGTGCGCCCCACCCTGGACGCCTACACCGGCGGCAACCTGACCACCGCGTTCACGCCCGACAACAGCGGCACGTCGGACACCGTGTCGGTGCTCGTCCACAACGGGTACAACGAGCGCTTCCACAACGCGCTGGTGAAGGTGAACATGCCCGCCGACGCCCCCGGCTTCCTGGTCACCGGCGGCACGCTCGTGCAGGTGGACGACACCGGGCCGGTCGCGGTGTGCTACGTCGAGGCGGTCCTGAACCCCGCCAGCAACCTCACCGTCACCGTGACGGTGGACCCGGACGCCCAGACCGGCGCCGGCGACGCCCCACACCCCCGCCTGCTGGCCGCGCACCCGAACCCGTTCAACCCCCGCACCGAGGTCGCCTTCGACCTGCCGGATGCCGCCACCTGCCGCCTGACCGTGTTCGACGCGCGCGGCTGCGAGGTCGCCGTCCTGGCCGACGGCCCGCTCCCGGCGGGGCGCCACGTCGCCGCCTGGGAGGGCCGCGATGCCACCGGCCGCTCGCTGCCCTCGGGCGTCTACTTCCTGGGCCTGCGCGCCGGCGCCTTCAGCGAGACCCGCAAGATCACCCTGGCCCGCTAGCAGGCCCGCCTTGTTGCACGAAAGCACCGCCCGTCCCTGACCTCAGGGACGGGCGGCATGATCCCTCAACCGCACCGCCGGCCATCGCGCCTTCTCCCACGCTCCGATCTCTGGTAACCTCCCGAGGCAACCCCAACGCTCCCGGGAGGCTTCCATGTTCCTGTCGCGCCTTCTCCTGCTCGCGGCCCTGCTCGCCGCCGTCGCCCTGACCGGTTGCAGGCAGCCGGCCGACGATCTCGACACCTTCCTCGCCGACTACAACGTCCTGTACCGCGACCTATGGCAGCGGGCCGAAGGAGCGCGCTGGGACGCCAACGTCGATGTCGGCGAGGCCACCTCGGCCGCGCGCGTCGCCGCCGAGGAGGAGTTCGCCGCCCGCCTCGGCGAGGCCGGCCTGATCGCGAAGGCCCGCGCCTTCCTGGAGCGCGACGACCTGACCTTCGTGCAGCGCCAGCAGCTGAAGTACGTGCTGCTGAACGCCGCCAAGTTCCCCGGCACCATCCCCGAGGTGACCTCGCGGCTGATCCGCGCCGAGGCCGCGCAGAACGAGCGCCTGTTCGGCTACGAGTTCACGGTCACGCTGCCCGACGGCACGGCGCGGCCCACCGACTCCAACGAGATCACCGTGAAGCTGGCCGATTCGCGCGACCTCGCCGAGCGGCGCGCCTACTGGGAGGCGAGCAAGGCCATCGGCCCGACCCTGCGCGACGGCCTGGTCGAGCTGCGGGACCTGCGCAACGAGACGGCGCGCAGCATGGGCCACTCCTCGTACTTCGGCATGGAGGTCAGCGAGTACGGCATGACCCCGGCGGAGATGATGGCCCTGATGGACGAGGTCCTGGCGGGCCTGCGCCCGCTCTACGAGCAGCTGCACTGCTGGGCGCGGTACGAGCTGGCCGCCCGCTACGGCGAGCCCGTGCCCGCCCTGATCCCGGCCCACTGGCTCGGCAACAAGTGGGCCCAGGACTGGCCCGGCATCGTCGAGGGCGTCGACCTGGACGCCCTGGTCGCCGGCCGCGACCCGCAGTGGATGATCGAGCAGGCCGAGCGCTACTACACGAGCATGGGCTTCGAACCGCTGCCCGCCTCGTTCCACGCGAACAGCGACCTGTTCGCGCTGCCCGACGGCGCGACGCGCACGAAAAACTCCCACGCCTCGGCCTGGCACATCGACCTGGACCGCGACGTGCGCTCGCTGATGAGCGTCGAGCCCACCTTCGACTGGCTGCAGACGACCCACCACGAGCTGGGCCACATCTACTACTACCTGTCCTACAGCCACCCCGAGGTGCCGTTCGTGCTGCGCACCGGCGCCAACCGCGCCTTCCACGAGGGCGTCGGCACGCTGATCGAGCTGGTCGCCGGCCAGACCGCCTACCTGCAGGAGATCGGCCTGATGACCACGGCCGACGAGCCCGACCGCATCAGCTGGCTGCTGAACCAGGCCCTGCTGGGTCCGGTCACCTTCCTGCCCTTCGCCTGCGGCACGATGACGCACTGGGAGCACGACTTCTACGAGGAGCCGCTGGCGGCCGACCGGATGAACGCGCGCTGGTGGGAATACGTCGCCCGCTACCAGGGCGTCGCCCCGCCCGCCCCGCGCGGCGAGCAGTGGTGCGACGCGGCGACCAAGACCCACATCAACGACGACGCGGCCCAGTACTACGACTACGCGCTGTCGAGCGTGATCCTCCACCAACTGCACGACCACATCTGCCGCGAGATCCTGCACCAGGACCCGCAGACCGCCACCTACTACGGCAACCGGGAGGTCGGCGCCTACCTGCGCACCATCCTGGAGCCCGGCGCCACCCGCGACTGGCGCGAGCTGATGCGCGAGGCCACCGGCGAGGCCCTCTCCAGCCGTGCGATGCTGGCGTATTTCGCGCCGCTGCAGGCGTGGCTGGAGGAGCAGAACCGGGGCCGGAACGTCGGCTTCTGAACACCGGGAGGGACGCAGGCATGAAGCGCAGCATCGTACGGACCATCCTGTCGGCCGCGCTGCTGGCCGCCGCCGCCGGCGCCGCGAGCGCCCAGGACTTCGGGCCGATCCCGGAGACGGCCACGGAACTGGCCCCCGGCCTGCACCTGCTGCAGGGCGGCGGCGGCAACGTGCTGGCCTGCGCCGGCGACGGCGGGCTGCTGCTGATCGACGCCGACGTGGAGCAGATGGCCGACAAGCTGCTCGCGGCCACGGCGGCGCTGCAGGCCGGGCCGGTCGCCCTGGCGGTCGCGACCCACTGGCACTTCGACCACGTCGGCGGCTTCGGCGCCCTGGCCGCCGCGGGCGCCGTGCTCGCGGCCCACGCGTCGGTCCGCGACTGGATGGCCGCGCCGCAACACCTGGACGTGCTGGACCACGACGTGCCGGCCTCCCCGGCCACGGCGCTGCCGCAGATCTGCGTCGGCGACACGCTGACCCTGCGCTGGGGCGGCGAGACGGTCGGCCTGCGCCACGTGGCCGGCCACACCGGCGGCGACCTCGTCGCCCGCCTGCACCGCGCCGACATCGTGCACGCGGGCGACCTCTTCTTCAACTGCGGCTACCCCTACATCGACACCGCGCACGGCGGCTCGATCGACGGCATGATCGACGGCGTGGAGTACGTGCTGGGATTGTGCGGGCCCAACACGCGCATCGTGCCGGGCCACGGCCCCGTGGCCACGCCGGACGAACTGCGCACCTACCTGGGCATCCTGAGGGACTACCGCCGGATCGTCGCCGCCGAGAAGGCGGCCGGCCGCAGCCTCGAGGAGGTCGTGGCCGGCCGGCCCGCGGCGATCCTCGATGATCGATGGGGGAAGGCCATGTTCCCGCCCGAGGCGTTCATCGAGATGATCTGGTTGTCTGCTCCATGATCTGATCTGCCGAACTTAGCCCGCTGTCTGGCCGGGTCGTTACTCGGAGCCGTGACCGAACACTCCCAGTTCAGCGGACCAATACCGCCTTCGTCGTTCGAGTAAGCTCTCCGGCATGAAGACGAACCATGTACGTACCTGTCGGCTGAATTCGACCCGCATCGTCCAGGCCGTTCCAGATCACCGAGTACTCACCAGCGAGTGGTTGCCATCCACGAGCTTTGCGATCAGTCGACCCTGCAGGTCGTGGACGGTCAAGTCGACGTATACCGGCCGCGGAAGTTCGAAGCAGATCCGCGTCATCGGGTTGAACGGATTCGGCGAGGGCGTGATCAGACGCAGCTTGGCGGGCAGATCGGCGCTCGGCGGGATCGAATCGTCGTGCTCCAGATTAACGACGGAAGCGACGCCGACCGGCAGCAGTGGGTCACCCAAGAGAGTCATGGTCAGCGTGACCCATCGGCTGAAAGTATTATAGGCGGATACCGGAGCGTAATATTCGAGGGTGCTCTGCACGGCCTCGCCCAATCCATGCGAAGCGCCGGATATGATATTCGAATATATTCGAAGCAGGAATTCATGAGTGGTCGAGAAGAACATGCCATCGCTGAAGCCCAGGGCAACGGCGGCTCCACCGTCGGGGTTCCTGAGGAATTCCTCGAGAAGGCAGTCGCCCGCGAAAGCCGCGGAGCTCGAGAATGCGGCGACTAGCGCGAAAGGCACTTCGTTGCACAGGGCAGATAAATCAGCCGGCGAGACGGAGTCAACGCCCACACCCACTTCTTCCGGACTGCCATGACCGATCAAGTGGACCAACTGGAACTCCCCGCTGTTCATGGCGGCGAGAACCGCGGTCTTCGTGAGCGGCAAGGCGGTCGGATGGCCGACGAGATTTTCGTAGCGTCGGGTCAGGGCGAATGGTGGCGTGGCGCCTTCAAGCAGGGGGACGTATTGCTCGGTAAAAGCGGCGCCATCCAGAGTGATCTGTCCTGTCGAGCTAGTGTACAGGATCTCGGCGACCAAGAGAGCGCGTGGCGATGCATGCACAGCCTCGATCATGTAGGCCAACGTCTTGTCGACGAAAACCGCAGCCTCGGCCGTGCTGCGAACCGGCGCCCGTCCCACCGCCAACTCGGGCAGCATGTCGTTGCCATCTTCGAGTTCGCCGAAGTTGCCGTCGCCGTCGGCATCCCAATCACCGTCCAGACAGGCGTAGTAGTGATCGGTCTTGATGTCGGTGGTTTCTCCGGGTGGATAGAAGTTGCTGTTCACGATGCGAGACGGCAAGACTTCCATGTCGCCGCCCAGCAGCACGCTGGTCGTGCCCCACTGGTCGTGGGCGTCGTGCAGGAAGATGCGGATGGTCTCCGCCGTGTCGACACCCGGGACCACATGCGTTGCGATCCAGTCGAGCGTGATCACCGTGGTGGGAATACCGCCGCTCGCCCACTCGTCGGCGAGCCGCTGAAACTCGGATTCCAGCGGTGCCGTTGTGATGATCACATGCTGCACGTTATCGGGCGGCAAGGCGAACGCGGTCACGGGGGAGATCCAGACGAGCAGCAAGAGCCGAGACGGGATGGACTTCAGGCATGATCGGACATGCGAGTCGATGAATGCTGGCATAGGATGACTCCTCCTATCAGAGAAGGATGGAACACGACGTCTCATTCTATCATGGTTATATCGGGGCTGACTCAAGCATTCCTGGCTGCAATTCCGGGAACACCGAGTGTTCAACTCCCAATTATTCTCCTTCCCGCCTTACAGAGAAGCTCTTTCGCGTAGCAGATCGGCGCGATGGATGGTTGCGGCGGGACGCCGGATGTCGTATATTTGCATAACGGCGCACATATGCAAGGGAGGCCGGGATTGAAAACACGCACGACCTGTTGCCGGGATCTCGAGAAGTGGCTGGAACCGGAAACCTTCCGGGCGCTGGGCGAACCCAGCCGCGTGGCGCTGCTGATGCTGCTGGCCGGGACCTCCGGTCCGCGGACGGTGGGCGAGCTGGCCGCCGAGCTGCCGATCGACCTGTCGGTCGTCTCCCGGCACCTGAAGGTGCTGAAGGACGTGGGCGTGGTGACGGCGGAACGCAGCGGCAAGGAAGTTCGCTACCGGCTGGCGTGCGGGGACCTGGTGCGCATGCTGCGCAACCTGGCCGACGCCCTGGAATCCTGCTGTCCCACGGGAATCACCGGACTGGAGGCTGGACGATGAACGGGAACCGCCGACCGACCGACCCCGACGCCCTGCGCCGGGCCGTGGCCGAGGGCTACGCGCGCATCGCCGAGGGCGGGGACGCCGGCTGCTGCAGCTCCGGCTGCGGCTGCGGCGCGCCCGCAGTCATCAGCCGCGAGGTGGGCTACCGCGACGACGACCTCGCCGCGATCCCCGCCGATGCCGACCTGGGCCTGGGCTGCGGCAACCCGGTCGCGCTGGCCCGCCTGCAGCCGGGAGAGACGGTCCTGGACCTGGGCTCGGGCGCGGGCATGGACGCCTTCCTGGCCGCGTCGCAGGTCGGGCCCGGCGGCCGCGTCATCGGCGTGGACATGACCCCGGCCATGCTCGTCCGCGCGCGGCGCAACGCCGAGCAGGGCGGCCACGCCAACGTCGAGTTCCGCGAGGGGCTGATCGAGGCGCTGCCGCTGGACGACGCGAGCGTGGACGTGATCCTCTCGAACTGCGTCATCAACCTGTCCCCGCAGAAGGACCGGGTCTTCCGCGAGGCGCGGCGCGTGCTGCGGCCCGGCGGGCGCATGGTCGTCTCGGACCTGGTGCTGGAGGCGGAGCTGCCGGCGGCGATCGCCGAGCGGATCGACGCGACCGTCGGCTGCATCGGCAACGCGTCGCTGCGCGCGGACTACCTGCGCACAGCGCGCGAGGCGGGCTTCGGCACGGTGGAGATCCTCAAGGAGAGCAGCTACGGCGCATCGGTCGCGGCGGACTCGCCGCTGGCGCGCGACGTCGCCCGCGACACGGGACTCCCCCTGTCGCGGATCGCCGAGCTGCTGGGCGGGGTCACCAGCCTGACGCTGCGCCTGCGGCCCTGACCGAGGTCAGCCGGTGACCGTCTTCATGCTGGCGTAGTCCAGCGTCGAGCCGTTCATGCTGTGCGGGATCATGTAGACGGCGAAGACCACCAGCGCCGCGACCACCGTCACGACGCGCGCGGCGCGCCCGTCGCCGCGCACCACGGCAGCTGCGACCCAGGCCAGCACCGCCGCCGCCAGCTTGTTGTCGGTGAGGTCCTCGCCGAACGGCCACCCGGTCCAGTAGGCCCCGAAGGCGTACTTCTGGACCAGGGGCCCCAGGAGCAGCCCGCCGACGGCCAGCAGCCCCAGCGTCCGCCGCGCCAGGCGCGACCGCCCCGCGCCGCCGAACGCGGCCTCCAGGCCCGCGCGGTTGGACCAGAGCATCCCGAGGAACATCAACAGGATGTGGGGCGCCAGCACCCAGGGCGGCACGTCGCCCTTGAACCGCGCGACCACGGCCCGGTCGGCCGGCAGGTCCAGGACCTCGTCGCCCCGTGTCAGCCGCACCCGGTACTCCAGCTTGCCGGCCGAGGGCTGCGCCGGCAGCTGCGCGGCCAGCCTCCCCTGGTCGTCGCGCGCCAGGGGCAGCGCGCGCCAGGGCTCGTCCGTCGGGAAGCGGCGCCAGCGGACCTCGCCGGCGACCTGCGGGTCCGCGGCGCGGACGCGCACCGGCAGGTCCCCCGAGACGCTCTGGGTCCGCGCCAGCCGTGCGCGGACGGGTTCGCCGGCCAGCTCGGCGCGCACGCGCACCGGGTAGGAAGGGCCGGTCATCCTCTGGTAGAGGGCCGAGGCCAGGGTCACGACGACGGCGAGGATCCACAGGGTCCGGGTGCTCACGGTCCGTTCCTTCCGGCTGAAGGTATCGACGGAACATAGCGCGTCCGCCGCCGGGAATCATCCCCCGATTGACCGCTTCCGCCGGATGGCCTAGATTCCGCAGATGCACCCGACCGCCGGGACGCCGCGTCCCGGCCCGCATCCGGCCGCAATCCGTGGAGGAACCGATGGCTGCGAACACGGCAACCGCGAAGGGCCAGCCTGCTGGCCTGAGACCCCTGTTCTTCACGGAGATGTGGGAGCGCCTCGGCTTCTACCTGATGCTCGGCATCCTGCTGCTGTACATCACCGACTCCGAGCGGGGCGGTCTGGGCTTCTCGACGAAGCTGGCCGCCGAGATCTACGGCACCTACATGGCCTTCGTCTACTTCACGCCCTTCATCGGCGGCATGATCGCCGACCGCTTCCTGGGCTTCCGCCGCTCGGTCTTCATCGGCGGCCTGCTGATGGCGGCCGGCTACTTCTGCCTCGGCGTGCGCAGCCTGCCGACGTTCTACGCCGGGCTGACGCTGCTGTGCCTGGGCAACGGCCTGTTCAAGCCCAACATCTCGGCCATGGTCGGCAACCTCTACGCGCCGGACGACCCGCGGCGGGACTCCGGCTTCAACATCTTCTACATGGGCATCAACATCGGCGCCTCGCTGTCGGCGCTGCTGTCGGCCCCGCTGCGCAACCTGTGGTCGTTCAACCTGGCCTTCACCGCCGCCGGCGTGGGCCTGCTGATCGGCGTCGTGATCCTGTCGTTCAACTGGCGCAACCTCGCGAAGGCCGACCGCCAGACCGAGCGCAGCGCCGACGACATCTCCTTCAAGCAGGTGATCCTGACGATCCTGCTGCCGGCCGGCGCGTTCGGCGTCCTCGGCTACTTCATCGGCGGGAAGATCCCGTTCATCCAGAACACCGTCGGGGCCATCACCTGCGGCTTCATCGTGGGCATGCTGCCGGTGATCACCTACTTCGCACTCATCGTCCGCCGGGCCACACCCACCGAGAAGCCGGGGCTGACCGCCCTGATCCCGGTCTACGTCGCCGGCGGCGCCTTCTTCATGATCCTGCACCTCAGCGGCGGCCTGATGACCGTGTTCGCCGAGCGCAACACCGACCGCCGCGCCGAGTGGATCCCCACGGCCACCGAGTTCTACGCCCAGAAGGCCATGCCCTCCTACTTCAGCAACGCCGGCGCGGAGCTGCCGCGCCCCGACGAGCGCACGCTGCTGACGGTGACCGCCGAGGACGAGGCCATGTTCGGCGCCCGCATCCTCAGCGACCGGCTCGTGACCACCCTGGGCGCCGACGCCGGCCTGCGCGTGCTGCAGGCCGAATCCGTACCCGTCGACCAGCGCTTCCTCACCTGCAAGGTCGTCGCCGCCTCCGACGTGAAGATCTCCACCGGCACCGACGCCCACGGCGTGCCGACCACCACCGCCAAGGCCGCCGAGGGCGCGACGGTCCTGGACGAGGTGGTCGTGGCCCGGGCCATCGACGGCCGCGACGTGCCGGTGCTGCTGGTCTCCCCCGCCACCCGCGAGGCCGTCTACAAGCGCGCCGACGCCGGCACCCCGACCCTGCCGCCGGGCAAGTACGTGCGCCTGATCAACGCCGAGATGCTGACCGGCCTGCTCAACCCCCTGTTCGTGGTGCTGATGACCCCGGTGGTCGTGGCCTTCTTCACCCGCCTGGCGACCCGCGGGCGCGCGGTCACCACGGCCCGCAAGATCTTCATCGGCATGCTCATCACCACCGCCTCGCTGCTGATCATCGCCCTGGGCGCCAGCCTGGGCCACGACGGGGCGGCCAAGACCGGCATGATCTGGATGGTGATCTACTACCTCGTGATCACGTGCGGGGAGCTGTGCCTGTCGCCGATGGGCCTGTCGCTGGTCACCAAGCTGTCGCCCAAGCGCCTGGTCGGCCTGATGATGGGCGGCTGGTTCCTTTCGACCTCGATCGGCAACAAGCTGTCCGGCTTCATCAGCGGGCTCGAGCCGAGCACCCAGATGTTCGTCATCCTCGCCGTCGCGATCCTCGGCGTGGCCGGCTTCATCTTCGTGATGCTGCCGAAGCTCGACGCCGCCATCAAGAAGTACGGCGCCTGAGCGCAGCGGCACGCGACGCAGCAGGGGTCCCCGGACGACGGGGACCCCTTTTTTATTGATGGGACGAGGTCACGAATTTTCGTGACGAGACACCCGCTCACGAAGTCCCGCGAGGCCACGGGGTGGCGGCGTGAGCTAACTTATTGTCCCACAACGTGAATGATGGTCGCAGGTTTGGCACGGTCTGTGCATTAAGAGGGGTGTGGATCAAGGGGCGGTCGCTGGACCTGTATCTCCCTCCAACCCCCGCAGGCCCTATGGCCGCCCCCCACACCCCGCGGGTGATGGACAGGACAACGCAACAGCTCGACACCTCCCGTATCAAAGAAGACCGGAGCCTCCCAGGCTCCGGTCTTTTTCTCGTGCGGGCCGGCTCAGAAGTAGTAGTAGAGACCGACCTGGGGGTAGAGGATCAGCGTGTCCTTGTTCCCGCGGTCGATGAACGTCGCCTCGGCCTGCACCGCCGTGCGCTCGCCGAAGAGCCGCTCCAGCCCGACGCCGAAACCCACGTTGATGTGGTCGCGGGTGCGGCCGGACTCCTGGTGGTAGAAGTGGGCGGCGCCGAGGCCGCAGTAGAGCTTGTCGCGCCCGCTCTGGCGCAGGATGTACTGCAGCTCCAGGCCCAGGTTGTGGCGCTTGTCGTTCTGGTTGTTCCAGATGCCGCCGCTGGCCTGGGCGTACAGCCACCAACGCACCGGGAACTTGTAGGCGAGCCCGACCCCGCTGCCGAGGCCGAGGTTCAACCCGAGCGCCTCGTACATCGGGTCGTCGAGCCGGTTCCAGTCGAGCGTCTGCGCCCGCGCGGGAGCGGGCAGCACGGACGAGACAGCCAGCAGCAGCAGCGCGAGCGACAGGATCCTCAAACCGGAACGCATGGACGACCTCCGTGTCGGACGATCAGCACCGACGATGCACGTCACAACCCCGCCCCTCGGCGCCGGGTTCCCGAGCCGCACGATACCACGCCCCCCCTCGCCCCGCACCCCTTTCCGACTGCTCATGGCGACATCTCGTCCAGGAGACATGCACACGCCGTGTCGGGGGTGTCTGTAGGTTTCCTGCGCCAGGATGGCGCAGGGAACCGGAAGCCAACGCGCCGGACACAGGAGGTGTCCGGCGCGCGTCCCCCGACATGGCGTGTGCATGTCTCCTGGACGAAGGTGCGTTACGAACAACCGCTGGTGGCGGCGCAGTTGAGGCACTTGTAGCAGGCCCCGTTGCGCACCATGATCATCCCGCATTCCGGACAAGGCGGCGCGTCCATCTCCTTCTGGAAGACGGTGCCTTGCCCCTCGTCCATGGTGATGCGGTTCGTGGGCTCGACGGCGTACGCGGGGTCCGGCCCGAGGCCCGTGTCGTACTCCGGGGTCTCGGTCGCCGGTCGCCGGCTCTTGCCGAACTTCAGCTCCATCCAGCGGAACAGGTAGTCCATGATGGACTTGGCCATCGGGATCTCGGGGTTCGTGGTGAAGCCGCTCGGTTCGAAGCGCGAATGGCTGAACTTGGTGATCAGCACGTCCAGCGGCACGCCGTACTGCAGCATGATGGAGCAGGCGGTCGCGAAGGAATCCATGAGCCCGGAGACGACCGAGCCCTCCTTGGCCATCGCGATGAACATCTCGCCGGGCTGCCCGTTGGGGTAGAGCCCCACCGTGATGTACCCCTCGTGGCCGCCGATGCTGAACTTGTGGGTGACGGCCGTCCGCTCGTCCGGCAGGCGGATGCGGTGCGGCGCGGGCGGCGCCTGGCGGGTCTCCTCGGGCGTGGGGACCCGGGCCGCCGCGGCCTGGGCCTCCGGCTTCTTGTCGCCGGTGTTCAGCGGCTGGGTCCGTTTCGAGCCGTCGCGGTAGATGGCCACGGCCTTGAGGCCCAGCTTCCAGGCCTCGAGGTAGGCCTCGGCGATCTCCTCGACCGTCGCGGTCTGCGGCATGTTGTCCGTCTTGCTGATCGCGCCGGAGAGGAAGGGCTGCACGGCGGCCATCATCCGGATGTGGCCCTTGTAGTGGATCGAGCGCTTGCCCTGGGTGGGCCGGAAGGCGCAGTCGAAGACGGCCAGGTGCTCGTCCTTCAGGCCGGGCGCCCCCTCGATCGTCTCCTGCTCCTCGAGGTGGGCCAGGATCGCGCGGCGCTCGTCGTCGCTGTAGCCGAGACGCTCGAGCGCCTCGGGCACGGTGTTGTTGACGATCTTCAGGACGCCGCCGCCCACGAGCTTCTTGTACTTGATCAAGGCGATGTCCGGCTCGACGCCGGTGGTGTCGCAGTCCAGCATGAAGCCGATGGTGCCGGTCGGCGCCAGGACCGTGACCTGGGCGTTGCGGTAGCCGTAGTCGTAGCCGACGGTGTAGGCCTCGCTCCAGACCTCGCGCACGGCGGCAAGCAGGTCCTCGGGCACGCGGTGGGCGTTGATGCCGTTGATGTGGGAGCGGTGCTTCTGGATCACGCGCAGCATCGGTTCGCGGTTGGCGACGTAGCCCTCGAAGGCGCCGAAACGCTCGGCCATGCGGGCCGACGTGAGGTAGGCCTGGCCGCACATCAGCGAGGTCAGCGCGGCGGCGTAGTCGCGGCCCTCGTCGCTGTCGTAGGGCAGGCTGCGCGACATCAGCAGAGCGCCGAGGTTGGCGAAGCCCAGCCCGAGGGGGCGGAAGCGGCGGGAGTTCTCGGCGATGCTGGCGCGGGGGTAGCTGCTGCCGTCGACGAGTATCTCCATGGCGGTCAGCAGCGTGTCCACGGCATGGCGGAAGCCCTCGATGTCGAACTCGCCGTCCTGGCGACGGAACTTCATCAGGTTCAGCGACGCCAGGTTGCACGCGGAGTCGTTCAGGAACATGTACTCCGAGCACGGGTTCGAGCCGTGGATGCGGTCGGTGGCCGGGCAGGTGTGCCAGTCGTTGATCGTGGTGTCGAACTGCAGGCCCGGGTCGCCGCAGACGTGCGTGCCCTCGGCGATCATCTTCATCAGTTCCCGGGCGCGGTAGGTCTGCATGGGCCGGCCGTCCTTGACGGCCCTGGTGGTCCAGGTCTTGTCGTCGATGATCGCCTGCATGAACTCGTCGCTCGCGCGGACCGAGTTGTTGGAGTTCTGGAAGAACACCGAGCCGTAGGCGACGCCGTTGAACGAGCCGTCGTAGCCGGCGTCGATCAGGGCCCAGGCCTTGCGCTCCTCCTCGACCTTGCAGTTGATGAAGTCCACGATGTCCGGGTGGTCGGAGTTCAGCATGACCATCTTCGCGGCGCGGCGGGTCTTGCCGCCGGACTTGATCACGCCGGCGAAGGCGTCGTAGCCCTTCATGAACGACACGGGCCCCGAGGCCTCGCCGCCGGTGCTGAGCTTCTCCTTGCTGGAGCGCAGCGGCGAGAGGTTGGTGCCGGTCCCGCTGCCGTACTTGAACAGCAGGCCCTCGGTCTTGGCCAGGTCGAGGATCGACTCCATCGAATCGGTCACCGAGTTGATGAAGCACGCCGAGCACTGCGGCGTCTCCTCCACCCCGACGTTGAACCAGACCGGCGAGTTGAAGGCGGCGTGCTGGTGCACCAGCAGCCAGCTCAGCTCGGCGCGGAAGGTCTCGGCGTCCTCGGCCGAGGCGAAGGCGCCCTGGTCGCGGCCCCAGCCGGCGATGGTGTCCGCCACGCGCGACACCAGCTGGCGCACCGAGGTCTCGCGCTGCGGCGTGCCCACCCCGCCGCGGAAGTACTTCTGGACCACGACGTTGGTGGCCATCATCGACCAGTTGCGCGGCACCTCGACGTCCTTCTGCTCGAAGATCGTCTTGCCGCCGGCGTCCTGCAGCGACGCCGTCCGCAGCTCCCACTTGACCTCGTCCAGGGGATCGACCCCGGGGCGGGTGTGGCGCCGCGCGAAGGCGAGGCCCCGGCGTTCGACGGCCGGACGGGCCGCCGCGGCCAGGTCGTCGGGGGCGGCGGTCAGGGCCTCGAGATCCAGTTCGGGAGCCGTTTCCCCGGCGATCCGGGCTTCCAGCCCGGCGTCGGCGCCGGCGGCCGCCTCCATCTTCCTCTCCGTGTGATCCTTCATGGGAGAACCTCTCTTGGTACGCTCGCGGTGCTCGGGACGCTCGCGGTGACGGGGTGGTACCTGGGATCTGTATTCCGTTCAGGGACGGGAAGCTCCGGCGCGGAGACGGCGCGTTGGCCCGCGTCCGAGCTGCCCTCTGGTTCCGACGTGTTCAGGACGAGTTCTCGATGCCGGGATGTCTTGGAAGTGCTGTTACCAAGCCTGGTTCCGCTCTTGGACATCCGTGTGGCGGACCCCCAATATCTTGGGGGAGGCCCTACCTTAGGGCACTACGGGTGGACGCGCCAAACAGGAATTTTCCTCACGGGCGCCTCGCCAATTCCGACTCCGCCGTACCCCATTTCCGTCGGGGCCGGCAGGGCCGGATTCGCGGCCATCCGGCTGCCGCGGGCCGGGTCCGGTCGGGGTCGGCCGTGTGAAAAAAAGATGAAGACGTCGGTGCGGGCGGCCCTCCGGGAGGGCTGGGCCGTTTTGACAGGCCGTTGCCGAATGGCGCAACCATCGAAATCTTCTCGGCTTGGGATTGCCGGGACGTGGAGACGAAAGCGCGCGGGGGCTCCGGCGGTCAGGCGCCGCCCAGCTCGGCGATCACGTCCCGGACGATGTCGTGGACCTCGTCCCTGGCCTTGGCGAACGCGGCGCGCCGCTCCCCGTCGTCGCCCTGCAGGCCCATCGGATCGACGATCGGACGCCGCCAGTGCCGCTCCGGACGGGCCAGGGCGGGCAGGAACTGCCCCGCCTCGCGGCTGAGGGTGACCACGAGGTCGAACTCGTCCAGGTCGAAGCCGTCGAGGGGCTTGCTGAACTGCCCATCCATCGGGACGCCGGCGGCGGCCATCGCCGCGAGGGTGCGTTCGGTGATCGGGTAGGTGATCAGGCCGGCGCTGGCCACCTGCCAGCCCTCGGGAAAGAGCCGGCGGGCCCACGCCTCGGCCATCTGGCTGCGGCAGGAGTTGGCGGTGCACATGAACAGGACCTTCAAGGGCGGGCCTCCATCCGGTTGAGCGCGACGGCGTCCTTCAGTTCGATCAGCAGCACGGCGCCGAGGATGAGCAGGGCGCCCGCCAGGCTCCCTCCGGACAGGCGCTCGCCCAGCACGGCCCACGAGAACGCCGCCGCGAAGACGGGCTCCGCCGAGAAGATCAGGGCGGCGCGGGTGGCCGTGGTGCGGCCCTGGAAGCGGTTCTGCAGGTAGAGCGCCAGCAGCGTCGACAGCAGGGTCGTGACCGCCAGGGCGACCGCCAGGTGCGGGTGCCACTCCCAGACCCGCTCCTCGACCGTCGCGGCCAGCAGCCCGTTCCAGCCGGCGCAGACGGCCAGGGTCCAGAAGAGCAGGGGCAGGTAAGGCACGCGTTTCAGTGCCGCGCTGAGCCGTTCGAGATAGACGGCGTAGGCCACGGCCGTGCCCACCGTCCAGAGATCCCCCGTGACGGTGCGCCCCAGGTCCGGTCGCGTCAGCATCGCCAGGCCCAGCAGCGCGAGCCCCAGCCCGGCCAGGACCGGCCGCGCCGGCTTTTCGCCGTGGACCAGGAACACCAGCACCGGCACCAGCACCACGCTCAGGGCCGTCAGGAAGGCGCTGTTGTCGGCGCTGGTGGTGGTCAGGCCGATGGTCTGGGTCGTGTAGCCGGCGGCGATCAGGGTGCCCATCAGGAAACCCCAGCGCAGGGTCGCCCTGTCGCCCAGGACGCGGTAGCTGCGCCGTCGCTCCCGGGACGCCCCGCGCACCAGCCAGGGCCAGGCGGCCAGCAGCAGCAGCGTCGCCGCCGTGAAGCGCACGGCGACGAACAGCACGGGCGAGGCGTGGTCCATCGCCGTCTTGATCGCGGCGAACGAGACGCCCCAGCAGACGGTCACCGCCAGCAGCATCAGGTCCGCGAAGCGGGTGGGCGAGCGCGCGAAGGCCACGTCAGGCGCTCCGCGGCGCGGGCGTCGGCGCGGCGTCCAGGGCGAGCCGAGCCGCCGCGGCCCCCTGCGCGATGATGTCGTGGAGAAGCCGGAAGTCCTCGATGTTGACCTCGGGCATCGGGGGAGCGATCAGCAGGTCCGGCGGCTGGTCGGCCAACTGCCGCCGGCAGACCTCGGTCTGCAGGATGTCGACCGCCTTGAGCAGGATGTCCGCGGCCAGGTAGCGGCGGCGGAAGGTGAGCGCCTCCCAGAACCGGCTCCAGTCGCGCGTGTTGGCCGTCTGGCTGGGCACCACGGGGCGGTTCAGCGGCGGCTGGAAATCGCAGGCCACCACGTAGTCGATCGCGCCGGCCGGCAGGCAGCCGACCGGGACGGTGCTCTTCAGGCCGCCGTCGACCAGGTGCCGGCCGTCCCGCTCCACCGGCACGAAGGCGCCCGGGAACGCGCACGTGGCCCGCACCGCCGACACGAGGTCGCCGCTGTCGAGGCGGACCAGCTCGCCGGTGTCGATGTCGGTGGCCGTGCAGACCAGGGGGAACTCCAGATCCTCGAAGCGGGCCGGCAGGTGGTCGGACAGCCACCGCTGGAAGCGCTGGCCCCGCAGGATGCCGCCGGCCCCCGCAAAGTCCACGACCTCGCGCCAGCGCGTGCCGGTGGCCAGGGCCTTCAACTCGTCGACGGAGAAGCCCGCCGCCCAGAAGGCGCCGATCAGCGCGCCCATCGAGGTGCCGGCCACCGCGGCGGGCTTCAGGCCCGCCCCGACCAGCACGTCCAGGATCCCGATGGCGGCCACGCCGCGGGCGCCGCCGCCGCCCAGCACGACGCCGATGCGCAGGTCCCCGGGAAAGTGTTCCATCTCCGCCTCACTCCCCTTCGACGGACTCCTGGTCGGGATCGAGATCCAGCAGGGGATCGCCCATCGCCAGGATGCGGCCGGCTGCGACGTGGACGCGCGCGACGCGCCCGCCGCGGGGCGCCGCGACCTCGGTCTCCATCTTCATCGCCTCGAGGATGACCAGCGGCTGCCCCGCCGTCACGACGTCGCCCGCGGCCACCAGCAGCTTGACGACCTTGCCCGGCAGCTGCGCCCGCAGGTGCGGGCCCGTGTCGGCGGCTTCCTCCGCCTGGCCGTCGCGGTCCTCGTCGGCCAGCCGCAGCACCAGGACCCGGCCGTCGACGGCGACGTGGCGCTCGGCGCCGCGGACCGCGACGTGCGCGCGGCGCTGCACGCCGTCGAGCGCGAAGCCGGCGACGCCGTCGCGGACGCTCACCGCCGCGACGTCCAGCTCGCGCCCGTCCAGCGACACGCGCCAGACGCCCCCGCTCTCCCGGACCGTGACCTCGCGGCGCCCCTGCGGCGTGCGGAATTCCAGGTGCATGGTCACTCCAGTCCCTTCAGCCGGAAGCGGCCGATCGCGGGCGCAGCCGGAGCGGCCGACGCGTCGCGGCGCGCGGTGTCCGCGACAGTCCCGCGGACCGCTTCGTTCAGCGCGGCGGCGACCAGGGCGGCCGTCTCGTCGGCCGCGTCGCCGGTCGCGGCCTCGCCCGACAGATGTTGCTGCAGGAAGCCCGTGTGCGTCTCCCCGGCGGCGAACGCGGGGTGGGCCAGCACCGCGTCGAGGTAGGCCGCGTTGGTCGCGATCCCGAGCACGACGTAGTCGCGCAGGGCCGCGCGCAGGCGCGCGATCGCCGCGGCGCGGTCCTCGGCGTGGACCGAGAGCTTCGCGATCATCGGGTCGTAGTGCCGCGTGATCTCGTCGCCCTCGGCGACCCCCGCGTCCACGCGCACGCCCGGTCCCGCCGGTTCGCGGTAGCGCAGCAGCCGCCCCAGCGACGGCAGGAAACCGTGGGCCGGGTCCTCGGCGTAGAGGCGGCACTCCAGCGCGTGGCCGCGCGGCACGAGGCCGTCGTCGGACCAGGGCAGCGGCTCGCCCGCGGCCACCAGGATCTGCGCCCGCACCAGGTCCAGCCCCGTCACCCATTCGGTCACCGGGTGCTCCACCTGCAGGCGCGTGTTCATCTCCAGGAAGAAGAACTCGCCGCCGGGGGTCAGCAGGAACTCCACGGTGCCGGCGCCGACGTAGCCGGCGGCGCGGGCGGCCGCCACCGCGGCCTCCCCCATGCGCCGCCGCAGCCCGTCGTCCAGGGCCGGGCAGGGCGTCTCCTCGACGATCTTCTGGTGGCGGCGCTGGATCGAGCACTCGCGCTCGCCCAGGTGCACGACGCGGCCGTGCCGGTCGGCGAAGATCTGGAACTCCACGTGACGGGGCCGCAGCAGGCAGCGCTCGAGGTAGACCGTGCCGTCGCCGAAGGCGCCGGTCGCCTCGCGCACGGCGGCCTCGGCCGCGGCCACGGAGTCCTGGCCGGCCTCGACCAGGCGCATGCCCTTGCCGCCGCCGCCGAACGCGGCCTTGACCAGCAGCGGGTAGCCGACCGCGTCCGCCGCCGCGCGCACCACGGCGGCGTCCAGGGAGCCGCCGGGCCCGGGCGGCGGCAGCGTCGCGCCGGGCACCACGGGCACGCCGGCCGCCTCCATGAGGCGCCGGGCCGCCGTCTTTTCGCCCATCGAGGCGATGACCTCGGGCGGCGGCCCGATGAAGACCAGCCCCGCCTCGGCGCAGGCGCGCGCGAAGGCGGCGTTTTCGGCCAGGAAACCGTAACCCGGGTGGACCGCCTCGGCGCCGGTGGCCAGGGCCGCCGCGACGATCAGGTCCTGGCGCAGGTAGGACGACTCCGGCGGCGGCGGGCCGAGGTGCACGGTCTGGTCGGCCAGGCGGGCGTGCGGCGCCGCGAGGTCCGCCTCGCTCGCGACGGCGACCGTCGCGATGCCCATCTCGCGGCAGGTGCGGATGACCCGGCACGCGATCTCGCCGCGGTTGGCGACGAGGATCTTCCCGAAGGGCGCGCTCACGACTGCCGGCCCTCGCGGTCGCGGGTCCAGTCCTCGAGGTCGCGCGCCCACGGCGACGGCTCCTTCGTGAAGAAGGCGTCCAGGGCCGCCAGCGCCTGCGGCGTGGTGCGGGCCTCGGCGATCATCCGTGCGGTGAACTCCAGGCTGTCGGCGAAGGGCAGCGCGGCCGCGCCCTCGACCAGTTCCTTGATCCGGCCCAGGGCCTCGGGGCCGCCCTGCAGCAGCGAGCGCACCGCGCCCGCCACGGCGCCGTCGAGTTCGCCCTCCCCGGCCAGCACGTCCACCAGCCCGATGCGGTGCGCCTCGCGGGCGTCGATGCGTTCGCCCAGCAGGCAGTGCAGGCGCGCGCGGGCCAGCCCGAGCCGGCCGATGACCAGGGGCGAGATGACGCCGGCGACCAGCCCGAGCCGGGCCTCGGTCAGCGCGAAAAAAGCCTCCGGCCCGGCGACCACGATGTCGCAGGCGCAGGCCAGGCCCACGCCGCCGCCGAAGGCGCCGCCCTGGACGCGCGCGATCACCGGCGCCGGGCACAGCCGCACCGCACGGAACATCTCGCCCAGCTCGCGGGCCGCGGCGAGATTGTCCTCGCGCCCCGCACGACCGAGCCGGCGCATGTCGTTCAGATCGCCGCCGGCGCAGAAGGTCGTGCCCGCGGCCTGCAGCAGCACGGCGCGCGGGCGGTCGTCCGCGGTCCCGGCGCCGGCGAAGACGTCGCGCAGGGCGACCACCATGTCGTGGTCGAAGGCGTTGCGCGCCTCCGGCCGGTTCAGGGTCACCGCGAGCACCGGACCCTGGCGCTCGATCAGGATCGTGGACATGATTCGTCCTTAACAGGCTCGGGACGACGGAAGCCCGGCGGGGCCGGATCGGCCCGCCACGTGGCGGCCAACATGATAGGCCAGACGTACCGTCCGATCCAACCCGTTGTCGGGTCGGCAGAGCGCAAGGTCATGAATTTACATAATCAGTTAAAAACTGTCCCCGATCGGAGGGAATTGTGTTATGCTGCCGCTCGTGCCAAACCGCCCAATGACCCTGCAACGCTCCGAGAGGTGCACCATGAAGGCTACGTTATCGGTCCTCCTGCTGCTCACACTCGTCTCCGTCCCCGTGATCGCGTTTGCCGATCCCGTGGCGGGGCTCTACACCTCCACCGATCTCGGCGGTCAGCTGCTGACCGGCCGCGCCTCGACCTGGCGCTCGGGCATCAACTCCGGCTTCCCGCACGTCCTGCACGCCCAGTCGTGGGACGGCGCCGCCCTGGGCACCCAGTGGGAGATCAGCTGCCCCACGTCCTCGAGCATGAGCGTCCAGGACAACCGCATCAGCGGCGTGGGCACGATCGTCTACACGTCGACCTACAGCGGCGGCACCTTCAACTTCGTCGCCGGCGGCTTCCCGTGGGGCGACGGCTCCGGCACGCTGAGCGCGATGACCGTCATCACGACCGTCCAGTACGTCATGATCAGCGGCAACAGCACCCCGGTGGCCGCGGTCGTCAACGGCAACACCAGCGGCACCTTCGCCAACGGCTGCACGCTGGTCTTCGCCATCGGCAACGGCGTGGGCGCGGGCGAGACCACCAGCCTCAACCCCGCGATCACCAAGCCGGCCGACTACCCGTCGTTCCTGGACGGCTCCTGCGGCGCGGCCCCGGTCGGCCAGCAGTTCGGCACCTGGGGCTCGGTCATCACGCTGACGCTGCAGATCGACTGCGCGGTGGCGAACGAGGCCGGGAACTGGAGCAGCATCAAGGCGACGTACCGCTAGATTCCCGCGACACCGGTCGCCGGACACGCGAACCCCCGCCCCCCTCGGGAGGCGGGGGTTCTCTCGTCGGTGCGGCTACATCCGGAAGACGCCGTAGGTCGCCGGCGGGATCGGGGCGCAGAGGCTCATGGCGATGGCCAGGCCCAGGGCGTCGCGCGTCTGCAGGGGATCGACGACGCCGTCGTCCCACAGCCGGGCGCTGCTGTAGTAGGCGTGGCCCTCGGCCTCGTACTTGGCGCGGATCGGCTCGACGATGGCCGCCTCGCCGGCGGCGTCGAGGGCCTGCCCCTGGCGCGCCAGCTGGTCCTGCTTGACCTGCAGCAGCACGCCGGCCGCCTGCTCCCCGCCCATCACCGAAATCTTGGCCTGCGGCCACATCAGCAGCAGGCGCGGCTGGAAGGCGCGGCCGCACATGCCGTAGTTGCCGGCGCCGTAGCTGCCGCCGATGATCACGGTGAACTTCGGCACCGTGCTGTTGCTCACCGCGTTGACGAGCTTGGCGCCGTCCTTGGCGATGCCGCCGTGCTCGTACGCCTTGCCCACCATGAAGCCGGTGATGTTCTGCAGGAAGACCAGCGGCACGCGCCGCGCGTTGCACAGCTCGATGAAGTGGGTGCCCTTCAGGGCCGACTCGCTGAACAGGATGCCGTTGTTGGCGAGGATGCCCACCGCGTAGCCGTGGATCCGCGCGAAGCCGCAGACCAGCGTCGCGCCGTAGCGCGGCTTGAACTCGTGCAGGCGGCTGCCGTCGACCAGGCGGGCGATCACCTCGCGCGCGTCGAAGGCCTGGCGAGGGTCGGCCGAGGCGACCCCGTAGAGCTCCTCGGGGTCCTCGTGCGGCGGCTCGGCCGGGGCGGTCGGCACCGCGGCCGTCTCGACCGGGCCGAGGTTCTCCACGATGTCGCGCACCAGGCGCAGGGCGTGCGCGTCGTCCTGGGCGAGGTGGTCCGCGACGCCCGAGATGCGCGTGTGCACGTCGCCGCCGCCCAGCTCCTCGGCGGTGACCTCCTCGCCGGTCGCCGCCTTGACCAGCGGCGGGCCGCCCAGGAAGATCGTGCCCTGCTCGCGCACGATCACCACCTCGTCGCTCATCGCCGGCACGTAGGCGCCGCCCGCGGTGCAGCTGCCCAGCACCGCCGCGATCTGCGGGATGCCCAGCGCCGACATGCGGGCCTGGTTGTAGAAGATCCGCCCGAAGTGGTCGCGGTCGGGGAAGACCTCGGCCTGCAGCGGCAGGAAGGCGCCGCCCGAGTCCACCAGGTAGACGCAGGGCAGGCGGTTCTCCAGGGCGATCTCCTGGGCGCGCAGGTGCTTCTTCACCGTCAGCGGGTAGTAGGTGCCGCCCTTGACCGTGGCGTCGTTCGCCACGACCATCACCGGCCGGCCGTGCACCGTGCCGATGCCGGTGACCAGCCCCGCGGCCGGCACGTCGTCGCCGTAGACGCCGTGGGCCGCCAGCGGCGACAGCTCCAGGAAGGGCGCGCCGGGGTCCAACAGCCGCTCGATCCGCTCGCGTACCAGCAGCTTGCCCTGCCCGGTGTGGCGTTCGCGCGCCGGCGCCGGCCCGCCTTCGCCGATGCGCCCCAGCAGGGCCGCCAGCTCCGCGGCCGCAGCCCGGTTGCGCCGGTCGTTCTCGACGAACGCCTTGTCGTGCCTGTCGATCTTCGAGACGATCCTCTTCATGGCCCTCCCGGCGGGAACGGTGTTCGCGGACGCTGGCGGCCAGTATAGGGGCCGCGGCCGGACCGGTCCACCCCCGACGGGGAGGGCCGCGCCGGCCCCTCCTTGTGGAGCGGTCCGCCGCCGCCTACTGTTGACCCATGACCCCACGCGAATTCCACCTGCGCAACGCCGTGGTGATGACCGGCAACGGGCCGCTCGACGCCGACGTGCACGTCCGCGACGGCAATATCGTCGACCTGCACGAGCGGCGCGGCCCCGCGGCCGTCGCGGCGGGCGACGTCGACGCCGCGGGCCTGTGGCTGCTGCCCGGCGGCGTCGACCCGCACGTCCACTTCGGCATGCCGCTGCGCGACGGCCTGCGCAGCCGCGGCTGGCGCGAGAGCAGCGCCGCCGCCCTGCTCGGCGGCACGACCACGGTCATCGACTTCGCGAACCCGTCGCGCGGCGAACCGATCGCCGACGCCGTCCTGCGCTGGCAGGCGGCGGCCGACGGCGCCTGCCTCTGCGACTGGGGACTGCACGCCACGGTCTGCGACATCGCGCCCGAACGCCTGGCCGAACTGGACGGCCTGGTGCGCGCGGGGGTGCCGACCTTCAAGGCCTTCCTCGCCTACAAGGGCCGGCTGATGCTCGCCCCCGCCGAGCTGCGCCTGCTCATGGGCCAGGTCAGGGACGTCGGCGGCCACCTGCTGCTGCACGCCGAAGACGGCGAGATGAACGCCGCCGCCGAGGCCATCCTCGCCGCGAGCGGCCGCACGGATCCGCACTGGCACCCCGCGGCGCACGGCCCCGAGTCCGAGGTCGAGGCGATCCGCCAGGCCATGCTGCTGGCCGAGGAGACCGGCTGCCCGCTGACCGTCGTGCACCTGTCGACGGGCGCCGGCCTGGACCTGATCCGCGGCGCCCGCGCCGTGGGCGTGGACCTGCGCGCGGAAACCTGCCCGCAGTACCTGTTCCGCGACGAGTCCCTCTACGCGCGCGGCGGCGACGACGCCCTGACCGCGCTGATGTCCCCGCCCCTGCGCACGCCGGCCGACGCCGCCGCGCTGCTGGACGGGCTGGCCGGCGGCGACATCGCCTGGCTGGCCACCGACCACTGCGCCTTCCCCCTGGAGATCAAGCGCCGCGAGGCCGTCCACGGGTTCGCCGCCGTGCCCAACGGCGCCGCCGGCGTCGGCGAGCGCCTGCTGGCCTCTTACACCCTGGGCGTCTGTCGCGGCCGGTTGACCCCGGAGCGCTGGGTGCGGGTCTGCTGCGAGGCGCCGGCCGGCCGACTCGGCCTGGCCGGCCGCAAGGGGCGCGTGGCCGCCGGCTACGACGCCGACCTGGTGCTGTTCGACCCCGAGGCGAGCGGGACCCGGCTGCCCGTCGACGGCTACCCCGACCCGTCGCTCTGGTCGGGCGAGGACTGGCGCGGCCGCGTCGTCGACGTGTGGCGGCGGGGCGAACAGGTGGTCCGGAACGGGCAGCTGGCGCCGGGCGCCTCGGCCGGGATCTTCCTGCCCCGCAATCTGGCCCCCTAGGGGCATCCCCCCTGCCGGCGGATCTATTCTGTAATTCATTGTCATGAAATAATATCCATAGGGAGCCTTCACCGGAGCCGATCATGGATATAGATATTATGTGCTTATTTTTGATATAATATAACCCGCTCACCACCTGAACCGGAGGCTGCCGTCCATGCGTCGTCGCCCTCTCCTGGTCCTGGCCCTGCTGCTCTCGTTCACCGCGGCGGCTTCCCGGGCAACCGATGAGCCGATCCGCACCTTGGCGCCGCGTCCCCTGGCGCCGGCCGCCGGGGACGGGAGCGCGAACCCGCGCCTACCGACGGCAACGGCCGCGACCGCCACGCCGCGGGCCTCCGCCGCGGCGAAGGCAGCGGACCGGCGCCTGGAGTTCCCCGACGTGGACCTGACGGCCGATGCCGACGGCGGCGGCGAGGTGGCGCGAGCGGTGGCGAGCCGGTCGATCCTGCCGGCGGCCCTCCCCCTGGACGACCTGCGCGCCCTGACGCCGGGACGTTCCCTGAAGCTGTCCGGCGCCGCCCCCCGCGGCGGCGACAAGGACGCGCCCTGGTCGGCGGACCGCCTGCTGGCCAACCCGACGAGCATGGACGACGGCTACGTCTCGCTGGCCGTCAGCCCGGTCACCGGCTGGCTCTACGCCGTGTTCGAGGCCAAGGACCTCGGCGGCACCGACCGCGACATCCACATCGCCCGCAGCCAGAACGGCGGCCTGACCTGGACCGTCTGGGAGCTGCCGTCGTTCACGCAGGACGAGGCGATGCCCGAGATCGCCATCGACGGCGCGGGCTTCCTGCACGTGGTCTGGCTGCGGCTGGACGGCTACATCGTGCGCGTCCGCTCCAGCGCCGGCGACAACCCCGCCGCCTGGTCGTCGGTGCGCGGCCTGTTCACCGACTCGACCAACGCCACCCCGAGCATCGCGGTCAGCGGCGCCGGCGACTTCGCGACCCTGTTCATCGCCGCCAGCTACCAGGAGATCAACTGGGACCTCTACCAGTGGGAGTGGACGCTCATCTGGATGTACTCCACCAACGCCGGCACCACGGTCACCTACGACTACCTGGAGCCCGACGGCTACCCCGACCTCTGGCCCGACTGCGCGCTGGACGACGGGCTGGTCCACCTGGTCAACGCCGAGGTCGACCTGGACACGGGCCTGCCGCGCATCCTGATCAGCAGCGACGCCGTCAGCGGCGGCTTCAACGACATCACCGACCTGTCGGCGTGGACCGCCAACGGCTGCGGCTTCCCCCAGGTCGCCTGCCAGGGCGACGACGTGTTCGTCGTCTACCAGCACGACTTCGACGACGGGCTGGGCAACCTCGACGGCGACATCGTCTACAGCTTCTCCTGGGACGCCGGCGCCACCTTCTACGGACCGTACGAGATCGTCGCCGACGAGTACGAGAGCGTCGGGCCGACCGTCTACGCGCGCGACGGCGTCGTGGGCGCGCTGTGGCTGGACGCCCCGCCCGGCGGCGACGAGTTCGACGTCGCGGCGCGCCAGGCCGGCGGCCGCGGCCACCCCGACAACTGGGGCGACATCGAGACCGTCAGCGACCAGAACCGCGCCGAGCCGCAGTTCCACTTCCTGTCGGGCGCCGTCGGCGCGGACCGTCTGCACGCCGCCTGGATCGACCGGCGCGACTACCCGACGCAGGGGCTCAACGTCTACAACGCCGACCGCGCGGTGCGGCCCAACCTCGCCGCGTTCACCCCCTCCGGCTGGGACGGGCCCCTGGTGGGCGGCCTGGTCCCCGGCGAGCGCACGGTCGGCTGGTTCGCCGCCGACCGCCCGGCCTACGTCAGCTTCGCGGTGGTCAACGCCGGCCTGGCCGACGCCACGACCGACGTGCTGGTGCGGTTGCGGGTCGACGGCGCGGTCGCGGCCGCCTGGCAGATCGCGGGCGGCCTGCCCGCCGCGACCTACGCCGCGGTCGAGGACCATGCCCTGACGCTCGGCGCCGGGCCCCACGAGATCTCGGTGGTCCTGGACCCGCTGAACGCGGTGCCCGAGGACGACGAGACCGACAACACCGTGCTGCGGACCTGGACCTGGCTCGAGGGCGACCCGGTCCTGCGCGTCGAGCCCGACCGCATCCGCCACGACGTGGCCGAACCGATGGCGGCGGCGGCGCGCGCCCTGGCAGAGGCGCCGCCGGTACGCCTGCGCCACCACCTGCCGGTGCTGGATGCCCGTCTCGCGGAGCCGGTCAAGGCGGCGCCCGACGGGACGGTCTGCATCATCGTGACGCCCGTGCGCCAGGTCGACGCCGCCGCCCTCGGCGCGGCCCTCGACGGCGCCGGCAAGTCCCTGCGGCGCGGCACCGTGGGCGCCGCGCTGCGCGCGAATCTGGCGTGGTCCCGCGCCGAGCTCGCGCCCCTGCTCCAGGAATTGAAGGAGTCCGCTCTGGCCGGCGAAGCGGTCGACCTCTGGCTCGCCGGCTCGTTGGCCCTGCGCGCGACGCCCGAGGCGGCCCGGCGCCTGGCGGAGCACCCTGCGGTGGGGCGCGTCTGGCTCGACGACCGGCCGAGCGAAGCGTTCGGCGGCGGAGCCGGCAGCGCGGACCAGGGCGTGGCGCGGCAGGCGCTCGCCTGGCACCTGAGCCGCATCGGCGCCGACACCGCCTGGGCCGCGGGCTACGACGGCGCCGGCGTGCTGGTGGGCCACGTGGACACCGGCGTCGGTTACACGCACCCCGACCTGGCGGCGCACATGTGGGACGGCGGCGCCGCCTGGCCGCACCACGGCTGGGACGCGGTGGACGACGACGACGACCCGGTCGAGGGCGACCCGACCATCAACCACGGCACCCACACCGCGGGCCTGGTCGTCGGCGACGGCACGCTGGGCACCCGCACCGGCGCCGCGCCGGGTGCGACGCTCATGGCGCTGCGCGCGGTGCCCGGCTCCTACGCCGACCTGATCGAAGCCATGCAGTTCGGGCTGGACCAGGGACCGGTCGACCTGTTCACGATGAGCGCCGGCTGGAGCGACCCCCTCGACGACCTCAAGGAGGCCAACCGGGCCAACGCCGAATTCCTGCTGGCGATGGGCATCCCCTGGTTCTGCGCCGCGGGCAACGGCGACAACTACGGCGGCCACTACGCCGTGCCGCAGGACATCAGCTCGCCGGGCGACTGCCCCGACCCCTGGTACGGCGTGGGCGGCCACTCCGCCGTGATCACCGTCGGTGCGACGACCTCGGCCGACGCGACGTGGGCCTACTCCAGCCTCGGGCCCACGGTCTGGGACATCCCGGCCGCCGGCTACGGCGACTACCCCTACCCGCCGGGCCTGGTCAAGCCCGACCTGGCGGCGCCCGGCGACGGCATCACCTCGACGATCGGCACCGGCGCCTACGCCGCCTACTCGGGCACGAGCATGGCGACGCCGCTGGTGGCGGGGGCCGCGGCGATCTGCCTGCAGGCCTCGCCCGGCGTCACGCCGGCCCAACTGTCCGCAGCCCTCACCTCGACCGCCCGCGATCTGGGCACGCCCGGTCGTGACAACCAGTCCGGCGCCGGCCTGCTGGACCTGCCGGCGGCCCTGGCCGCGCTGCCGCTGGTCGGGGTCGAGCACTTCGTCGTCCACAACGACGGGCCGCTGCCCCTGCTCCTGCAGGACGCGGCCTGGTCGGCGGGCTGGCTCGCGGTGTCGCCGCGCGCAGCGACCGTGGCCCCCGGCGACTCGCTGGCGATGCGGGCGGTCTTCGACGCGACGGGGCTCGCGACCGGCCTCTACTACGACGTGATCTCGCTGTTCTCGAACGACCCCGCCGGGCCGCACGCCGTCCACGCCACGCTCGCGATCGGCGAGGTCACCGGCGTGGGCGACGGACCGCCCGCGGCGGCGGGCGCCGGGCTGGCCGGCTGGCCGAACCCCTTCAACCCGCGCACGACGGTGCGCTTCGACCTGCCCCGCGAAGGCCGGGTCGAGCTGGCGGTCTACGACCTGCAGGGACGGCGCGTGCGGACGCTGCTGGCGGGGAACGCGGCGGCGGGGCCGCACGAGGTGCTCTGGCAGGGAGACGACGACGCGGGCCGGACCCTGCCCAGCGGCGTGTACCTGGCGCGGCTGCGCGGTCCCGGCGGCACGGCCGCCGAACGCAAGCTCACGCTGGTGAGGTAGGGGGGAGCTAGAAAATCCGCCGGCTCAGGAAGGTCCAGCCGCCGCTGACGACGTCGACGCCGGTGATCTCGCGCGTCTCCAGCCGGCGGTCCTGCCCGTCGACCAGGTCCACGCGCAGGTCGTGCGTCCCGGGCGGCAGCGCGAGCCGGGCCATGGCGATGCCGCGGGGCAGCGTCAGCCAGTTGCGCGTGTCGGCCTGCTCGGTGGCCGCGCCCAGCAGGTTGACCAGCAGGCCGGCGACCTGGCCCTGGTCCTGCGCCTGCTCCTGCGCGGCGTACTTCGCCAGCGCGCGCACGATGGTCTTCAGCACGATCTTGCCCTGGGCGTCCTGGAAGTACTGCCGCGACCTGCCGGCGACGTCCTCCACGGGCACGGCGCGTGTCCGGCCGCCGATCGTCCCCGCCGAGACGCGCGCACCCGCCACCGCCGGCGGCTCGTCCACCAGTTCCGGCAGGGCGAAGCGCAGCCAGTAGTCGATCTTCTGGTCGCGGTCCCACCCATACTCGTAACGGTGCCGCAGCGACAGCGCCCAGGCGTCGCGATCGTCGCGCCGGCCCTCGCTCTTGAAGATCGGCACGTCGGCCGCCCGGGAGACCCGCCGCGGCGCGTACCCGGTCTCCAGGAACAGGACGACCTCGCCGGTGCCCGTCGCGGGCAGGGCGGCCGGCAGCAGGTCCGGCAGCTGCGTCCGCAGCTCGTCCAGTTCGGCCGTGAAGCCCAGGGCGGCGCCGGTGCGCAGCAGGTCGGCGCCGAGCCACGGCGGGGTGACCACGTCCAGCAGGCCGGCGGCGTCGCGGTAGGCCAGCGCGGCCTGGCGGTAGGCGATGAAGGCGTCGTTGGTCTCGCCGCCCCAGTCCAGCAGCATGGCCCGCAGGTAGTGCAGGAAGGCGTCGTTGTCCAGGGCGGCGGCGCGGGCGTCTCCCCCGTCGTCGTCGCGCAGGGCGCGGGCGATCTCGGCGTAGTCGCGCAGGTGCAGCTCGGCCTTGCGGGCCTCGACCACGGCCTCCTCGCGGTCGCCCAGGTAGACGTAGTTCAGCGCACGGAAGTAGGGCACCAGCGCCATCTCGAAGGGGGCGGCGCGGTAGGCGATGGCGCCGTCGTTGGTGACCAGGGACAGGACGGCCTCGCTGACGCTCTTGGTGTAGAGGTCCGCGGCCAGCAGCTCCGCCTCCTCGAACACCGCGTTGGACTCGGCCCAGCGGTCGGCGTAGTGCAGGACCAGGCCCCTCTCCAGCAGGTTCGCCAGGCGGTCCTGGTCGCGCGCGGCCGCGTCGATCCCCGCGAGCGCTTCCTCGAAGCGGCCCGCCGCGAGGTCGGTGCGCAGCCGTTCGTGGCGGTCCGCGTAGGTCGAACAGCCGGCGGCGCCGAGCAGCGCCGCGGCGAGGGCCAGGCGGGCCGCCGTGCGGACGGCGGCCTGCCCGGCCGGGAACGTGCGGAACCGGGTGCTCAAGGCTTGTGACCGCTGCGGCTGACGTACTTCTTGATCTTCTCGACGCCCGCCCAGACCTTCGTGTTGTCCTCGAGATCCACGAGGTACACGTCGACCTGGTAGTACTTCACCTCGTCGCCATCCTCGCGGTCGATGATCGTGTTGATCTCCCCGAGCATCATGTAGTCGGCGCCCTTCTCGCGGCCCCAGGCCTTCATGGTCTCGGGCGAGGAGTACTGCTGCTGGTCGGCGCGCTCGTCGCGCACGCCCTCGCGCTCCTCGGACGAAGCGACGACGGTCACGCGGCCGGAGTTGATGAACGAGCGCTCGACGTCGGCCACGAAGGTCTTGACCGGGATGTGCTCGGCCGACTTGTTGGCGATCTGCCCCACGATGACCACGGGCTTCTTGCCGCGCGCCAGCAGGTGGTTCTCGACCCAGGCGCCGGTGGTGACCTGGGCGATGAGCGTCTCGGCGACCTGGCGGCTGTCGGCGTCGTTCCAGTTGCCGGACAGGTCGATGGTGGTGTCGGTCCCGACCCGGGTGACCGCTTTGCCGCCGCCGCAGCCGGCGGCCAGCGCCAGCGCGGCCAGCGCCAGCAGCGCCAGCGCCGTCCGGGTGAGCCGTCCCGAAGTCGGGTTCGTCGGTATCGGATTCCGCACGTCAGTCTCCTTCGTTGCGATCCGCCCAGCCCCCGAGCCCGGGGCGCTGTCCACGGATCCGGTCACGGCCGCGCCGGTTTGCCCACTTTCCAGGTCGGAACGGGCGCCGGCGGGCGCCGGTTGCCGGTTCGTGCAGGAACCGTGCTAGCGGGTTGTTGCCGCCGCCGCCGCCGCAGGGCATTATAGGCGAAGTGGACCGCGAACCCAACCCCGGAGCCGACCATGCGCGACCCCGACCTCTTCCTGCTCGAGCACGCCGACCCCCTGGTCACGATGGACCCCGCGCGCCGCACCCTGGACGACGGCTGGGTGGCGGCGCGCGACGGCCTGATCGTCGGGGTGGGCGCGGGGCCGGCGCCCGCGGTGATCGACGGCGCGCCCCGCGAGCGCTTCCGGCGGCTCGACGCGCGCGGACGGGTCGTGCTGCCGGGCCTGGTCAACACCCACCACCACCTCTACCAGACGCGCACCCGGGCCTGGCCCGGGGCGATCGACGCGGAGCTGTTCCCCTGGCTGCGGACGCTCTACCCGGTGTGGGCCGGCCTCACGGACGAGGACTTCCACCGCGGCGCGCTGGTCGGCTGCCGTGAGCTGCTGCGCTCGGGCTGCACCACGACCACCGACCACCACTACCTGTTCCCGCGCGACGCCTCGCCGGAGCTGATCGACGTGACCATCGCGGCGGCCCGCGAGGCCGGCATCCGCTTCCACCCCACGCGCGGCAGCATGTCGCGCTCGC